>Ga0209372_1000085_pt1 | contig 70457 bp, 48 predicted proteins | sample AgamicAtPe_FD_187170 | JGI IMG/M metagenome (GOLD analysis project Ga0209372, IMG submission 187170) | Agave microbial communities from Guanajuato, Mexico - At.P.e (SPAdes) (version 2) | ecosystem: Host-associated > Plants > Phyllosphere > Phylloplane/Leaf | place: Guanajuato, Mexico | collected... | reverse complement strand
CTTTGAGGTACTTGGAGACTGTCATCCTCGAGACATCTAAATTCAGATCTCTTTTTATCTCACTCAGTGTGGCGAACGGATCTCTGTTTGAATACTGCTTGATCTCATTTAGCTGTGACTTGCTGATTCTCTTGGGCCGTATAGTTTTCTTTCGATCAATCTCCTTCGTATCCTTGTACCGCTGCAATTTCCTGTATATAGTTGACTTATGAACTCCGAACTTCGCCGCTATTTCCGTCACTGGCTTTCCGTTTCCATACATGATTTGTATCTCAATATTCTCGCTTCTGGTCAACTGACTGTTAACAAAAGTAGGGACACGAACGGAAGTTGTTGGATGGTTGGAAATGATTAAGTGAGTGTTTATTGGTTGATTTGTTACAGCTTATATACTAGTAACTTGGGATTAAATTTCGGAGTACAGGGGTCTGGGTATTACCCAACCGACAGCTGTGCAAACAATGGGTTTCTTCCATTGTTTGTACAGCTGCAAGTTGGGTAATGCCCCAAAAGTCATGTGACTGTGTGTCATCGTTCGAGACGTTTCCTATACTATTCTCAACACTGACCCATTTGTAATAAATTAGAGTAATTAAAAGTGTATCGCATAGAATAAATAATAGACTGAACGATCGACATAGCTCTACACGTGTAGACCGCTGCCTAGGTCAATGACCGTTCAAAATACGCGCTGTGATTTATGATGCGCAGAGACGAGTTTCGCAAAATAAACTTTACCCACTGTAAAGTCTCGACAACCTGTTAGACAAGTCACGAATACGCCCAGCTATACGAACGGCGACTGCAGAGATTTGGAAATAAATAAAATCGACTGTAGCATAGGATTCATCACACAGCGGGACTGATTTTTGGCTCGGAGCTATACGTTTCATCATTTTTCTCGTGAGTACACTATTTACTTACGTCGGAGATGTCTACAGTCCATGCTTTTCAAGAATAATATGTACTCACGACTGGAATGAATGTACTCTCAGATTAGTTTTGGGTAGGCTCTCACGAACTTCGTTTCCAGTCATTTTGTTGGAATAAAGCGACACTATCGCATTGACCCTTTCCCTCAGAAATTCAAGACCCGGTCTGTCTGTTCTATTTGAAAACGAAAAACTAGTCAACGAAGCAATGACTCGAAGGTTATTTGTTGGTGGTAACTGGAAGATGAACGGCTCTAAGGCCAAGATTGCAGAAATGTGCCAGGTGCTCAAAAACGGCCATTATGGAGCCTCCGCTAGGGATGCTGATGTTGTTATCGGATGCCCATCCGTTTATCTAGAACACACAAACCAAGTCTTGCCAAAATTTATCTCCGCAGCTGCCCAAAATTGTTACAAGGCCAATTGTGGGGCATTCACTGGAGAAATTAGCCCATCTATGATTGCTGATTGCGGCGTCAAATGGGTCATAATTGGCCATTCCGAGCGTCGCCAGTTGTTTGGAGAGACCGACAAGCTTATAGCTGAGAAGGTAAGCTTCGCTCTCTCTAACGAGCTCAAGGTGGTTGCATGTATCGGAGAAACGCTCCAAGAGCGTGAGGCTGGTAAAACTTTCGATATCCTGATGCACCAAGTGCAAGCCATTGCCGGGGCCATAAAAGATACCGAACACTGGAAAAATCTTGTGGTTGCCTATGAACCAGTCTGGGCCATCGGTACTGGTAAGGTGGCCACCAAGGAACAGGCTCAAGAGGTGCACGCCTTTCTAAGGAAGTGGCTCGCCTCCAAGGTCAGTGAGTCGGTGTCGCAATCTATTCGCATCATATATGGTGGATCTGTGACAGGCGATAATTGTCGAGATTTGATCAAGCAAACTGATATTGACGGCTTTCTCGTCGGCGGTGCAAGTCTGAAACCCGACTTTATCAAGATTATCAACTGCCAATCTGAGGGTTCACGTGGGTCCTCTGTTGAAAGGCAATGAGGTGCCATAAAATTAACTTTTCACGAGTATCCAGGTGAGCAAGATAGCGTCTGATTTCCTTAAGTTTCCTCTTTTTATCGAGGGAATGAAGTTTTGTTCATTTTCGTCGAGTGCCACCCCTAAACGCGACGAAGAAGTCTGTAGTCCAAGCTCGTCGAGAATAGTATGCACTCACGACTAAAAACTGAAATAAATAAAAATTTGCAAACCGTTTCTGACCTTCGGTAACAAATCTTTCTCGGAGCGAGACGATGATCTTTGGCTATGAATTATATGCACTACTCTCACGTTAGTTTGGGTAGGCTCTCACGAACTTCAATCAGCCGTTTCCAGTCATTAGGTTGGATTATAGCGATGAATCCTGCCGCTAGCGGTCGCTCTTTGATTAGATTGGGCTTCGTGCAGATCAGTTGGTTGATTTCTATCAATTTAGAGGTCATACAAGCAGTTATCACATACTTTGTGGCATCGGAGCAAGTTATGGCGCACAGAGGGGAATTCTTTTGCAACTTTTGTCCACCTTTCTTGCTTTTACCATGAGGTTGACTGGCTAATCTATCTATCTTTTCAAAACCCTCGAAGGTGTGCTGGATCCCTTCAATCGTTTTATCCTCTGCAATTATGGGATGTGTTGGGGATAGCGTTATCAAGCAAATTCGATTCGAATGAAACATGATGCACTGATCGCCGATTTCACCAAAATAGCTTCGACGACCGAGGGCAGAGACGAGACGTATGTCGTAATACCTCTCTGACGGGGTTGGAAAGTCTTTCAGAATTCGCTTTACATGGTTTGCGATCGAGGTGCTGTTCCTGTTAAAACAAGAGTCCTGATACAACGGTTTGGAGCAAGACTGACTTTCGTTAGATTCGCCTTCCTTAGACGCATCAGTCTGCGTAGGCTGTGGAGGTATATCAAGATTCATCGGGCCAGATCTCTTGTTAGCTCGGAATAAGTTTCTGGGGTTGGTATGATCATCATTCGTCAGAGCCAAAGAATTTAACTGTGGTTCCAGGTGTCCAGCATTCGCCGTCCGTACATTAGGATAACTTGGATGACCAATGACACGCTGATCGCATCCCGCCGATTGCTGCTCAATCGCACGCTCTGTGCATTTAACGCAGCAACTCGACACCAAATGTGTATCTCTACCGCATGCCGCTATAAAATTTGCGGCTTGGAGAGTAGCAACAATTGGCCCCAACGATGCAACCAATCTTAACTGAACTTGATCGTTGGCTAGAGCTTAAACAAGATTTCTGTTCAACTCAGACTGAAGCAAGGTCATAACGATCCTTACTCACGGCACTAATAAAGAACTGAGAATTCTCATGGCGTCTATCCCCAACTTCGATGTGTCAGAGGACACAATCTTTGTCACAGGATTACCCGAAGATACGACCGAAGATCAACTTGCAGAGTTTTTCGGACAAATAGGCGTGATCAAGTTTGACAAGAAGAACAACTGTCCTAAAATATGGATTTATAAGGACAAAACGACAGGTAAAGGAAAAGGCGAGGCAACCATCACATACGATGACCCTCCAACAGCCACTTCAGCAATCACATGGTTTGATGGTAAGTTATCGTTCAAATATCGGCTTGCTACCCCTACTTTATTGCTGTGTGATCACTGACTCATAGTTATAATGATGCGCAAAAACCTTTCACAGGCAAAAAATTTAGAGATTCTACCCTGACAATTCAACTGGCCCAAAGGAAGCCGATGCCACAATTCACCAGAGGTGGTGGTGGAGGTGGACGAGGACGTGGCGGCTATGATCGGGGCGGTGGATCGAGAATGGGCGAGGGTCGTGGCGGTGGAGGTTACGATCGTGGTGGTGGTGGTGGCTATGACAGAAGCGGTGGTGGCTACGATCGTGGTGGCTATGATAGAGGAGGTGGGGGCTCCAGAGACGATAGGGGTCGCCCAGGAGGCGGCAGACCAGGCGACTGGTTGTGCCCCTCCTGTAGTAACAACAATTTTGCTTATCGCCATGAATGTAACAGATGTAAGACCCAGAAGCCAGGAGGAGGTGATGGTGGTGGCTCCCATCACAACGGTTCGAGACAACATGACGATGGTGGTAACCAGAGAGGCAGTTATGGATCCAGTTTCAGGGACAACGATTTCCGAGCCATAGATAGAAATAGAGAAAGGGATCGGGGTGACGGCCGGGGCGACCGTGATAAAGATAGGGATCGAGATCGCGATAGAGGTAGGATTGGCTATGGTGGTGGAGGTCCCTCCAGGAACCAAATGAGGGGTAAGGACGATCGGCGTTCGCGACCATATTAAAATAGCTATACAATTTTGAATCGATAGTTTACGCTTAGTGGTGTGCCTAAAGCGCGCGCGAAGCGCAATTCGCATGAGTCTCTCGTGAAGACCATAGGGCACTACCCGATTGACGTGCCTCGCGCTCGTGGCGCGAACAAGGTACTAGGAACCTGCAAGAAGCTATCCGTTTCGACATGGACACGCCCAAAACTGCGCATTAATTAAGCGTACCATCTAGTCAGTACTCTGTAGTTAGTTGCAACCGTCGAAAACCATGATGGAACAATCAAGCGGCTCCTCGTTGAAGATACAATTCCAAATAGTGAACGACGAAGAGAATCAAAGCGTCTGCTTCAAAGTAAGTGTCCGGTCTGAATGTGTTACGTGTCTATTGGATGCATTTTGTTACCCAAATTAACGTCTTTCTCTTCATTGATTTGAAAGAGAGACGGCCAAAGATTCGGCCAAGAGTATACGCTCAAATTGAAAAGCGAAACAAAATATCGATGCACCATCACCATAAAGCCGTCTATCCCATTACAGTAAGTTCACCTTCATTACCGCCCCAGGAGAATCCCAAAAATGGGTGTAGACAAGCGTTAACTTGAGCTTCCATCCAAAACCGTCCTAAACCAAGATCTGTATCTGCTCAAGATTCCTTGGTAAACTTAATCGACTTGACCAAGCAGAATGGTTCATCAACTTACGAGTTCGATTGGCCAACCACCTTCCCAGCTAACAAGAACAAAATGCGCACTGACATTCCTATTGTGCTGAAATTCCAGGATGGGCTTTCCCTATCAATGCCATTACAAGTCAAGTTTTATGACGCTGACAACAATCAACACTTGCATTGGGGTCAGCAACTACACTTTATAGATTATGACTGCCGAATCAAACCGGAAAGGAGCAGCATCACGATAGAGAAGACGCAATTCTACTGATGACGTGCTCCTTAATTCTATCTATCATCCCACCGTCAACCCAAACGACTCACAACCGTATCAAGCCTCTATCGTGATGGGAATGAGATCTCACATATGTAATTTAATTTTTGAACTTTACATCAAAACGTACAAAGAACGCTCAATTGTTTGTTTTAACCACCATTGATTATCTATAATCATCGATTCGGAAATTGTGTCGAGCCAAGTAAGAGATGCAATTAAATTTTGAGTTAGGTCAGATCGTAATTTATTTCGCCTAGATACATCTGCTTGTCGCTACTACAAGAGAGCACCAGCGGCTCTCTAGGGCTGAAGACAACCTCGTTTACGGAACCCCGGTGCCCGGGAAGCTTGTAGAGTATATCACAGGAGTTGAAACTCCAGATATAAACCATCCGATCAGATGAGCCTGCTGTCACCATGTTTCCATTTGGCGACCATGAGCATCGGAGCAGATTCTTCTCAAAATTATGTTGGTGACCCAAAAATGTCCGCTCCATTCTGTTGTTTGGGGCAAAAGGTCGAATATCCCAACTCTTGAGCGTATTGTCCATTGAATTTGACAGCAGATGATGACCATCTGGACTGACTGCAAGGCCAGTTATGGTATCTAGGTGTCCATGCATGCTGTAATGTAACCCACCCCGTTTCAAGTCCCAGACGTTGATTGAATTCTCGATACCCCCAACCATAATCTGATCGTTAGATTTGTTAATTGCAACAGCTGTTAGCTGATACTTGTCCGCGAATGATACAGCGCATCTTCTCTTTCTTAAATCCCAAACGTTTACATGGCGGTCATCGCTCACAGATACCAAGAGATTAGGATCACCTGGCGCAGCTGAGATTGCGTTCACATAAGATTGGTGGTTGCGCAACTTTTTAACTCGACATCCGGTGTGGTTATCCCATACAATAACCGTCTTATCGGCTGAACATGAAAACAAGCGCTCGCCGTCGCTAGAATATTGGAGATCGAGAATAGAGTTTGAGTGAGCCGATTTCAGGATGGCATAATTCTCGCAATCTCCCCGCGTAGACCACAAGTATATAGATCTATCGTTCCCTGCACTAGCAAATGCAGTGCCACTTGGGTGAAACTTGCTTGTCAGTATTTCACCATCATGGCCTGTCAATAACATGATTGGTCCCTTGAGAGAATGTTTCTTTTGCATAGCAATCATTTCTTTTCCTTGTCCGGTAGATGTGGTCACCTCTTTTAGTTCGTTGCGTGGCCTCTTATCAGCCACGAGGGCCACATCCATAGCAATGGGGTGCCGCTTTGGCATCTTTATTTTGTAGTCCTAAATATTCTCTTTGTACGATAGTCTTAGTATGCCAACAGAGTTCTAAAATCCAGTCCGAGAAGCCAAGAACAGATATAATGGGATGGGAACAGGTTGGATCTCGCATGCCATTTATTTTGACTCGCATGGCCACGAGCAAAATTCACTCGATTTACTATAAATGTACTGTGCGGTACCGTCATTTTATGAGTATGTACTCAAAAATAAAAATAAATAGAGATAAATAAATATTGATACAGATGATCGCTCGAGATTGTGATTCCATGACAGACATCTTTCAATTCTTACCCAATTTGCTCATCAGACCTCCATACGTGTTCATTTGACATATGTAATCAATGAACTGATATTTTGAGCCATCACAGTTGCTCATTCTGGTGGAGGATGCAGTCAACTCTTGTATATTATTGATTCAGCAGGCACAAATAGATAATGTCGGATTATATTTACGGTAGCAGCCTCAGAGCCGCCAAGTCGAAGGCTAACTACCTTTTCGAAGGTGATTTCAGACGAAGGCCCAACCAAAATTTTTCAGGTGCCAGTAGAAGTCTTGCGAGGGGTGATCTGTTACAACAAGTTGCAGATCAGCGCCAGAATCGCGAGGCGATCCGCCGTAAGAATCAAGCCTCCCTTCTTATTCAATCAACATGGCGCGGCTATCGTTCCAGAAAAGCTCTGGGAACTCAGATGAGAGAAAGATTTGATCTGACTGTTCAAAAAATCGATCTATCCACTACAGTTGATGACGTCGATATTAATTCTTTAATCCGAGAGTTCATTATCTTCTATCACAGCAAGAATGATGAATTCAGATTCAACGCCCTTATTGATCTCCTATTGAGTAGACAAGACGCCGTTTCTAGTTTGAGAAAAGCTGAACCCGATTCATGGCTATTCAAAGTCTCGAGACTGTTGACCATGGGCCTTAAACTGATGGAAAAGTGTAATGGCAAGGTCAATTTCCGTTATCTGAACTTATTGGATACGTTCACTTGTCCTCATGAGGCTTTGGGCAAGCACCAGGCCAATATTGTGTGGCAAGCATTGATCAAACAAGGAATATACCGGATATTTAGGTCCATCGCCGAGTTTATTGTGAGGGAAGGCTTCGAGTCCTCTCAAATTGGCGATGATGCACCGAGCCGACTACTATTGAAGCTTATCAAGAGGTCACTAGCCACAGAATCTCTGGACCAATCTGATTCAAGCAAATCACCCATATTTTCGTTGTTCAGCCAATTCTTTGCGGGGCCAATCGATCCTATCATAGAATCTTTTTATCTTGAGGAACTAATGAGCAATGAAAACGGTGGTGTCAAACCGCAAGACGTCATCAGGGCGTTCTCCAGCAAATCTCTAGGGTATGCCCAGCTGAGAACTCAGCTTCCCTCTACAAATATCTCAGTCCAGTCAGGTAGAGTGTTGGGATACGCCAACGATGTCTGGTTGTGCTATACGTTTGTCAAGTCTATGAAGTCCCGAGTCCATCAAATATGTGATTCAGACAAAGTTGCCTACATGAACATCTTATCGCGACTTATAGTGCCCGCTGAATATATAACAAACATGACCCTTATGCAAATCGCGAACAATGACGAGGACCTTGAAACGGGAATTGATTTCGAGGATTCTGTTGGAAGTGATCAGATCTACCGATACTATACAGAAAGCAACCGTGTGATAACAAATCTTATACATTTAATTAATGAGCAATCCCATATAGATAGTCTGAAGCCAATTATCTTCAACCATGAATTGCAATCTAACGTCCACATGGCAATCATCCAAATTTGTAACCTGATGTTGGCACATGAGCATCTCGCAATATTCAACTGCCGCCTTCTGTATACAGTAGCTTTCAGTAGAGAGTTCTCTCGGTTGTTATGGAAGAGTATTATTTCAGCAACGGGGGCAACTTTATATGGAACAAATACTCCTACTTATCTTCAGATAATCCGTGGAAACAATGTATGTCAAAATTCATGGGAATCGATCCTCCCCCCTCTCAGACTGTTCAGTTCACTATATAGTTATCTGCTACCTACCTTGGATGATGAAGAATTTTATACTGTCACGGAAGTTCCAAGCCCCACACTCACAGGAGCGATTCATTCTGATAGTGATATTCTAGAATCCAGCCAACATTTTAGTGTAAAAAGACAAAATGCCACTAACTCTTTCTTTATCGATAGAGAATTAATTAGTATCAGTGCAACATTGAAAGATATTTGTGTGGGCTTTATAGAGATACTATACCAAGATGATAGACATAGTCAGCACCAGTCATGGACGAGATCCGAACAGGACGAGCATAGCAGATTACTTTCGTTCGAGATAAAATCGTGTTTTAAGGCTCTCGTGAGGTTGGTCTGTCAACTTCATGCTAGGGACTCCAGAAAGCGATACTGTCCGGAGGGTCACTGGATAAGCAAGTCTCTAGTCATTCCAGCCAATAAGGCGCTAGACTTCCAGCTTGTTACGAGCCAACAAGGTCGACTACTAAGCCAGATGACGAGAGACGACAAGATAATCGAAAGTATTCATACACCATCAAACGAGATCAAAACAGTGCTGATCCTACAAGAGATTCCGTTCGTCATATCTTTCCATGATAGAGTGCAGCTCCTCCATCAGTTGTTACGAAAGGAGAAACAGATGAATCAGTCGGAAGGTTACTTCTTTGGTCTACCCGGTACCGCGATACAAGTACAAATAAGAAGGAATTACATTTACGAAGACGCCTTTGACAAGTTATCTTATGAAAACGAGCCGAATATGAAATTACCCCTCAAGGTATCGCTTATCAATTCTGCTGGAGCCGATGAGGCTGGCATAGATGGTGGTGGCCTATCCAAAGAATTTTTAAGCGAGCTTCTTCGGGCAGGATTCGATCCAATGAGGGGTTTTTTTAAATCAACAAAAGATCAATTGTTGTATCCAAATCCGTCAGCGAATGTATTGTTTTACAATTTACCAGAAGGATTTGCAATCCATTATGAGTTCTTGGGCAGGATTCTCGGTAAAGCGATCTTCGAAAAAATCATGGTCGAGCTTCCCCTAGCGAGTTTTTTTCTCGCTAAACTCCTGGCCCGAAAACATTCATCTGACGTTGATCTACACAATTTAGCTTCACTAGATCCAGTTCTTTATAAGAACCTTGTTTATCTTAAAAACTACGAAGGAGATGTGGCAGATCTAAATCTCGATTTTACTATCTCAAACAACGAACTTGGAGAGCACGAAATCATCGAACTCAAGCCGGGAGGATCCAAAGTACCTGTTACACGTGAGAACAAGATCGAGTACGTCCACCTAGTGGCTGATTATCGTTTAAACAAGCAAATAAGAGCTCAATGCGCAGCTTTCAAAAGGGGTCTCTCACAGCTGATAGATTTGGACTGGTTGAGAATGTTCGATCCGCGTGAATTGCAGATTCTCATCTCTGGTGCACCGACAATGATCGATACTGACGATTGGAGAAGGCACACACTATATGCAAATGGTTACTCAGATGATAGTGAGGCAATCAATGTATTCTGGCAAGTAGTGAGTCAGTTCGACGAGAGTCTTAAACGCAAATTGCTCAAGTTCACCACTTCATGCTCGTTGCCACCCCTTCTCGGATTCAAAGACCTGGTTCCTCAGTTCACCATTGCACCGTCAGAGGAAGCGAGGCTACCTAGCGCCTCAACCTGCATGAATTTGCTTAAGCTTCCACAATGTGGAGACGAGAAAACTATGAGGTCTAAACTCCTTTATGCGATTGAATCGAATTCCGGTTTTGAGCTTAGTTAGTTCGACAATAAAAGGCACCTTCTTACATATGCATTACTTTCAACTTTCGCTCGTTGATTCTGGAGGGTGCAGCACAATTTTTGCTAAAATTCCGTCGCCTAAATTATCGATCCACATTACGAGTTGTGGGACACCCTCTGCTTCATGAATGCTAGATTCCTGAACCTAGCAAATTCAGCTGCGCAAAAGTTTGTTGCAGTGAATTGTTGCGCATCAGGCACGAGACCCGCTTAGCGGGTCCCGCTACAGAAATAAACACTAGCCTTGAAAACAAATAAAATATAATAGATCTGGCCGCCATGCCATCAAGCATCCATAAAATTTTCGGAACTCGAATTGCATATCTCTAGAGGCAATGGACAAGCCTACATTCAAAGCTCTCTAAGAATAGTACGTGCCTTATGACAAAAATCAACGGACTAAAATAGTTGATGCAATCTTGCTGGAGGATAGTGTTGCGCGTTCACCGGCGTGGTTGACCACAAACAACCTCCATGAAATGGCTCAGAAAAAAGCGAGACGCAACTTAGATTCAGACTCAAGCTCGAGAAGCTAAGAACAAATATAACGAACATACACTCTACAGATCGTTCGGGTACAATCTCGCAACTAAAAAGTAAACATTTGGTTAGACTCTATAGTACCGAGTGTGGTCGGCGATTGTACGGACTTGAACAAAGCAGCGCTACTGTGATGTCACTGTTCCCCGAACGATGGCCTTGATCAAATCTACAAATTACGCACCTGACGTGTTCCGCTCCCTTCATGGTATATTGCTGATCTACAAACCACCATGCATCACTTCCAGAAATCTAGTTGATGAATTGAAGGGTCGTATCGCTGATTCACTCAATTCATTGCAACCAAGGCCGATTGCAACCCGCTTAGTTATTGAGGGCGGACTGAATGATGAAAAGCGTATAGTTGAAGCGCCAAATCTAGCCGATCATCCATTGGTCTCTGGACCTCGCTACAATCCTTGGGATATAAGTCTCTCGTTCGCCAAGTCAACTTTGAGCTACAGATCGAGTGGGTTAGGTGTAATACTTTTAGGGTCCGCTAACAAGTACTTCCGCGAAAAAATTAGCAGAGCCAGACTAGTGAGCACTTATCACATAACCGGACGTTTCGGATACATGACTGATACGTTCTTCTATGATGGGAAAATTATCGATAAATCGACTTTCAGGCACATACAACTAGGGAAACTCGACTCAGTCCTGTCGCGAATCGAGTCAGTTCAGAGCGAGAGGCTATTCGATTCAGCCTCGGTACCTCTGGATAGTCAAGAGGCATATGAGCTAGCAAAAGCATGGCCATCACGACCACCAAAAATGGCAAGGTGGCCTGTTATCTACCGTTTGAAGTGTATTCACCTGAAACTGCCAGTCTTTAAAATTGAAGTCGCTGTTGTTAACGAGACTGAAACGTTCCTAGCCCAGCTATGCAATGATATCGGGATAATGCTCAAAAGCAGAGCCTTCACAGAGTCAATAAGGAGAGTGAAGCAAGGGCCATTTCACGTGAGCCAGAGTTTGACTGATGCCGAATGGGACCTACAATCAATCATCAATAATTTGACAATCTACAATGCCAGGCACAAAGAACTCCATGCTTATCTGGGACGTCATAGATTGGCAATGTCAATAGATGGAGAGCAAGAGAGCGATAGATGTTCATTAAAAGTATAATTTCATTGGTATCATTGGGATCATTGGTATTGATCATCCTAGGGGATGTCAGGAGGGTTGTAGATAGATTTTGAGATCTTTGACTGCGGTGATGTGCGGGTGCTCGAGCATTAGTCCTTTAACCCCTGAGTTGACTCTACAAGGCAGCCCACGGCGCCAAAATATCCTTCATGCTCGAGGAACAAGGCCTTCATTTCTCCTTTCGACCAGTAGTTCACCGCATAAGATAACAATTTCATACTCAATTCGTTGACTCGTAGAAAATTACCAATAAATACAACTCTATCAATACCCTCGAGTGAAGCGCACAATCTGGCAATGGACGCTATATTGAGAGTTACAAGCTCTAGAACACCTCGGGCGAAGTCCTCTGGTTTTGCCTGATTGCGCCGATCAGCGTTGTTCATATTTCCGAAGCTGCTAGCTACTAGATCTCCCCTGAGATTAAATTTAGTATAATCACCACCATATATATCTCTAACCAGTTTGTCAACCTTTGTTGCAGATCCTGCCTCGGCCATTCTTATGGCTTCATCGAAAGTTATCTGGCTCTGAGTTAACGAGCAGCAGAGCCCTTCGAAAGTGCCGCCACCGATGCTAGAACCCCATATCCTGCTGTAGGAAGTAGGCGAATAGACTGCCAATATGCTAACACCTGAACCAATGTTCACAACCAAGTAAGGGTAAGGCTCACTGAAATTGTAAGCAACCTTTTCGCTCTTTTCATCTAGCGAGTCTTTTATATAGTAGCACTCACGAGCTGAGTTGAATCTGTCGATGTAATGTATACCATAAATGACAGAGTCCAACTCGTCCGATTTCCTCAGAGTGATATTCAGACTAGATCTTATCTCCTCCTCGAATTTGTAGGCACCGCCACCGGTTGCACAAACGTTATCCACTAAATCCGCTAAGCCTTTGTCCCTTGCCATCTTTATAAACTCGGACATATGACAGGATGGAAACCTGATGAAGTGTAGAGAGCCTTGTCGTTCATTGATAATACAATGAGATAACTCTAGGTGCTCGTCCCTCCTCCCTGAGGATCCGTAAGCTTTTGCGGATTTGAGGTATAGACGGGTACGATTGACGGTCTCCTCTTCATCGGGATTAACCACTTCTGGGTCGAAAAATACTACTTTAACTAGTGATCCACCGATGTCGAGACCAAACCACGGCATGTGCCTTTTGGACAAGTTGTACGCTCTTATTGTGCCACCCAACTTCATTACAATATTCTTGGAACCCCGAGAAGAGAACGAAGCTTTCGGCGCTTCGTTAATCGTTGTCGCGGTACCCGACTCACCAGATGCACAATCACCCATTTTGCTGCGAGGTTGATTTTACATCATTGGAACCTAAATTCCGCGTGCCGGTTGATCATGAACCGTTTTGTATCTGTCGCTGTACCTTGAATCCAATATAATTGATGAAGAGCGAAAAAGGGCGTCCGGGAAAGGCTTGTCATGGACAAATCAGAGGATGGTGAGATAGAGGGAAAGCTTGCATCACGAGATCAACCACGAGAACCTACAGAGTTACGTATGGTGAGAACGACTTTCGGAAATCTTCATTGGGTTACAGATTATTTTCAATTCCTGCACTGCCATGAGCAGGCGGCGATAGTCTAGGGGTATGATACGTGCCTGCCACGCACGTGGCCCGGGTTCGAATCCCGGTCGTCGCATAGCTTTTTCAGAATCCAATGGGCGGATTTATCGAGGCATTAATGAATCTATAATCAACAATCATAATGCGACAGATATGATCCAAGGCGAATGAAATCTTTCTAGGCTGATTTTTTATTGTCTCTATCTAGATCCAGTCTTCGTCCCCTATCAGCTATGACGTGCTTTTTTTCTTGAGCTAGACGATGAATGACGTTCCCGATGAGAGCCTGGTGAGTTCGGTCGAGTTTTAGAGGAGGGCCTCGAAGTTGATGAGGAGCGAGTCGCATCTGAAGTTCTTTTCTTGTAGCTTTCTGGTTGATGGTGTCCGTATTTTGAATTGTCCATATCATTTTTTTGAGTATCTTCACGCTTGGAATCGTCAGTATTTGAGCCAATGTTATTCTGGGTCGAATTGGTCGACGAATTCTTTGAAACGTTGGATTCTTTCTTCACCGAATTCGAGTTGGTTTTAGAATTGCTTGTGGAATCGCTCTTCCTCCTTACATCAACGGTGTGAAAATTGCTCTCCGGTATAAGATGTGGCTTCTTCTCATCCAAGCGACCGGCATAAGCTGTCGCAAGCGCATATAGATCTTGACGGCTCTCTTTCTCGTTATTCCTAACATCTTCAATCTTCATGCCAATACCTTTACCGAAATGCTTTATGGCCGGATAAAAATCAATCAAGCTTATCATGACAATGAGGGCGTTTCGAATCTGGATATAGTTATTAGATTCTAGTGCGATTGTAAAAGCTCGCGTTAGCCGGTAATGCCATTTGTAGCATATGTCTCTATAATTTTCATAGGTTATGTGTTCATCTGATTTTCCAATATTTATAATACTTCCGGGATGATTCTCACATTCGTCATGGTAGACAGCAGCACTGGAATGCCAATGAGCTGTTGTTTTCAAAATATTACAAAGGAATCTTCCATAATGGCTCGCTTCGTTTTCAGTGCAAGCTCCAATCATGTAGGTGAGATCGCATAGAAGGCGATCTAGACAGACAATAGTGGAGAAATTCTCAACTTTCAATTCATGCAGGAACAGGAGGAATCTAGCACTATATATCGCATCATATGCTGTCAAGATGGATCTAGCAAACGGGCAGTGCTGCACAAACTGCCTACTCTCCAGGTATACATCATCGTAGACGGATCTCTCATGGAACAGGTTGTTCTTTTCCGATTCCAAGTACATCTTAACGAAACTAGTATGTTCGATCTGATCAGCTTGTTCCTGTCTCAATTTTTGGATCAAGTTGTTACAGCGTTCTCTTTCTTTCCTGCGCTTAGGGTCGTCCTCATTTGATTTACCAAATTCAGAGAGGGTTGATCTCAGACGCTGGATTTCCCGCTCATAACAATTGACTGGCACTTCGATGTCGCTCATTGAAAGTGTCCAGAAGATGACAAATAGTTTTGAGTGTAGGTTGTTTGTACTGTACTTTTCGATAAGAGATGGATGTATTGCTTCAGCAATAGGGTCTATGACGGATCGAGCTGCTTCAACAAATTTGATACCAATTGTCTGTAAACTCAACTCTGGTGCTTCTCCTTCCTCAGTTGGAATATCTTTTGCGGCAGCTTCCTTTAGTTCGAGAAACTTGGATTTGATCTTGTGGAATATCATAGGTCGAGCGAGAAAAAAGGCAGACTCCGGGTCTAGCCTATGATCGGTCATAAGTTTGTCAAGCGGAGGCAAGAAGTTGATGTAATCGTTTATACTCAAGTTCATGGATAAGAAAACTCCATACTGTACCAAGGTTTCCTGGCACTGATCATATAACTTGCCCACTAGTTTCAATGGCGTTCCATCTTGTTGATTAAAAAATAGACTGTCTCTGAGTTGCGACATGAGAATACATAATGGGGTGGCTAGACGTGATTCTATCAGTGCATCCTTCAATCTGGCAGACGGCTTGCGGGTATTCTTAACTTGATTGAAATAAGCTCCCTCGGTCCTCAAAACGTCTCCACCCATCAGAGCTTCGATACGGTCATCCGTTATCGCCTGTATCGTCTCAATGCCAGTCATTTTTTGAATGAGATCAGTTAACAAAACTAGGTCTAGACTATTGCCTGCTTTCAGCTGATTGGCAATATATTCTAGAAATCCCGTGAACTCGACCTTGTATCGCAAGATGATGTTAGCTGAGAGTGAAGACAAGCTGGTCAGCCAGGGCGCCAATGCCATACCGTCTGCTGACTTCTTGTTCTTCTGGGGATCTGATAAGGCTTCGATGATACAGTAAATCAAGGCGTCCATCGCGATGGGTGGTAAAAATCTGAACGCGTCTACAACCAGACCAATAAGGTTGTCGTAAGATTGGACTTGTAGGAGAATGTAATTGAGAGTTATCACAGGGTTGGAATAGCATAATTTGCCTATGTGACGTCCGGTGAACCTTAGGGTCTCTTTGCTCAATCTTTTCATGTGGTGCTTGGCTTTCAGGAGTGTCTGACCTCTGTTCCTCAACATGATTGGATTTGAGCCGTCATCTTTCCAATTAAAATACATTCTATATCTTGTGTGTAATTTGAGATTTTTGATAAGAGTCCAAAGTTCCCTAGCTAAACAGCTGTTGCCTCCCGAAAGTGAGATGGAGGGTAGGATTGAATCGTTGATAACATCGAGAATATGATAATATAACGGGCTAGTAGAGACGATGAGATCTTCGTTACCCTGTTTCTGCATTAGGATGTGTCGTAGCAGCCGGATAATCTTAGTGAGCAACAAGGTGTCGACGCTCAAGAACGGCCCTAGAGCAATCAGCATTGGAAACACATGGGTCTGCAACTCGCTGATGGTCGAGACCTGTGTAACAGCTGAACTTCTCGTAGTTGATGGTTTAATCCTAGTGTTCAGCGGTTTTGGAAGAGCGCATTCTCTATAGAGAGGATCTATTAGATGATTGATAAGATCACAGGCAGATGTGGCCACTCTTTTATGCGAAAAGCAATAGAACTCGGGTAGCCTACGTGCTAGAAGGAATGCCTGGTCCCAGTCCCCGATGTCTAGGAGATGCGCGCATATGTTGATTTTCTGGTTATCTATTTCGAGAATTTGACGATCCTCGTTACTAAGACTCTCCAGTACAGATCTTGATTGCTTCTCTTCACCAACCACTGCCATCGCATATCTTCTCGCGATAATTCTACCCTCATCCACAAGTTTCTTGTGATAATCAAGGATTTTCGCATCGGAGGGCTCAAGAAAGGGATATACTTCGTCGAAATCTATCATATTTTTATGAATTAACACGGCGACCATCCGGTAAAGTGACTGAGGCACAATTGTTTGTTCTCCTCTGTAGTTGGTGTAAAAACTGAGTTTCAAAATAATAAGCTGGGTGACCTTTTGAATGCTATCATAAAACAAATCTATAAATTCCAAGTATATATTATAGTCAGCAACTCTCGAGCTGTACTCAAATACTTCTAGGACCAAATCAAGCACCCTATTAGGATCAACACGGTATGTTCCTATAATCACCGTGATAGTTTTGAGTACATCATAGATAGACGATTTAGAGAGTTGATGTAGTTCAGTGATAATTTTGGCAAAACCTTCGTTTTCTTCGCGCAGTAGATTGTATTTCTTTTGCTTGAAATATAACCTTGTTCTGAGTCGATTGTAGCTAACCATGAACTGTCTTTTATCAGGGATTAAACCCAATTGAGCGCTAGTGTCAATCTCGAACCTCTCTAAAGCAACGCTTGCTGGAAGGATGCCACTCTCGAGGATCTTTTTCACTAGATTCAAATAGGTGTCTCGCCTTTCCTTGTCGGCGATTGTACATGTTTCTATATCATGTTGCACCAGGGTGTCAACTAGAATGTCCACAAGTTCATTCTTATCGGCTGCTGAATTTAACAAGCCGTTTAATCTGACCTTCAATTCATCATCAGTTAGGTTACCAATCAATGTATCTTGTATCATCGCGTAGAGCTTGGGCAGCTCGATTTGTGGAGTAGATTCCTCAGACATGATGTGCACCCGTTCTGTTCGCAGGGTCTAATATTCCAGGTTTGGCGGGTGCCTGATTGGCTGATAGTTTACATCTATAGAATGTGCTCAGCTCAATAACGTCGGTTAAACTGCGGTATCTGATACATTGAAGACATATAATTATGATGAGAGCCTCGGTAAGTGTGACATTTTTGCATTTATTTAAGTGGCGCTATAGTTGTTACTTTTCGTGACTCTTCATATCCATGTGCTTTCGTGAGTTTATATCTCTCACGCGTATGATGTTCATGCATGATCGAGCCTACGGAGTAGCAGAGCAATCGTCAGGGCCAGCAACCCGGTCCGAGAAGCCAATAACAGATCGTCAACGCAGACCCGTTACAGAAATAAACACTAGAGGCTTCAACATTTGTACGTTTTCCTTTCCTAATATACTCGCGAGCGTCAAAAGAGTCCATTCGAAACCAAAAATGAACATATCATCGTATCGACAATAGATTATGTACAGTCCTTGGTAACATACGCGTAAAGGCTGTAGTTGTAGCCATCCAAAGCTCAATTCTCGAAGGATCTGACTCGAAACAAATAACTATGAGCAAAGGCAATGAACAGCCGAATGCCCTTCGTCGTTCATCCAGATCGACACGTGGTTCTGTCAAACCAATGGTCGATCTAACTAAGTCTGAGCTCTCAGAACCTGAAGAAGACGAGCCAGAGATACTTAAGGCGAACGTAGCAGATGATGACGATGAGAAGTCTATCAGCTCCAGTGACTCGGAAGAATATGACTGCCCACGAACAACTCGAGGACCAAAAGGAAAAAAGCAAGCTTTGCCAGTCAAGAAAAAGAGACAGCCCACAGCAAACTCTCGGCGCACTGACAAAACAACAAAGAAAGGCATTAAACAGGGCGGACGAACAACAGTTGAGAAATCCGTAGCAAAATCTGATGATAAAAAAGAAGATAATATAGAAGACACCAGGTCTGAAGAGTTGGAATTCCATCATGAACTTACTGAGAAAGAAATGAAAGAGATAAACAATGCATTCGACATAAATTGTTCCGATGAGTCAGAGGAACTTCTTAACAGCGATGATCTTCGAACAGCTATACGCTCGCTGGGTTTTGAGCCTAGAGCGGACGAAATTCAAAACTTGATGAAAAAGTACTCTATCAAAAAGAACAAGATCTCACGGGAGAGTTTCCACAAGATTATGGCCCATAAGCTCGGATCCTCCTCCAACATAAAAGATAATACGCTGAACGACGAAATATCCAGAGTCTTCAACCTTCTTGACTTGGACAAGACTGGTTTGATCACTCTTGAAAACCTTAGATCAATATCGCAAGAACTCAATGAAGAAATAACGGATGAAGAGTTGCATGAGATGATTGTCGAGGCTGACCTGGATGGTGACCTTCAGATCAATAGGAAAGAGTTTTACGAAATTATGAAGAAGACCAAATTGTACTGAGAGCCAGAGCGAACTGTTAATTAAATATTTATTGTGACGCTCTGCAGAAATCAGCCCAGTTTTGATGTGGATCATTTTCTCCCCTCTTGTTCAACAATGCGATACAAGTTAAGTGGGATCTATGATCTCACCTAAGGTTCAAGTAGACGACAGAGTAGTTTGCTCCATTGTCGGTCAGCCATGAAGAAGCAAATGATTCTGAATCTTAAGCGGGCAAATCTGAAATCAACTAAATCAACTATGTCCATGAGAACTTTCGTGACTCTGATGAGATTTATGGAACGACGGATCTGGGTGGGCCTCCATCTTGACTCCGGCTGTTTTGACCAAAGGGACAACAACGGTGGGTTTATGGTAGCATTCGAATATTAGAGAGGAGCAGTATTTGTGAGAGGGTAGAAAGATGGGTTTAGTCATGCATGGTCGCGAACATTCAGGGATTTTGGTGACAGCAATTGGATGTTAAGCCGTTGATTAGGATGTCCCGGTATAGACGAAGGGGAGAGTGGTGTTCTTTGTTACTAAATAATTGTTTTAGACCCGATACTAACCGCTAGATTTTGGAGCCGTTCCTGGCTCATTAGTCTTTACATGGGCACGGAAACCATGCTTATCTGCAATGTAGCTAACCTCCCTAAACATGCCATGTTTATCCTTATATCCATAGCTACCCTTTACTTCCATGGGATGGTGACTCTCTTCCTGTTTCCATTGCTTGTTGCCCTTATGGTCAATGACCTTATATCCATACTTGTATGGGTTGAATTTGTGCTTATGTTCCTCATGCTGCTGCGATGTGGAGGAAATCTTTGATGAGACAGACATTCTTTTGAAAGAAACGCAATTTACTCTCCCCCTCTGTGATAACTTGCCTCAGCTTGAATCGTATTGATGAGTAGAGCTACGAAACTTATGGTCAAGATTCCAACAATCAGGGTGAAATTCTGATTCATTTTCGAAATACTTTCGAACTTTTTGACGCTGTTACTTATATCCTTCCTGCTTGAAATCATCACGCCTTGCAAGGATTTGATACTGGCTAACCAAACTAGATTCCTGAAAGTAGTCAGATGTTGTTCGAGCAAAGTCCAGCAACTGTTTGATTAGGAGATAGTCGAGTGCTCAGTATTTATTTACTTGCACTCATACTAACTAAACCAACTGGAGTTTCCGCCGGAAAACGGCTCTGGAACGGTCCAGAACTAGATCGAACGGGCCAGCTCCTCATTCCGAGGGTCCGCTTAGTAACCAGACCTTAGCTTGCAGTAACCAAGCAATGAGGAAATCTGTCAAGATACCGGTGTCGATCTTGAGGCTAAGGGACCGTCTATGAAGGGCGGAGCAAGTAAGAGGGGAGGGGGATAAAAAGTTACCGGCGAAAGTTGGACGATAATGTGCCATTGGGTGACAAACTCTTGTCCGTTAGTGGGTCGTCCCACTGGCTCGAGGTTAAGCAGTCCTATTAGTTGATCGCCTGAGCTGCTTCCGTGAGTCTAAATCCCCAAAATAATCATTGACAGACTGATTTACATAACGAATGTCCTCACATTTTGCAGTTAGACTGGCAGAGACTCTGGCTGTGCTGTAGTTTGTAGTATAATCACCATGAAGAAGAAATTGCATAATCAAAAGGCGACAAAAACTGAGGAAAACTGCCTGAAAGAATGAGAATCAAGTTAAGGCCTGGTTGCCAGCTCCAACTTACAGGGCAAACCGTACTAACGAGAGAAGAAAAAATAGTCTTACCCAACTGACCTGACTTGTCTCATGAAGACTGAAGGCATATAACAGGCATGAGCGCAGTTCAGCAGGTAGAGTCCGGCAGTCAGTAAGCTGAGCTGACAATGATTGAGAAAAATGACACTCTTGGTAATGAGATGTTGAAGCCTTTGCAAGCTACTACGGATAACCCAAGTCTATACAATCTCTTGCTAAAGTCAATAAGCTTTGTCTCAGCTATAGTAACAGTCAATCTATCGATGGCAAAGCGTACGCTTGCCAAGAGTTGGCACACAACTGACCGCCATCAAGAACCAGCAGCCCGCCAAAGCACCACCTGTCATGCGCCCTCTTAGAGGACTTTGAAAGCTACAAAAATGCACCACCCTCACTAGATTCTAACCATGCAAACCCCACCGTTTCATTCCTTTGGCTTATCCACAAATGATCCAGTCAATTAGCTATCCTGCATCGAGCGCTCAAGTTCAAATCCCCATGCCAAACGGTCAACAAGGTTATCGACGCTGGCTTAAAGTTCGAATGTTAACCCCATTGTTGCACACAGCCACAAGCGTTCAAGTCTTTAGCCAAGTTTATTCAGCTAGCGAGTTTGGTTCATACATCTTTCGATCACGTTTACTTGAACAACTCACGAGAGTCCACGCAACGAAAGGAAGCAACGAAATGGTGGTCATCTTCGGAGTGAGCTGGCCAAGTCGGCTGCCCAGCCTTGTGCTTGTCGTGTCTCCTCGATGAAAGTTTCCCATGAGCTCCAAGATATGTAAGCTTGTCCATCAGTTTTTCGAGATCCTTATTCGGATCGGATGTCTTCATTGATATAAGTTATGCAGATGAGTAAGATCTCCTACCGTTGAGGGCGGAGCGCGAAGGATCCGGTCTCGTGCTTTCATAAAATGTGTTCGCGACATCAGTACCTGGTGAGAACGTTTCATGGAGAGGGTCTAAAGGGTCAGTCAAGAGTTTTCGTTTCGGACGCCACAACAGGCGGGCAGTCTTTTCTCACCCGTGCTTCTTTGCTACCACCACTACTGGCTCGTGATGTTTAGCCATGTATGCTCCCAGGAGGAAGCCTTTGATAAATTTCTTGCTCATTGCTGATGTTAAATCGCAAAACGCAAGCGCCAGAATTGTGGTTATGAGTATCATCTGCGCCATGAAGCGCATGTAGAACATCAGATGCTGCGAGGACATTTCCGACAGTTGCTTGAGGTCTTGGCGTCTGTGATTTTGATTTCGAACTTTGTGAGCGCTTTCGGTCAAGTTCTGATTTCCCTTACGACTGACGAGAAATACGATTCATTCCTCCCGCCTTTGCTCTCTATAAATACCCTCGGTTCCGATCGAGATCGACTCTCGGTAGCTGCTCACCGACCTTGTACCCGAGTGAGTGACAATCAACGGATCTGCGTCATACCACTCTAGACTTGAGAGTCTGTCGCTAATAAAACTCTCAAAGTCACTAAAGAGCTCGCTAACGTCTTGGTGGTTTGTGCTCTGCTGGTTGAAAATGAATCATTACCGGTAGAGGTTGATGAACCTCGAATGATTGACTCAAAGAGGAATCAAGTTATAGATTTTGCAGTTAAAAAAGGCTTTACGACTGTTTAGTTGAATTATCTAACAAGTTTACAATCAAGCTTAAAAATCTGTCAATTGTACCAAAATCGTCTCCTTCGTACAGTACTGTTCAACCGTATTTGTTCTTGGCTTTACAGGTCGATTCAAGGACTAATCTTAGCCCATGGGCATCACTGACTCTGGTACTTGTTGACGAGAGCTCTATGGACGGAATCTACTCGTAACGTTAATTTACGTGCTAATTTACTTCCAACTAGTTGACAGTACGGTATCAGAAATTTCTTAACGAGAATTTCCCCATATCCAGGGCCGAGGTTCAATGCGATCCAATTCAAATATAGCACCATGAGGGGACTGTCGATGACTGGGGCCAAAACCGGTATATGGCAACAGTCGATAGCGGCCTTATAATCAAAAGTCTCGTCTGTTTCACCGAGGTTGGAGCTGGAAAATCGTGCGTATTTAACTGTCTCCAGCTTCCTCAGACACACATCTGTAGGTACGTATTCGTAGGTCTCTGAGCAGAGTAGATATGAAGGCAAGAACTTAGTCTTGTAGCGCATCTTCTTGCATTCGTGGACGTAAAAACCAACGTAATAATGTATTAATCGATTGTCCTCTGGTGGTCCAGTGTATTGCATCGCCATCCGTCTGATCATGCTGATTTCAACCAAAGCTGAATAAATACCGAGTTTTAGATGCTCATAAAGAGGATCATAAAAGAAATAAACAGTTGTTATGCATTTGGGTAGTATGTCAAGGACTCCAACGCCGATCAATTTCTTGTCAAGAACGTAAATACAATGATACGTTCCGTAACAAGCGGGCAGTTCTGGTGGTTTCACCAGCAGGTTTTCATATTCGTTTTCATGAAAATCCGTGCCCAAAGCAGTTTTTTTGTCTCTATCAGCAGCGGTTAGATACTTTCGATGAGTTAAAGGTTCCACTATCAGTGGTGAATTGACTAAAAAATCACAGTATCTGTCCCGAGACCATTCACTTTCGTCCTCTTTATGGATGGTAGTCTGATATTTCCGCATCACATCGAATTCCTCATCTCTTAATGCAATACTTTCCTCTGACTCAACATGCTGAAGCTTGATCTCCAGTTGATGTTTGGCTTCTATCACGGCCCCATCGTCGCCAGAACTCGCGCCACCAATCCGCGGATAGAGGTAATTCTCAAGCAAGGGTCGAAAATATAGTCCGCTCCTATTCCTCGCTCTGACAGATTGAATTGCATCATCCAGGGTCATACCATGGAGCCGAACTTTTCTTTCGCAGCTACGCACAAAACGTCTATCTCTAGATTTAGAACTAGCTTTGAGTTCTTCGAATGACCTTATCGCTCTGGTTTCCTGCCTAGCATATACATTGTCGTATTTCAACTTCACCTTGGTATCGGGCGTTCCATTAATCAAAAACGAGTTCATTCTTTCCACACAGCGCCTATGCGATCTACTAAACTTGAAATTGATGGCTTTGCATGAAATCGAATAGTTTGGGCAGCAGGTTGTCTTATTCGTCGGGTGGTAGCAATATGTCCCACTCCGTCGCCAGCCCCTATCGAGTAGTCCCTGGTAGTCTTCAGCCTGCAACTTATAGGCCTTCATATCTGCAATTCGGTTTTATTGACTCAGGGTTAGTAAAGGATCTACCAAACAGCATTATACCTCTCGGTGGCTCTCTTTTGCCCATATTTACCGTGGCTTCTGCGACCTTCAGCTCTAGATTCATCGAGTTTACAGTAACCACAATAGCTCACACCCTGACCATAGTATTCAACCAAGCTCCCGTTGATAGTCTGGGAATCTGTGGATCTTCCACTGGACGTTGTTGCCCCTGATTCACTATCGTCCTCTCCATCCTCTTTACTTTTCATCATAACATTACCCTAATGTCCAGACCTAATGTGACTTCAACTTTAGAAACTGAGTTTGCGGATCAGGCCACGCGCAAGACGAAGACATTGATCACCAAGTTTTTGAGATAAGGCATGGATGTGAGTTCAAGTCGTGGTTCGGTATTGGCCATGTCCATCAGAGAAACACGTGTCTCACAGTCTTCTTTCGGATCTAAAGTTTATTTCGTTTCGATTTTCTGGTTGACCTGGACGTATCAGTTCATCTGTCAGGCTGTATGCCTTGACCCTGGCGCGCATTTCGAACACCGAAATTGCACAAAAATAAGATACATGTGCAAAATTCAGTCTGAAGGATACAGAAAAGTATCGATTGAGAACGATTGTTTTTATCTATTTTCAAGGTCGATAACCATCGCATTTTATTCAATTTGAAAATGTCGAATTATCTAACTCTTTCACACGATATCAAACATTTAGGCTCAAGTATGCTACCGGTCTGAACCTTGGCGGTGGCAGCTTAGTACCGTTAAGATTGAGTCTGCTGTTTTGGGTTTTATCTTTTTCAAACTTCAAGCGCAGCTTGGGTTCAACAAATCGGCGTTCGGGATACTGATCCTCGTAGCTCACCTCCGGCAGATCGTACTTGAGAGCAACGTAACCTGGTTCTGGAAATTTAACCCTCCACTCGTACTTATTGTCCTTCAGGTGGTAGAACTTCGGGGTTTCATTTGCCTTCAAACCTTTGATATCGGATTTATGGAGCATCAGAGGAATTGTCTTGCCAAGGTCAAGCACTGGGCTAGTCGTGTTTGTGGAGCACTCAGATGATTCCCCTGCACTTACGGTTCGATTGAATGTTGGATCTCGTATCCGCGTTTTTCCAGGATTGCTCCGATTTCTTTTAGCAAGCACCAATGCCTTCGCCTGACCTAGCGTCTTCTCGGTTGCCTCATAGCTTGATTCAACAGCATTAAATGCCTCACGTCTCAAGGTCTTTACATGTTCATTCGTCAGCAACCAAATCGTTTTAGATTTGGACTTCCTGGTAAGGGTCGATCTCAATGGGCTCTGGCAATCGGAGTTTTTAACCACAAGCGAGTCGAATTTAAGCAACCAGTCTTGTTGCGCACCTATCACAGATCCTGGCCGACATATTCTAGTCCATGCTACGGCCATCTGGGGTGTGAAATCGTATCGTGCGATAAGATAAGCGGCTATTAGGGTACCTGTCCTACCTATGCCTGCATAACAATGGACGGCCACCGCACCCTTAGCTTCGTCGACAATATTAATGAATTTTCCAGCTATTGTTGAAGTGGGGGGGTAACCATCGGGAAAGATTAAATCTTGATGATCGAACCCGAGCTCCTGAAAGGTCGAACCGTTATATTCCGGTTCATTGAGACGAACGATGGTTGAGACATTGTGGTCCTTGAAGTAATGATAGTAGTATTGGGGTAAGTGCCTATCGCTATATGGTGTTGGACAATGATTTTCAGATGGACCAGCGAAGGCTAGTAACTTGCCCGGCACAATCCAATTCAAGTCTCCAGACATAACGGTCTCATAAAACAAGTATTCTGCTTGGTCGAACTCATAATAATCATAAAATCTAAATCTTATGGCAGCATAAAAGGCTCGTATACAATCCTCGAGAGTTAGATTCATTAAGGAAGGTTCACCCGAGACGTCAGTGAATTTCTTCTTCCTTCTGAAAACAAGATCCTTGCTCATCTTGCAGGGTTCCCCCTTATGTATCATGTAAAAATTCAATCGTTGGATGACCTCTTGATCGGTGAGATGCAGAAGAACCATGGCTGCGATAGCAACCAAGAGAGTTGCGTTCAACTTCCTGGATAAATCATTTTCATCCAAGACCACGACAACATACTTGTCTGGTTCGCGATATGCTTGAGTATCGAGCCAAACTTTGAGCTTGCTACAGAATTGGTGAGTTACAGCTAAGTTGAATGGCCCAAAATCCATGTTGAAACCTTCGTATTTGATACCTGGATTGTCATGAAATGTCCAGAAGATGAAAGGGCAATTCGGATCGTTAGCGTTCTCACAGAAATCTTCAGAGTTTTGATCCTTCGTCAAATGTACCATATACAACTTCTCGGCGTAGATTTCGTAAAAACAACCGACATCCCGGACAAGATCACACAACTTGGCCCTACATTGATTATCTAGATCGCCTTTAGGTCTGGTGCCAACATAGTTTATATGTCTGAAGCTTGTGGTTGTCATAATTGACACGCTATCGTTGCTGTTCAGAGACGGACAGTTAACAGGACGACCGAAAAACTAAAGTCGGGATATTCCGTTAGGGTTTCAAACATCGTTAGTTTGAATTTCAATCAGATGATCAATAAATGTTTCATGCTTGATAAAATCAATACTGTTGTCTCACAACTCAATCATGTGTTAACATAAAATGAAAGTTTTCCTGACTTGTGAGGATCATGATGGCAGAATTTTGGCGCGTATTCGCATTAATTTATCTCCAGTTGAGTTTGATTGACTATTGAACAACATTGAGGGTGAACAACAGCCCAGATGTTCGAGGTCTACTTCCAGATGTCCTTTATGACAACTATCAAAGCTCACTGGACTGGCTATGGTGGCAGACTTGGTAGTTCTAGGCGCGCTTTAGCTACAATGATGAATACGTTATAGTATACTGTTTGGTTGCAGCCCGAGTGTTCAGTCAGTTAATAAGCTTGTATAAAATTTGAAACTTTGTCTAGGCCCGCAATATTTGGGCCATCAGAAACCGATCGCTTCGATTCAAATGAGAAAGGCATCCGATCGACTCGGATAAATATACAGGAAAGATCGATTTAGTTATTTGAGTGCTCATTTCTTTAACGTTAAAAATAAATAGTGTACATTGTTTTTTATTCATGGTGTTCACAGGATATTTTTGCTAATTCTGTGCTAGAGTCTGAGCTTAGGCGGCGGCATAGCTCACCGAGAGATTGGTGTTCACATCATAATTTGTCCGAACTCTGGACAAGACCTTGCAGTGTTCTTTGATATAGCCGGACAAGATTACACAAAATGGCATCAAACGGTACTCGGATACTAACAGGTCTAGCCGGCTTGCCGGTCAGTAAGAACCCTGTGATGGAACTATCGAGATATTATGCGAGGATACTGAGAAAATTGGAGTCGATTCCTAAGGATTCAGCTTACAGGGTTTCAACAGAGGAGCTTATAAAAGAAAGGATTACCAAAGTAGAAGCGAGTAAAAGTCCAGAGGACGTCGAGAGGGCTATAGGAGCGGGAGTGTGTGAAGATTTGATAGAGGACGCGAAACGTGAACTGCACCTTGTAGAAACAATGAAAGAGTACAAACCATGGGAGCCTCTTGAGGAGAAACCGCCTATGAATCAATGGAAATGGCCGATGTAGAGTTGTTTACTCCTAGTCCGAAAAGCCAAGAACAGATACATAAAATAAACTAGGATTAGTTGGCTCAAACATAACCTGAGCTCGCTTCTAGACCATTTTTGAGTCTGAGATATAGACTCTGAGACGGCGAGGGGGGCAGTGTAGGATGCGCAGTCCTATAGACGATCGAATCTATTCGACACTGAATAACGCCAGAAAAGGAATCTAGTGAATATGTCGGTGATTCTAAAAGTGGCGAAAAGTTTCCTACAAATTTACTTTGATCAAACAGGAAAGGTATTGCTCGGATTATCTGGTGCACTATAATTGGTGGGTTTGTTTTCTACCGAAGGCCAGGTGAATGGTGACAGCCAGAGCATCGGGTTGTTGCCAAAAACGTCCCTGATATTCGAGCACCCGGAATTCCTAGTGCGACTCTCCTTCTTCAGATTCTCGATCTTCGTCCAATCGCTCCAGATAGCTTTGATCTGAACACAAAACATGATCGCGGAGAATAGGGCAAACAAGAGGGCCTCAAATATCAAAAGCACCAGCATAATAAGGTCACCTGGCGAGGGTCTTCCATACCTGCTCATGAAAGGGCAAGCGACCTCCGAGGATGCGTCGGAGTCGAGGCAATCAAAAAAGTGACCCACACCCAGAAGAAGTGCGTGAATCGATAGGATAGTCACGTAGAATGTAAATAAAACGAAATACTTTTGATTCCGCTCACCGACGCAATTGTTGACCCAAGGACAATGGTGGTCCATCTTTCTGATACACCTTTTGCAAACTGAGCAATGATGAGCCCTATCTGGCTTGATCGAGCAACATTCGGGACATTTGTATATGACATGATTAGGGGGTACACTCAGGTCAATCTCTTGGAAGAGCTCAGGAGTTGCAGTCAGGCGTGGGACCGATCCGGGGTCTGTCAGGGTCGTTCTAATATGGGCAGATATCGTGAGGAATGAGAAAAATTCAAAGATGGCAATGTGCACGTATTTCTTGAATGAATCTTTCTGAGGCAATAATACTATTGATAGCAGTGCAAATTGCGAGAATGCTATCAGCAACCAAGCTAAAATTACACAAGCGATTCCACATCCATCCTTAACCAACCAGGCCATCACTGGTGTAGCGGCCGGACGAGATGAAGTGCCAAATATGCTTAGTTGTCACTATCCTAACGGAACAATCTGATCTGCAACATTAAAGAGGGTCTGCCTATCACTAATATTAGAGACGCTCATCGTGGTTACTTAGCCGAACAATATCTAAGTAGATCAAGTTTTGCGGCTGATATAATACCGATTCGTCAATTCAAAGTAGCTATCAGGCGGGGCATGACAGATGATGGTTCAACTTCTAATCGTGCTGTTTGAATTTCTGGCGTTCCATCTAACTAAAAAAATAATAATAACAATAGATTGAGCTCTCTGTGTTGATGATTTTCCCACTATTTTCGATTCGTGCACACCAAGGCAACAAAGTTCCGTGAGCGCTACTTCCGCTCTAAATCTTTGAACTTGTCAACAACCAAACTTTTATTGGATCCAATCGACATTCATTGGTAAGGTGACCTCCCACGAACAACCAACACCCCATCTGTTTATGTCATATTTTTACACCAACTCGCTGTGCCATAAAATCGGGAGATCTCGAGTGCATCTAAGCGATGCGCTTGCCTAGCCAAGGATCAACTCTGTCGAACACCTCCTGGCCCAGCATTGGCGACGGACAGCCTCGTATCCGGAAGTGCCTAGATTTGTTCCAGAACTTTGAAACTGTGTTCCTGAAGAGAGGCTGAACATAAGAGTTGGAGACCTGCCGAAGCCACATTGAGAGTATTCCGAAGCGGACCTAAGCCATAATCAAAGCGAAAGGTGTACCAAAAATACCAAAAACCAGGAACAAGAGCAATAGAAGTAATCATATTGTACAGGACTGGGCAAAAAATCCTATGAGATAGAGTGCACGATGATGAAATAAGCTCTGGTGCTACTAGAAACAGTTCAGAACTGAAAAAGTTGCAACTACAATAAGAATTATCCTGTCGGAAAGTGCCTAGTATTAGTCAGAAGTTGTATAAAGAAATAAACAGTTGTCATGCATTTGGGTAGTATTTCATGGACTTTGAAGCCGATCAATTTCTCGTCAAAAACTTGGATACCGCCCTTTCATCATCAGGCAGGATTTCGTTTTAGTATAGAGTTTGAGCTCTGCGAAAGGGGATTAGTTGCTTTACAATCATTCAAAATGTACCAAGCTCACGGGTCGTGCATCGACTTCCTGCCGCGCGAGAACTCGTTAAGTGTCATTAGCCTAGCGGGTGTAATTATTTTTGGTTTTGAGTTTCGCAGACTCACAGTGTAATGACACAGATGCATCATTTGTCTGCCTCCACTCTTCGTTGTAAAGTCTGGGTCGAGTATTTCGGTGAATATCTCTATATGGTAGTCAAGCCTGCCAAGATAGAGTGAAACGAGTGGTGTTGATCTAGTCTTATCCAACTCGCTTAGATCATTTGCGACACATTTAACCTAAATTTTGCACATGGTTTGAAATGAAAAATAGATGCCATATTGGAAGCAGAATGCAAGCCGTTTTGGGTTTGAAACCAACCAAGCACTTCAGTTCAGATCTACAACCATTTGAGATTCTTGGCGAAGTTTATTCGGCCAGTAAGTCTGGCTGGAATATCTTCCGATCACATTTACTTGAACAACGAAACGAGAGTCCATGCAACGAGAGGAAGCAACGAAATGGCGATCATCTTCGGAGTGAGCTGGCCAAGTCGGCTGCCAGCCTTGTGCTTGTAGAGGAAAGATTCCCAACCTCCTTGTTGCGAGATCCACAGAGCAAGGTCTCGTTCGACAAACTCTATGAATCCATCTAGAATAGGACCTACGTGCTCTGGGGCACCAAGACGGACGCAATCAAGCGAAATGGCTCCGAAAAGCGAAAATAGCGCAACTATTCTACACCAGCTAATCTCAGTTCGGGTCATCTCTTGACAAATTGTCATTTGAACATGGAGCAAGTTTTGGAGAGAGGAGAACTTGTCTATCCCGATCAGCTCGTAGATAGTGTCGCCATAGAATTCGGGCTTCATATCACGTAGCTCCCGAATTATGTTGAGTATCACAGTGAATATTTGATTGTTGATAGTTGGATCCATTATGTATTTCCTATTTGAGGAGCTGCAATTGATCGCAGAACTTGAGATATCGTTGGAGTAGCTTGTGTAGTTGCTGTTATGTGCATTGGCACTTGAGATTGTTTGCTCGTCCATCTTGGAACCCAAAGCTCTCACTCTAGCCGCCAGCGTACTCGTATCTTGTAAACTAAGATCTTGGCTCATAGCGGTTCTTCTTCTAGCCCCTGAACTATGATCAATTGTAATAGAGTATTCTGATACTATAGCCGGTGCCGACGCTGGAGCAGAACTAGGAAGTCTGGAGGGTTCGCCAAGCGCTGCCGCTCTCCTAGCTCTCGATGACTTGGTGAGATTTAAGTCTCTCAGGGGTAGAGCATTTTGGCGCAATTTCATGAAAATATATCTCAGATACAGCCATCTTGTTTGTTCCACAATGCGCTCTTGTGAGGCCGGCAGTTTAAGTCCCATCTTGGCTGTTATTTGTTGACCGAAGGCAACTCCGACATCGGATAAACGCTGAGTCTGGAAAGAAGACCTTTCAAGTCTTCCGATGACAGATTTGCGTGGCATTAGATTCTGACTACTAACCAGCAGGCTATTTGAATTTGTCATATTATTGCCAGAATCGTTGTTGTATTGATCAATTGGGGAGTTCAGAGTGGTCTGTTGTTGTTTTCTGAGGTTTGAATCATTGTTTTGACGATCTATGCCTAAATGTCGGCCTTGATTTAGCAGTTGCAAACTAAGCTTCCGCGCTGGAGTAGCAGGCACATTAAGACTAAATGCAACTACGCCTGGATCGGCCATTTGTCTAGCCCGCCGGTCGACTCTGGGCGAAGATGACGCCGATCTACATGAGAGTTCGTTGGTTAGGCAAGTATCCAACATTGACACATGACTATCTCTCTGATGGTCATTCAACCCCTTAGAGGACTGACCCAACCCGATGGCTAGATTTGAGCTATGTTGGCCAGCAGAATTGATCTGACTGCTCTCGTCAATGTATCTATCGCCTTTCAACTCGCTGACAGCATCACTGGTGGGCCAGAATTCTTGACTATTATCCGATCTTAGTGTCTGGAAAAAAACGTTTGGTATGTTCTGACTCGCCCTCAAGGTTGGATGCCGTCCAGCGTGCCTTCGGCCATCTGTTGGACTTTTGGGACAGCCAAGTAGATCTTGCGGCTTTCGATTTTCTGTGTTGGGTCTGGACGGTGTTGGATTTCGGAAACCTGCCTGCTTGTTGGTCTCCGAAACATCTGAACGTAATGGAATTTCATGATGCTTGGTAATGGCGGCGTCACTGAACCTTGTGCCTGCCGGAGAGAGTTTGCCGTGTTTGACTACATTATCTCCACTTCGTATCTCGTTCAGGTTAACTACATCAGCTGTTTCGAATGTCATGGTAACGCTAATTTCTTTCGCCGCTTTCGTGTCAGAATTGGGATCGAATGCAGCCAGAGGGTGCTGCTTGCATTGATCCATCCAGATTAGTTTGCTTATATCGTCATCGTTTTCACCGCTCATTGCTGATGGACTAGAAACGGTTCCTTTGTCGGTCGATGTAAGCAATTTATCCCTGGTCGCTTGCACTTTGTTTTGATATGATAGATCGACTTCAAGAGACGATTGAGAGAGGCGAACAGCTTAACAAATAATGTTATCGGCCAAACTGGTCCAAGTCCTATTGTTGTCCCTGTCCTATCGATATCAATCCTAGGAATGGTGGCGACACGAGTGGATTCACTCGCGTAGACTAGGTTCCGTCATGTCTTTTAGTGTTCTTGGGATCAAGTTCTACAAGCCTTCAATGTTTACGAGGGCTCTCCCTTTAACCGAAATACTGGAATCATCTTGAGAGTGATTGTGCTCTCTGAGTTCCTCCGTCATATCAACACGCAACATGCAGCTCTCTAGCGTCCTTTACCTTCCTTCTGAAGATCTCGCTCAAGGCGCACTCACGAGTCAGTCACAAGTCAGTCTGAAAAACCAAAAAGAGATACAAAAAGGGTATATCGTGTTAAAATTTTGCCCCCTCTTTTGAATGCACTCTACAGACAGTAAGACGTAACGACTCAGCCGTTTCTACGTACGCCCGATTTTATTTCATTTTGCTGAGTTTGTCTTTTTTGCTTTTCAGCTACGTATTTTGCTCACTCACTCACCTCTTACTATATCCGACCTTCAATGATTTCATCTATAGTTGTAACCTAAATTATGAAGAGACCAGCTCTCAAATGGTCAGAACTCCTCTCATTGCACCACCATTTCCCTCAGACTGTACAGTGGACAAGGAAAGCACCGAGGTTTGTGCCAACCCATCCTCTGGTAGTCTAGGCGAATATGTCTACATTATTCATTTTAACGACTGCTATAACATTGAGCCGGGGCCCGAATCAAGTGGTGCCGCTGGCTTCTTGACTGCAGTTAAACAATACAAGCACCTAGATCCAATGATCCTGTTCAGCGGTGACATCTTGTCACCATCTTTTATGAGCACATTCACCAAGGGTGAACAGATGATTCCGGTTATGAATGATATCGGCGTCCATTGTGCAGTTTTTGGGAATCACGAGTTCGACTATGGAGTAGACAACCTGATTAGATTTGCAAAGAGAACTAACTTTCCTTGGTTGCTGAGCAACTGTATCGACAAGGAAACCTCAAATCAACTAGGCGATGGCCAAGTTTTTCATGTGATTGAGCGTTCAGGCTTGAAGTTTGGATTTATGGGCTTGATAGAGGAGGAATGGTTAAGTTCACTGTCCACTATAGACTCGAGTGATGTGATTTACCAGGATTTTGCGAAACGAGGACAAGAGTTGGCAAAATGGCTCAAGGCGGAGCCTCACTGTGTCGATTATGTGATAGCATTGACTCATTTCAGGAGACCAAACGATATTAGGTTGGCTGATTCAGTGCCAGAGATCGATCTTATCCTAGGCGGTCACGATCATGACTATGAAATAATCAAGAGACCCAGCAGTTATATCATCAAGTCGGGCACAGATTTTAGAGAGTTCTCCCTCATTAAGCTCAAAATCAGCAATGAGTATATGGAAAAAAAACGTGCCAAATCGTTTTCACATGAACAAAGAATGAAGCCGGTCCAGGACTTGACCATCGAACACATCAAGTGCCAGAATTTTGAGCAAGATCATGAATTGAAGCTTAAACTGGATAAATTTGTTACCACTATTGATGAGAAGATGGGCAAAATATTAGGTCAATTCAACTGCGATTTGGATGGTAGATTCTCGAGCATTAGAAGATTCGAAACTAACCTCGGAAACTTTGTGACTGATATCATGGTTGCATCAACGCACTCTGATCTGGCGATCCTTAACTCAGGTACCCTCCGCAGTGATCGGATACATCCTCGCGGGGACTTTACGATGCGCGACCTATTCAATATCCTCGGTTACATCGACCCAATAGCGGTTCTTCAGGCTACAGGCAAACAGATTTGGCGCGCACTGGAGAACGGGGTATCGCAATGGCCAAAACTTGAAGGTCGGTTCCCTCAAGTTAGCGGTTGCTCTTTCACTTTCGATCCTAGCAAACCTGCTTTGCAAAGAATAGATCCCAAGAGCATCTTCATCGGGGATGAGCCTCTTGATCTTGAGCGAAGCTATAGATTATCTACAAAGGCCTATTTAGCCTCTGGTAAAGATGGCTATGATGTTTTGAGGGAATGTGAGGTTTTAGTGCCCGGCGACGAATCTCCGGATCTGACTACTTCAATCCTGAATCATTTCGAGGCCATAAAGATAGTGAAATCTAATCGACGCACCCATCATAGACAGAGCATAATTTGTCTTAGCCGTTCATTAATCAGAAAGATATCAGAGGATCAGAGCGCTGGCAACACTTTTAGTCTTTCTTCCGGACAGGGCCAAAGGTCAGACCGGCTGAACCAAACGAACTCAATGAATACGAGTACCATGAGCGGGGCTTACCCAGAAATCGATGGAGACGACGATGAAGACGCTAATAACAATCTTAATTCAGGCCTAATCAACCATCAGCTAAAACCTGTGATGGAGAGAACTCCGAGTTACGAGCCACCCTCAGTGCCAATGGCGAGCTCACCTCTTGCTGGCACCGTGGCCCCAACACCCACGTTGCGTAACATGGGTGAGCCTGAGCTACAAGTTGGTGCCACACCTCCGTCCACCATCCAGCGACCGACGCGCACCAAGAGATTAATGTCGTTGCACGAGATGGAGCACGAGCAATGCAAAATGGAGCCCAAGGTTGAAGGGAGGATCCGGATTGTCGGCGTGAACTTGCGAGCGCCATCTGATGGGCTCTTTTAACTAGATGTTTTACACGCAGATATTAAAGGCGTTATTTCTTACACTTCCAAAGCACCATAATACACTATTTTATCGTAAAACAATGTCCCTTACAAATCCTACCTTAAGGTGTGATCATTGCGATCTGCGTGAGTTAGCCGTTTAGCTCATTCCGGCACCCATCGACTGCATTTTGGATCCATAGCACTCATAAATAAGCTCTTGATTCAAGATTGCATGAAGAGGAAGGAAATGAGGTTCGTCTTCCATCAATCTCTTTATTTGATTCAACCTCTTAGAGGTCTGTAGTCCATGCCTTTGATTAATGTTATGTCCCTCACTGCTGAAAAATAAATAAAGCAATTAGAGAGCGCACCTGAGCAAAAACAAATGGAGTTGCAGGGGCTCGAACCCTGGACCTTTTCGTTGCGAACGAAATGTGATACCACTACACCACAACCCCGTCAATGTTACACTGTGTGTTACTAACCCAATAGAACACTATTGAATGAGTTATAACTGAGATCACGAGGTCGCATCTATCAAACTTTACGTAATTCTCGATGGAACTTAACGGACGTTCCTAATTTTGACTATCATCAAGATGATGTTTCTACGGCGCTTCATTCACATGGGCCGAATAGTCCCTGAGCTTGACCCTTGGATTGCAGAAGAGCTAAAAAATGGCCGTCATCCAAAAGCTTTACCCTCAAGAAGAAATACAGGATTCATAGGTTTGCCCGCTCAGTTGGAGTACGCAGCCATGTTTCAACTAAGGCGGATTGCCGACCCCAAATTTCGCAAGGAAGCTAGAGAGCTGATGTCTATTATACATGGCATGAAATTACCCGATGACGATCACAGCTTAAAAGTGAAAAGAGCAGATATCAAGACAGAGATGAACCTGCGAAGTAAGATTAATCCAGACGCTGAATATGACCCAACTACATTCAGAACGCATGAAGATATGAAAGTTGCTCAGCATGAACTATCAAGACTCATCGATGGAACTGTTCAAGATCGTAGGAGGGATTGGCACTACTACGAATATGATGAGTATGCTTCTAACCTGTACATGGCAGTTAGGCTTGCCCCGAATTACGCATGCCTGAAGACTGTGATGGACGAAATTCACTTGAACGATCCCTATTTTGAGCCAAAATCGGTGTTAGATTTCGGTTCTGGTATGGGTACCACCATCTGGGCTGTCAATGAAACATGGCCTGGTGCCGTGAATGAATTTATGAACATTGAGCTATCAAAGGAACAACAGTATCTATGCGAATCACTGTTGCGAGGAGGCAAAGATTCTGGTGAGCTACCCAGCCTTGTTTATAGCCGCCAATACCTGCCCGTGTCAAATAGAGTCAAGTACGACATGGTGGTCTCCGCATTCAGCATGTTGGAGCTACCGAATGCAGAACTTCGTGCTCACGCGATTGAGAATCTTTGGCACAAGACTAATGACCTTCTTGTATTGGTCGAGCGTGGCAACAATGGAGGATTTGAGATAATCGATGAGGCCAGAAATTTAGTCTTGGATTTGAGCGGTCTAGACGTTACAAGGAAGATAACACCAAGTTTTGAAGCCTTCCTACGTCCTAACTGTAAATCAACAGACGTGCACATTGTAGCTCCTTGCCCACACGAGTTCGCTTGTCCAAGGAGGTCGATGTCCAACAAGAGACAAACGAACATCTGTCGTTTCCGTGTAAACTATGAACCTCTAGATATTGGCCAGAGGGATCGAGTGTTCGCTAGGGAGGATTACTCGTACGTGGTGCTTAGGAAACAAAAGCTTGCAGATTACCCCTCAAGCCAAGGCCGATATAGGTGGCCGAGGATCGTAGAGAGAAGGAAGCGTTCTAGAGGCCTAGTTATGCATAGGATCTGTTGTCCGAATGGGAACTTGGCAGAGACTGCCATAACAAAGAGTAAATACGGTGTGGAAGCGTACAATGTAGCCAAGTCGTGTGATTGGGCCGACCTCTTACCAATCAAGATCAAGGATGAATATATTAGTCGTTCGTCTTGCTGTGATAAAAAGACTCAGGATGATAGTGATAAAAACCCAGAGTAATTACATCATAAAGATGAGTTTCAAACAATAAGTCTTGAATGTTCTTGATACCCTGGACAGAGCAACAACTTGTGCCTCACTCAACAATTATTGATGTGAATGAACCACCGGCGGAAACGCGCAACACTTTCTCATCTGCTAGATTCTTGACTTCCGTTGGTATTTTGAGATCGTCTTCCTCACCTAAGCCGAGGTTAGTACCTCCCATTCCCCAGGCATAAAGTTTACCATCGCAATCTACAGCAAAAGATGTGTTGATACCAGCGCTTATATCTACGATTGAGTTGCCGAGACTCTCGACAAACTTGGCTGGGCAGACTTCTTTGTCGACTTTACCCAAACCTAGCATACCGTATTCAGGTCTACCGGCTGAGTATACGCGGCCAGTCTTGGTAAGGAATAATGTGTGATGCTGTCCACAGGCTACATTGATCATGCTTGTAGAACAGGTGAATGTTGATCGTCGGGGAAAATTTTGAACAAGTTGACCCTTTTGGCCCTTGTAACCAAGCTGAAAATAGTTGTTTAAGCCCCAGCCAGCCAGCCTATTTTTCTTCTTGTCCGTATTCGTCGCGAAAGAGCTAAAATTTCCTGCATATATGGCATCACAAATGAATGTTCGTTGGGGGTCTACATCTTTCAAGCTTACTTTTTGAGGAGTTAAGAACAGTTCTCTGTTATCGGCAGTGATTGGATGAGAGTTTCCGTTTTCGCCTAGTTCCTCTGGCTTCAGTCGGCCTAGTTGGCCCTGTGCTCCGACTCCGAAACTGTAAACGTTTCCGTCGGTGTCCAAGGCAAGCATGTGATTGGAGCCAGAGGCTATGTCTTTGAACTTTGTGTCCGGTAGTATCTGAATCGGCTCGAAGGTGGCCTGTCCCTCACAAGATGGTAACAGGCCCACCGAGCCGTGTTCATCCCTGAAGTTACCCCAGATAAAAACTTCATTTTTGTCGGTTAGCACCGCACTGTGCGAGTCGCCGGCCGAAATCTTGATTATCTTGTTTGCAACAGGAACAATTGTGGGTGTAGCCTCAACGGTTTCATCGCCGTCAGTGGAACGGCCAAGCGCGCCCTCATCATTACAACCGTAAGAGTAGACTTGGCCACTTTCAGTCAGAGTAAGAGTGTGCATGGGACCACAGGCGATTTGTTTGACAGGTTCCTTTATAGGAACTTGTGTAGGTAACTTCTTGGTAACACCAATCTTTCCAAGACCAAGCTCGCCGCATGAATCAGCACCAAATGATAGTTGACGGCGCTCAGTGGATTTCTTATCTACAACTGGTGGTGGAGATTTCTTCCTAATAACTTTCTTTTCAAGAGCGATATCAGGAATTGAGATTGGTGTTGGTGATTTCTTTTTAGAATCTTTCTTCTCAGGAGCGGCTTCAGGGATTGAGACTAGCGGCGGCGATTTCTTCCTGACAACTTTCTTCTCCCGAGCGATAGTGGAACTTTCTAGGGGTTGAACTTCGGTCTCTAGTTGTTGGCTCTTAGATGCATCCTCTTTCTTTGTTCGACGTTTCTTGGCAGTCGATATAGCACGTGCAGGAGGCGCCTCGGGCTCGGGTAGTTTTCTTTTCCTTAAGTTATAAGGCATTATTACATCAAGTGTACTACGGTGTCAAAAACTGTTTTTTCGATGGCAGGTTGCTTGACAATGTCAAGTTGACATCATCCTCACTCAAAATCGTGTTGATTTTGGAGCCCTAAAACCCCACCATGTGCGCTTCGCATAGGAAGGTATGTTCCACGTTCAAACTTTGGGCGCCAATATCAACCTGAACGAGCGCGTCCTAAGTCCAGCAACCGGAATACATGGATGCGCCGGAACGAACTCAACTAAAAATGACATGTGCTGATTTCACTAATCCGTCTTGAAACGAGTAGATGCCATAAATTACTGCACCACCACCTTGGCTCGATGATTACATATCGTGGTGGGAACATAGTCGGCCACTCGGCTCCTAGGTGGTCCAATTAATACAAGTGAGAAGTAACTGCGCATTGATCATGTGTCGCGATATCAAGTCTAGAGCGAGAGATGTTTTATCCCTCATGATCCATACCTCTGAACGATTCGTCATGCCGATCAAATAACGTATTTCCAACAGAGCACAAGGTGCGATGGGCATCGAAGGTAACAAAATCTGCATTGGATGAGAGCTGGAGTCAAGGGAATAGGAAAAGGCGGTGTATGAAAACTAATCCCAAGATTCTCATCATGAACAAACACAATCGTCGAAAGCGGCGAAGCTTCTTCGATGAAACGAAAATCAAGAATTTGTTCCCATCAGAAGTTGATTTGGAAATTCCATTCCAACCTCTAGCTCTTCTAACCGCAACCTCTCAAATCTCATCTCTAGTCTTCTGTCTGGTGTGGTCAGTCAAGTTCAATTTCCGTGAATCTACGGCAACACATTGTAGAGTAGACAATTACCTGCCCTCATTGAGCGCCACTCTGGATTTTACTCCACAAAGAGATGTTTGGCGAGCTTGCATCGGGCTATCTGGGATGCCCCGCTACTTAATTGCATACTTATATCACAAGATGATATTCAATTCACAGGTACTATTATTTCTTCATTGGACAGAGATCACAGCTCTGATAGGTCTAAGCATAGTTGACTCGTTGCGCTACTTCAGTAAGTTTAACTAGATAATAATCTTACGACACCTGTGTCATAAGAGTCTAGACTACTAACATGGTGCCATCATAATCCTAGCGTTTCATGCGACTTGTGTCGGAATCTTCTTATTGACTTCCATTATTCATATGGCTCTAGTCTGTTGTAACGTTATCGTTCCTAAAGCTAAGATGCTAGATGATGAGACCCGCTCTAAGCTAAGTCAAACTAAGACTACGAAGACAAAAATTGCGATTGTTAACTTCATTGCCATAGTTGCAGCGTTATATCTATACGACAGGCATAATCGTTATTGTGAATCAGGAGTATACTCCATGTTCTCTCTTCTCGAGTATGTCGTGATTGTTGCGAATATCGTTTATCATCTACAGGCTTACCATGAGTTTGGAGACTATTCAATTATAATCGTCAATCCGAATCAAACTCGTTTGAGATTGGACAACAAAAAGTTTAGGTGAATACATCTAGGTGCAATAAAGGTTCACCATATTGATTTATTTTCATGATTTGAGAGACAGATAAGTGACCTCGTTGATTTTTTGTTTGTCGGGCTGAAGCCTTTTTATAATAGATGCAATTGTATTGACGAGATCATTGTCCATCTCAGGTGTGACACCATCCATACGCTTCAGCTTTGATTTGATATCTTTCAGTAGTGTCTTTAACGTCATCGGTTTGCGACTCAAGTATTTCCTGATGAGATCCTCGACTATTTTTTCTTGTCCGTTAGCCGGTGATGACGGTGGTTCAGCCAAACAGTACCGTTTAGACGGCTGTGGTTGTGGAACATTGGTGTCGAGCCTCCTTTTATTGTTGGCCGCTTGCTGTCGATTATTATTTGCGCTGCTGGTCTCCAAATCTGGCTTAGTCTCTTGCTTGACCATTGTTAGATTAGCAGGCAGACTTTTCTTCATAAACATCGAATCCATCTTTTCGTCGTCAACATCGTAATCATCGCTATCGGAAGAATCGTCCGACCCGTTGGGCTCTGGATCTTGTTTAAACTCAACAGTGCCTAGAGCTTTACTGCTACTTAATTTGGATGATTTCTGTTGGTGGTTCTCCGAGTCTTCCTCATCGTCAGTACTTAAAAGATCCCTGAGAGCTTCTTCCTCTGCAATACCTTTAACGTCGGTATCATTGTCACCCTTTTCAGAGTCGCTAGATTCAGAGGAAGAATCTGACATGTAGTCAACCTCTCGCTGCTCGAAGTCTCCCTCATCACTTTCCTCCTTGGCTTCATCCGGAGCATCGTCTGCATCTTCTTTTTCCTTCTTTCCAGCCTTCTTGCGACGCGCCTTCTTAGCCGCACCGTCTGAACCTTCATCGTCACCACTACCGTCGTCGCCACCAGACTCGTCCCAGTCGTCCAATTCTGATACCTTGAAAGCTTTGTAGTCGCTACTGCCGCCCGGTTCCTCTCCGTTCTCACCACCACCCTTTTTCATGTGCATTACTGAAAACAAATTCAACATTTTGTGTCTTTGCTCAAACTTTTGTTCTGCCTCCTCAGCTGTAAGAGTTTTATACCTCTGGGTAGCGGATACATTATACCACTCATCCACCGAGCAGACCTCATATGTATCACTCCTGTCTTTTGGCTTGTAGAACACAAAGTAACTCGCATTATCACCCACCCCTCCCTCCTTTATTGCCTTGAATCGCCGGCCAGTACGACCACTACCGAATTTTATCTGCCAAGGTTGGTAATCATTCTCACGCCTCATTTTCGCGTCACTCCAGCTGACGTTGTCATCTTTGTGAAGCTTGAAAACATTGTACTTTTTGTTAGATGAGTTGGGAGCTGATCTTACGTGGAATTCCTCCATAGCTACCATAAGGTTTCTGCTCTCTAGCCTCGACGCTTTGAGCCTTCGTATATTAAAGTCAGGTCGTCTTTTCAGGGATATAATATGAGCAACCCCTTATAATATCAAGAGAACATCCGTATATCATACGTTGCTTTTATCAAAAACTGATTCCCTTAATGTCACCAGTGATATAGAAGGACTGATATTTAAACGAAGCCATTCATGCGATTTGAATTGGCTAGTTTGGAAGCGGCGATGAGTACAGCTGACGTGAGCTGCCGTTGTTTTATTTTGGTTTCCATCTCTCGAGTAAAATGCTTTCGCTATCCTGTGCTACGAGAGGCGGACCCACGTGGTCTTCAACTCCCGTATACCATCTCTTCCAGCAAATGTCATCCGAGATGAAAATCCATGAGATCGTTGGTGTTGCTCCATAATCCATAATCTATTGGTGCATAGTTAGTATCTTGAATGCCCCGAGAGAGATGGCTTCAACAAAGCACAACCTTTTCATTCACCACGCGAACCTTTTCCACCCGAAGGCACAAAGCCTATGCCATTTATCTCACTCTTCTGAGAATGGATTCATTGCCGCAACCCGAAAACTTGTGGATCAAGAGGGGATAGATTCCAAGCTGACACTCATAGAATTCTACAAGATTGACTCTGATCGAGCACCGCTACTAACCCAGACCATTGTGGAATACGAACAAATCACCGGGATTGCGTGGATTAGCGCTGATCAGTTGCTAAGTGTCAGCAAACAGCAAACAATCAGCATTTACAGTATCAAACATGGCTTGAAAACATCTACGACAATCACCGACTACGGGCCGATCCTTTGCATGAAATATTCATCTTCTAATGGTTTACTCGTGACGGGAACCGAATACGGTTACGCAGTGGCCTACCATATCGATGCCGAGAATGAAACGATTGAACCAGTCAACAAAATGGTCAAAGTTACTGACGCTATACGATCGATGGATTTTGCAATGAGACCACGTGAAAGAGGCAACGTCAAGCCACTCACCAAGCAGGTTAAAAGTTCAGCTGGCAAGCGAAAGCGATCGGATAGCAGCGATGAGAGCGGGGACAACGATAATGATGATGATGATAATGACATCAATGAGGGTTATCTACATTCAGTCGACATAACTATTTACGGGGCGTCTAAGGGTGAAGTGATTGCGTGGGACTACCATAGGAGGATCATCATGGAGACTATGCGAATCGGCGACGAAGGATGCACTGTTCTCACGGTGATCTCATTTCAGAATGGCGACATCATAATTGGGGACTCGACAGGCACAGTGAGCATTTTTGATCACAACTCTTTCACCTGTCGTCAGACCATAAACTTACTTCAATCGGGCGTTTCATGTTTAGCTCTGAGCCCCAAAGAGAGAAGGATTCTGATTTCAGGCCAGGATCCAACAATATATTGTATGAAAAGAGATCGTGCTGTGAGCGATGAATTTGTAGTATTTGAGAAAATAGAGTTCCACACATATCCAGTCAATTCAATCGTTTTTGTATCAAGGAGGAAGTTCTTCACCGGATCTGCTGATGGCTTCATGGCCAGATTCAGACTTAGCGGGAAAGCGAGTGAGTTAAGATTGGAGAAGCACATCACTCTGCCGAGTTACTCTGGCAATGTAAAGTTCTCAAATCGGGAAATGATGATACAGTATGATCGATCGTTGGTCATTTGGAGACTTCCAAAGGAGTCCAACTCGTCTCTGGATGATAGGTCAGAACTCAAGCCAATCAAGCTTATTTTGATCAAAGCAAGGGCTTACATTCATTCTTCGACATTTAGTGCCGATTGGATATCATACTCGACAAGCAAAGGCTTGCATCTGTTTAAGAGGTGTGGCAAGAGTTTGATTTCGTACAAACCTGACAAAAGGTTGGCACATTGTTGTACCCAGCAAATTTGTTCAAATGACCGTTACTTGGTTGCGGCCATCCAGAGAAACCTATACATTATCGATCTTTCAAAGCAAAGCGATGATTCTGAATCTGATTCACCCCCATGTGAAATAGTCACCGAGAAGAGGCTTAAATCGGTAGTTAAAGAAATTATTGATTTCAAGCCGTTGAATCAAGTTGTAGTTGTTTGCGCGAGCATCAAGAGTTTGATTTACTTATTTGACCTCAACAATGAAGCAGAGGGGCCATGTGATACGAAAAAGCTATCCTTCGAAAACCATGGGCTGAACTTTGTAGATTATTATAGCGTCACTGGGAGTGAGCATCACCTATACGCATTCGTGGACGGTAATTGTATAGTTAAATTTGATCCCTCAGAAGACCAACAAGATTTGGACTCACGGATCAATGCGCAAGAACCGATTATAGGACTACCAGAGGACATCAATATTTCGGGCCTGGTTTTCATGTCCAAAGAGCTCTGTCTTCTATACAGCTACGATCGTGTATTCAAGGTTGACTTGGATGCAAATAAGGTGATTAACGAGAATGCGGACTATCGGTACATAATCAAAATGGACAATCGTGTTCTCGAAGACGTAAACCAGCCTGTGCTTGTTGAACTCGCTCCTGATGATTACAAAGGATCTCTACCTCCGGTAAAACCTAAGAGGAGATTTGGTCAATAAAGACCAAAGTGAAGAGCCTCCAATGTTCTATTAAATTGGCACTTTTATTAACCTCATTAGACTTTTTGAATTGTGTGCTCGCTCTAATTCAAGGATGGTAATATACTTTGTTGAAATTGTATCTAATAACCACTGTTTGACTGGCCTCTGTTTGGAGTGTTTAGCGAAAGCTGTATGAACGAAGCTCGTCAAAACAACTCCTGTCTCTCCATCTTTCTTATGAAGATTTTCAAGTCCAGTGGGAAAGACAGATCAACTGGCTCATCATCGGAGATTTGGACTGGAATCAATTGGCTGAAAATTGCATTGAGGCATGTAAAATTAACAGGCATCTGAGAGTGGGAAGTCTGCATATCGTTGCCATCAGGTGGCGAAATTGGCATCTGGCTATGATATTTGGCAAAAACTTGATGCGGCAGACGATGGTGGACCAATCTCAGGTGTCGATTCAGTTTTTGCCTATATTGGCATGCGTAAACGCAAAGAGGACACTCGACAATCTTAATCTTTTGGCCATGGCTCTCAATGCGATGCTTAAGGTGCAGTCTAGGGTTGATAGTTACGTGAGCGCAGTCGAGGCATTTGTACTTGCGTTTAATTCTAGTTGGTGGTAGATCACCCTCTGAGGCCATCAACATCCGATCGGTGGTTTCAATTGGTGGTGTTGTTTGGCTCATGGAGGCAGTAGCTACGATTGGTTATGTCTAATGCCCGAGTGCTTAGGGTAGAAGGTGAGGAAATTCATTGGATTTCAACGGGACTCGGAAATCGAGACTTGCGAATACGGACTTCTTACTCGATGACAACAGGCTTATAGATGCAACAGCGGTAGGGCGCCCGTGCAAGCGCGCGCACTCACGGCCGTCTTTTTGCTGCCCCGCCGTCGGCTGGACTGCCCTTGGTTGGCGCAATCGCAGCCAGTTTCTGCCCGCAAAACCGTGCGCAATTCCACAATTAGCGAAGCGAGAACGTGAGAGCGTTTATTGGCGCCACCGACGATCGGTCAACCTCTCGCCGCCTCATGGATAGAATTCGCGAATCCTATCGGTTGTGTGCCAAACCTTTGGTTGGCTCATCTCAACCAATGCTACACTACTGATGCTCCCTTCGCGCACAGTAACACAGATGCTCACTTCCAAACTTACTCCCTCCCTCCCCTCTGCCTCTCGGGTGCCTCAGCAAATTCTGACGGGATGTCGACATATCCAGCCCGAGCCTCGCTACTGGACCCAAGATTGACCCGCCAATTGCAACCCTTGCAAAATGGTTACCTTGTCGCCGGCTCGTAACCAGCAGTTGGGCGCCGGCATGACGTTGGAACAGAGTATGGAGAGGCCACCGGTTATAGTTTGGAAGAGAAGCTCAGGCCGAGTTTCACTTCTGGTATCAAGTTGGCGAAGTCAAGCTCAAGGGCAGCCAGTTGTAAGTTGAGTGACCAGACTATATTGAGTCCGTTGGTTTTGGTTCATAGACGTCGATGGGCCGGTTTAGTTCGTTCCGAGTCTGCGCTTGCGTGCACAGGAGCGCCAATTTTGAGTTCAAACAAAATTAAAATAAGAAACGAAAGCTCGTCTCAACGTGTCTACCACGTCTAAAATTATTAGAATTAATGCAAGAAAGTCTAGCCAAATTAAGAAATCATTATTATCATGTTCTATTCCAAACGGACAGTCGCCGCTCATATGAAGAACTTGAGAAATTTTTGTAGATGAGCACAAACAATGTCATTCGCAAAGATGGACGAAACACAAATAATGGAATCAATTCAACTGGGCATATCAATAGCAATTAGCGGCTTAGCGTCAAAGGCGGAAAGAGACTTGTTAATGAAAGATTTCATGATGGTTGAAACTGTCCCTTTTCCAAAAACTGGAAGCCAAACTACGCCAGCTCATAGATATAATGAGTTCAAATTCAAGACTTATGCACCAATTGCATTCCGACATTTCCGTGCACTCTTTGGTATCAAGACAGATGATTATTTACTATCCGTAGGTAGTACCCAAAATCAATTGCGAGAATTAACCAATCCTGGTGCTTCAGGTAGTGTCTTTTATTTAACCCATGATGATCAGTTTATTATCAAGACAGTGCAACCCAAGGAAGCGGAATTTTTGTTAAAACTATTACCACAATATTACATGAATCTGCGACAGAACCCCAGAACATTGTTACCCAAATTTTTTGGCCAATACTGTTATATTTGTGGCGGTAAGAACATACGTTTGATAATCATGAACAACTTATTGCCATCAACTATTAAAATGCATCAAAAATATGATCTCAAAGGTTCAACCTACAAGCGAAAAGCAAGCAGCTACGAACGATCCAAGCCTTCTCCAACCTACAAAGACTTGGATTTTATGGAACACCATAAGGAAGGATTCACGCTAGAGCCAGCTATCTACGAAGCTCTCATGCGGACCATCGCTGCCGATTTGAGAGTCCTAGAAAGTTTTAAGATAATGGATTTCAGTTTACTTGTTGGTGTCCATAATCTTGACCTAGCTCAAGATGGTATCCCTATTGAGCCAATAAATTTGGAAACCTTGAAGGAAACTGACTCTTGGGGCGCAATCCCTGCAAAGAATGGCAAGGGCGAAAACCTGTTATTATTTATGGGCATAATCGACATTCTGCAAAGTTATAGATTGAAAAAGAAGCTTGAGCACACCTTCAAATCCATGATTCACGATGGCGATAGTATATCAGTTCATAAACCGTCTTATTATTGTAAACGATTTCAAGAATTCATGGGAGCAAGGGTACTTAGGCCCGCTAATTCACCCAACAATATAACAACCTCAACCGCAACATCCACACAAATTGCCACACCTAGTGCTGCCACCGCCAACAATAGTAATACTAACAATCTTAGCACTCCAACAACTAGGTCTCCTATCAAGTCCTCTAAAAGGCGGACCGTTCAAACTGATCTCTAGTGAAAGAAAATAAAGCTCATTCGAACACTGGCAACACTTTATTTAAGCAAGCATTCAAGTTCGATTCAATTTACAAAGTTTGTCGAGTAGTCAAAGTGACCCAAATTCTTTCATCCATCTTTCATACCTCCGCAAATCCTCAGCTGACACCGACTTATTCACACGTCTTGTTGCATCCATAAAATCTTCCATGGTCACCGGTAGCTCAAGTTCCTCCTTTGACAAATTTTTGATCTCCTCAGATGACAGTCCGCAAATTCGTCTACGCATCGCCATCATGCAAGCATCACGGCATACATTGGTGATATCCGACCCTGAATATCCTTCAAGATCCCTCGCAATCTGCTCAAGATCTAGATTAGAACTCTTTTCAACCTCGCGAAGGCTAATAGCAAGCAGGGCCTCTCTTCCTGTCTGGCTCGGAAGTGGGATATATATTCTCTTCTCTAATCGCCTTCTAAGTGCTTCATCAATATCCCAGGGAAAATTGGTTGCCGCCAGGACCATAACAACCTTTGCTGGATCCTCGTTATTAGTTATGCCATCCATTTGAATGAGCAATTCGGATTTTACTCGCCTGCTCGCCTCGTGCTCGGTGTCAGAACCACGTTTTGAACAAAGAGAATCAATTTCATCGACAAAAATAGTTGATGGCGCATAGAACCTGGCCATTTCAAACAACAATCTGACCAACTTTTCGGACTCGCCCCTATACTTGGATGTCAGTGTTGATGAGCTTACGTTGAAGAAAGTCGTTCCACATTCAGTCGCAACAGCCTTCGCTAGCATAGTCTTTCCAGTTCCAGGAGGGCCCACCATGAGAACCCCCTTCCATGGTCGTCTGATTCCTCTAAAAAAATCAGGCATCCACATGGGCAGCACAACGGCTTCCTCTAGCAGTCGCTTAGCTTCCTCCAGGTCAGCTATGTCAGTCCAGCGGACATTGAGATGCTTTTGAAGTATGTCCCTTTCCAATAGATCAACCAATTCGCTATCTGGCCCTTGAACCTCGAACCGTTTGCAGTCATCGCTCGATTGGGTATCACTATCTCTATCGTTATTACCCGCTCTCTCATAATGCGTCAGAGCTTCTACTTCGTGTCGCGCTTGTTGCTGATTCAGAGTGTGCTTGGTAGTCGTCTTTGGCTTGGGATTGTTCTGTGAACGCGCCGCATTTGTTGAGGGCTTTTGACATACAACACTGACCTCACTAGAGCGTCGCGTCGATGATTTAGTTTTAGAATTTGCTGGCACTGTCTTGACTCTGTTTCTTGAATCATGACTAACGCGTCGAGAAGGCTGTCTTGTTGTGATCGAACCGCTTCTTGTTCTACTATGGGTAGATTTGGCCAAGTTAGTGCTAAATTGACTCATACGCCTATCAGTGTTCCATTTTTGAGGAGAAACTTACCTATTTGGAGGCGAACTGACATCGGGGTCGTTCGAGAACCAGTCTCCAGTGGCAGGTTTCCCTGAAGAGTCGATCGAAACCATAGACAAACTCAATCCGCCGGATCTCGACAGATAATTCCGTTTAAAATCAGTACTACGAACGCCCTCACATTTGAAATCGAAGAGCACCCTCTGAATATCACGAACGTTCTCGCATTCGAGTGCTAGCATACGTTGAATCTAAACTTGCCAATCATGAACAATCCTCAGCTCAATTAGTTTTGGAGAGATTTTACAGGTTAAGCGATTGGCTAATACGAACCTCTTGCCATTGTTGTGCCCGTGCATGATCATTTATAGTTCCTAGTAAACGACTTATCTGTTGAAGAACGCCCTCATAGTAGACCAAGCTTGATTCGTAATTACCTAACAAGGCGAATTCGCGACCTAATCTCGTATTGTCTATTATCTCGGACAAACCGATATTCATTTCATTCATCAATAGAATTTGGATGCCAAAACAAACAACCGATCTCGGGTTTTTAGTTTGGATACTTTGAAAAGACTGTTTCTGGCGTCGCTGTAGCAATTGGAAAGCAGTAACCATAGTGATCTGGCTCTCTAATGTCCGCTGGAGCGCCCATCGATCGTCATGCAACTCGCGCCATTCAATGAAGACCTCAGATGGTCGTTCCTAGCTATGATATTGCATTTAGAATCGAGAGAAAAACTTGATAAGACCACATAGCAATAAGAACTAATGAGAAGTTAAACTCTCTAATGATATGGGTTGCTTCCGTAGTCTCTCAGCAGGGCTCGCGGATAGTTGCAGTGTGACAGGTAAACGAGGAACGTTTTTGAACCGACACTATCTCTCAGGGGAATCTAGAGCACAGGTAACACGAAAAGCTATGAAAATTGCCCTGGAACAGATATCGCTCACCTTCTACAGTATCAGTTGTTTAGACTTCCGGGTTCACATCGACATTCTCGATGCAAATATGTTTCACATGTCGCACTATTGACCAAGTTAAGTTTTTATCCACCAGAGTGAAAGTCGTTCGATCATACGGGACGATCTACGCGTATTCCTCACCAGACGGTTCTGATCTCGATTGGGATCGGACTAGAAATTCAAATGAGAGTTGCTTTGACTTGGCAATTACAGCGCATATTCAACGTGATTCGCCTAAGCTCCGAGGATAAAGCATTGTTTGCTTGCAATAGAAGAATTCGGTGCCAACTGGATGTTGAAATTCAATCCGAACATTTTTTCGAAGAAAAATGATCGTGAAGAAGAATCTCGGAAGCAGTCTAGGGAGTTTTCCGCATCATAGAAGCTTTAATCAATATTGTGAAGCATATCGAGAACAAACTCATAACTACAGTTGATTATCCCCCAAGATACGAATTGTCTTAAAACATTAATCAAACAACCATGGAACAACCTCGAAAATTTTCTATCTCTTTCACTATAAACGGCATTAAATGCTTTCACTATTGATAGGAACTCTGTCCCTGGCGCGCGTGTCTGCATTCGAGTCCTGACAACGCTAAGCGGGTAGAATAGGGTCGATATAAACATTCCTAAGATTGCACCAGATAAGAAGTCATGTAACATGTTGTCTTTAACTCGGATTTGGCTTGCGCTTGTGATGCTATGCGATTTGAGGTGACTAGATTCAGCGTTTAGATCCTTGGACTGAAGTATCTGATGTTGGCTAGAGCCAAGCGCTTGAAGCTCAATCTTGGACGAGCTACTCCTTTTAGGCATCAATTTCTTGATTTCATCTCTCAGACCGAAGAACAATATATTAGAGGGGCCATTTCTCATCAGTACGCAGGTCAAACCTCGATAATATTCTGCTGATCCAAATTTCCTCAATTTAACTAATGCATCGACAGTGTTTCTGTAGTCTTTGTGGTATTTCCTATCTTGAAGTAACATTTGCACACGTTCTAAAGGGGTTAAAACGGCCTCAGTGGCACCAGTTAAACAAGCGGCCAAAGATAAATTCATGATCGGTGGCAAAATGGTGAGCTCCCTGTCGGCCCACTTTTTATAGTGACCAAATGAGCCGAACATTATCGAGACTGAGACCATTTTTTGTACAAGAGGTGGCAGGATGCCGCGGTACAAGTAGCGCATCCCTAGATTGTTAATTGGATGAAGCAAACAATGCAATAGGTTAGCTGAATCCCTTTTTACGGTTGTTAATCGAAGGTATGATACAAACCCTCTTCTTTCATCTGATCCGCAGCATATTGGGCACCATGTCCACCTGCCATTTGTCTGAATATCAGTTTGTTGATGGGAAACAAGGCCGTTGTATTGATGAACGCTGCGGTCCAACCTGCAACAAACTCATCAGTGGACCTGAATTTGTTGATTGGATTCTGATCATGTTCATCTAAGTGTCGGTTCTTCCTCGGATTAGTTGTTGTTATGGCCAAAGTGGCCAACGATTTTGGGTCGGCAGACATGCAATAAGTTGAAAACTGTAAACAGTTTCGTGCCTAGAACATGTGATTATAAAAATATATTCGCTATCATGTAATATGGTTGGGACTAGGTCTTTTTAAAAAGGACCATGGCTTGGGAATGTTCTAAGCTACATTAGCCAGGACTCCCCGAGAAGCCAAGAACAGATGCAAAAGAGGATTTCGACTCGAAATTTATTTTCATGATCGGGGCAGCAAAAATCATTGTGCGGCTGCGCAGTAATCTCTGAGGTATCCTTTGTTCATAGAGCCAAATGTATCGATTCGTTTTCGAACTTGGGACAGAGAGCCTTCCGATTCAGACCTCTGGGCTTAGACAAACACCTGTGGTATTTTCTCCGGTGTGTCATTCTGTTTTGGGCTTAACGAGGGTGGATGAAAATAACTGAAAGACAACAGCTTGAAGGGCAAGCATACAATGCTGCTTTGGATGAGATTTTATTGGCATTTGGTCGGAACGCATGCATGAATTCAAGACCTGGATTTCGTCGTATTACTCCCGGCTTTGCCAAGCCATTCAACTCCATGTTTTATCTGATCAGATGATAAGTGAGAATTGACCCATTTTGTAGTCCAAGCTTGGAATTTTTTCCTCTTGATGTCAGTCACTCGTGTTTGGCGAAGTTTTGTCGGTCTGTGATGGCGGTAAAAAAATACGTGATCACCGTTATTTATAACAAGTAGTCTACGATAACTGTCTGGACTAAATGAACAAGTTTTTTCCTCGCCTGTTTTGACGTTGTTAGAAACGACCCCTCTATCAGGATTGGCAGCCGAAAGATTCAACAATTTCTCCTCGCGAGCCATGTATCTTCTGACATTTCTTGATAAAAACCATCTTTTGCCTGATTTGAACTTGCTGTCTTTGCAAAATTCGTTGCCCAAATAACTGGACCATTTCTCCTCAGGATCTTCGTTATCTGAGCCGTCAGGAGAATCAGTATCCAATAAGCAAATTGTTAACTTAGATTCGTTCTTATAGACAGTAGCTTTATAACAATTTTCGTCTTCGAGTAGCTGTTCAGCCCTTTTGAGGTAGTTGGCTTCATTGCTGGCTCTAGATTGGGCGGTTGCGCAAGGTCCTCCTGTGGCATTGTTTTTAGTTTCTTCAAGAAATAGTTCAGTACAATGCTGACTCACCTCGTCACCAACCATATGCTGTAACTGGCGAACTATATTCTGGACAACTTTATCCATTGTAAATGCGACATATGCATATATACCGAACATGTCCCTGAGCATATCCTCATATTGGTTGCTCTCCAAGTTTCCATCGAGGAGTTGTTTTATCATGTCGACAAACACTGGGAAATAATCTTCAACTTCAATATCATCTTGGGGGGAAAGATTGTTAGTATTCTATGTATGATCTCAGCAAAGCGACACAATGTCTATGGTACTTCACTTACTTCGAGGTTTGAGCCGCAGAGCTATGGCAGTGGATTCTTTCCTATCCTTTCGTTCTTTATCCTCCTCTGCGATGAGAACTTTCGACCGTTCATAGATGCTCCCTAGTCTTTGACATAATATGTGGTGAAGGCGCAAGAAGCAGTACCATTTATCATCGATGTAGAACATCTGATAGCTATCCTCTGGATCCTTGTTTTGTAAAGCTTGCTGCGGACTTTTGATGTATGAGGCATCTTTTCGCTGAGTATCTGTGAGATTGGTGCAATCATCTGAATCTCTGATGTTACTGTTTTCTGTAATAACGGATAACGGTTCTAACCTGTTTTGCTCTCGGCCTTCCAAACTTATAGGTATAGCTTCGTCTTTTCGCGGGCTCTGCATATCACTGAGGTACTTTTGTTGGTCGGGTCTGATTGGCTCACCTAATTCGGGGTCTTTGAGTGGGGATTCGTCGCAGTTTAGTTTAGGTGATTCTCGGTTATACCTCGTTGATGTTTTTGGACTAGAAGGTAGGTCATTTTTGCCGTGATTTCGACTGTCGAAAGATTTCTTGTTATTATCGTTGCTAGAATCATATCGCCTCTCACTATTGACATCGTCGTCTATTTGATCATCATTTTCATCTATTTCGTCATCACTAAGTTCACCACGCGGTGCAAAGAAGAGATCTGGAACAAATTGACGCATCAATTGTTTTATCTTCTGCTTTTCATCCTTGTGTATGGAGGTTTGCCTTTTGACATGGTGGATAATGAGATTGCTGGCTTCATCCAACATGTCTTTGTCCTTGTAAACAAGTGTTATGTGAGGTAAGCCGGCATTGTTGCTCAATTCGGTTGTAGCAGCCATATCTCCCCCACCAGTAGAGGCATTGAGATCGTCATCTTGGTTCTCTCTCTGAAGATCCTCGATCTCTTTGATGAGGGACTTGGATCTCAAGTATTTGATGTCGTTCTGTTTAAACGATATACCCTGGTGATCGAGAGATTTGAGGTAGTATTTTTCGTTTTGTTCTCGCCATATTTTGTTAAACTGTTTTTGAGCATCCCTCCACTCTTCATCTTTGGCTTTTAAACGCCTTAGGACGAGCGGAACAGCAACTACCGGATTTTTTTTCAGACCCTCAATGATTTCAGGTGCCTTATCACCGTAAATTCTTCTAATAGCGCGTTGATGTATCACACATGAGGTACCACCCAAAGTGTCGTCTAGTTTGAAACGATTGCGTTCGTCAAGTGACATTTTGTCGATTTTTCTTCTAATGGCCTCTAGTACTCTAATGGTGAGCAAATTCGATTCAATAACGATGTCCAGTTCGAATCTTTCATCTTCGCAACGATAAATATATTCTTCATACTGCGTCTTGCGTGAGCTGACAAATGTAGAATCCTCAGACCATGAAGGGAAAGACACGAGAGTATCATTAAGCACTTCTCTACAAAGCGCAGTTCTTCCAGTGCATTTGGGCTGAACAAAACTCTTTGGTAATCCTCGATAAGATGCTCCGTGTCGCTTGCAAGAAGAATAATCAATCTCCATGCCAGCCTCTGATGACAGTCTATCTCGCTCTCTCTGTCGGTTTTGAGCAGGTTGTGTAGATAAATTATCTGATCCATCAATAGATAATGAGTGGTTGATTGATGCAGGCCCATCTCTAAATCCTAGAAACTCTTTGAACCACTTCATAAGATCCGGGAATCGACCAATGAAGTTATTTGCTAAACCCACAAGCTCCGTTCGGGAAACTATCTCGTGATTATATAAAACGAGACACCTCAGAAAGTTTTCGTATACTTCACTGCTTTTGAGCGCCTTTCGAACCTATTAGTTGAAGGATTCACGATGGTGAGTATAGATTGTAATACTGGATGATACGTTTTATCGATTGTATATTTACCTTGTCGAAGAAGGCATATTCGTTCAGAGATCCATGTTTTCCCGCCTCAGCCAATGAAACATCTTTCAGAGAGGTCATCCTTGGTCGCTGTTTGATATAGTTGAGGTCAGTACTATGGGAGAGAATTCTTTTTCTGTGAGCATTGGGGATTAGTATGGTACTTACTTTAGTGGAGTTGTAAGTGAGATTTCCTACTGAGTTATTTTGTCTTTTCATGGAGATCTTGTTTTGATGATTTGCTCCTCGAGAATTTTGTCTCTTTACAGGAGTCATTTCATCATTCATCACAACTGGCCCGTCATTGACATGCCTCAAGCCTATATTCGGTGGGTTAGAGGAGTTGATATTTGCATTTGGAGACAATTGATGATGAACTCGGGTTAGGGAGTTTATGTTACTTCCTACAGGTCCGGTACCATTGGCGTCGGGTAGAAATTGGCTAAATTCCTCCAATAGATCTCGTTGATTCTGAAAAAGACGCGCCACCTGATTGTATACCTCGCCTTCTAGCAACATCTTGGACCGTGGTACTTTAGTGGCATGCTGGTCTCGTTGGTAGGTGTGTAGAATCTCCAGAAACTGTTGATATATCTCGGGGTTAGCAGAAAACCTGTGCTTAATCTTGTTGACATAATTCAACGCATGGTTGAATCCAAATTCCGAGCCAGGTTGCATCGCCGACGGAGGCTGTTGTGTATGCTGTTTAGGTGCCTCATTCTGATTAACCACGGGTGTGGGCGCGGGGCCGACAATCATGCTGCCCTGAACTAAGACCGTGGCTGATGATACAGAATTCTGAATACTTGGTGCCGAGTTCGTAACGGTAGGGGTTTGTTGGTGTGGAACTGGTTTGGCCATACTGTAGTTGGTGGTTTGAACTATCTGAGGTCTCACAGGCTGGACTGCATTGAACGGAGTTTGATGATAGATCTTCTCGGCTGTAGACACATTGGATTTTGGTTGTTGCTGTTGTGGGGCCAAGATTAGGTTGGTCGGTGTGCTAGAATCTTGTTGGGTTGTTGCAGTGGTCGCAATTAATGCAGTGACCCTGGTTTCGTTATTATGTTGTAAAGGAGTGGTTGTTACCACTTGGGTGTTGGATTCATGGGGTGAGACAGTCGTCGAGTTTGTTTGATTAACCAGAGTGGGTTGGGGAGCTTGAGGTTGTTGCTGTTGCTGTAGTTGTTGTTGCTGTTGCTGTTGCATTTGCAATTGTTGCTGTTGTATTTGGTGCTGATGTTGTTGCTGATGTTGGGCTAATGTGAACGTAGCGGGGGTTTGCTGGAGGCCTTGCAAGGTGGTTATTCTTATTTCATTATTATGTGGCATTTGTTCTATTCTATAGCCAGGGGGTAAGAATGTATTAAATCCAACAATTAGATCTGTATGGCCTCTAAATAGGGTCGAGACTTTGGCTATTACGCCTGGCGTATCGAGAGACTGAGATTTGAATTCTTTCATAATGTCTAAGAACTGATTATAGACAAACGGCTGGTCGTTAAATTTAGACTTGACTTGGTCCAAGTAGCCGAGCGCGTCCTGGACCCTGAGCGCTGGCTGTTGTTGCTCTGTCTCAGAATCTGCGGCCGACATGTTGGGTATGATGTCGCACTCTTGTCTAGCTAACAAATCCACTGGTGGGCTCTCTCTCCAATTGCGGGCACCTTAAATTGAGTGTAATGAAGTGAGTAAAACGTCGTTGTGGCCCCTTCCACGAAGTCGCTGGCGTCGTCCCTTGTTTATGTTGTGGTTATAAATTGACGCGCTAAAGCAAATGCTGCTGGCTAACTCTGGTGAACAATTTCATGGATACGAATGTCGGCTGGTCACTTGGTAAAACTATGAATATAGATAGATGTCCAACTATACATCAATAAACAAAACATCTCCAACAACTTTCTTGAACAAAAAGTGCACCAGGGAATAATTATGTGCTATTTGCTTATCGTAGTTTCGTCGTTCAACTTGCACCTCTTCTTACAAGTTCCCTCCACTCTCGGGCTCGTTCATTCGTTCGTTCATTCGCTCGCTCGTTCCATCCATCTCGCTCGCTCGCTCGCTCACTGGCTGGTTGGACTAATCATGTATGCTATCCGAAATTCTGATGTGAATTTACAGCGCGAACCATGGGCTTGAGCGTGTGCCTGTGCCTGTGCGTCTCAAAGACTGTGCATAAACTGTGTTCGTTCGTGTGTGCGTGTGCAGTTACTGCTGGTTCCAGTAACCGCGGCGAATGCAAGCCCGAGAGTGTGTGTTATTATTTTAGCGCTCTTGCTGCCGCTGCCGCCGCCGCCGCTACTGGCGCCGCCAATGCAGCAGCAGCGGCGTCCGACGGCGCCAGCAGCAGCCAGTTGGTCCCCCCAACCCGAGTGGAACTGTATTGGCGGTAACGCATTCAGACTATAAGCCAGCGTTGGAAGCGACAACACCAAGAATGCGTGCGCCGCCGCCGCTGCGGCTGCGTCCACGGGAATAGCGAATGAAATATCTCGTACCATATGAGCCTTGTACGCAGGCGCTACTCGTTTGGCGCTCGATTTTGAAACGATTCTATCCCGCCCTTTGGGCCTTTAAAGGCTCGCGAGCGCGTTGGCGGCGACGCCGTTTGGTTTCGTTTTCTATCCCGCACCAACATAGATCATATTGAGCAGAAGGGAAGAGAATCAAAGCATAGATATATTAATCTGACGCCTAGGCGACTTTTCATTGCGACTAATGGAGGACCTAATTAGAGTACTGGAGAAAACCGTATCCAATTCACAAAGCGACCAAAACGAGGCAGTCAGATTCATCCAGGATTATATTCAGCGAGATTTCACTGCCTTCCTAAAGGCTCTCTCAGATGTTCTCTTCGAGCAACAAAACCCACCGGTGGTGCGGGCGGCCGCCGGCCTCCAGCTCAAGAACCAACTCACAGCCAGAGATGAGACACTCAGACAGCAACAGCGTACTAGGTGGCTGAGGCTGCCGGATGATACACGCCAGTATATAAAGGAGCGCGTGTTCCGCACCCTGGGAACAGAAATATTTAGACCCTCATCGGCGCCGCAGTGTGTTGCCTATATTGCTATTGCTGAGCTCTCGGAGGAACAATGGCCAGGCTTCATTTTTGCATTAGTTCGAAACATCAAGAGTCCAACTACCACAGACAAGCACAAACTAGCCACCCTCGAGGCCATTGGATACGTGTGCCAGGAGATGATAACTGGCGAGCACCAACAAAGCAATAGAAAACGCGAGATAACAAATGGCCTAAACGCATCTATGACAAGCATATATTCTTTTATTGGTGATTGTATTCGCAGCCAGAATTACGAACTCATGACCGCTTCATTGCACTGCCTTACTGGATTACTTAGCTGGGCGCAATTTAACCAAGATCTGATGAGCTTTCTGTGCAGATTGTTGAGGAATTGCGAGATCCAGTCCAGCCAGGTTCCTAACGGATTTAGCGACCAAAAACTAACAATAATGGACTCCATATGCGATTGTATGAATGTTTGCTTAGAGAGAAAGCATTCCAAGACCGACAGCTTTGACGTGCGATCCAGCTTTTTTGAGGACGAGGGTAACCTTCGCGCGATCATATCAACTTTAGACGACTTGAATAGGTTGGGTGTTCATCAGGATCAACACGCAATATCAGAGGTGGAGAAGAAGCTTTGTCAGGTTTTAACAAACATCGTACGTTACGTTTATATTTGCTCCCCTGAAAAACCGCAGAACCTACTGGATATGTATTCCATAATGAAGCTGATCATCGTTCATCCTTCGATTACTGTTAGTCTCGAAGCTGTTCGATTCTGGAATCGAGTATTTGCTCTGGCCCCGAAGAGACCCAACCCATCGATAACCGACGATTTAACTGGCTCACTATTACTCACATGTGCAAACAAACTAATCCGAACAAACTACGACAGTCAGTACTACGGATACGAGTTCGACTGCCAACAAGACTTTGATACTTTTCAAAATAAGTATAGGGGCGAGTTATGCGAACTCTGCCGAAACTTGACCCAACAGAATGATGGAATATGCTTTGAACTAGTATCCAACTCGATAGCGAAGAGCATTCAACAAGGAAACACTAATCTTGGCGAGTGGGATGCTCTTTCATCACTGGCCGCGGCTGTATGTGCCAAGTTGAAAGACCCTGCCATCTATGTTACTAGGGGCGTTGAACTTGTTAGAGCCTTGATGTTATCGATGGATAGTGCCTTAGTACAAACCGCCTCACTCGCGAGCAACGCCAATGGGCCAGATGCAAGTCTTATTGCTGATCTCATATCGAACCAACTATCTTGTGTCTCTGCCCTCTACGTATTTCTTCCATACTGGCATCGTAACGATAAGGAACTCACTAAGGAGCTGCTAAACAAGATCATATTATATGCCTTTCATCGGCCTGACAAATTTATATCATCTAGGCAACTGGTTGGTAACAACATTAGTCTCCTCAGTAACGAGGCATTCCTAAGAGGATTTCGTTTGTTGTCAAGACATGCATCCGCTAGTTTTGTTCGTGCATGTCTAAATCACTCAAAACATCTACTAGATGTGTTCTCACATTTGAAAGCTAACATTGATTGTTTGTTTGCGGGCGCAATCGACAATCCATTTTCATCAGAGAAATGTCAACTTTATGAGGGCCTAACACTAATTTGCAACGAAGAACCCGATGAACTTGTTAGAAAGAAATTTGCTCTAGAGCTATTCGAATCTATCAGGTGGTTCCAAGACTATGAACTAAACTGTGATCAATTTATAGAGTATGTCGGCTTCAATCGCTTCGAAGCAGACCTCGAAGGACATTCGTCACAAAATTTAATCTCCTCACCGATACCGACCACTCAGCTCAATCGAGTCAAACTAAGCTATGTCATCAACTTCATCGGAGCCATAACCAAGAGACTCAACTCCCGTGCCACTTTGCTACCTGAAATATTAGGTTTTGCGAAGCCCATACTGAACATAATTTTCACAATGCATGCTCTATGGATGCCGGAGATGAAGATTAAGTGTGTCAAAGAGTATCAACAGTTTCTCTTCGCTCCATTCAACAATGCATACAAACAGCAGATTCTAGATACCATCCTTGTGAGTCAGAAACCAACCTCTGATGCCAACTCAGCAACTGTCTCAAACGAACATAGCGCGACCTTCGGGAGTGCGGTTGGAGAAACCATCACCCGTCCATCGAAGGGCAATGGGCAATACATAGAATTATTCAGTTGGAACTTTTACGAAGCTCTCCTAGCAACTATGGGGGCAATCATCAATAAGACTTCGCCCGACCTCTTCAATTGTATCACATCAATCCAACTACAAACAGCCTTAACTGGTGCAGAATACTTACCTCCCTTAAAGATGCATAAGTTAATCAAGCATTTCATTATGCCTCTTGTTAACACTTGTAGTAAGGATCAGCACTTGATCGAATCACAACTCCTTCCATTATTGAGCAAGCTTTTACCGTTCTTGTTTGAAATGCTTGACAAGCAATGGAACAAGTCTCTGCAAGATGACGAAAAAGCCTACAACGGATCATGTGATAGTAAACTAGATCAGAGTCAGATACTGGCCGACGAGATGGTGCAAGACCAGCTGCTTCGAAACCTGAGCCGTGATTTCATCGACCTCATGAACTTGATATTAGTCGAATCTGTTTTGCCAAATTCAAACGACTCAGTTAACAACAACAACAACCCTCTCACATCGTCGAATCAATCTAGTGATGGTATCCAGCCAAATCAGAACACCGGAAATCGCGGTAACCAGCAGCAAGATCTTCATAAGGTTGGTCAGTTAGGATTGAATTTACTCGCCGCTGGACCCGACTTCGTCCTCAAGGTAATGGCTTCGACATTAACATGGTCAGACTCCACATTGAACGCGAAAGCAATATTCATAAATCACCAATTAATCAAACACATTCTAGCCTCTAGCTCAATTAAGAGTGTCGATGAGGTGTCACTTTGGTTGGGATGCATGTTTGGTAGTGTGATCACCAGTCTTGGGATGTTCGGCGAGCATGAGCAAAATTGCTCTGGCCTCTTAACACTTTTCTTATATCTATATGAAAATTTGAACAAGACCATTCCAAATTTTCATGATCAATTAGAGAGAATGACCGGTATACCTAAGAGTGCTTTTCAAAAATACGACCAAGAAAACTACAAATCCAATGAAAAGAATAAGAGAGCTGGACTACGGAAGGTACTTGATAAGCTTGTGACCAAGAAAGTTGGCTTGGTCTTGAGGTAATTTTGTCCAATCAAGATTTATCTCAATCGTCTAGGTAAATATTAAACAATTTAGCGACTTCGTTGAAGTCATCGTACCTCTTCTGTTCGTTCAGTATTCTTCGCGCTATAGTCAAACGACTGAACAAATTCCATAACAAAATACCTACAATTACGTCATTCTTAAGGTAAAATACAACTCCCTTTGAATATTTGTCGGGCTCATCGATTTGAGGTTTTGTTGGAGCACTTTTGGCTCCTTGCGATTCTCTCTCATCAACAGTTGCATGATTATCGCTGGTTTCTCTCTGATTTACGAGTTCTTCCGGCTGGGCGAATACGGCCACCGTAGGCAAACTAGAGTCGATTATACCTACAGCCTCGAATGACATGTCCACTCCTAGATCAGACCAGAACATTGATTGATGAGTGTAGGCCTTGCTGGATCCAACCATGTTCTGGCCGGCGAGGCGGCCACTATTCACCGCATGATCGTGATGTTCTACCCGTCGACGTCCAAGTTTGGTGTCATAGAAGCAGGATGCATCACCAGCGACCCAAACGTTCGTTCTCGCCTCAAGTTCAGCATTGACAAGGTAGCCCCCAGTCTTCTCGTCAACTTCAAGCTCGGACGACTGAGCTAGCTCAACGTCTGGCTCGGAACCCACCGCCGACACGATACAGTCGACTTGGATGGTCTGACCATTTGAAAGTTTAAGATCTATTGAGTTTTTTTCGTTCATTTTGGCTTCCACTACCTCAACGTTAGGTATGAGAGAAGCGCCTTCGGCTTCCACTTTCTTAGAGATCCACTCTGATAAATACTGCGGTAGAATTTTGCCCAGATTCCCTGACTCAGGATATGTCTGATATATGATTTGGTCTTGAGGCGCATTTTTGTCGGCCTTTTGGCTTGCTAGTGCACAAGTTAGTTCGCTACCCAAAAAACCACCTCCGATCACAACGATACTCTTTGCAGTCCTAGCGATCTCTTCCAATCTGAGAAAATCGTCGGCTGTTTTGAAATAAACTATTCTGTCCTTAACTTCTTTAGAGGCTTCGGATAGTTGCGGCAGACTTTTAGGCCTCAAGCCGGGCGCAAGTAGACATTTATCGTACTTGATTTGCTGGCCATTCTCTAGATAAGCAACTCTATTGTCCGGATCGAGCCTCGTCATTCGGATGTTTTTGATCAAGGAGACTCCACCAGTCTCACGTTCGATTAGATTTCCAACAGGGATGAAAAATTCGTCGATCTCATAATAAATACTTCTATCCTTGCCGTTCCACCACTTGAAACTCAAATCCCGTCTCATTCCTCGATCGCTAAACCAAAGCTCTTTGGATAGGGCTGGCCTCATGTAGGGACTATGATTCTCGCCGCTTATAATGAGAACTTTCGCCTTTGGATCATGGCCGCGTATTGCACGCATTGCAGAATGTGTCGCTGTTCCACCGCCTACAAGGAGATAAGGGACTTGTTCGGGTAATCTCTCTATTTTTTTCAATAGTTGAGGCTCCTGAGGCCGGTGTTGCTGGGGAACGGGTGGAGTTTTGATCAAAAATGGCTTAATATGATCTCGTAGTAGATAGAAAGATCCACCGACAGCAGTCAGCGCAACGATCTTGCCGTAACGAGACAGTCTCATCACGGTTGACATGTCTGAACAAGCAATATATTTCTATATCATTTACTATAATTACATCAGGCCTTCAACAATCGAGAAATCTGAGTCGAATGCGCACATGGACCTCATGCATTCGTATTCCATCTGGAGTGCACGAGCACGAGTCATGGGTATTTAACTATAGCTCGCTGAAAAATAAGGTCTGCGGCACCCTTTACAGAAGCCTTTATTTTTGTCCTGAGAAACAAACTGCCATTATGTATCTGTTCTTGGTTTCTCGGACCGGCTCTTGGAGTGTAAACTTCTCCGATGTTACTCACAACTAAAATGAATATTCAATCGAGCAACTGTCATGTTGATTTCTATCAGCTCGAGCCTGGGTTTGGCACGATCTAGGTGTTTATCACGGATATATACGAGCCTTGATGTTGGTCGTTATCAACCAAAGGAGGATATACATCATGCCTGAGAATACATGTTAGCCTAACTTGTGCTAAACGTTGGAGGGAAACTCCCCCTCCCCTTTCACCAGCTTCGTCAACAATACGTGACGAGACCTCTTCTCTCGAGAATTTAATGAGTCAATGTGGATTTGTACATAATTAATTCTGATTAAGGACATGTGGATGCTCATACATTGATGGACCGAACTCACATCCAGCGAGCTCTCTGAGAGTATATTTGGCCTTGTAGTGATCTTGCTAAAAACATAGCGAATAGCTGAATGAGAGCACAACCTAAACATAAACAGGCTGCCAAATTCATGTTCCTCTCAAAGATTTCAGTAAATGCCTCGATACATCCCCGAGTGTAAATAGATTTGTTCACTTCAACAGCTGAGCTTATGTTCTGGATACTGGTCCCGCACATCACATTGATTAGGCCACTGTCCAAGTCTCTAGCGTTTCTGCAGCAGCTATATGGTACACTACACCTCTCAGGGCTCGGGTTGGACGATGAACAATTGAAGTATATGTTCTGAGACCAATCTTTGTACCCCTTGTCCGACACCCCACAGCACTTGAGCCCTGTTTGCATGCCATCGATGATATTTTGTAAATTTGGGTCATCTCTGTACTTCATGACAAGATCTTTGGACAGGCCATCCTTGAAGTATTGCAAAAAAGCGTTTGGAAAGACAAATGCAACTGTAGATAGAACAACTTCACCTATGAATAGAAAGAGGAGCATAAATGAGTACTGGAGAGGGAAGCAGGCTTAATTAGAAGAGAGAATCTAACACATGAATAGCTGATGTTGAAATTGCACTTACCAATTTGAGTAGGCATATGTTCTCTCTCAAGGCCCCCAAGCATCCAGCAAAACTCATGAGGAATGTGATACCACCAACAATCATCATCGCCAATGATACATGCAAAACTAGGTGGACGACGCTATCAACACGGAGCAGCCTCGTATATCCGTATTCGGATACTTCCTCTGAGAATGACCATGCCCCTAAACAAATCATCGCCATTCCGATGACCTTTGATTGATTTTTTCTTAGTATCACCGTAGAATGGTTTCATTATGTCTAGATAGAATTTGAAGTGCACTTACCCAGAAGATAAAGTTGAAAAAGAATAGGGAGTATTTGACGCATGGTGATATTATTGATTCGAAGTCTTCGTCTGCATACTTGTATCGGTTATAATGATTTATTCGTGACCTATCATAGGCTGATCGTTGGGTTCTATGGCTTCGGCTGGGATGGTGAATATGACTCCTATGGCGACCACTCCTATGGCTGCGGCCAGGACCTCCATGGTGTCGAACTTGGCCATGGTCGTAGCTTGAAACCATGGCTCAAACTTCGAGGGAATTTCTTATCAATCGATGCGGCCCGATTCATTCACGAGAATATAATTTCTACAAAAACTACTATTCACAACCCAGCTTAATCTAAGTTTGAATCATGTAAGCAACCTAGAATATTCATGTCGCTGATATGACCCGCTATCCCAGAACAAAAATAGAAAAACGGGTCTTCAAACTTGAGATCAGCTGCGTGCGCCTTTATCCGTGGGCTTTGTACAGTAAAGTATTTATTTTTATTTATCTCAGTCGTCAAAGCGCGGAGGAACTATCATCAAAAGAACTGTAACTTTCACACGAAACCTCGATCGGGTCATTATCATTAAGTTCGCTACAGGGTTTATGTCGGTCGAACTTTAGTTAAGATGGATCTGATAACAGTTTTATTCGTTCCAAGATTGACTTTACGTTAGTCTCAACGTCTTTTTCACTGTTGCTCGTCAACTCTGTGATCCTTTCACTGCCAAAAGTTTCTTTGGCTTCGTCGAGTATGGTTTGGAAGATTTCGGCTTCCAGATTATTTGATATCTTGCTTTCTTTGTAGCTGCGCGCTTTCAGTCGATCATATAGTCTTGTGTTGTTCGTCCGGCAGACAAAGATCCAATCGATGGTAGTCTCAGATAATAAATCTGAATGAATTGATTCAATGAGGTTGAATTTGTTACTCTTAAGCGATGGTTCTATCTTCTGCAGCAGTTTTACCTCGTCAAGGACATGAGTTTCCATCTTATCGTCATATTCGGATATACAATCATTCTCAATAGCGAACTGGCTCAGGTTGATAAAGTTGAATTTGGGTAGCTTAGGCTTTAGTCTCTCGACTAGAGTCGTCTTACCAGTCCCTGGTGTTCCGCAGATCAATATATTCAACATGCCAGGTTACTTGATATCTCTATAGATGAGAGTCGAAACGCCCATAAAACCAAGGGCGCCGAAGATGAGTCCGGGTATAGGTTGTTTTCGTATGTAGCTGCAACCATAGGCAAAGAGACCAAGAGTGGTGCAGTATGATATGATCTTGCAAGGTAGACACTCCCTCTTCTCCAATGCTCCTTTGACTGGGGTGTCATCCGACATCAAGTGGGATAGAATAGGTTAGTCTTGAAGATTCTCAGAGGGGCGTTGAGTGTAAAACCACGCGTATGGTCCATGTGTAAACTTTTCAACTGTGCACTAGCGCTGTGCGTCTCGGTGCAAGTGAGAGGAGTTTCTAGGACGCACGTCAATGATAGCCAGAGTACTCGCACCTGTTGTTGAATCTAGGCGTTGAAAGTCTCTAGGCAGGTAGATCGCATCGGCGCATCTGCCAAGATCATCTAGAGATTGAGTCCACCGTCACAGAGAACTTCTTTCAGAGCCACTCCTGTCACCTAGAAATCGAGTATAAAAAGAGAAGTGGTTCATTCTTCCGATCAAATTTTAGTTTGATTAAACAACATTTTCATCTTAGTGCCAACAATCTTCGACTTCCCGGCCATAAACTTAGACTCTCTAGAGCTCTATCTTGAATACCTCCATTATCAAGCAGCACTAATCAACAAAGCCAAGATGAACCAAATTGTAATTCTGTCAGTCTTATGCGCCCTGCTCGTCTCACCGACTTTCTCAGCGCCCACCGAGGCACCTGCTGGTCAGGCCTCAGGGGAGACCACAACGCAAGCTCTGAACCCGCCAACAACAGTCCCCCCAGCTTTGTCAACAGCCACTCCCGTCGAACCGAACACTTCCTCAGCCCCCAAACCGGATGCTTCGTCGGTGGATGGTAACACAACTGCCTCAATGGCAGTTAGTTCAGCCCATGATCAGATGTTGAACACTTCGTCATTCACCTGCTACGGACGTTCAATTGGCTACTACGCTGACCCAGAACATGAGTGCAAGGTCTATCACTTCTGTTTGCTGGGAGAATACAACGGCGAACAGGTTTATCAAAGGATCTCTTATTTATGCCTAAACGAGACCGTTTTCGACCAGCAAGCTCTCGATTGCGTAGAATCTTCGAAGCTTACAGCCCCCTGCAAGGATTCGCCCAACTACTACGACCTGTCAAACTCAATTTTGAGACAGGCGATCGTCGGTAACCAAATGCACCAACCTAACGAAACTGATACTACGAAACCGACAACCCCAGCGCCAGTTGAAGCTGAAACTCCCAAGTAAAGCTCGGAGATTTCATGAAGTAACTTTTACAATGTAGATACACTTATCAATAAAATTTTTATCCTATACTAAAGCGTCGTTCTCTCTTTCATGGCTAGGCTTACCTCCTCTCGAGCTCGTTAGAATGACCACCGAGTGACATCAGTAATTCGTGTGAGTCTTCCAGATCGGACCTGGTTACGGCTGACAGACTCTCAGCTTGAAATCGGCGCATGCTGATTTGGGATCCGATGCATGCGAAATCTCTCTCAATCAACTACTATCGATGTGTCTCCACTTACAGAGTCAAATTTGCCTAGGTCGTGGTCATGGTTTGCCACCCTTGCTAGCTCCATTGATTCCTTTCAAGAGCCTGAGTTTATTCGATATGGTATCATGATCTTGTAGGGCTAACAAAGCAGCCTCAAGACCCTTACTCACACAATCTGCTAGATTTGAGTAGCTCAAAAGGGCACTAATAAATCCAGATGCGAAAGAGTCGCCAGCACCTGATGCTGAGACGGGCCTATCGATCTTCGTGTCCACTTGGAAGTGCTTGACCGTCACATCTGAATCATAAAATTCAGGTCCATATTTCAGAAGTTTGAGTTGGTCAACTTGGATGGACGGATCCGAGGCTGATCTGACAGCTACCATGACTCCACGTTCGTCCATAGTAACGAGCAGACATTTCAGCTCCGGTAGGTGTGTTAGCATCAGCTCTAGTGCTAGTTCTCTGGTATCTTCTATTGATAGCGCTTTGTTCTGGCGATGGTTTGAATGTTTAGTGTCGTTTTTGAAAAGCTCGACTAATTTTCTCAATTCGATCAAATTTGGACTCATGCATAAAAGCGAGTTGAGACTGTCTCGATTTTGTCCTCTAACACGTTTCAAACATTCAACTAAATTTGGTATAGCTGCCACGTCGGTTGGTTCTATGAAAATTGGAACATGAGCCTGATGACAAAGATAGATTATACTTTCAGTGGCCTCATTGGCCAAGTTTGCATCAATCACCACCAGTGGCGATCCTTCGATCAAGCTGGAATTCTCCTCGATAACTTTTCGCGTTATACCTTTGTTTGCGGCTAGGTTTGCGATCACACATTCGCATTGACCATCTAAGGAGTCGATAAGAACGAGTGCAAAACAGCTTGAAGGTTTGCCGTCCGTGTGACCAATCGACCCATCTTGACCATTACGAAGCCATGATATTTTGAGACGATCTGGAGGAAAACCATCTCTAAGTAGCTCAGCTAGGGCGAAAGAGCCAAGATTGTCGCGCGCTAATGAAGTGATAAAAATTGGTTGGTGCCCAAGGAATTCGATGGCGGTGGCTAGATTCCTCCCCACTCCACCCAGAGCTAGGTGGGGTTTACCACCGAAGGTAATGCCTGAGTGTCTTGGGTTATTCTGGAATTCGAAGGTTCTAGGCTAAAGTTATTTGTTACGCACGATTAAAATCCCTCTCTTCCTTTGGATGGCACTTCCACCCGCAGGCTCGATCTCTTGCTACTTGCTAACGCTCAACTTTCCACCTCCTGTAGATCGATCGAGTTCTATGAGTGAGGTAGGGTGATCAAATCTCGCTCCCGCCTAAAAGAAATCTAACTTTGTAGACTACCTACCCTAAAGTTCTCATCCATTTTGATGCTAACATTCATGTCGACCATCGTGCAACCGACCACTATCGGCCCGACCCTATGTGATGGTCTCCGTGCAGCATCCTCCGTATCCGACCTCCCACTTCCTTCGAAGTCTTGCAATTTTTTCCCATCGGACTCCTCATCGGCTGTCGTTCTTGTTGATTTTTCGACCTTGGTGCCTACAATGATTGAGATTCTCAGGTCAGCATCTTGAAGGTCGAGTTGGTACGCTCTGGATTTAAACTTTTCATTTACTATTCATTAAAGTAGTGCAATGCAGTTGCGAGTGCGAAACTGAACAAACTAACAACATTCTCCGGAACTGGCTGGCTTGTATCCGAGAATAGGTGGAAGGAATGATCCTGATGGAGCCTCCTTAAGGTGAAAAATTGAAACAGCTCCCACTTACCTAGATTCAGATGTTTCGTAATCTCAGAATGGTTATTCGCCGAAAATTCCCCTCTAGCGAATCGCATCGGTAAATCTGGCCCTAGAATAGATACTTCGTATGATAATCAATCATTAGGTGGAACGATTTCCAGATATTAATGGGAAGTTTGAAACGCGATCTTAGTGACTGATGAGCATTGGCTCACCTGTCCGGTTACTTATTTTTGCATATTCGAGTGCAATTTGTGCGCCAACAAGAGCGTTGTTCTTCAACAGTTCGACGTTGGCCCTCAAAGTCTTGCCACCTGTTGCAAGGTTAAGCTTTTCCAACATCATTGGGGTTTTCTCCTTGCCCTCAATGTCTATTCTCGTATCAACACGAGATAGGCCGTTCATAGCTCTACGTAAGATCTCATAATCTTCACCTTCCAAGCTAAACTCTTGGGGTATAGGCACAGCGATGAGCGATGCCCTATTGTTTGCCAAAGAGCCCTCGAGGCAATGGAACAATATTTTCGTAGCATCCTCGACGCTGTCCACCATCTGGGGACTCCTAATTCCTTGCTTGTTCCATGAAGAAAAGAAGGCCGGAAATAGATGTTTATCGGCGCAATCAGCGTGTTCGGTCACTAAACTCATTACTGTACTACCCATGGTCTCCAAGAACTCCAAACTTCTTCGAGTGTCTAGGAAGGATTTGAACCCGGATGATACGACGCCAATTGGAGAACGAGCAAACTCGTATAAGTCTGCTGAGATGTCCATTGATTGCTCGCCACCAACGTGAACACCACCTGTTCCTCCGGTAACAAATACCTTGATTGGAGACACGAGAGATCGCTGGTTATTCTGCAAACTGCAAGCTATAGCCATAGTTGCCGAAACTGTTGTGCCTGCAGACAATCCCAAGCCCAACGCGATCGGTATATCGCGCCGAGAGGCTTTGGTTGGTTTAGATTGCTCCCTACTAGATAGGTACTCCAATTCATCTTTACTCAATCCAACAGCAATCTGACCCCTAACAATACCTATTGTAGCAGGAACAACTGAGCTGAAAGCTTGCGATTCAGTAAGGCTCGTTCTATTAACTGATCGCTCCTTCGGAATGTGCGAAATGATCCTCTCTAAAGTGAGAGCAAGCTCTAGGTTCTCTGGCTCCGGTAATCCATGTGTAATCACTGTGCTCTCTAAAGCTACAACAGGTTCACCGTTTGCAAACGCCTCTTTTACATGCCCACCTAGTACTATACCTGCGCGGCCGAACCCCTGCGCCTGACTCGAGTGGATACACCTGTTGCAGTTTAGGTTCAGTCGAAGCTGAGCCAGCGTTGCGACAAATCTTGCATCTAGTAGCTTCATCCTTGTTCATTTCGTTTGTACTCGAATCTATCGCTCATTGAACAACAAATCTTGAGAACTATTCTAGTCATTCGGCTGTTGTACCTGATTCAGCGCTCAATCCGAGAGCTGTATTGGTTTATTTTGAGCAAACATAACATTTATTTGTTTCAGTCGTGAGTATCTGGGGGGATGCAAAGAGTCAGATTTCTGACTGTCTGATTCAAGTTATACAATTAACCTGCAGATTCAAGCACTTGTTGGAAAACGTAGCCGTTCTCTCTGAGCACAGATTCGACAAAGTCTGCAAGCGTTAATTCATATTCGTCACTAAATCGTGAGAGTGCCCTAGTTCATTCTTATGTCATCGATCATGGGTCGCTTCAAAGTTGGTAGAATTCAACGGTCTGGGGGATCAGAGTCAAACCAGGATGAAATTTCGCCACATTGAGAAATGCCTTCTGACTGGTCGACAGATCTTGACTCCATTTCATTACACATCCAGCTACTGGACACTATACTGGACATGAGGTTCACATCGAAGCTGTTTTCAGAGGGTGTAGACCAGTAGGCTGCATTCGAACTGTGTAACGAATTCTATGAGGCACAGGCCAAAAGCACGAAAATCTTCAAACTTTGAACCGCTCAGGGTATGCATCAAACAATTGAGGATTTGACCTCTTAAAGATGATCATGCCTCGTTCAGTATAACTTCGAGTTAGAAAAGTTCAGAGACGATGGCTGGGAGGTCTCCCTCACTCGGGCCTTCAACTGGATAACCTGGGAACTGGCGCAGGATATTCGCTCAAACCACCCATACGGCGTATTCCCACTCCTTG
>Ga0209372_1000083_pt1 | contig 70518 bp, 46 predicted proteins | sample AgamicAtPe_FD_187170 | JGI IMG/M metagenome (GOLD analysis project Ga0209372, IMG submission 187170) | Agave microbial communities from Guanajuato, Mexico - At.P.e (SPAdes) (version 2) | ecosystem: Host-associated > Plants > Phyllosphere > Phylloplane/Leaf | place: Guanajuato, Mexico | collected... | reverse complement strand
GCCCGACGAGATGATGGACGTGACGTCGTCGCTCGTTGAGGACGGCTCAAGCGGCTCGCTCAGCCAGGACATGAAACGGAGCGGCCAGATCCTCTGGATCAGAGGGCTAACGCGGCTCCAAACTCAGATCCGCGTTGTCAACGCCTTCCGGAGCAGCACAGACGGTCGCTTCGAACTCAAGACTCAACTTTCTAGATCACGCGAGTTGTTACGACAGATGCAAGCCAACATCCAACAATGAAATACGTATTAAATTTAAGTAATAAATTGGATTTTATTTGTTAATTCGGCTCGCAAGTTGCGGCCACCAAAGTGAAATTGGCCGCTCTCGGTTTCAGGTTGCAGGCAAACAATCTCCTTTGCCTCCTCTTTCTTGCACTCGGATTGGTTATTCAGCCAGCGCAACTGTCTAGTTCAACTCTTTGTCTGCAAGAGCCGCATCCACTTGATCCTCCCCTAATGCCGCCCATCTGGCTCCAAACCTGCCAACAACTTTGGGCTCGCAAGTGGACGACTTATCGGCTAAGCAAGCTGACTTAGCCCACTAATGATTCCGATTCGGGGGAATTTTTCTGCCCGACTTGTCGAGTTTTCCAGATCAAATGGGCCGATTTTGGGCGCTTCAGCCTGAGCGCGCGAACGGCGGGCGAGTAGCCAGCACGTTCCGCCCGCCTGTCTATGCCCAACGTGCCACTGGGGCCGCCTCCAGTGGCGCCGCGCTCATTGGCCAAGGCCGCTCGCTAGATCGGCCAGCAAGTCGGGCCGCTCTCTACGATTAGCCAAACTGGCGGGCGAAACGTAACATGGCTTCCACATAGTGTCTTGATTGCCGAGAGGCCGCAAGTTAATGGGTTGCAGTGGTAATTCTAGTTCCCACTTCCTGGCTTCAAGTCCAGTTTCGCGCACCGAGCGCTCGCCGGCTGGCTGCGGCTCACTTTGGGCTGGCGCCCTCGCACGGCTTGTGGGTGAGCTCGCAAACGTTTGGCTAGTCTGCCTGGCGCCGGCCTTGCCAGGCCAAGCAAGACTAATGATGATGATGATCGTAGTTGCAGTTCCAGTTCCAGTTGGAGTTCCAGTTGCAGTGTTATTGCAACCCTCTCTCTCTCTCTCTCACTCCCTCCATTCCTCGCCGCCCCCTTGCCACAGGCGGACCCTCCCCCCCTTTGCCGCCCCTCCGCTGGCCTCCAATTTGGCATAGCAACGCGGCTCCCAGTTGTAATCGTCGCCAAGTGGCCGCCACCACGGCTGGACCTGAAGCTCTGGCGCCCGCCTGGAGGAGGCCGGCCAGCGGCGGCATCATTATTGATGGAGGTCATCTTTCTTGGCCAATTTTGGCGCCAAAAGCGGGCGCCCCGCTAGAGGCGCGGCCGGCGAGAACAACAATGGAACCGTTTCCGCGGCTCAACCTGCCTGGCCGAGAGGCTCCTTTGGCGGGTTGGTAGAGAGAGAGGGAGAGAGAGGTCAGCGATTGTGCATAGAAGCGAGAGTGGGGCAGACTTTGCCCAAGCTATTCATGCGCTGCACGCTCCTGTTTGTTGGCATGCAAATTTACCTGATTATTCTGCACTGAATTGGGCGGCCAGCCAGGTGGGCAGAGTCAGCGAGTTTTCATTTCTCCTCCCAACTGTGGAGGCTCGCAAACCAAACAATCAATCCTGGCTGCCGGCTAGCGAGGAGAAACCTGGGAGTAATTTGCATTCACAAGGCAACTCTATTATTGTCGAGATGCTGATGCCACTGGCATGCGACTTTCGGCCCAGAAACCGAAGCGCCACCGAGGGGACGAAATGGGGTGCAAAATTTGCGCCACATTCACTTTCACTCGGGCGCACGGCTTTTAATTAGCCGCGCCTCTCATGCATCAACGCCAGCCGGCTGCCTCGATGGTGAGCTCTCGATCGGCGGCGACAAAAATGGGCCCACTTTTCTGTTCTGCCACACACTCGAGCGCCATCCGAGTGGCGCCAGTTCGCCTCCATTGTTGCGTCCGGCCGAGTTGGCCGGAAAGGGAATCGGTAGACTTTTGTTGCGCGGCCCTAATGGATTTTCGTGCCAGTTTTGGGCCGCCGCTGCCGCCACCGCCGCCCTCGCCCCCTGTGTACGTGCATTCACACGCAAAGGGGCGCCCAGAGCACCAAGCGGGCGGCCCAATCCAAGACATTGGCCAGATCTCAAAGTGGGCGCGCAAATTTATGGGCCAGAGAGGAATCTTAGATTGAAACAAAGCGAGGTTGAGTCTGGCTCTAGCTCGTCAGAGTGGCGCTTGATCGAGTGTCCTGCGCGCGCGTTCTCCATGGCGACGGCGCCTAGCTCCGTTCGCGACTTGGCCCAGCGCGCCAACAAAACCCACTCGCGCCGCCGCTCGCTGCCACTCTGACCTTTGGCTGAGTCGGCCCAACGAGCGATGCCGCCCGAAAGCATCGCATTCAGGCTCCTCCCGTTGCTCTGCGCCCCTCTGCTCGCGCCCAGAGTGTCTGGCTCGCGAGTTCATGTGGGCGCAAAGCTGGCCTCCTCTTCCGGGTCTGAATTAATCTGACCCCATCCGAGTGGTGGGCGGAGCAGCCCGTTTCTGCGGACGCGCCTCAGATTGGCTACGGGCGACACGGAAGGCGCGCTGATTTCATCATTCTCCTCAAGCCTTCCCCCCCCCCAAGTCTGTGGAGCTCGTTTGCTGTCCACAGGCGAGCATGTTTAGCAGGCAACTTTTGCGCGAGATGGTCGCGCAAACGGCGCCAACACAAGCCGAGCGCCACGGACTTTCGGCTAGTTTGCAGAACAAAGCGCCTGCATCGGACAGAGCAAACACGCGTTTGCACTGGACGAAAGCGAAACCGGCGCCCAAAAGTAACAACTTGAGCAAACAACAACAACGGCAACAACATCGGACGCGCCCAACGCTTTGCTTGAATGGTCGCGAGAGGCGGGCGGCCGTCGCCGGCGATGCACCTGTTTGATCAGCTGTTCGTGCGACAGACACGAGCAACCGACGATCAAACAGCCGTCCTTGGCTTCCACCGGCCTTGGCTGGCGCGAGAGGCGCCCGCCCAACTTGGACCAGCTCGCGCCCCATTCGAGCAGCTCGAGCCTCCAAATTGTCTAATTAAAATTTGGCCCCACTTTCGGGCCAACTCGGCGCCCACAAGAGGAGGAGATTGGCCAACTTTTGCGCTGAGTGGAGCCAGTTGCAGTGCTGTTTTTGGGCGTTGCAATGGGGGCGCGTCTTGTGTTTCCGAGCACGTAATTAGAGTGGCCGCTCCAGTTGCGAGCGGGCGCCTCTTTGACGGCAGTTGTTGTGGGCGGAGGATGCGTGTTATTGTATCGGATTTCGATTGGCGCGCTTGATTAAAGAGCGCCAGGCAGCCCTCGCTGCTGGCCGAGAGTTTTGGGCGCCAATGGGGCCGCCGCCAATGTTGCTCGGCGCTCGGCGAGCCAGCCTGTCATTCAAATTGAATCAAAGTTTCCCATTGCTCGCCGCGAGCCAGCGATGGCCCGCTGAGGCCGGCCAAGGGGAAGAGGAGGAGGAGGAAGGCGATGCGGAAGGGGGAGGGGCGAAGGGAAGGCGGCGACGAGGATGGAGGCGCCAAGCTCGAGCGAGCCGCGAGATTGGCCGCCTCCAAGCGAGCGGACGCGCTCGGCCAGTTGCTGGGCGGCGCGCAAACGGAAGCGGCGCCCCAGTGTCGCGCCTCATCGAGTCGCGGCGGCGGCGGCGGCCCACTTGGCCTTACAGGAAAGGGCGAAGCAGCCGGCGCAAGAGGCCCCGAGCATGAGCCGAATGGGGCGCCGCCAGTCAGCTAGCCGAGCCAGCTAGCTGGCCAGCGAGCAGCCGGCCTCGGCGCCTGCGGTCGCCGGATAGGGAGCGCAAATTTGTTAAGTGGCCGGCGCGCAAATTTGCTCGCGGTGGCGGCGGCGGCGGCGGCGGCGGCGAGAGCGCAAGCCAGGCGCCTCCCAGCTCTTGGCCGGCGGCAGCGGAGGCGTGAAATCTGATCGCGGCTTGGGAATTGATCCTGTCCGCTGGCCGCCTAGCGAGCGGCCAATCTCGCCGATTGGATGCGCAAACTTGTCCGCTCGGAAGCCACAAAGCCAAGGCCCAAAACTACACGCCCACCACCACAACAACAACCTGCCCGCCAGAGGCAGATTCAATTCATCACTGACACCGACCGCCGCCAAACAAAACCGGCTCCAACTCGCCAAAGGGGACTGGCGCTGGCTTTGTGGCCTCCAAGTTTGGCTCCAGGCTTCAGCTGGCAGCAAACTTTGCGCTCGCAACCACCACTTTGGCTGCTCCTCGCTCTGCGCAAAATCTGACAGCTGAGACTCGCCGAATGTTGGGCCCCGAATGAGATTGAGACAGCATCGTTAACGAAACGGATCAATACATTTGCTTGGCCAAGTTTCGCCGTCTGCGTACGCATTTGTGGCTGCGAGGCCTCCAAAAGCCTCTGCAGCGGCCAGCTGGGTCATAAATCTCGTCTTTGCGCGCCAACACGAAGGTTCACCTCGCTGGCTTTCAAGGCTGCCACTTCCTCTAAAATAAAGCTCCCAACGCCACTTGTGGCCCAACCATAGACACAATATAAGCCAATAAATTGCAAGCTCACTCATCCGGCCAAAGAGTTGGCGCAGAGCTGGCATGCGCTCGCCTTGAGGTAGAGCCGGCGAGCTCAAAATAGAACTCGGCGCCGGCAGCAAGAGCAGGTGGGGGCCCTGAAAGTGAGTGCAGACTCACTCCGTTTGCCTTGGAACAATAAAACGCACCTTTTCACGCTCCGCTCGCAAACAGCAAACTAGCCAACCGCCAGCCAGCGCGTCGCCCGGCCAGCCCATAGGGGGCTGATAAATTCATCTCAAGCAAAGCCGGCGGCAGCGCAAAGCGATATGTCATTGAATGGGCCTACATTATGCGCCCTCATTGGTTTGCTGGCGCTCAAATTAAGTGGCGCGCTCTCGGCCACTAGCGGCGGGAAGCGCGATTTGCGCTACTTGGAGGCCTATTTGCATGATCATGGCTCACAGGATCCGGTTGAGAATGCGGCAGTTTTAGAGAGGGCGAGCGAGCTTCTGTTGGCAAAGCTGGCCGACACCAAGTTCGAGCCAGAGGAGCCGGCGGCCGAGTTCGAGCTTGGGCCTGGCGAGCCGGCGACTCTTCTCCGATTTCCAGCACCCCGCTCGCTGCTGGTCAAGTTAAGGCGCCTAAACTACATAGCAAGGAATGCCAATTCCAACTCCGCCGATTGCAACCCCTCGGCGAGAGCCGTCCATAGCCAGCTACTGGACGACCTGGAGTGGCCCAACTTTTGGCTCGAGGCGCCGGCCGCGGACGAGCGACTGAGGGGCTACGTGCGCCATTTCATTCGCAAGTACTACGCGCGCTGTCCAATGCGCTTGTACGAGCACCTGACGGCCGCGCTTCAGGCGCACGGACCCCCGCTGCCGGCAAAAGTGGAGCTCCTATTCGAGTACGTTGAACGCAACTTCATGGCCAAGAACGAGCCCATTTTTGTCTTGCCAGAGTTGGACGATAAGCGGCTCGGCCGAGCGCTGTCAGAGTTTTCCGATCGCGAGCTCACGCTAACGAATGGCGCCCAGGAGCCAGCTGGAGTGGAGCAGCAGCAGCAGCAGCAGCAGCAGCGGGCGGCACTAGCGAGCATGCTGCTACCCTTGTGCAAACGTCTCACACAAGCTATAGGGCCAGCCATCGGCCTTTTCGAGGAGGCCGAACGGACCAGAGGGAGACCCATTGTCTTCGGGGTCGGTCAGCAAATGTTGCGTTGGAAATTCAGGTATCATGTGTGTGGCCGACTTTTGGAATCAGAGCAGCGCTAACGCAGCAAAAGTGCAAACTCAGCTCTTGGCCACCCTCGTTGAGCTTGGCGCTGTTTAGGATGCTCAATCATAATTGGCCAAGATGACTCTCGTGTGTAACCCATTAAACTTGAACTCAGCCCGTGATTGGGCCACCGCAAGCGCAACCGTCTCCACTATTTCTATCTCCTAACACTAGGCCAAGTGGCCCCCTCTCGTTTGGCCGGCGGCCATTTGGAGCGAGCAGTCGAGCCGACTGGCCACGACAGAGATACAAATCAGGCCACTTTTAATGGCCACTTGGAACAAATGCTGCCTCCAACCTCCCCATGGATGGTTTTCATTAAATTTGCCAGCCGGCGAGCGAGGCCTCATAAAAGTGGGCGCCATTTCGCCAAACTTGCCCCGCCCGCCCTTCTCGCATGTTACACACGAGCACCAAGGCGCACAGCTTGTGCGGCCCAGCCGCCGCCACTGGCGCTCGGCTCCAGTGGGGTAATTGTGTAATTATAGATGGCCGGGCGGCGGCAAGAGTGGGCCGCCGCTCTATAGTGCGGCCCGCGTAACCCTGTCCGCCGGCTAGCGCGCGCGCGCTCAGGTGAGCCCAGCGAGCTTGGGGTCGAGCTGGCGCTACGTTTGCGCCACACAAGCGGCAAGCATAACTTCCAGCCGCACACCAGCAGAGTTGGCCTCAAAACTGACTAGACTCGCGCCTCCCCCCCCCAACACACACACGTCAGGCAAAATGCGCCCAAATTGTCCTGGTTAGCTATTCAAATGATGCTTATTATTGCCATTGTGACCTCCATATCTCGCGCTAGCAATCTATCGCGCTCGCATTCGCCTTTGCCTTCGTTCTGGGGCCAGAGGCGAGTCGACATCTTGCCAATAAGCTTTTTTGGCCCAAAACTAGCGCCGCCAGAGGTGAAGGTGGGCGCACGCAACCCATGGGCCAGATCATTGGACGGAATCAGGCCAAGTCTGGGCGAGCACGCAGATTGCGGCCACAAACCTGCTCATAGGAACGCCCTGAGTGGATAGCCGCCGGCCTAGTCCAGCTGGCCGCCCATTCACACGGCGCCTCTGACTGCGCACCATTGGGGCGGCCGTGTTTTTTACGCCCAGAAACGAGGAGCAGTGTCATCCTGGGCCCCATGTAGCCGGCGCGGACACGAATCACACTTGATTTGGTCGCTGGCGCTTCCGGCGCGCCCTCCTGGCTAGCTACGTGGAGGCCGTCCGCTTCAGCTCGTTGTGGTGCCAGGGTGCTGCCATGGGAGCTGATTGGGCACCTGCTGGCCGTAAGCGCCAGCTCGCTCGCTCACCCAGCCAGTTGGCCGGCCGAGTCGCCACCCATAATGGGGCTGGCCGACTGTGATGGCGACAACTGCGGCCACCGGGCGTCATTACTGGCCTCTGCGCTCGGGCTTAGGTTAGGTTGGCGCAAGGGTTGCTCTCTGCAAATGAAACAATGCACCCACTGAACAAGCCAGTCGGCGGCTCCAATGCAATCAAAGCCAAAACCTGTCTAGTCTGGATGGAGCCGCGGTGGTCGTTTTGGTCTCATATTAGGGAGTGCGAGCGGGCATTGTCTGTCGGCGCAAAGAGCCCGCGGAACGAGCGAGCTCGCCGGCTTTGCGCCCGCGATCCAGTTCATCAGGGCCAAGCTGCTCCCGTCCATCCAGCCCAACGGCAGCTTTTGGGGCCGAAGCTGGCTGGCTGGCTGGCCCGTGGGCTTGGCAAAAGTCGTTTATTTTGCACCTGAGCAAGTAGATAACAACAATTGAATTGACTGCATTGTGAGGCTGGCGTTTGTTGTTGTCTGTGCTAGGGGCGCCACTCTAGCCAGAAGCAGGTCTAAAATCAGGGGATGGCCCGCGTGCTTGTCACTGATCAGATCAGATCTCATCTCGTTTCAACCCATCTCATCTCTCCTCGTCTAGTTTCTCTTCCTCTCGTCTCGTCTCGTCTGCCCTCCCCTCCAACACGCTTGGCTCCTCTCATTCCGTCCCGAGGCCGAACGGGGCCCTGCTTGCGCCCCATCCATCCAGCGCTCACTCCATCAGTTGCGATCCAGCCCGATATTAGCTCGCCCTGTAGACGGGCCTCCATATTCGCCCGGCCGCCTGGAGTGTCGCAAATGCTCCCCTTTCCTAGAGGCGGCCATTGATCTCTATCGGCGAGACAGTTTCAATTTTGGCCAGCAAGCTCGTGATGTCTGGCCAAGTCTAAGCGGGCTAAACGAGCGACTGCAGACCAGTGGGCAGGTGGATGGGTTGCTGGCTGGCTCGAGTTTAGATTTGGCCATTGAAGTATATTGGCATGCTTTGGCTCAGCTTGGCATCGCTGAATTCCTTGCCCAGCGAACGATTGATATGTCAAAAATGGTTATTATTGTGCCAAAATAAACATTCCCCCTGCCACACTCGCCGCCCCTCAGCCAACTAGGCCTCAAGTCCGCGCAAACTCTCGCCCAAGAGCTCGAGACTGTCTCGTTTGCTGAGTGGAGGGCACCTCGCTTGGCCAGGTGCTTCCAAGTGGCGGGCATTCCAGTTGGAGCCGAAGAGGCAAGCTGGTCACGCCATCTAACGAGCGGCCCTAGCCGAGCCTGTCTCCAATTCTAAAAATAGAGTCCAATCTGTCTTGCTCTGTGCTGGGCGCACAAAACATGAGCAGGGATATGCAAATTCCGAGCCGTGTTTCTGTCTAGCTCCGCTCGAGAGCCAAAGAATGACACTAATCTAGTTAGGATTTCCCAGTATTAAATCATGGATGGAAACACATGGCAAGCGCTCGCGCTTCGTGAAAGCGGCCAAATTCTCTCCGTCCAAGCGACAATCATTGCGCCAAAGAGGCTTGTCGGGCCCCGGAATCGCACTGAGTTCCGCCACTATATTTGCCCTAGCCAATGGTTCCCCAAGCGCCATTGCCTCTCGAACTAGCCATAGTGGCGCTCAAAGCGCTTGCCTTTGCGCTCACACGGTCAGAACAAGTCCGCAGACAATCGACCTTAGACGTGACGCAATCTGAAAGTCCATCCATCTCCGCTGACGCCATGCTCCATCTAGCCCACACGAACAACTAACCCCTCCAAGGATTCGCTAATTGGCTCTAGTTAATCAGCCAACTTTCGCTCGTCTCCCAGATTCCGGCACTCATTGTTGTCTGCTCCCTCGCTTCCCTCTAGCAAATTTGGTTTGTTGCGACATAACAATAAGTTCAGCAGCGCGTAGCAGCTGAGGGTGCCCAATACTGCTCGACTTTTTACACCGAATGGCAGAGATCGACGAGGATCTTTGCCGATTCTTCATGCTCTAACACTGAGAGAGAGATTTTCGGCTTCCTCTGATCGGAGCTGAGCGATAGCCCTCGAAATTTTGGCGCCAATCTCTGATGCAATACTTGGCACATGAGCCAACACTCAACTGACTTTCCGTTGTTTGATCACTTTCATGCCCGCAATCACTAAGACGATTTTTGATCTTGGTGTGAATTGATTACGCCAGCTACATGGTCTTGCTGTCACATGGACAACACAATTTTCCTTATCTAAGCGCTCGAGATTGTTGCTGCCGGCTGGCAGATTGTTGCAGTGATCAGTTTCTCGAATCAATCAGATATATCGAGCTGAGTAGAGCTGTTGAGGACGGTTGATCCTTCGAAGTGTCTTATCGTTATTGATCGGACGCCTCTCTAGTGTCCGCCGCCGCCGCTACCACCATGACTACTCCTCCCACTAGCCTCTATGCTTTCTTACTTGGTTGTCTTGCGATGCAACGTCATTTGTCCACTAGGAGCTACCATACGAGAGTATTGATTCCAAAGTTTCCAGGAAACTCATTGCATCTGACAAAACCATGATAGACTATTACGAGCCGAAGCTGGATCTCACACTCTTGGGTTGCGGTTTTCTGGGTGAGTTGCACCGTCTCACAAAAGATGGTAGTTCTCTTTCAAACGGAAACCACCTTACCATCTCAAAAATTCACCATCTTATCGCTTCAGGCAAATACCATCTAGGAGCCGTTTGCCTTCTAGCACAAATCTGGCCCCATAAGCCTTTCAACAGGATTTGTGGAGCCTCTTGCGGCGGGTAGGTAAGCGATCCTTTGGATGGAGCAACCGAATTCAAGCCACCCTCTCACACTCTCTAATATTTAGAACCAAATTCAACAAATCTCAGCCTGATAGGCGCTCTCCTACTCTCTGGTCTGAGATTGGATATAATTGTATATGATACAATTAGCATGCTCAAGCAACTTCGAGATTCATTCGCATTCCCATTCCGATTTTGTTCTATCAGAAATTTGATAATAAGAAATCTAGAAAGGTGGCTCCCTGAAAACGCTCATGAACTTTGTACAAACAGACTTGGCCTGTCGGTGACGAAACTATGGACGTTCGAAAACAGGTTGATAAGCGAATTCAACTCGCGACAAGAGCTGATCGATGCAATCGTCGCTGGCTGTTTCATTCCAATTTGGTCGGGGACTCTGTCGTTTCCAACATTCTTAGGTGAAAAATACATAGACGGAGCCTACAGTAACAATATACCCAAGTTTAAGCTAACACCTGAGGAGCAACAATCAGGTGTACGCCGAGTAGAAGTGTGCCCATTCGCAAGTGAGGTTGAAGTATCGCCTCGTCATGAGTGGAAATTAGGTCTCATAGCCATCCTGGGAACGAGGTATTATATAAACTGGAACAACGTCGTACGTTCTCACCAAGCTGTTATTCCCTACAATATCGAGACTTATAAGCCTCAACTCTATGCTGGTCACAGGGATATGAAAGATTTTGTCTTAAGAAGTAACCTCGTGAAGTGTCGTGGATGCCATGAAAATACCGACAGATCTAGGATCTCGATCGACAAATCTCATATAGAATCTAATACTCGAATGCCATGTCTCTCGTGCTTAATGCTTCTTGAAAAGGTTGACAGCCTAAAACTGCCCATATGTTTCGAGTGAAAGATAGGAACTTGTTAGAATCGGTTTGGAGGTGATATTCGTTAGTTTTGCGACTTCTGAATATTGATCAACAATTTTTTAATATTAACAGGACGCTCTGTTGTCAACAGGTGAGCTTTGAGACAAACCATTCATAGGGCAGACATCTACATCGATAACATTTCCCAAAACACTATTAAACTTTCCGTTTTCATCCGACGAATTTTGCCGATTGCAACTGTCGGTTGTGCCGTTGGTGACGCCCTTAGCACCGTTCTTATCGCGCCTGGCATACTTCAATATACTAGCTCCAGGTTTTAAATCCACATTTTTGTAACGATGCTTTGTAGAATGAGATGTGATCGAAGAGCAACTTAGTGAGTCGTTGCCAGTGCCGGAGTTGCTGGAGTCACTAGTTGACGTTGAGGTATTGAAATCTGACACGGAGAATTGCGATGCTTCGAATTGGGACCTTTGACTGGACCCATCTGTTGCTAGGAACTCGATAAAATCATCATCGTCTCTCATGAATTGTGAGTCATTACTTTCTGAGCCGTCCTGGTTACGGCTGGATGTGATATCATGCGAAGATCGCACAATTTCTTTCTCGATACTAGATCCGGACGAAGATTCGTCTTCGTCGATTTCGGGATTGCTGTGCGATTCATCTCCAGATTTGTTCCATTTTTCAACGTTAGTTGTACTCTTTGCGACTGCCCGAGCTTGCTCCTTCGAAAAAGTAGATGATAATTCTTTGTCACCCCTGTACAACCGTGAGTCTTTCTCATGTATCGATTTCGAGTTGTCGATAACCTCGCTGATTATTGGGGTGTTTTCAGTTTCTGTGACAGTAGCCTTTATGACATTGTGGGAATAGATTGGTCTAAGCGATTCTTTCGATCGGCTTTCGAGCAGAACCGGATAGACCGCCTCTTCTCTTCTTCCTGATACGATGGGCTCCTTGCCTTGGGCTAGCTTTGCAGGGACACTTTCGTTGGCTGGTGCTCTTAAAGGCGACAGGCGTGAACGATCTCGTCCATCTGACCTTGTATTATCTAATTTTGCAGATAGATTTCCTATCGTAGAGCTGGTCAATGATTCGTTCGATAATGCGCTGTTCGATACACGAACTTCCGATTGTTTGAGAACCTTCTCCATCATCTGAATTAAAGCTAACTGGTTCTTGCTACGAGCCTCGCACTTTTTTGACTTAGATTCTAGTAATTGGAGCCTCCGTGCAAGCTTCTCGCTTTTAGTATCACCAGCAATTTGTCTGTGTTTGGTCTTGGAGATTCTCAGTAGGGTCGATTTATATTTTTCATTCAACTTGGTGTAATTGCACCTGAATTGTTCAATAAGCTGACTTATGTCTTGTAAGTGATTGTCGGTTGGTGAGATCTTGATCTCATCGATAAAATCGAGACTGGAGTCGGATTCGTCCAAGCTTGAGCCAATGATGCTATCCATGCTTTCGTCAGAGTTGTTACCGTTTGAATAGCTACTCTTCTTCGCAGTACGCAAGCTAGAGAAACATGTAGTTGAGTCATTTATAGCGTTCATTAGCTTGTCTGAACATCTGATGTTCTCATAAACTGGGTTGCTCAACTTATTCGCGCTGGCCACAATTTCGCAGCCTGACTTCTGACAGATGTTCTCCAACGATTTGGATTTGCAGTAAGTATATCTACCCTTGAGATCCCCACTATGGTAATCACTACTGATTGATTCTGATGCATTTTTGGAGGACGAAAAACGGCTGGGATTCGTAGCATCGTTCAGGGCAAACATTGATTGGGCGACGCTCGTTCTTTGATCAACCTGGGTAGGTGAGTCGAATAACTTGTCTATATTCTTTGAAATATTCATTACAGAGCTAAACTCGTTTGCAATGACGTGTTTTGTCGACCTAGCTTGCCGCAATTGATGGTGCATTACATTCTCTCCTAGAAGTTTAGCTTGACCAGAAGTGGAAGATTTTGGCGCCAATCTGGTGCTACTCTGGTCTGTTGATCGAGAGAGAAGCTGTGGAGGAGGTGAAAGACTTTTTTGTTGCACTATGTTCAGTAAGGCCTGGCGCTGCTTCTCAGACTTCAGATCAGAATAGTAGTAAGGCGCGGTCCGATCTGACATCTTACTCGATTGATCATCGGAAATTTCCTCGACTTTGGAGTCGATCTTGTTTGACATATCGCCGGGCTTGGAGTGCCTAACGTTGTTAAAAACGGACAATTGGTTGGTGGTTGGTTGAGGAAGTCCAACTTGATTCATCGACCAGGAATCCCTCATCTGTTGAACCTCGGATGGGTAACCATTCGAAAGCAGTGTAGTTTGGGTCTTGGTGAGAACTCGTGGTGTTGTTAGATCCACAATCAGGTGAGAGTTGGCCCCAGACTCTAACTTGTGTCGAACTTCGCCACTTGTGCGTTGCCTTATGGATGATGGGCTGGAGGAATTGTCCTCGATATTAACTTGGTACTGTCTTTGATGCTTGTTGCCCATTGTGGCGCTTTGAAAATCGTTCATGAAGATACTGTTTGGTGATGAGTCACTTATCTTGTGCTCGAGTATTGATGTATTGGTGCTCTGAGGACTACCTCCATGTTTCAGGGCAACGAATCTATTACTCAACAGCTCATCATGAACTAAGTGCTGATTTGATTTCCACGGGGGAATACTTGTTGCGTTGCTGCTACTATTCGCATGAGAGTTACGACTATCGTCTTTCGTTACTCTGTTGGAGGAATCTACAGATGTCACAGTGTCTTTGCCAATCATTAGACATCTTATCTTATCATCTAAACTAGACTTGAAGTTGTGATCTTTCTGAGCTGAGTTGTCGGCATACGATTGTCTAACAAGTTTGCTATTGTTCACATAAGCAGAGTTTGCCTTATTATTCAGGTTGTTCTTGTGTGGTTGATAGGTGTTGAAACGAGTATAACAGTTGGGCGTTGCGGAGTGATTCACCCAATTAGTCTCCGCTGGTTTATGCGTTACGGGCGGTGCCTGAACCAACTGGCTACTTCGACTTTGAACAGGATCTGCAAGATAGTGTGACACGAAATGTTAGAGTACAATTAACTATCAACTGATGCAAGCGCCAAGCGATGTACTTACTAGTGAAGTGTTGCAATAGACGATTGGGGTTTTCAACAGACTGGCCTTGCTGGAACGAATAGTGATTATCGGCTTGACCGATGAATTCTAAGTTGGTGGTGGATAGGCTTGAGCTCTGAAGATACCTCGTGTTCGGATCTGATCTAGCATTAATCGGTAAGATCCTGATGTTCTGATCATCTTGACGCGTTGCAAAATCAGACAAGTGAGTAACCGATCTACTGCGATGCAAGTTGTTCTGTGCTATTTGTGCGGTAGCAGGTTGTGGAGGGTAGATTGTGGCAGGATATTGATTCATGATATTGAAACGTGAACAATTAATCAGATAGGCAGGTGGAGGGGGTACCTGTGGTGGTTGATTTGTACTCATGGTATTATACCGTTGTTGCATTACACGATTTTCTCCATTAAATTTGTCAAGCTTGAACTTCACTAAGTCACAAGCTTCTAGACTAGATTTTGACTTAGTTAGAGTATATGGCAGATTGATCGGTCGCTGTTGCGAATTAACTCCACTAGGTTGTAACAAGCGGCTAGATTCCAATGGCTCGTCGGGATTTGCTACGGCTTTTTGTTGCTGGTATGGTTGATATGGGATACCGTATTGCTGTTGGCTTGAATGTAATGGCACCGGAGGTCGCTGTAAGGCTTGGTTATAGCCTAGTCGATGGATAGTCATTGGTTGTTGATGTAAAAATTGCTTTGCATCACCATGAGAAACGGATATGACAGGATTTGTCGGCCCCGAAGATGAGGAAATAGATAAAGGGTTAACCGGACCTGGATGCACACTTTGGTGATTTGTTGGATCATAAAATTGATATCGGCGTGGCTTCGGCGGAGCATTAACATAAATCTGCTGATCACTCTCAGAGGGAAAGATGTGTGGCAGTGTTCCGCTAGGTCCTAGCATCCCATAGAACTGATTCTGTCTATTGTTGAAATGGCTCAAGCTGATTTGTTGATTTGCAAAGTTGTTGCTTGTAAAAAAGTTGCTATTAGGGACTTGCTCAACAGATGATATTGGCACTTGGTTGCTGGTGAGGAGTTGCTGAGTATTTGTGATTTGTGTTGGTACTGATCTAAATTGGTTTGTGTAATTGGGATTGACTTGAAAATTCTGTCGATCTTGTGATCTTGTTTGGTTGATCGCTGCGTGATTGTAGCTTCTCGTTCCGGTAGGCGTATTATTTGAATGGAGCAAGATCATGTTGCTAGTTCCTTTGTCTTGATGTTTGCCTTTAATATCGTTGCTTATTGTATCATTTAAAAATAAGGAGCGGCGTGACTGGTAAGTGGCGAAGCCAGATTCTTCGTCGTCGTTCGCGATAGATTGAGATCTTGGAGCTGAATTTACTGATAAAGTTGGCAGCGATTTGGCGGAAGATGCGGGTGAACAGTTGGACCTGATGATGTCGGACTTGTTGCCTAGTTCGTCTAATCTAGAATTGGTTTTTGATGTTCGCTGGTCAGTTGGTGGTAGTGCAACCCTAGTATCTGCGTCATATGACTGGCCACTGAGAGCAACTGTTCCGTCAAACAAGAGTTTGTGTCTCTGATTTCTCGCCTCATCGTTGGCGTGTGGAGGTGGAATGGATAGCCTAGGGTTGGCAACGTTGATGTTCTGTAGTGCCGCGAATACATGTCTCTGTTGGTTCTTGTTGACTGTCATTTTAGCCCTGCCGCTCGTATCCTCATTTGAATGCAATTTGATCTTGGTGTTATTACTCGTGCTTGTAACCTGTGAATGCGAATGTGATCCTTTCATCACTGGTTGTTGATCATCGGTTCGCTTGCCAGAGCTTGCTGTTTGTGCTGCTGTAAGCTTGGAGCTGTTGTCATCATCTCGTTCAACTTGCGGTGGTCTGGACTGATGCCGTGTCGCTGAGGTTGTCTTGTTGCATCTATGTTTATGTCTAGAGTTTTTCGCATCGCTAGCACCATCGTTTGTGCCATTACTATGATGAGTGAATTGATTTAAAATCGAGCGTTCAATATTGCTCAAGATTTTGTTAAATTTTGAGCTTGGGGTCCATTTGGCACGCGATGATGCAACGCGAGCGCTCTTATCTGAGCCCTGGTCGCAGTTGACCGACCGTCGCTCTTTGTCCATGTTGTCTGCTCCAAGAATTGCGACTTCTTGTCTATTCTATCCAATTGGTTTTTGGATTATTATAGCTTACGTTTGGCCTGCTTCAAACAGACAACAGCCTACCCCTTGCCATTCCGTTCAACTAGCTAGTTGGTTGCACTGCCTTGAGTCTACTATTTTAGGTTCCGATTTCGCGCCACTCTCAGTCTAATTCTAACTCCAACACTGATGGGAGAATAAAACAACTCAGGGAATCAAAGGGGAGGGCTATGCTAATATTGTGCAAAACAATCGGGGAAATGATGTTGCCCCCGGTGCAGCCAACAACAGGTGAACCTGGCCGACGCCTCTTTTTCTAACTTGAATTTTTAATTCAACTTCCTCACTTGGCGCACCTGTAAGCTTGTTAACTTGTAATACTGTTGAAACTTTCTTGGTGTCGAGAGGTTTTGTAGGGGCCGCAAATAGGTGAGGTGAGAGATAGCAGTCAGCTTCTTGTTTTCTTCATCCTTGCAACGCTTTGCCTGCGCCTGTTAGTTTTCTCGCCCGCAGCCACAGCCGACTGGCCGCTGAGAATCCAAATCGAATCGAATCACAACGAGCAATCGGGCGAGCGAGCGAGCGAACGAACGAACGAACGGACGGACGAACGAACGAGTGGACGAGCTTCTAGAACACAGGCCGCTCGCCCTGCCGCCCCCTCAGCCAAGCTCAACCATCGAGCCCAGCGCCGCGCTAACTCGAGGGGGCGAGCAGGCAGCTTGACCGGTCGGCAGCGCTGTGCGCGCAACAGGCCAGCAGCTGGCCTGTTGCTGACTCAATGAATGGGCGAGGAGGGAGCATCGGTCAGAGAAGAACGCCCATTTCTCTCTCCCTCTCTATTGCTTCGCCCAGTTGGGCTTGTTTGAATTGGGACTGGCCAACTGAGGCAATGCGCACCAGTTGCCTGGGTGCGCGCAACCTGCAAGAAGCCCGGCAGCAGCAGCAGCAGCGGCGGTGGCGGTTGCAGTGGTGGACACACGCACATGCCGCTCGTTCCATATCGCTAACCCTCATCTTATGATCCCTAGCTTGCCGACACTGCCCGCTGCCGCTTGTAGCGATGCGTCGCACAGGTGACACTGTAACGCCGATCCACCTGTCAAGCTTGCCGCGGCCAGCAGGAAGTGGCTGCCCCACCGATCATTCATCATTTCTCACTGAAACAATGCTATCGCTGGGCCAGATCAGCCTATCGAGGCGCAAATCTACTTAGTTGATGGTTGGAGAAACACGGCGTTAGAGGGAGAGAGGAGATGGCCTATCCCTTGACGGGTGACGAGACGTCGAGGGACAGGGAGCCGAAATTTAGGTCCAACTTGTTTTGGCTATATTTTAGTTAGAGAAGCCAAGAACAAACATAATCGACACGAATCAGCCCTGAATATTTCGAACTGAATTTTTCAAACTTCTCTCTAGCTATTTATAAATTCAGGTTTGAGGGTAAAATTGAGGCAGTAAAAAGAGAGATGTAATTTGTATCGAATTTTCGCCCTGAGGCTAAATCCGCCCTGTTAGCTCAATCTCTACATTCATGCCTTAACAAGACCGGCAGTTTTGTATCGTCTATTTGACGCGACCAACTCTCTCCGCAGTTCTGTCCCCCACCAACACATGAGCGGCCTTAAAAGGCTTGCTGAAACATGAAGTGAACTAGCGTGAAATCTCCGATTCCTCGAGTTAGTTATACAGGTAGATGTCCTATAGCAAACTCAAACTGTTGGCTTCCAAGAGGTTCAGAGGCTACCCTAATGCTACAATCACTGGTGGTTGTTCATCCCAAACCTCCGCCTGTTTCGAAGATTCGCAAACACATTCGATGGGGAACTCAACAGGCAACTCACAAAACAAACGCACAACCAAAAATGGACACTCTTTCCTCTAGCTGTCAGAACCTGGTCTCTAATTCAGTCACTTGTAGACGAATCATCTAGGATTAAGTGCAGAAAGAGAGAGAGAGAGAAACACCAATTTTGGCGAGGAGCTTGGACGTCCTACTGGCCCAATTGCGTAGTAACTCGTTGTGCCCAGATCGCTTGTAATCGCGGGCCAATGCAACGCCCGGAAATATTCCAAGATTAAGGTTGTCTTCGATACTTTTGCAATTCAATTTCTATCTGAGGATCTACCTGGTTCCATGATATCAAACCATTGCATGGGCGGCTCTTAGTAAGAGCTCATGGAACTAAGTTCAACCATTATCGTCTTAGTATCTGAGTCTCCGAAGTTCCAGTTGTATAAGACGCCGTTTGCCTGCTTCCATCAGGGCACTCCAAACCAGTGATATAGTGTCGATCTGATTCTTTCAACTCGAGCACAAGGCCATGCACGCCGCTATTTCCGATCCACTGATCGCAGTTTAGCTACATGTTCATCCCAGCCCGATTGGGTTGCCGCTCGAACCACGAGCTCACGCGCGCTCTAAGTGACAGCCTAAGTTAGTGCAATGAGATTTGCGATTCAAAACGCGACCACCCGAAAGATTTCGGGTGGTCGCGTTTTGAAGTGGGCGTGAGCGTCCCCAAGACCAATCTAACCAAGCTAGACCCTCGAGGGGATAAAGTGCCACTGTGTTTGCCAGAGCTCATGCTTTTGATTGGCTCAGATTGGCACGAAATTTCCCAAACGATCGAGTTGCGTCCAGTCGGGAATTGTTTGGTTTGCAGCCACGCCCCTGCCCCAGAGTCTAGACGCGCCCAATGGAAGCGTCCCGCATGGATTACCATAATTAATGGAGGGGTAATTTCATATCGGCAAATACAGTATTTGCAGCGCGGAAGGGGCGACGGAATTTAAGGAAAATTGTGCCTCCTTTTCGGGCCGTCATCGCCGTGGCCACCGTTGCGCTCGTTGCAGTCCAAACTCTGCAAACAAAACCGGAATTGTGATGCTAGATTGCGACTTGCAAACCAAAATTAACCCATTTTATCTCGAGCGCAGTGGGCTGAGCCAAACGCGCGGCTCCGTTTACAGTCTCCAAGCCTAAAACCCTACTAATGCTCCAACAACCAGCAAACTCGGCGCTCTCGCTGCTGCCGCCGCCGCCGCCGCTGCCACTGTGGAAATAAACGACTGCCATGCTAAACTGAGCTCGCCAAACCGTCCAAGCGGCGGAGGCGATTGTTCATCATCATCATCATCATCATCATCGTATGCAATAAGCTAAACATATTAGCGAGTCAGCTTGCATGAGAGGCGGGCGAGCGGATGGAGGGGAGGAGAGGAGAGGAGAGGGCCACTGTAACCTGTTCAATGGGCTGTCGAAGGGTGAGCAACATGGCTTGGCCGAGAGCCGGTCTAGCGAGCTTGCCAAGGATTCTAAAGCTGGCCGCTGAGATGAGCGCTGGTAAGCGCGATGGGCGAGCAAACAAGCTAGCCGGCTGGCGATGGCTAAAAATTTGCGCTTGCCAACGGAATGGAAGTAAATTCGAAATCGGATTCGGGCTCAAATTTGGTCTTCGTTTTTTGAGGAAGCCATGGAAGCTGGCAGCCAGAAACGAATTGCCGAACTCGAGCCGGCTCTTTGCTCTCAGCCCAGCTAGACACTAAAGTTTACAGCTCGTTCGACAATATTGCTTGCCAGTTGAGAGGAGGCAAGCCAAAACTGCCGCTCAAACACAAGCGCCAGAGTGCAACCAAATATCTGCACAACTTTGCCTGGCTAGCCGATCTGCTCGACCGTTTGTGTGGCGGCTCAAGGAAAGCAACCGCTGACCTTCTTTCGCCTTGCCCAGTGGGAGCGAGGAGGGTTTAGTGTTCAAATCGAGCAAGTGTTTTAAAGCATTCCGATCGAAGGTGATTGCAAAGATTACAAAACTATGACTTTGGACTCCCCATTATGGTGTATTCAACAGAAACAGAGTTGGGAGTTGAGAGACGCAACGATCGATGTTGCCGATCCTCCGAGAATGCCGATGTGACAGATACGTCAATCAAAAGCGACCGCATCTGTTGGAGTTTAGAGCACACTTGTCACCCAAAACTGATGAACCACAAATCCGATTTCCGATCGAGCAGTTGAGTTTGGGCGCAAACTTTTGGTCAACTATCTCGCCTTCGCCTGATAAGAACTTTAGCGCGCTTTTAGAGTATTGGAGTTTAGATTCGTGAGCGCACTGATGAGTGTTATGCAAATTTTGATGTTTTAGCTAAATCAGGTTTATTCTCGGCAAGGATGGATCTGCCGAAAAAAGGGATTTATGGTGGCAGCACGAGGTTTGGAGTAAATCGTTATCGCCCAATATAGTGGGAACAAAAGATCTTATCTCATCTACAAATAAGCGTCGATGCGTTGGGCCAAAGTCATGGAAGCTAGCGCGTTGCACAATTTCAATAACATAACATTTCATCACAGCTTTATCTAATCGGACATGACCCAGCAACAGGTTGACTGTCCACGCAGAGATGTGGCGAGCGTCCAGGGAGGGCAGCGGGTGGGAGTGAGCGGGCGCAGGAGCTTTTGGGAGAGACAGTAGCGGAACTTGGGTCACCAAACTCAGACACCCAAAGCCCTCAATGAGGATTGAATCCTGTCCGTGCACACTGACCATCCACAGAGGTGCTCTCAAAACAGCCGAGGAACGATGGATCGTGTAAGGAGATTGAAATTTGCCTTGCTCCTCCTGATTGCTTGCCTCCTATTTGAGGTCACAGTTACATCATCAACTCCAGCCGCTAGGGACACTGTAATCCTGATCGAGAGTGAGGAGAATGTTCGAAAGGAGGACCAAACTAGGGGAGTTAACTCTCGCGGCAACATTTGTGAAAATAGAGGCAGATTTTGTGAGATTATTTGCAAGAACAACCCGTCGGAGGGGGGCAAAATGTGCAAGTGAGTAGTCGTGGCGAGACGAGTACTTGGAGCCTCCACTGAGAGGTCAAGCTTTCTCTAACTGTTTGCCCATCCATTGCGCGCTAAAGTTGCGACGCTTACGCACTTAGGGCTGATCAAGGAACTGGCCACGCGGGTTGCAAGATGATGTAGGACAACGTTGGAGGGCCGAAGGGAGGACGTGGAGTTTGCACTTTGGTCTTCCGATAAGCTGATGAAGCATCCGATTAGCTCGAATGATGCACCTCTGATCACGATCACTGATAAGACCAATTAAAATAGTCGTTCAATTTTCGGATATAACAATCCGTCACACAAACCTTTGGGCCACCTGAGGCTAGCGTGTCCACAGGGAGGAGGGAGTCTAGCTCGAGTCTGTGAGAGACCCGAGTGGACGAAATTTCGCCAGCAGGTAATTTTGATCCGAGGATTCTCGGTCAGGGCGTTCCAAGTCCAAGTTTTGCCGCATGAACTTAGCCGAGCAAACCTCTCGCTGCCACTGGCCGCCTGGAGCCGCCATCGCCATGAGCGGCGGCAAAACCCCGCGAGTCTGGCCGCCACCGATGGCCAGGCCGGCAAAGCGAGTGGACGAATGTTTGCAAATATTCTCCTCTCGCCGCTCGGCCGGCGAGACGGGCAAGCTAATAAAAATGCGCCGCTCGTCTGGCCGGAAAGAGGGGCGCTCGCGCGATGGTTTGCCCGGCGCCGCTTCCAATACCGAATGGCGGCGGCGGGGGCGACAATTTCGCAATCTTCCGCCTCCGCCTCCGCCTCCACCTCAACCCCAACCTCAGCCATCTGGACTCCTCTTCGCGGCTGACCTTCCGAGTTCGAGCCAACTCCGCCCGTCCGCGACCTAAAAGAGGGCTAATGTCTCCATATGGTGGCAGCGCCGAGCTCTGGGCGAGTCGAGTCGAGTCGAGGCTGGCGCAAACGCTTACTGGCACGCTCGCGACTTGACCCTCTCCGCTGCAAACACTCGTATATATATATATATATATATTAGATATTTGATTGCGTAATTGCACTTTACGGCAAACTTGTTGCCCCTCTTGCCGATCCTCGCTCACAGTTGGCCGCCGGTGTTTGAGGGGCATGAGACAGGTGGGCTCCTCTCAGTCGAGCCGGCCAACTGGCTGGCAGGGAGGGAAGAGGCGGCGATTTGTTTGCCCACCAATTTTGACCGTCGAGCGCTTGTTTCCTGCAAACAAACTGGCCAACCCACTGGCAAGCCAATGAGACCCATTGGCGGGAGGGAACCAGCAGAAACGTAAGCGAGTGGCTGGCTCATTTGAGAGCCAATTTGATGATGGAGAGCTGCCGCTCTCTCCTCTCTGGCTATGAACTCGTGAGAGTTGCAGCTGCATGACTTCATGCGCATTCAAGAATTAATATTTTCTGCCAAACTATTGGCGCTGTCAGAGCTAAGCCAACGAGCCACTCTCCACTCAAACTCGGCTCCCCTCGATGACTTTCGCTTTGCGGCAACAGCAGCAGCGGCAGCGGCAGCCTCTCAAAGTTCACCTCCAGTTTCCGGCCAAAACAGATTTATGGTAACGAGTCAACATTGTCAGCCAAAATCTCTGCCAGCTCGCCAGTCCCGCGCTCATTCATCTCGCTTTGAATATCTTCAAGCGGCCCACTGACTCCGCACACTGGCCGCAGCCAACGGTCGCTCCATCTCTCTCTCTCTCTCTCTTGCGGCCGACTCATTTTAGGAGCCAAACAAACTCGCCTCTCCTCTCCCACAAGCCAAGTTGCGCTTTTCGTGCCCATTTGGCCAAAAGTCATTAGATAGAAATTGCAACTTGTTTGCAGAATAATAAAAATTGAAAATGCGCCCACCCGACCGGTCGGCCTGGCGGCGGCGGCGGCGGCGGCCAAGGAGTGCGATTGTTCCGACCATCGACGTTGGGCAACAAAGTGGCTGATTAGAATCCCTTGCTCTCTCCCTCCCTCTCTGATCCTGAAGCTGGCTCAGTTGTCAATTAAACCAATCCAAGCCCAACGCTCGAGGGAGGTAAAATAATACCAGGCTGAGAGTTTGCTCTCGCGCTCAAGCTCACTAATTGAATCTCGATCATCCGCTCCACTCTTGGCCCCTGCGCACTCAGTTCAGCCTCCCTCGGCGACCCCAATGCTAGCTCAAGGCTCGCAACCATTCCAAACTGCTCGCTAAACCTGAAACTCACCCCTTCGGCCTCGATCCTCATTTCCGAGCAACGGAGGGAGAGAGAGAGAGGAGAAGAGTTCACAGGCTTTTGCTCTCGGTTGAAAGGGAGACTCTCCTCTGCTCACTAAAATTTGGACTCTAAGAAAAGTGTCAACAATAACAATTTGCAATGGCAAACAAACCGAGCTCGCTCCTTTTGTGCTTCGCTGTGGTCGCATTAGTTTGCATTTGGGCTGAGCTAGCGCGAGCGGGGGAGCAGGATGAAGAGTTGGGCCCAACTTCCAGGCACGAGATGGCTCTGGATCGCTGCTCGCCGGCAACAATGAGGCGCTGCTGCGGCAAACACAGAAACAGGTGCAGCGCTTCAGAGAGATCCTGCTGCGCCACTGCAAAAGCTTACCTCGAGTTAACTGAATGCTTCAAGCAGCTTTTGGAGGGAATGATGTATGGAGTTTGGGATGTGCCAAAGATTTGCTGCGCTGCGCCAGTGGTTGACCAGTTGCCTAAGTGCACCAGAGATGCGCCCGCCGTCCAGACGACCAAAGTTCCAAAGGACGAAAAAGGTGCTGGCAAGGATTGAACCAAATTGATTCTCCCCTCATTGGCTTGAACTCTCTGGCCGTCGCGCGAGGGCCAGAGAGACAAAGGATTCATTTGGCGAGCTAGAGTAATGCTGTAATTGTTGCCCTCTTGTCTACTGAATGTTGAGCGAAAATAAACCAACCAACCAACAGGCCAAGCGAGATCAACCAACTCTCCCTTCCATTCCCACTCCGCTGCCCTCTCCGCCCACAAGCGCGCGCTTTAGCGCTCGGCTCGTGAGCCTTATGGGCCGGCGAGTCTGTGCCCGAGAAAGAGAGAGTCCGGTTTGAGTGGACTCTCTCCTTCTCTCTCTCTCTCTCTGGCTGACTTTGCCGCCTATGAGCCTTGTTGCACGATTGACGTGATGCGCTCATTACTCGCGAATTAGCGGGCCCATCAATCACGCACTCCTGTCGGCCACTTCCGTTCGGCGTTGCGAGCAGAGCAAAGCGGAGCCAATGGGCGTGCAAACGGGCGAGTGGGGCCAGGTGAACGCGGCCGCGCCTTTGCCCTCAAAGCAGCCGGCTCGCTCCTCCTGGACACTTCGGCTGCGCGCAAATATAGTTCGGATGCGCCACCAACAGCCGGCCGCGGCGAGCAGGCAACTCCCTTGGGGCCAGGAGCGCCCAACTCGCCTATAAGCAGCAAGTCCTGGAGCTTTGAGCGCCCGTGTAACCTGAGGGCACCTGTTGAGCGCTCAATCAGCGAGCGGGCCGATAGAGTTTCACGAGTTGGCCCGCTCCTTGGGGCCAGTTTGCCGGCTGGCTCGCATTGAAGCAGGTTGGTCGCTCGGAGGAATGTGTTTGTAGGATTTTACAAAGCCGACAACAGGGACGACAGAGTTGGAACTCCTAGGGCAAGTTAGATAGAATAAACGCATACACACACAGAGAGAAACACGATGACCGTCAGTCTATCCAAATTGAGCTTGATCGCGGCGCTAGCCTCGCTGGCCCTGGTGGCCACTCAGGTCGAGCGTGGCTTTGCGCAGGAGGGCGACTACGAGGAGTCGGGCGAGGAGGGCGCTGCAGCGGCTGCGGCCGCCTCCTCGAGGTCAGGGCTCGAGGACGAGAGGTGCACGCCCGCGGTCTTGCACCGCTGCTGCGCCGCAGAGGACATCCTGCCGCCAACGTCGAGCAATAAGTGCAACAACGAGGAGAGGTCCTGTTGTAAGGCGAGCAGGCAGATCACCGACTTGGCGAGGTGTTTCACACAATTGATTGACAACTTTTTGAAGGGAAAGATTGAGTTACCTGACGTTTGTTGCTCAATTCCAATCTTGGGCCAGCTGCCCCCGTGCGCGCGCAGAGCAAGGGGCGGCGAGAGCGGCGACAACTCCGAGGATTCGAGCGCCAAGGTGACCAAGGCGCCAAACAAGAAGGGAAAGAAGAAGAGCAAGAACTGATTGAGGGTCAACACCAGCCTCTCCCCCACTGGGCCGCTCAAAACTTTTGCCTGAGCACACGACGGATGGAGATGTCCAGAGTTGATATAACGATGATACAATGAATAAAGAGGTTCAAAGTTAACCTGTTCGATGAGCCTCACTTGCACTAGCTACTCCCTTTGCCCGTTACTTCTGGCTCAACTCAACTCTTTGCCTCCTCTGTCCTCCTTCCTGTCGCCCTCTCTCTCCTCCTTGCTCATCGAGCCCGAGTTTGGGGCGCCACTGCCGCTGCCATCACAGTCGCTGCAAGGCAGTGTGAGGTGGATATTTGAAACCTACCTCACGCGGCCTCCTTAGGGGCAACACTTATCGCTCATTAGCCCGGCAAAAGGCTGCCAAACTCAACTAGATCGAGCCGAGCTGCTGGATGACTTCATCGTCAGCGCTCAAGCAAGCTTCCAGGTTTCTCAGCCTCTTCAAAGTGATTGCTTGAAGCGAGCGTTCAAAACTAATAAAAACCGCAACCACCGAGGAGGACGACGAACGATGAGTTCGAAATCATGGAAGCTGAACTCCGGCCTCTGGCTAACATTGTGCCTGTTTGTTCTGTTGGCGACACTCTCACTGTTTGTCACAAAATCGATGGCCTGCAAACTGAACCAGCCAGCTCGAGGGTTAGAGCGCGAACACGACGATGGCGAGGACGAAGCCTACATGGCGCACAGGCCGAGATCCCCAGCAGGCGGTTGCATCCCAGAGATGATATCGAAAGCACTTCAGGTTACAATGTCGAGGAAGTGCGACAAGTTGCTCAGGCGCAGCAGCCTCAGCTACACTCCGCGCGGAGGAGTCTCAATAAGGGAACAGAACGAGATTATTAAGCTTGTTGTTAAGGTTTTCCGATGTTTGGTTGGAATTATCACCTACGATGAGCCCAGATTCAAGGAACTCCAATGTTGTGCCGCAGTCAACTGGATTTTCTGGTGCGATTAAGTTTTGGTCAGCGCGAGAGGAGCTCAGAGAGCTGGAGATGGGATACTAGATTAAAAATAACCCTTTGCCTTGCCTAGCCTCGCCATCTACACGCTCTCGTCTGTGCGAGATACTTCACTCTACTCCGCTCGAACTATGGAGAGTCTCAGTTCAAGAGGGAGAAGGGATTGTCTCTTGGCCACTATTTGCAGTTGGTCAGCTCGGACGGACAATCAGAGGGGGCCGCCACTCGAGTGGCTCAATGGAAGACACTGTTTGTTTGGCCCATCTCTCTCTCCTCTCCCTCAAGCGCTCGCTAGCTTGGCGGCCTTCGAGCCGCCACCGTTTGGCACTGTTGCGCCTTGAAGGCAAACCAACTAGCCGCTGGCCCGTCTTGAAAGCCGCGCTGGCCACTTGCTCGGCTCAATTCAGCCGGTCACAAGTCTACAGGCTTACATTGAATAAGCAAATATTGGCTCACGCGAGAAATTTATCGCAAACTCTCGGCCATTTCGCCACTCTGTTTATTTGGCCGCCGTCCAAATCCTCCGAAAGCCGACAATAGACTCGTCTTGCTCTTGGAGGCCGAGAGTGCGAACATAAGTGGCGCCGCCGGTGTTGTTTGTTGCGCCGCTTCTGGCGCCGATCGCTCGGTAGGCCTCTCTGTCCCTCCAACTCTATTCAAATGAGATGCATGCGAGCAGAAAACAAAGAGCCAGCCAACCACCCACTGATTTGCATGATTTATCATCATCAGAATCATGAATCCAGAGCCGGGAAGTGGAGAGGCAGGCTTGCGAGCGACTGGGGAAGAGGAGCTGGAGCGATTGTCTTTGGTAGCGCAAGGAACTCGATTATATAATAAGGCGGCCGGTCTGCTGGCTGCTGGCAGCGGACGCCACGATAGGACAGCGCAGACTAGTGGAGGGCAGCCAAGCTGGCCGAGCTTGCCGAGCTGGACAATAACGATAACGATAATTTTCGAACAAAACCAAACCAAAGCGCACAGAGTGGAGCCGTTGCGTGCAAGATTGGACGATACTGTGCTGGATTTGGTCCACCCCTGGTGCTGGCAACTTTCCTTCAGGGCCAAGCCACTGAAGCCCGAGGCCAAACAAGCAAGCGAGCGGTGGGAGAGCCAAAAGGGTCTGGGGGCGAGAACAAAGGGCGAGCCAAGTGGTGCTACCATCTTGCCGAGAGCGCTCTTGTATTTTCGCTTCACGGTTAGCTCCATCAATCAATCCCGCCGACTTTAGATAGTGTGAGCTCTTTGTTTTATATAAGTAATTTGTCGGATTCCCAACTGGCCACCCTGTTGCCTTTGCCGCCCCTCGTCCGGGCCGATACGAGCTGAGCGGCGCCAACTTCAACTTCCACTCCAGCAACAACAACAACAACAACAAGCTAGTTTCAACAAACCTCTCCTATCAAACGGGCCACCAGACGGACGATGTGGACGGCGAGGCTTTCCATTCATGATTTGGATCAGTCGTAATATGGGTTTGCTGACCCAAATTTAGACGGGCTTCAACTTGCTCAAACTCAGCCAGTCGCAAAACTCCGCTTGCGAAAGTGAAATTTGTCCGGCAAAATAAGCTCTCTTTCTCGCTCTTGCTCTCTTATCGCGAGTTCCGTCAGCAAGGCCGCTCCTCTGACAGTTTCTCGTATACAGTTGGATGGAGGTTTGAAATGTAGCCGAACCATGATAAGTTTGCGGCTTCATATCTTATCGCGCAAGCAAATCGGAAAATGTCCCACGTTAATACAGGCCGACAGTTTGTCGCACAACTCAATTGCTCGTCCAGCAAGATTTGGATCGCCGACTAGTTGCTGTTGCTGTTGTAATATTGTTCCAAATCTCTAGCTAGATTTCTCCAGGCAGATGGCCGTCGTCGCTCATGTTGCAAGATGAGGAGTCTGCTGGCCGGCGCCTAGCGCAGCTGGCCGCTCTCGTCGGCTTGCAACCAAATCATTTGCTTTGACGAAGATGCTCGTCGTCGGCCTAAGGCCAAACAAATCGGACAGGCAACATGAAAAGTGGCGCCGGATCAACAAGTGACAGGAATGCAAGCCAAGGTCGGCGGCCATCGAGCAGCGAGCTCAGCTTAGCTTAGCTTGTTAGTCCAAAATCACGTTTACTTTCATCAAAATTTTAGCCTTTCCGGCGAGACGGCCTCCCGTTTCAATTAACGCTACAAAGTTGCGCTTGCTCAAATTTGTGAGAAGCCAAATCATGAGATTAAATTGAATTGCCTTTGATTGCCGCCGGCAGCCGGCGGTCAGTTTGGCTCTGACTTCCTATTTACGAGCTGAAATCGACCGTCTCGAGAGGCCCGAGTGCTGTGGCTCACTCGCCAGCCACCTGCCGATAAAAGTGATAAACGAACAGCAGCTTCCACGCCAGCTTGCAGGTTGACTGGCTGACGGGCTGGCTAGCTGGCTGGCTGGCCAGTGAGCTGGCTATTAAACTGGCGAGCGCGCTTCTCGGCCAATAGCGGGCGAGATAACAATTTTTCATCCAACAATTGATCGATCGCTCGACTAATCGAGTTTGAAAGGAAAGGGAAGGAATCGAAAGGAGAGAGGAGGAGCGAAAGGATGGAGGACAGAGGAAAGTGCAGCAGGGAGAAAGAGAGACCATTTTGAGAGAAGAGCTTGTCGGCCAAAGACGAAGTTAGTCCGCTTGGCAAGCCGGCTCAAGAGGCCAAGAGAAGACATAATCGAGCTTGGCCCTCCGATGGGCTAAATGTAGCTCACTTGAATCGCTTTTAGCCCAGCTGAGCGAGATGGGCTAACTTGAGCTCCATAGTTCACCTGCCATTGCGCTATTGCTCGACCTGCTGGCGAATGTTCCGGCGCAAGAGGCTTGAAAGCTTCCCTCATCACATCAGAGCGGTCCAAAGAATGTTGTGTTTGATTTGAAGGGGCGAGGCATTGTGAGCTCGGACGACTTGTATCGCCCAATCCTCCAACGACGTATGATAAGCAAATGCAAGTCTTGCGGCCCGTGGACTCTGGGTAAGGCTTCAATGAGACGATGGTTGCGCCACTCGGCGTCAATTTTGTGCATGAAAATTTGCCCGCCAAGATCGGGGATCATGGTTATCGTCCTATACGAGCTTCATATACCTGCATGACTGGCAACCAACGAGCGGAGCCCACGCCATTGCATCGACTTTTCTTCAAAACTTGAGCAGAACAGCCTCTCGCGTGAGATATCTGATACACCAGAGTGAGGCTGGCCTATTTTGCACGGGTCCTAGGACGTGAGACGGCTGAGGTTTCAGCCGGCTAATTGATCCGACTCCTCCCGGCGATCTCTCTCTCTCTCTCTCTCCCTCCTTTCAAGGCTGTACTTCTGTGTCGCTTAGTCTCCTTCGAGTTTTTGCCACATATTTTCGAGATCGTTATCACAATGGTCAATTGTTCCGCTTCGCCGACATCAATCGTGTTGCTCGCGACAATCGTCCTAGCCCAGTGTATCTGGCAGGTGCATTCAAGGGCAACCAAGAGGGACGATGAAAAGTCGCGGGATGTATTAGACGGCGCGAAATGCACTAGTAAAGTGATAAGTAAATGTTGCGGCGCTGGCATGGAGGTCATCCTAAACGAAGACAAGTACCGTGAATATGTGGAACTAGATTGCAGTTATCTATCGGTGCTTTGTTGTCATATTCCAATCCATGAACCTCTTTCGAAAAACAAGGTCTCAAGACCAATTTCTTACAGATTTCCAATGAGAAGAGCAAACAGATGTCTTATCGCACTCTTGCTCCATCATGTTAATCTAGAACCGAACATCCCCAAACATTGTTGTAAGTACCCATTGATCAGACAGATCGGCGTCTGTCACAAACCTCGACCACCACCCCCAAGCGACCTCGGGCCTGATTCGCCCACAATGGACTCCGGCGACAATTCTGATGTCTTATCGACATCAAGAACGACGACCACAACAAGCCGTCCATCCAGTTCGAGCTCAACCACGGCACCGCCTGAACAAAGCGTCAGTAAAGCACCCGCCAACAGCACCTCTACAACTGCTCCGCCGCCCAGCCCTTCAGTGAAAGGCAAAACCAGATCAGACGCTGATTTCGATGATGAATGAAGGACCTGGAGATCGACAATTCCAGTCTGTTAATTTGGATCCATCACTGAGATTCAGTTGATCTACAACTCTAGAAATTGGGCCGTGATTGGGTTGAATTAGTGCAATGGAACGAAAACACAAACTTGGACAAAATAAATCTAACTCGCCTCTTGCTTGGCGCGAACTAGCTTATGACTTTTATTCATTTTCGATAATCTCAACCGCCTGTTGTAGAGGCCCTGTTCACAATTGATAGATTCTTTTATTTTTTTGATGTTCCTCTTGTAAATTGCGGGTTCCGTTATGATTGGCAAACCATCACGGCTTTCTAGCATGGGATCGGAGTTCGGTGGTCTATGATACGCACTATACTGCCGGCTGTATCGCAAACATATAACAATTCTACTCCTGCTAAATATGCTGAGAACTTCGTTGCCCAACATCTCAGAAGTGATCTTGGATACGACTGGAGCTGACGAGGATACTTATTGGTCAATTTGTTCAAACACTCTTTGTTTTAGTCGATCAATTGTTTCTGTCACTGGCAAACTTCACGATTTGAAAATAAATAAAAAGCGATTTCATTGAGCACCAAACCACGTGATGCAAAGTTGGTGAGCATAAATTTGTTCACAGTTTCAGGATATAATCTCAATCAAAATGATCACCCCATTCCTGAGGCTGTATCCCATATCGAGGGTTGGCTTGAGCTTATACAAGACACCACAGATCCCCGTCTATAATCTAATAAGGCGTAATATTCAAGAATTTCCAGAAATAAAATCGGAAGATATAGCTCACCGGGATCATGTTCTTATTCTACCGGAGCCCCTCAATGAACAAGAAAACTCCAACGAGGCAATGAGATTACCAAAGATTGGTGAGCCCGAGATCGATTTCTCGAAGATTACAACTGAGGCGTTGTTCAAGGGAGCTAATCAAAGATTACGCGATTATGAAAATTTTATTGCCGATTTCGTCGATCAGGAATTCGACCCGAATGTGCCAATCGGACAAATTTTTAAGGACATAGAGAGACACTTGCAGCCAATGGATACGATATTCTGCATCTTAGGAGTCCTGCTAAATATCAAGCAACAGGAATATTCGCACAAAGAAATGACCGACCTCGCCGAATACTACTCTGAGACTCGTAAGGAACGTCTCGATAAGCTTCAGGACAGATTTTATATCTACCTCGTTCGTGACTATCAGAAGATATCAGCAGTCGACAAGAGACTACTGTCCACATATAATCAAAGAAATCCGTATCAGTTGCGCTCAAGTAACTTGGACAAATCTATCCTCGAAATGCAACGAGGATTTCTCAAGGAGGCGATGGGTAGATTCAGAAGTAACCTATCTGCCGCAAACAGTGTCTTTTCGTATACTGTCGATGATCCTGATATCCTAGCAGAGATTATGCCAGAATTTGATCAATACGATTTGCATCATAGAGAGCGAACACCCTTCAAAGTTGGTATCACTACTTATCAAAAGTTCTTGCAAGTTTGTTCTGATGGATTTATTCGCTCAATCTTGTGGCAAACCTATAACAAAAGATGCTCCCCGAAAGCCTCTCCTAATACAAACAATCTGCCATCGATTGACAATATGAGATTAGTTCGTAGAAAGATTGCCAACCTTCTAGGATACAGGACTCACGTTGAAATGAAATTAGCAAACGCAATGGCCAAATCCAAGAAACAGATTGTCGAAAACCTGACTCACTTGCATGAGGAAAACGTAGTCAAGGTGAATGAAAGACTTCAAGAGCTCAACGATTACGCTTCAGACAACTCTTTCATTGACCCTCAAGGACTAGGTATCAGGGAGCACGACGTTGATTACTGGACTCACAAGTATACACATGAAGTAATCATTGGCAAAAGCGAGGTAGAGCTAAAGAGTTATTTTCCGCTAGATATTGTGATGGAAGGTTTAGTCAAATTCTTCAAGAACTACTTAAATATACATCTAGAATTGAAATCCTCCGACAGATTTTGGGCTAAGGATATCCTAGTCTACGAGGTTAGACGGAGGGACGAGTCGCTAGGGACACTTGTTTTCGATCCTTACGTGAGGGATGGGAAGAGACCCGACCCTATCTACATTGGAATGAGAATCCAAAACAGGGACTCAGGGTACTCGCCATTGAGACTAATCAGTACAGCATTGAGAATCAATCCAACAACTAAACGAGTCCACTTGACCGCACCCGAAATTGTGAATCTATTCTACTCTTTTGGAAATGTGGTTCAGAAATTCTTGTTCAATTACAAGTACTATGAACTAAACATCGAGGGTGCTCTAGAGTTGGAAGCTGACCAGCTTATCCCTAACTTGTGTGTCGCTCACCTACTGTCAGATCGTAGAATACTACAGTCATGTAGTGATAGGGGTGGATCAAAGCCCCTTGATGCCGAGCTAGCGTCCAGGATTATACGCTCTCTCACCCATTTCAAGCCGCTTCAAACATGGAACAAACTGTATATTTCTCATCTTGATCAAGAAGCTCATAGCATTCAGGATAAAACAAAAAACTTGGCCCAACAGACCCGAGTAATTTACAGCCCTTACCCGCATGATCAGGATAACTATGACTACTGTGCTATGTCAGAAATATTTTATGGTCCCCGTGATGGAACCCACTATGCTGATCTATGGTCGAAGCAATTAGCAAACTTCGTCCTTTCAAGGTTAGCCTCAGAGGCCAAAAACCAAGATATGTCGCATGCCGAACTTGATACAATCAGAATGTTCAACGAGAAATTGCTTGACAGCCTTTTCGATCCCGAGATTCTAGATACCGGAACAAAATTGCAATCGCTCACCGGGACAAGCTTTGATCACACGAGGTCGAGTCTCGGCGTACTCTAGATTCTCTCTATTGTCTTGAGCCGAGGAATCATCTGCTCTAACCTGTACTAAGTAGTCAAATTGTTGTGATAATTTAAAATCGATAAAATATAGTTCAATCTCGTAAAACTCAGACCATTGCAAGTGCGCGAGACGCGTTTCAGACTTGCTCGAAGTTTCAGACAAAAACTCAGTTCGAAGACGAAGTCTCGATAAAAACCTACTGTAGAGAACTAAACAACTTGGGTATCGTCTATTTAGTCATATTAAGCAAGCCATTGGTATTTCGGGGTATTCTGGTGACCCCGGTAGTGTTGTAACGGGTTTTGGTATCTTCGTTTCAAAACGTTTGGAATAAACATTGAATCGTTTCTGTTCGGAGCATTGACGAACATGTACGAAACTGACCCTGAAGCTGGGGCTGCTTTTCGCAAAACACGTGTACCCGGTTACACAATGTTGACGATTCGATTGAGTGATCCAATCCATCCCATCCAAGATGTTGTGACTATTATTTGAAATCACCTCAAAAAAGATGGCCCACGTTAATCCGGTCATCGCTTTAGCCTCTTACTTTTTTGTTCTAACAACCCGAGTTGGTCCCCGACTTGTTGTTGGTCTAGTTTGCATCGCGCGTGAGTAACTCGGATCGGGATCGTATTTCCAAGATGCTTTGATAGCACTTTTTCATGCCTCGCTATCAACCAGCCATTTCTGATAGAAACTTATTGCACGTTACATCTAAGGCCCAAGAATGATGCACATGGACCATCACCAAGATATTGCTAGGAGTACTTACGCCGATATGCTCAACGATGACGAACGCAACAAGATCTTCGATGAAGCAATAAGAATAAGCGTGTCATCGCTGGTCAAGTCTCCGATACATAATCCTACGGGTGATAGACAGTTCGAATGTGGCGACATAGGAACTGGATCTGGTCTTCTGTCCATGATGATTGTGAGAGCTTTCCAGCAGATGAGCTATGACAATTTTCATGTCTTTGCATTCGAAACGTTCAAACCTATGGCTCGATGCGCTAGACAAGTAATAGAACTGAATGGGATGTCCCGATTCATCACAATCATACCTGAACATTCCGATGAAACAACATACGACTACCAGTTTGATTTGTTGGTCGCTGAGTTACTAGACACCGAGCTCATAGGGGAAAATTGCCTATCGACTTACCGCAGAGCTATCGAAAACCTGTGCTCACCAACATGTTTGTTCGTTCCTCACCAGGCCCGAATTTACGTGGAGCCTGTCGCCTCGTCGCGTCTATTCAGTCGCCACGCTTTTGGTGATATGACCTATGATTTTGAGGAGCGAGGAAGGCTCACAATAGATATCGTAGGCACGCAGAGAGACTGTTGTGGTCTCCCCGAGATTGATGACATGCAAGTTAGCATGTTGAGAGTGAACCAAGAATTTGTAAGAATTTGTGACCCATTGGAAGTGTTCAGTTTCACATTCAATGACCATCACTCCCTGAAACTCGAAGATTGCAAGAAATTAGAATTCGTTCTGAAAAGAGATATCGACCAACCACCAGTTGTCATACTTTGGTGGGATATTATCATGTTCAACAACGACTCACTAACCAATATCGATCCAATTGCCGACTTCCAGATCCTTAGTTGTGCTCCAGTTTGGGCTCGTGATGATGCTCTCCTGAAGAGGGATGCAAATATTCGCGCGATCTACGGCCGCGATGTTTGGCGAGAGCATTGGATCCAGGGAGTATACTATTTTCAAAGCGTGAAGGAGACCAGGGATCTTGTCGGAACGAAAGCAGGATCTAAATTAATAATCCATGCCTACCATGACTCTTGCTCACTATGGTTCGATTTGAAGCGCCAACATTCCAGATATCCTCCGAGCTGTACCTGTGGAGTTCATAGGCATCTGAGCAGGTCTGAGTTTGCATTCCTGAACGATATGCAACAAATCTCTAAACTATTGAAACCCGTGCTTAGTGATCTCAAATCTCCCATCAAGGCAGTCCTAGAATATCCGCCCCAAAATTACGAAGAAGATCATTTGCAATCAGATGTAATGAGAACATCTGGCATTAGAAAATCTAAGCCAAAATGGCGTATTGCCCTCTACGGTCATGGTGATGAAAGAAAGAGGCTCATATATGATCCGTGCGTTGTGCAACCGTCCCCTTGGCTGGACTACTTGTTCGAATATTTCACATCTGAGAGGCTGTTGCTACACTCTGTTGAGAAATTTGTTATTAAATGCACGCAGGTTCAATTCGACAACCTCAATCGCATTTGTCAGAAGGTGGGACACTGCGAGGGATTCAATCTAGAGCCTGTCGACAAGTTGATCACCAAATCTATCTCGGTTGTTGATAGCAAGTTCGAGCCCCATCACTTGTGGGAATATCCGTGCAAAAGATTGGACAGTGACACGGTGATTTTCAGATCTGATTGTGTTGACAATCCAAGAGAAACTTTGGAAAAGATTTACCGGAACACTTATTGGGTTCATATACCTCTGGTTGTTGAAAGTAGGCCTGGGAATTGGAAAAGTGGCTGGGCACTTGTAGTGTGGCTAGAACTGACCCTCAAGGGTTCCAATGAAATTTTGTCCACTGGTCCAAAAGAAGCTTGTTCCATTGGAGAGAAGATGGATTGGAACATCCATTGCAAACAAATGGTTCATTTTCTGCACGACTACCCGACAATACCAGCCCCTGGCTCAGTGATCGATGTTGATATCGGCATTTGGCCGCCAATGTATTTGACCATACAAAGAGCCATAGAATACCGCCAACTGCCTTGACAAGTTAACAAGCGCATAGCAATGGAACGCCCAAAAGATTAGTCAATAAAAACAATTTTTTTATTACATTCATGCAGAGTTATTTTGAGATCCTTGAACCAACAAAATCTTCTTTGAGCTTCCGAGGTTAAATTTGGTCGGCGGTTTTCAGGGAATCCATTGGGAACAGTGATAAAAATCAAAAACACGAAGCTCAAGATATTTTGCTCATGTCCAAACCTCTAGCTCTCCCTCTTGATCTAGTCTCTTCAAGACTCTTTTCGTAGTTCATGAGCTGAGTCATGAAACTGAAGTTAGGATCAGTCTGAGGCCGGCACTGTTTAACTAGATTGTAGGCCTCTTTGAACCTTAACGAGTTTACTCGCATCAGGTAGGCGATCGCAATTGTTGGTGAGCGCGATATACCCGCCAAACAGTGAACAAGGATATTGCATTTTTTCCTTCTTGCCTCATCAATGAACTGATGAGCCTCATCGAAGAACTTGCAGAGTATTTGCTCCGAGTTATCTGCAATATTTATACACTTGCACTGAATATAACGAACAACCTTCACTCCCTTATTCTCGTCCCCATCCAAGGGTTTTCTGTTGATCAAATCGTAATGGGATCCGCCCGATCTAACCCGAACCTTGAAGTCCTTGGACGAGTTTTGGCTTGGCATTAGGAGGTGGCCGCTTGTTGTGGGCGAAGTGGGCGAGGCGCTCGAGATGAGAGGAAGGAGGCCGAGACTTAGGATATAGCTAATGTTCAAATTGTTCAGAGTTTCTGGGTTCGTTTGTTCCTGGTTGCCAACAAACAAGTGGGGTAAGATTTGCGAGGGCAACGAGTCTCCGGTGGCGGGGCTCAGTGCTTTTGGCGAGCAGGTCACACTCGGGGCGGCCATGCTTGGCGGCCTCAGTTGCAGGTGGATGGGCCTCCTGACGTTGGTCATGGCGAGATCCTTGAGTTGAGAGGTTGGTTCGGGGATGTGGGGAGGTTTTGTAGCTTGATTTAATTGTGCGCTTCTGGTTCGCAAAATCTGGTTTGTTTGCTGGACTTGACCGGTTTAGCTAACACTAGGCGGCTAGCTGGCTTGCTGAAAACGTGCGCCAGCTGCTTGGTTGCTCGCGCCAGGTTTCGTGCTTCTCGTGCCAAAGTCCGGCCAGTTTTGCTAGCTCTCTCAAGCTAAGCGAGCGGCTCCACTTGCACAGATTCTAGGGCCGGAAAGTGGGGCTTATGCGGCTAGTTGACTGTCGCGCGCCTCCCAAAACAATCCGTCTCGCTGGCTATCTTGGTCTTGCTGGAGGATATTGGCTCGGGTGAGCGCCGAGAGCGAGAGAGGCGGAGTGAGCGGGCGGGCGCGCGCGCGCGTTGTAATATCAGCGCCACACAGAAAACAACTGCTCGTCCCCGAATAGACTAGGAATCGGCTCGCTTGGTGGCCACTTGGTGGCAGATGCAAGGGTCGCTGTCATAGACGCTCCTCCCAAGACCGACTCTCTCGTTTCTGCTTGCGTTTGGCGCTCGATTGAAGTCGCTAAATTGACTCACTAGCCGCTGGTGGCTGTGCCGCACGAGCTTGCTGCTGTGCATCTGGCGAGCGGGCAGCAAATTGGCGAGCATTAGTCAGCAGTGGCGGCGCTGGCGTGGCCAAACCTGCGCAACAGTGAGCCTAAATTGCTGCGCAATCACAAACTGTGCGCCACCCCTGTGCCAGGCCCGCCGCCGCCTCCCTCTTACATAAGTTGACTGACCCAAATACATCGGCCAGAGGCGCGCTCGCTGTCGGCGGCGCCCCACGCCGGCGCACGACCGCCAGCGCTGGCGGCGCCACGCGAGGTGACTCACTCTGGCCCGGCGACGACTCTATGCGCTTACGCATAGCGACTCATGGCGCCCAGCCCACCGAGCGCCGCCCAGTCTCGCTCGCCAGTAGCTTGCCAGCTGCGCCGGCGCCCCCATTCAGTCGGGCCCAAGGCGGCGAGTCATTGGCCGGCGAGAGGGAGCAAAAACTGGGAGCGCCCCAAAGTGAGTCAGCGCGGCCGAGACAAGCCGAACGCGGGCCAAGCTTGGCGCGAATTGCAAGTGGCTCTCAGCTGGCGAGCGAGCGCCTTGCTCGCTCGCCAAGGCAGCGGCCATCTTAGCCCGGACGCCCACTGTGAGGCCCGCAACTGTCGCTCTAGATTAAAGTCCGAGCCTCTGTCGCCAGGCCGGCTCACCTGTCTGACTCACAAGCGGCCGGCTTAACTCCATCCAAGTCCGAGCTTGATGTGCCGGCCAATTTTATTGCAATTCTAGCGCTCTGAATCATGGCGATCGGCGCCATGATTCAGAGCCGAGCGAGATGAGTCAGAGTGGTGGCTGGTGTTTCAAAGGCGCCGAGCGCCGCGCTGGCACCAGGAGAGTCATCCGCCAGCATCGGTGCGCCAAACCCAGCCACCTGCCCGTCCGCTCTAATTACACCTGCCGCCGGTGAGGGAATTAATTTTAGACTTGGCCGAGGGGACAGGATGTGTGCGGGGGAGGCGAGTTGCGTGGGGGTTGGGGAGTGGATCAAGTTGGTTGTGGCGGCAGCTTGCAGTGAGCGGCGAGCTGGCCGAGGGAGGGGGGAGCGCAGCAAAATCAGGAGCAAGCTGGAGGATGAGTTGCTCGGCTCGCTGGAAACTGGCGGCGCGCGAACAAGTGAAACCGGGAGGCCAGACAATATCCTGGCCAGCATCCGCTTTGCCCGTATCCGCTCGCCTGCGGGCCAGTTTTGTGAAAAAGTCGTGCTCGCGCGCAAAATGAGTCATCGCTTGCGTGTCAACAGTGAGACGGCGCCTTGTTGGCGGCGGCGTCGGTGGCACTGGGCGCTGGCAACTCTATTGAACTAGAATGCAGATTTTCAATTGCGCATAGAGCGGCCAGTCGCTATGCGCCGGCCGCTGTCAGCTGGTGGCGCCGCTTGTTTGTATCGCGCGTTACGGGCGAGCGAGCGGCCAGCGCAACCCTATGGCGAGCGTGCGTGTTAGCGGCGCGCTTGCGGCCGGCTCGTGATTCAGGCGCGCCACTATGTAACCGCCAAGAGTGCAAACCAATTGCAAACAATGAGTCGCCGGCCCAAGAGGGAAGGAGGCAAAAATAATGCAGACGCGGCTACATGTCAGAGCTCGAACATCCATAATTCAAATTGTATGCGAGAAAAATCGGCCCAAACACTGTGAGCCATCGCTTGCAAATGGCAGTTGAGCTGTGAGTGTTGTTTGTTGCTTGGAAGCGGCGCAAACGGGGGGGGGGGGCGACGAGCGAGGGAATTGAGGCTCAGTGGTTGCCACTGAACTTGAGGCCCATGCGAGTGGATGTTTGGTTGGTTTAATTTTTGCCAAAAGTTTGCCGAAATTCAACGCCCGCTCGTGGCACTCCTCTGGGCGGCGGGCAAACCGGTTTGCTGGGGCCGCTAATGCGCGCCGAGCGGCACAGGTTTGTTTGTCAGCCGGCGCCAAGTCGGCGCATCGGCGCTCTTCATCGTAATTGAATTAGTCTGTTGTGCTTTTGGGGAGGGCCTGACTCGCCTTCCGGGCGCCACTGGCAGGCGTAACTTGCGCCCCTAAGCTGGCGGCTCAACCGCCTGCTTGCGGCCCCAAATTGGTGACCAGAGGCGAGCCTTGCGAGTTGGAATTGGAGCCGGTTGGCGGCAGCCTATTGTTGGACGGAGATTTTGTGACGCCTCCAGCCAGTGGCTTCATTGCGCGCACATGCACGGCTGGCCCGCCATCGAGCGCCGACTGGCAAGTGATGGAGAGCAGACGAGCGCCGCCGCACAGGGAAGAGCCGTCGATACCTAGCGGCCGGCGCGCCTAATCCTCAACTTGGTGCCAGTTGCTCCTAATTGCAGCCAACCAGCCGGCCAAGCAAACAAACGGTAGCCAGTGGCAACGAGCTGCCCCCTTTCAAGCCATCAATTTGCCGCCGGATCGCCGCCAGGATTGGGCCGGCTTAATTTCAAAAGCGCCCTGGGTGTTTGCTCTGTCGCGGCCGACTGATGCCAGCCTCCGCTTGATGATGACCGATGGGCTAGCGGAGTTTCGCTGCGAGAAATACACTTGGCCAACTTCCACTGAACGCGCCTCAATTTCAACCCAACCCAACCCAAAACCTTCACCCCCCACCTCCAATGCATAAATTGGATTTGCCTCCCTCGCCGCTCGATAATCTCGCCTCGCTTCGAGCTTGCAGACTGAGGCGGCAAACTTTGGGCCAACCAATCGGGAGCAATCGGTCATTGTTTGCGCAAACCTGTCAGCGTGGATGCGCCAACAAACTCAGGCCCAGTTTTACTCTCAGAGAGACTTGAGCGCCGGGCCAAGTCCATTTGTTTGTCCATCTCGCCCTCCAGTAATGTGATTATCTGCCTCCCCTTTTGGGCCGACAAAAATAGAGTTCCATTTGCATGCTGAGTGGCTTTGCTTTTATCCAACTCCGCGCAACCAAGACTCGAGCAAGCAAGCCAAGCATCTGGCTTGCAAATAGAACAGTTTGCTCAAGTTTGGTTTCATCCCTCTCGAGTTTACTCAGCAATAGGCCAAGATCGACCAAGAATGGCATCTCCTCGCGCTGGCCAAAGTGAGCGCAAAGCCTCAAGGTTAAGTTGGATTCGCTCGCTCCAGTTCGTTGCCAATGCAAGAGCTGTCGATGTTTATTGCGGCCCCATCCTCTCATTTCGCGAGCGCCAACCTGTCAGGGGAGCAACTCTGGCCGAGAGAAAATCGCCCACGACAGCGACTGGCCCTGTATTGCATTCCAACGTTGACCAAATCACCGTTGCTTGAAGCAAATTAGAGCGAAATCTGTGGGAGCCAAGCAGGATCCTTTATCCTCTCGACGGGAGTGCAAGTGCATTGCTATGCCAACAGAACAAGTGTTCCTCATTTCGGGCGTCTGGATGACAAATTGCGTTTGTTGCTCAAAGGAGTAGATTTTGCAGCCAGACTCGTGCGCTGGATGCAAGCTGCACTGTCTGGCTCAGCCTTTCAACCATCCGCCGCCGCCCCCCCCCCATGTATTTGCGTTCCATCACTTGATAGGCAGAAGGATGTGATCGCGAGCTTGTTTTGCGTCCGTTTCTGGCTAGAGTCTCGAGCTTTGGGCTACGAGAATGATAGGCTTCTCGTAAGTTCAGGCAAGCTTTCAATGTGAGCTCGTCTTGCTGGGGCTGTCAAGCGGGTGAGAGGTGAATACCTCAGTGAGCACCACCTGGTTGCCGCAACAGACCAGCGGCAAAAGGGTTGATCCTCAGAACGTCAGAGATGGGCGCTTGGACTCTTCAAGGAAGGCGAGGGTGTTGGTTGGAGGCTCGAGTTGGGGGTCGTCCATTTGGATGGCCAAACCTGGTCTTGACTGTTGGCGCACGACGGAAGCTTAGGGGTTGGATGTGTTGCATCCAGTTGTGCGCAAATTAACGCAGTCCTGGGAGAGTTTGCGTCCAGCTCCTCGCATCGCGTTAACCTGCGCTCGGTTGGCCGGTTCAGGCCGAGCGCGAGGTCAGTGGGTTTGTTTCGTCTGTTTTGTAAGCTACGAGTTAAGCCTGGCGACACGTCCGCACTGCCGAGACAGAATTCGAGCTTTGGACGAGCATCGAGTGGTTTAGGTGAGCTAGTGGAGCTGGACTCTTGCAAATGCTGGGGCCTCAGTTTGCGCCCCCCCCTCCCGCTCTGGCCGCGAGAGTAAAACAGAGCTACGTGACCGAGCGTTCGTTTTGGGACATTCAATTTGCTTGCGGCCGCTCGACTGAATGAGTTATGTCGCCAGCTTCTCGGCGACCCGACAAGCGATCTATATAAGGCCGCTCGCAGGCCATAATCCACTCGGCCGACGCGGTCGCTTTGTTGGTCCTCTATTTCTGACCCCGCAATTCTCTCGAGTTCGAGTCGCGAGTCGCGAATCCGATCCAATCTGGTCGCTTGCCGAGCGATTGAGCCACCAAAGCTGGGCGCAAATGGGCGGCCGAGCAGCCGGAAGCAAACAGCCGCCCAAAAGGCAACAAAGATCCACTCCCACCTAATGGCACTCGATTAGATTTTATCTCCCTCCCTTTCGCTCGCGTTCCTGTTCTCGTTGGCCACCATTTGGTTAGTACATTTCGTCATCTTGCGCCGATTTCGCTTGAATTGACTAATGCTGCCGCTCCAAGCCAAAAGGTCCGATTGCAAATCTCTCGCGTTTTCACACGAACCCAGGCAAATTGGAGCGGCGCCTGTTTGCGGGCCCATTTTGGCGCCCAGCATCCCTTTTGTGGCCGCCAATTTGGAGTCAATCGGGTTGCCGATGACTCATGGCTCGTCTCTGCTGGAGTTGCGGGCCCGGCTGGCTGCTTCAAGCCCGATTGTAGGTGCGAACTGGAGGGGCGGCGCTCGCGAGCGCCGAGTTCTCGGCTCCAGGAGGCCATTTTGGGCCAGCCCGTCCCTCTCGTCGGGCGCGGCGGGCAGGCCGGCCGGCTGGGCCCAAGGAGGGGCGCCGTCGTCGGGATCAAACCACCGTGGCCAATGAGGTTCCCTTTCAGCGCCGGACTCGACTCGGCTCGGCTCGGCTCGATTTATTGCCCCCTTAATGGCCACTCGGGCGGCCGGCGGGCGAGCAAATCGGCCCCAGCGCAGCAAGTCTGTCTGTCCGCCCGCCAACGACCCTAGGCGCGCGCGCAAACTTTCAATCGGCGCCGAGCAAAGGCGAGCCCCGTTCCTCTCTACGCGCCGCCGTCGCCGCCGCCAGTGGGCTCCTGCAACTCGGCGCGGCTCAATAAATTAGCTTTGGTTACAGCTTACAAGCATCAACAAGAGTGGAGCTGCCTCCCTGCTGGCTTAAAATTTGCAAGCCATTAAGCACGGACACGCAAACACTGGCTGCCCGGCTCGGCTCGGCTCAGCTCGGCGCCCTACTCTCGGCCTGGCCAGTTCACGCCGCTTGAACAATGGATTGGCCCACTGGCGAGCACATCGGGCGTTGATTAGCGGCTCCCGTTGTTGGCGCCCCAAGAGTTTCAATCGCCTCCAAACTCGAACCCAAAAGGATGATCGATAGTTTGGAGGAGAGTGTGCATTTCAATTAGTCTGCGCGGCCATTGTGTCTGCTCGCGGCGGTGAGTCATAGGGCTCGCGGCTTGCCCAATCCATCAATGGGCTTCTACCGCAAACAAGCTGCCGCTTGGGGCGGCCATGTTGGCCTGGCGCTATTTGCATAGGGCGCACGTGTGAATCCTATCAGTCCCATTGTTTCTCACCAATTTCCGAGTGCTCAAACTGGCCAGCCGGCCGCCGGCCACTCGTTCAGATGCTAATCGGCCAATTTGGGGCGCCGCCGAGCATCCGGCGGGCGCCTCTCGAGCGGCTCAGCCGATTGCGCCCGCGGGTCGGCCGAGCACGAGCGCCGCTATGTCAACAAAAGCCGCCAAAAAACCGGCCCTCCTCCCGTCGGCCGGATCTGGTTGCAGCCTGAGAACTGGGAGGAGGGAGAGCCGGACAAACTCAGGCGGCCGCCGTTGACTGGCCAATTTGGGTTGCCATTCGAGGCGGCCGCTCGAATTCGCGCGGCATCGATCGATATTCATGAGCCGGGCGAGAGTTTGCCTTCAACGGGGCGGCTTACTTTGGGCCCAATGGGAGGCCGGCGAGGCGTCGTTTGCAAAACCATCGCTCCAGATCCAAGCGCTCGGCTGCGCGCCATCAAAGCCATCGAGAAGGAGCAAAGGGGGAACCATTTTCTCTAAAATAGTGATCCCTTCCCCTGGCTGCTTGTGCCAGAATTATGACACTTCCACCAAGCAACCAAACACAAACACAAACACAAACCGCTCCTGCGAACTTGGTTGGTTGAATCTTGGTTCCAACTTTGTTTTGATGGCAAAAGTCCATTGAGGGGAGGTGGAGGGCGTAATGGTGGGAAGATTTTGCCTTTGCCGCGAATGCAAACTAGCAAAAGTTGCATAATCAATGAGCAACCAAAACCGGCGTCAAACCTGGAGCTGGAGCTGGAGTTGGAGTGGAAGCCACCGCAAGTACACGTCCACCTCGGTGGCGCGCGCGACCGGCCGGCCGAGGGCCTGTTTGCTCTCGCAAGACTTGCCGCCGCTCTAATGGACAAAAGGGAGGAGCGCAAGCAAAAGAGGCTGGCGGCCGTCGTTTCCGGGCCTGGCAAACTTCCGGCCGCGTTGGAAGCCTCGGGCGAGCGGCGACACTGATGAGAGCGCGGCGCTGGCTCTGCGGGCCGAGCGCCGCCAGCCACTCGAGGCGGCGCCAACGCGATTCCTGGCCACCGGCCGGCCCTTGGGAGACTCCTTGGCAAAGATTGGGCAAGTAACTCTTGCCATGTGCAGAAACTCTGCCATGGTTGCGCCTGTCAGCCGGCTTGTCCCTGTCTGCCATCCCTGCCCGCCGCCATTAATTTTCATAGCCGAGCCGGGCCGGCGGGCGGAACTGGCGCGTTAGCCATTCATTATCCTGGCCGAGTGAGCCACGTTGGCGCGCCGCAGAGAGGCGCCAGTCTGCAGCGTAGAGCAAACAAGCACTCGCCCGCCCGGCGGCTGCTCCACTTCCGGCCCCAGAGACTCCCAATTGACTGGTAATAATTATGTAATCAGTGTTCCAGCTCGGGCGCGACTAAATCTGGAACAAGCGCGCGGCTGAGGCTGCTTCAGAGGCAAGGTTTGCGCACTGAGAGGAGGCTCACCTGAATGGGGCGGCGAGAGTCGCACGGCTTTGCGCCACAAGCGGCCGAGCCGAAGTCAGTTGGCATAGGAGCGCTTGCTTATCTATAAGCGCATCTATACTCTCTCGCCGCATCCACTCTGTCCGCTTGACTTGGCCGGAAGTCGAGCATCAGACAGGCCAGTCTCGTGAGTCATCTCTCGCCCGCGGGCCCAACTGGCTGCATGAGCACTTGCGCAACCGGCGCGAGCGCCCTTGTCGCCGCCCGCCCGCCGGAGGGCCTCCAATCAAAACAGCGCCACTTTCGGCGCAAACAAATCCCTGATTTGATCAGCGGAACGGCAAAGGGGGACCAGAATCGGGCCCCTCTCGCCAGCCCGGAGGCCAATTATTGGGCCAGAGGGGAGAGTGTTTGGCGCGGACTGGACTCCTCGTTGGCGGCATCTCTCGCCGCTCCTGTGTCGCCTTGGAAGCAAATTTGCGAGTTCAAATCCATCCTCGGCTCCTCTTCCGCTCGAGTGGGCACGTAAATTGATTGTTTCTGCCTGATAATGGGATTGCTGATACGCCGGCCTTGCTTTCAATGCTCGAGCAGTGGAAGCTGAGGACGAAATTAAGACCAACAGTCGGCACTCCCACTTTGGGGCGCCGACAACTTCCGGCCGGCCGACGGCGGCGCCTTCTGTCAGCGTGCGAGTGGCTAAGTTTAGCCGCTTCCTGGAGTATGGGTTTGGGTTTGGGTTTGGAGTTTGGAGTTTTGGGCCATTTATTCAGATGAGCTGAGCTGGGCGGCTCGAGCGAGAGTTGGGCAAAGCTGTCTGGCTGAGCCGGCAAGAACAGGCCAAACAAATGGCTCAGATTGATCCAATTCGGGCCAATTCAATTAGGGGCCTTCAAATTAAATCAGACGGTTTGGTTGGCGCCAAGTGGAGCCGGCCGAGTGCCCGCTTGGTTCGCTCTCGAGAGCGTCAGCTTGAGTTGCTTGCTGGCGGCCGCCACTTGAGCAGCAGCAGCACCAGCAGCACCAGCCAGCGCCTTGCACGGATTCCAAAAAAGGGGCGCCCTTAAACCGGATGCGAGCGCCGGCGGAATTGGGGCCAGCGAGCTGGTTGCATGGGCAGCACGTGCAGGCTCGTGTTTGGCGGTCCGAGGGAGCCGCGCCACTTTGGGTGCCCCATTGTTCACATGGCCGCGCGCCAAGTGCCTGCCGCCTGAGCCTGGAGCCAAACTCGGCGCTGGCGCCTCATAATTGTTCCACAGCTTTGAAGCCGGCCACGCGCCCCAGAGCGGATTGGGGCTCCCCTTTGCGGCAACACCAGACAAAGACTGGCCCCAGTCGTCGGGTGCGTTTATAGAGTTTGGCGGCCTCAAATCGGCTTGTCTCCAACTGGAGGGCGCCAGTGCCCATTTGCCGCCCACCCTAAGCCAGCTCCTTGGCGCCAAGCAACACCCAAATCATTCGCGCGGACGCCAATCGGGCCGAGCGCGACTAAGCCGGCGCCCACCGATATTATCGGGTTTCCGCTCTCGTTTCAGCGCAGTTCAGCGAGCAAAGCTCTCCGGCGCCCGGCCGCCGGAGCCAAGTGCGGATTGGCCGCCCACCGGCCGCGTGGCCCACCGTCCAAATTTGTTGCAAGCGAGCCTCGTGTTCCCTTTCATGTTTCCTCCCTCTCTCGCTCTCGCTCCCACTATCCTCGCCTCGTCCGCCCGCCAGTCCGCGTGAGAGAGCCATTCAGAGTTCAATACATCGAGCGACCAAATCCACCGCTTGATCCGCCATTAGCCAAGTCCGCAGTTGGCGGCCCCAGCCTTAGCTCGAACTCGAACTCGAACTCAAACCCATCCGTCGCCGCTACCAACGAAACTCGCCCAGTTGCTATGACAATCGTTGGCAAGTCGAAACGAGCCCAGGGCGGCTGATTTCTGGACGCCAAACAGGCGACCTCTTGCAGCCATGTCCTTGTTCAAGACGCGCCAATTCTGGTCCCTCGATTTGGAGCAACTGGAGGGCCAGCTCAATGGAGGTGCGAGGGCAGTTGAAGGAGCAAACAAACTGGGCGCAAGTTTCCTCTTCGATTTGGGCCAGTTTCACTCAGTTGGCCGGCACCAGGTGCTTGCCTGCGCAAGCCTACGCGGACTCCTCTGCCTCATCCAATGTCCACACTCGCGCCAACCCCAACTGGCCGGCGAGAGCAAGCAAGCCTATTTGGAGGGCCAAGATGGCGACTTGAAGACGGAAGAGGAGGAGGAGGAGGAGCAAAGTTTGCTCGCGAGGGAGCGCCAGTTGCTTGCAGCAAAAGAATTGGGCCTCCCGATTGCAGATCTCAAGTGCGGCTACTTCAACTCGGCGCTCAAACAATCAATTGCAGTTCTTAGCTTCAACAAGCTCATTCTACTAAGACCAAAGCGCCACCAGATTGACCTGCTTGCTTGCGATCAACTCTCGCGGGAGCTAAGCGGCTTTGACGAGAACCTGCTGAGCCACGAGTTCGAGGAACTCTATCGGATCGAGCTCTTGGCGCCAGAGATTGCAACTGGCCTCGTTGTGTTGGACTGTCACGCTTCAAGCAAGCTCGCTGATGCCACTGATCCAGCCCAAGCGCCGACCGGCAGAGCCAACAGGAGCGGCGAACGCCAGCAACAGTTTCGTTTGCCTCAACGCGACACAATTGTTGTCCAATACACAAACCAGTTGTTGCTAACAATGGTCGACCAAAAGAAGGTCGTGGGTCACTTCAAGCTGACCGCTCGGGGCCAAGATGGAGCCGACCAATCGGCTGATGTGAGCAAAGTGCAAGAACTTGTCCAGTTTGTTGGCCGAATGCCGATGGCTTTCCTCTGCGAAAGTGGCCGCTCACATTCGCTTGTTGTGTCACAAAGCGATCACAAGATCTACTCCCTTCCACTAACAACGTTGATCGCCCGAGCCAAGCAAGGCGTCATCGGCAGAGTTGCAAGAAATCTACTCCTCAAAGACACTAAACAATCCTCTATCTCAAACCAAACAGCCAAACCGGCGTCCGATGACGACTTGCAACGCAGGATAGACATTGATTTGGTTACATGTGCAAGCTGGTGCTTCGAACTAGCCGCCTCTCCGATCAGAATGTCCAGTCTCAGGCGCCGCTTGAAGTCTAGCAGCTCGTCAGTTTCGTTGCAGAGCCAATTGCTGGTCATGTCCAGGTACAATCTCGACTTGATTTCCAGCTCGGGCCAGCATCTTTGGTCGCAGAGGTTCGAGGCGCCAATGGTTTGTATGGAGCCTTATTTGATTGGGTCTGCCAGTGGAGAGAATGATTCAAACTCTGCTCTGAACAGAGCGAACGAAGAGCAGCGCCTGCTTACTCTTGCTTGCAACGAGAGCCAACTCAATGGGAGGTGCAATCTGTTAGTTTTCGAGGAGGACAATCTGGTTTGGTCAGCCCTCCTCGAGTGCAAGCCATTCCAAATAAAGCGCGCCAATCTGAGCAAGGTCACAGGAGCTCTGGTTGCATTGGATTCAAACGAAAGCCAGTTGTATTTCAGCTTTTTGGGCACCAATGTCGAGTCTGATGATGGAGAGTTGGATGATTGCGAGGGTAGCGCAACTGAATTTGCACAATTCGAGCAGCTCGATGAACCCTTGAATGAGGATGGAAATGCGGACTTTATAAGTTCAACCGCAAACTCTGACTCAGGAGGCAGGAAGTTGTTGGTAGACGTTCGCTTGGAGGCCTCAAACCAGTGGCCAAATGTGATGGTCGATTGCCGCGTTAGCATCAAGCCGGCTAACAAAACATCGGGAGCCCTGAAAGACATGGTCGCCGTTTTGGAATTTGATGATTTGATCTCATTCAAGACTCTCAAGCCAGACGCGACTCAGGTGTCTGTTCTATCTGACGGAGTTGTGCAAATTCAGCTCGGCGACTGTTGGTCAGATAGACGAGAGCCTCTTCTCTTGGAGGGGCAATTCACTCTGCAATCAACCAATTGCGCTGACGCCATCAAAGGAAAGAACGCGAAGCAACAGGTTTTTGGCCACAGTAACAACTTGGCACCCAAATCGCTCAAAGTCAACATCTACATTAGATTTAACCAGTTGAATTTCGGTTGCTCGATGCAAGAGGAATCCTTCTTATTGCCATTGAATATGCTCGCCAGACTCGTGCACATTGACTACTCGAGCGGCCAGAGTCAGCGTTTGGCTGACGTCCAAACAAATCTGGTCCAGTACAGGAGGCAGCCGCCGGGATACCTTGACGAGGATGGATCGAGCAAAGCTGATCCACCATATTACTTGTGCGACATGTCTCTTCGGCTTGAGAGTGATCTTATTGGAGTAATCGATGAGATCATTGAAAGTGATCTGATTTGTCGTGGCCTAAACTCCATGTCTGCAAGCAACAATGCCCCACGCCGTAAGGAGAGCACACTAGAAATTGTCAACCTCCTGGCTCAATCGCTCGACTGCAGACTTAAATACAAAAGCTCAACACATCCGACAAGTCTGGTTAGACAGTCGAGCGAGGATTGTTCGCCAGCCGTGATGGTCAGCGTTGCAATCACGATGTCTGCCGGGACAAATGTTATGGAGGGAGATAGTTTAGACCTGGAGGAAAGCTCGGCTGATTATACAGTTGTTTGGCTACACTTTTGCGATCTAATTGCAGATGACTCAATAATTATAGGAGAATTGGTGCAACAACACATGGGAGAGTGGAAGGCGCTCGATGTGAAATCGCAAAACTTCCCTGATACAAACGAAGCCAAGATGTTGCATCCAATACTAATGTCAATAGAAAGCACTCATCCTCTACCAATGCTATTCTTACAGGATCATCTAATTGAGAGATTGAGAGGCTCCCATAGCAAATGTGCAACTTCGAGTGTAGGCCTCAAATTGCGCCCCCTCTGCAATTCGGACATTCACATGATTCAGGAGAGATTTGTCGATTTCTTCAAAACTAACGATTTCATCGCCATAAGCGTAAATCTACATGATAGATTGAAATCTGCTTTGGAAAGTTACGAGAAAAATGTGAGGGACAAGTTCATTCAACTCAAGCAAGAATTGGATCGAGAATATTGCAAGTTTTACGCTAGCACAATGACTTCGCTATCCATCTCAAAACGACTCTTCAACTTGCCCGATGAGATGCAACAGCAATTCAAATATCTAAACCGGCTAACAAACTACCATCAACTCAATTTAGTGAGACTCTTGGGCCAGCTAGGCGATTTGAAAAGTATCTGCATTCGGTATGGCAAGGTACCAAACAGTCGTGATATTCTGATAGAACATGTTATAGGAAATGATGCGCTCCATAGGCACGTGAATTTTGAGCAATTTGTCTGACTTAGATGTTGGTACTCGAAATGGCGACATGAGAGTAAGATAGTACAGTCTTTCGATACAGGGTATGATCACAGTTAGTTCGTTGAATTTGAGTCGTCCGATGAATCGTTGATCTTTGCGATATTAGATTGTACCTTGTCGACAGTCTGTTCGCTTGGAGTTGACCTATCTCGCAATTCAACCTTATCATTCTGCACGGTTTCAGGGTGGTTGATTTGATGATTATTCATGGAGCGGGTGCGTAGTGGCAGTGGAGGAGGATCACTGGCATCACAATGTTTTTGATGCTGCCTCGATGAATTATCTGGAACTTTCAAAAGTCTAGGTAAGTTAGAGGGGGGATAGATTCGTACTGGAGGAAATTCCTGATTCATACTCTGTAGCACCCGGCTAGCCTCAATGGAGTTCAAGGAGGCCAAGTTGATTATGGGCGGAGGCGTTGAGCTATCATTGAAGTTAGTAGGCTCTCTTACGGACCAATGTATAGAGCTATCTGAGGGGCTCTGATTATGATTAGTCCGTAGAGGCGATCGATTCATGGTTCTTGATGTGCCATATTTATCAGTAACGAATGAGCGTGGAGGTAAAGGTGGAGCCTCCTGGTTGTTTCTCGATTTGTCCGGCATCTTTGCCCCGTCAGATTTGTAAGATTCGTAGGTGAGCTTTCGAGCAGCACGAGAGCAGAGTTCGTTGTTACCCAAGCTGCTCAAACTCGATTGATGGAGCGTGATCTCTTTGGACGGTGTAATTGACAGTATAGATCGATTTGGCGGCATATTGCTCAAAACTGCAAGGGTAGATAGAGAAGACGAATTACTGGTATTGTAATTACATCTTGATGGACTGCTAAGTTCACTCTTGGTGCCTGCGGATGAGATGAATTTAGTGATCTGCGGATCAAGTGGTTGAGAGTAAATCGCATCGTCCAAGTCTCCGTATACGTTTCCATTAACATCATGGCTATCAACCTCATCTTTAGCTCCAGCTTCTTGACCTAGAACTCTTGCAGTCGAGTTGGAATCGTTCGTTAAATTGACACTTGTGTCATCATGATGAATCAAAGCCTCATAGTTATTTTCGTTGTTGACGATTGTAGTTGTATCATCCAACAATGATCGTCTTGTAGTGTTTAGACGCTCTACGAGCCTAGCGTGCAATGGCATTACGTCTGGTGGTGCGAGCTTAGAGTGTAACCCCAGGCCAGTTTCTAATATGGTGAATTGCTGATTGATTAAGTTCCGAAGCCGAATTATTTGGTCTTGGTCAGGTTGGTGCTCGAATTCTTCAGGTCGATTCTTTAGAAAAGCGTTGACGAACACCGATGGGCCCCCATTGACTGCTGCCTCTATGACACCTTGAAGACGCATGGTAAGCGGGCTGATCTGCCTGTTTGGCTCGTTTTTGTAACTGAGGATAAGTTTAGTCAACTCCAAGTTCATACTCGATATAGTCTCAATCGCATGATTAATCGGGCTAATCTCAGTGTACTCTGAAGAGATAACCTCAGACCAAGGCAGTATGTCGGGTAATTGTCTTTTTGTCTTTAACATGTGTCGACCAACCCACAGATACTTAGCGTTAAACTCTCCCGATTTTTCTTTCGCTGCAGGCCGAAGTATTGGTATATCATATGAAAAAGTATCTAGCCTGTTGTTCAAATAATAGTGAATAATTTTATCATTGACGTTTCTTTGGCCAGTCTTGAAATGCTCCTGCAGGAATGGCACCGGTTTGACATTTGATATAACGATAAATTTACCGGAAGTGTCTTTGTTCACTGATTGTTTGCTCTTGAAATTCAAGATCTGCGCGCCAGGAAACTCTGAGATCATTCTTTGCATGAATGCAGCCAACTTTTCGTACTCCCCGCCTCTATAGATAAATTCCTTACCTCTAACGTAGTCTGGTAGATCTGAACCGATGAATTCGACTCTGAAATATTCTCTTTCAGGTCTATGCTCTTTGAGTATATTATCTAAAAACTGTGCTAATCTTTTGAGCGTGCTAGAGACCTTCTCGTAATCGACGAGAAAATTTTCATAAAAGGAGGCCAGCTCCTTGCACAAACTGATTGTCTCCTCCCAACATTTACCGCTATCGAAATAGTCGATGATCTTATGGTACAGCGCTTCTTTTCTTCGCCACTCCTGCTCTTCTGGCCGATAACCATCCAAGGGGCTTAGATTCTTATGGCACCATTTGATCTCGTCCGTGTACAGCTTTAAGGTCAGGGCTGCTTCAGTATGATTCCCAACCTCAAGATGCATATCACAAAGTTTAAATAAATATTTTAAATGAAGATCCATACGATCTTGATCCTTGTAGTAGTTTAGCAATTCGACCAAGCAGTTCATTTGCTTTCCCCGGTGTTCAGAAGTCTCGAGTGATTTTCGGTAGTCTACCAGAAGTTGCATCAGTCTTGTGAATGAATTGATAAGTTTCAAGCCACGCTGTTCCCATGCAGGTGATCTCTCTTTGATTATTTGGCTGAGGATGTTGCCAAAGTTCTCGACGAACTCAGAGCTACCTCGATCTAAGTTCATAAATAGATCCAAGTTGTCAATCAAACAGCGTTCGATCTGTCTCGAGTTAGACTTATAATGATCCTCCACATCAATCATATCGTAAAACACTGGTATTATCTTCTGTTGTAGCTCACTGTTTGGCAGCAATGATGCATCTAAGAAGGATTGAATCGACAAAGGGATAAGGTCGGATTTGTTTGCTCTTGATAATTCATTCCAAAAACGTATCAACTGAGCGATGAATTTGATTCTCAAGTCTCCAAATACGCCCAGAACATAATTCTTCTTTCGGTCTGAGAAAACTTCCAGCTGCAAAGTTGGGTGGGTGATGAAATCTGTGATGAGTTTGATATAAGAAGTCAGTTGCCGATTGATTGGTTGAGTATCTGGACCAGCTTGGATGGTCTTTGAGATTACATCGATCGGATGCTCGAGGATAGAATGCGAAGCTAATTGCATCACATACCAATCTCGATTGTATACCGCTCTGAAAGATCTGAATAGATTGCACAGCTTGGGATAATCAATTCTTTTACGTGAAACAAACTGATCGAAGCTCACTTTTCCCATAAGTTTAAGGACTGTCAGTATACAGGTGCAATACTTCTGAACCAGCACCCTATCGCTGTTGAAGTCTCGGACAAGTTGATCAAGCAGTTGCAAGAGGGGATCTAGGAGATTGATGAGAGGCTCCAGCTCCCTTGATAAGTTTGTAACAGCAAGATCGAGCTGATTGGCTTGAATTGGACTTTCTTTCGCTAACGCACTGATTTCACCAACAGTTATGACTGAGCATGTGCTCGAAATCTTATCCTGGCCCTTTGATTTGGAAGTGAGTTGATATAATCTGTAAATTGAGGGCCAATGATAGTCGTGAATTTTAACGGTGAGAATCTCTAGAACCTCGTAACATAACTCAAGCTCCTCAGAATGCCTCACATAGTAGTCTAAATGGCGGCAAAAGTTTTCCGTTATCTGTAATCTGACATCCTGATTTTTAGTCAAGTTGCTTTCAGCAGTTTTCTTAATAAATATAAGTTTAGCTCTTGAGAGGGTAGGAGGCAATCGAAAACCGACGCTTCCAACAAGTGAGATTGCAACTTTAGCCAACTCTTGAGTACACACAACCTTGACTAATTGTTCTAGGGTGCCTGGAAATGATTCGAGAAATGTAACCTGGATCGGCAAAATTTTGGGATTGCTGTTGGACAGCATTAACTCAAATAACCTGAACAAATGCCTGAGATCGTTTAAAAATGGCTCATCATTCTGTTCGCCAGTAGCTTTGGAGTACAATAATTTGGATTGCACAATAAATTGAAAAATATACTTGATTGCTCTAAAACACCTCTGAATAGGGACATGTCTTTCGACCATAGTTGAATATTCGAGACATTTCTTGATGCAAGCAAGTAGACCTCTATAAACTAAGGTGGCAGAGAAGTGAGCGGATGCGTAGGTATCCAGAACTGGCCTGAAATGCTGATACTTGGGTTCCTCTAACAAAAGAAAGATGTGGATTAATACCTTGAAAATTAATGCCGAATGATCATCTTCAGTTGTTATGCTTATAGCAAAAGTATCGAAGAGAGTGTCCAGTATATCCTGAAGGAACTTGACGATCTCATCGCCTTTGATAGTTAAAGCGTTCCTCAATGCCTCCTCGAAGTCTTTGTTCTTCCGCTTAAATAGTTCGCGCCATTTCAATAAATTCAACAGATGACTGTTCTGTGTAAGTTTTGTACTTAATAGAAAGGTACTAACAGTCACTATTTCTCGATTACTATGCGTAAAACTTTGTTGGGTGGCTTGTTTCGCGTTAGTTGAGGCTCTAGCATCGGGACCATATGGAAGACTGGTGTATTTACTAAGGTTCAGCGATTCATCTTCCCAGAGTTGAGAATCACATTTGTAGAGGTACAGATCATGAGACTTATCTGGTATTATAGTTCCATCCTCATCGCTCAGAGGCAAGAACGAAAAACCTAAGAATTTCTTGTCTCGTTCCTTCGTTGAGCAGTGTCGGAATTCAATCCTAATGTGGGCACTATCGAATTCAGATAAAGGCACATTAATCTTAATACTTTCGTGCCATTTCGGAGAGTTTGAGTGATAGAAAATGCATGACTTGTAGCTGGAGACGTTATCACAGTTGCTTCCGTAGGATATGCAGTCATCGATAGTTAAACCAGCTTTGTCGATCAAACTTATAGAAGCCTCAATATTCTTAGATATCGATTTGCCGCCTTTTTCAAACTCGGCACTCTCAAGAGTCAAGTGGAGGTCGTTCTTGAAGTCACCAGGCATGACGACGTCAGGGAAGCCACGCTTTTCAGTGACGCAATTGGGGTGGTATGTCGACATTTTTTGGAGAGATTCCTCTGCACATGAAAGAAGTTTCGTAGATAAGTCTAATTGTAAAGTTGGTAAATTTTGGTTACCTTTAGATGAGAAGTTTTTCTTTGAATATAGCTCGTGTACTTGAGCGAACTCGGACTCATTAGACATGAGAACCCTCACGCTCAATTTAACCTCCTTTCCACTTGCGATGCAATCTTTGAGGGGCACCATGGTAGTACCAAAGGGCCTCCTGTAAATGGGCAAGGCACTATAGTATCCACCAATGGTAGAGTGTCGGTTGCGTGATAGACCATTCGAAGTTAGCTTGGTTGCGTTAGCTATGGAGTTTGTTGATCCATTCTGGTTGGTAGTAAGTAAATTATGATTGCTTTGTTGCTTTCCAAACGCCGATTTATGGCCATCAACTAGTGTCATTCTACCTATCCGGTACACCTGAACATGCAGGAAAACATCGTGATCCCGATTGTTCAATGGAGCCAAGTTGGCAAATATAGTATTTGGAACACCGCAGACCAACTCATCGTTCTTGATTTGAATGAGGAACTTATCAGTCATTGGCTTGAGATGGGAGAAGGAGGAACTGTTGTTATTGCTATTGCTACTACCAGTTGTGACAGCCTCAACAATCGAGAATTGTGCCTCAACAAGTTCATTGTTGGGCAATGCTATCAAGTGATGGCCTTTAACGGCCAATTGCAGATGATTTGAGATTTGATTTGTGCTTGTTACAACATTCTCTAGAGTGGCCTGAGAAACAGATGATGATGCAGAGCTTGTGATGCTTGGCTGATGGTCTCGGTATCCGTACGATTCATCATTAAATTTGATAGAAAATGTATCCGATGCGGCCTCTGAGTGGAGCTGATAAAGTTTGATTGGACACAAGTCTACCGGGTCAACCAGCTTAAAATCTCTGTCTCTGGGTACTAAATCTAGATTTAGCAAGCGATTACCCTGATGAATTTTATCTACTATATCGGATTTAATCTCTATAATCTGTTGCTCTTGGTTGCCTGGTTCTTGTGACGAACTTTGCTTGAGCGCGCTGATAAGTTCAGCCCTTGCGGTGATCAACTTGTCAAGAAGAACCTCGATCGTTTCAAATAGTTCACTCTGATTATCTAGATAAAGGGATATCCATATCTTGTGCCACTCATGTAGGATGGCCGTCACTTCGGACACAACTGGATCTTCCGCTGGTATTTTCATATTTGTTGCTATGGTTAGTTGTTTACGTTTGGTGAATTGGCTTACACCTCGATGGGCATTTCTGCGGCAGACGTTCGGCCAGCGAAGGAATGCCAAATAACATAACCATAATCGGTGGAAGGTGTTTCCAACCTTGTGATTTGGTGGTTTTCTGACGATCAATAATTATATAGTTTTAGATACACACTCTTCTTGAACGAAGCTCCAACTTTGGCCATCACCGTGTCTTGCGCCCGTTGGATGTTCTAGAGCGGGATGAGCGATCGGACAAGCGAACGATTTGCCGGTTCTACGCACAAACCTCTTGTCAACATACCGTAACTGTCGTTAGGGCAACTATAGATTTTTTCGTACGTCACAACCCTACCAACTGTCCAGACAATATTAGTGATAATCAACTGAACAACTTCCGTGAACAAAACCTCACCGTGCGATACTATGATCAATCAGAACAACGATCAATCGCTCAACCTCGACCCGCCTTCGCGAGAAATCGATTGCGATGATGTCAAATACAGACTAAAGAACGAGACCGTTTACAGGGTAGTCGACCACGCGGTTGGAGCAATAGCGCTCGAATGTGGATATCAAGTGGCGCACCAATCTAGCTTGGACATCTTGACTGATATCTGTTGCGATTACATGAAGAAGGTTGCAACATTATTGAGGACAGCTCACGAAACTGAAGATTCAAGAGATACTAATAGTGACTTTGTTGACTCTTTGGAGCGAGTATTCCACCAGATCAACATTCCCTCGGCCGCCAATTTACATCAGTTTGTTTGCAAGATGCAAGCCATCAGACGGCATCAGCTCAAGCAACAAGCCCAGCAAATTTTAAATATAACCACTCCAACAGCTGAAGATCATTGAAACTCATTCTAGGGTCTCATTATCTTCTTGGAGGCCATGTTGAATCAATAGTTGAGTTTTAATTGCCTTACCATGAAGTCTCGTTGCTTTGGGCAATCAACGCATCCCTAATTCCGGCGATGGTATAGACAAAAATGTGAGATATAGCCCTCATATAAGGTAGGCCGATTGGCTTCGAGTTTGGCTAGATTTAAAAAATTGCGCTTCACTAACGTAAGCGCAGTCTCGCGCGCTCGCACAGCTTGAGGAAAGAGTTCTCTGGGTCACAGCACACATTTCGGAGGTGATTTGTCCTCTTCAATCAATTGTAGGAGTAATAAATTCTATCAACTCTATTCCAATTAATAGCAACTACCATGCTGAGATCCGGATTCAATCGCATCATCACTCTCAATGGCTCAAGATCGCTGGTGACCAGCTCGCCTGAGAGCGTTCAGCACCATGGAAAACAATCGGGACTCAAATCAGTCTTGGCTCAGAAGATCATTGAGCACCAAAAACGCGTCAAAGAGTTCCGAACAAACCACGGTAGCAAGGTCATCGGTGAAGTCACTGTTGATCAAGTTTATGGTGGAATGCGTGGTATCAAGGCCTTGGTGACTGAAACCTCCTATCTAGATCCAGAGGAGGGCATTGCTTTCAGAGGGTATTCAATACCTCAGATTAGGAAATTGCTACCGTGTGCAGAGGGCGGCCAGGAGCCATTGCCTGAGGGCCTGCTTTGGTTGATGTTGACTGGTGAAATCCCCACCAGGGAGCAAGTCCAAAGTGTTTCGCGAGAATTGGCTGAGCATGCCGACTTATCGTCGCATGTTGTGAGTGTTTTAAACAACTTACCCTCAAACACTCACCCAATGTCACAATTCTCCGCCGCTATCACCATTGCAAATACTGAATCTCTATTCGCTAAGGCATACGCACAAGGTGTACCCAAATCGGCCTACTGGGAATACGTCTATGAGGATTCTATCCGTTTGATCGCCAAACTGCCCACAATTGCAGCAACGATCTACAAGAACCTCTACCGCGATGGTTCATCGGTGGGCGCAGTTAACTTGGAAAAAGATTGGAGCGCCAATTTCACCTCAATGCTAGGTTACGATAAAAACGAATTCACCGAATTGATGCGACTTTATTTGACAATCCACAGCGACCACGAGGGTGGAAACGTTAGTGCACATGCGACTCACCTTGTTGGTAGCGCTTTATCCGATCCATACCTCTCATTTGCAGCGGGCATGAACGGATTAGCTGGGCCTCTTCATGGACTGGCGAACCAAGAGGTGCTGGTTTTCCTCAAGAAGCTACGAAAAGAGATTGGAAAGGAGTTCACCAAGGAGAACCTAAAGGATTTTGTTTGGAAACAACTCAAATCGGGACAGGTTGTGCCAGGTTACGGACACGCAGTTCTGAGGAAAACTGATCCACGTTACACTGCACAGCGTGAGTTCGCTTTGAAGCACTTTCCGGACGACGACATGTTCAAGCTTGTGTCTGCTCTTTATGAGATCGTGCCACCGATATTGCTAGAGCTCGGGAAGGTGAAGAACCCGTGGCCAAATGTTGATGCTCATTCGGGAGTCCTTCTATCTCACTACGGCATGACGGAGATGAACTTCTACACTGTTTTATTTGGAGTCTCTCGAGCTTTAGGCGTTTGCTCGTCACTCGTCTGGGATAGAGCTTTGGGTTTGCCCATCGAACGTCCAAAATCTATGACTACCGAGGGACTGATGAAGTTGGTTCAAGCCTAAGCTACAAATCATCCGGGTTGTTCGATGTCATTAATACTTGTTTTGAGCGATAAATTAACGAGACGTTTTGAGTATTGTGGAGGTCAACCTTAAGCTCCATTAATCTTTACCATGCTAGATCAATGACAGCGGTGCAGGAGTTGTTTTGTTTCCTCTAGACTCTCCTTTTCGCTGAAACTGGAACCGTCTAAACTGTACCATTTTTACCTTTCTGAGCGTCAATATATTAATTGCCCGTCTTCGTTGAACCTTTGATAGATTAATACGCTCATCCGAGTCCTGTTAGAGGACTATATCGTCTCGAGATCTTGAGCGGGGTGAATAATGTCTGGTAGAGGCCTCTACAGCATTATAGATCTGCTTTTGATCCGAAGTCTGCCAGCCAGGTTGTTCCATTCGCGCGGCTGGATCAGCTTTCCCGGTGACTGTTGAGAGTCAGTAGTTGGAAGAGTTTGAATTTTCAAGTGCTGTGATAGTTTCAGTTCTTAGACGGTGAGCCTACGTCGTTCACAAGTGAAGCAAGACTTTATGACGATGCCAGCTAACTCTCGAAGAGATGAAGAATTTAACATTATCTAGCAACTTCTTGATCATAAATTTGGAGCATAATTTCTTCATCGGCTCGTCACCCTATACTCTGAGATCCCGACCACCTGACGTGACACTTTTTGTACCACGTCCAGTATTTCATCGTATGATTCTAGTCAGGTTATGCATTTTTTCGATCGAAACTACCATCATTGCTTATTTACTTTTGGGTGTGACCACATACTATTCTTGAAAAGCCTTGAATGTGGACCCCTCCAATGGCTCTAGTCACGTTAGATCGATGAAGTGATTGTGAGATGATACCGTTTAACCTTTGGCTGAGTGCCACCTGATGCGCGCTTTAACCAACCAAACCATGTAATTCTCATGTTCTTGTTCCAACTTACCACCCTTGTCAAGCGCATCACAATGACTAGATCTATGCATTCTTTCCGAACTCCCATATCTTATATAGCGTCGAGATCGAGTAGGTACCCATGACCCAGAACTTCCGCGCTTTTAATCAATCCAAGGCACGAAAAAACACAATCGAATCGATTGGAACAGTTTATTGCATAAACCAACAAAATACCAGAGGCCGCTATCGCGGTTGCACTCGCATCTCGCAAAATGAGATTTACTCATTTTGCGATATCAATCGATTGCCTCGAAGACTGATCAAAGTCTGATTTTTATAACGCAAGAGAGTCAGTAAAATGGCAGAATATAACAGTTGGAACACTTGTTTCTTTCTACCCATTAAGTTCGTGGCACAAATCTCGAACACATTGCGATAACTTGAACAGAATATGAATTTAGACTTGTGTTCGGTGGATATCGTGTCGGCACATAGCGATGTTTGCGCTCATTGTTCCGTGCGGGACGACACGTATCCTCCCGGAGGTATTCGAAGTTAGCTCTTCCGCTACACAAACAGCATTTCGGGCAAGGTTCTTCGATGCGAGGATAATTGGTAGAAATTTCGACTTCTAAGGTCCGGAATTTGAGTGCTGGACACCTGTGCATAACCTAATGAATTCTAGATCAGTTGAATAAGAGATCGTCTCAGCCCATCTCTTATTCACTCGTGTAGAGACAATTACAGTTAGTTTGCTCAGAACTTTTCAGCTATCGACAACACCTACATCGAATCATAATGAGAGTCTCTACCGTGACTGCTGTTTCTCAACAAAATATTTATGGCCATCGCGAGAGCCAACGTATTGGTAACCGTCATCTATATTGGATACCTTACAATCAGCGGGACTTTTGCTGCCCACTTCCATGCTTTCTCCATCCAGATCGTTACAACTGTCTCTGGCGTCCATCCCTGGCATATCTTGCTTAGGATTATACCTCGAGCAATGTGATACAGTAAGGGGGTTTGCATCCGCTAGCACAGTTTCATGTTGTGAGATGGGCTGCGGACTGCTATGCAACTCGATATCGGCGCTAGGATCTGCTTGATTATCTGGCACGGAATCGGGATAGTCGTTGTGAAATATATCAAAGTTCTGGTTCTGACAAGTCCGATATAGTCTTGACTTTCGCAAATCCCTGTCGGCCCTGGCATCATCTTCTCGAATTGATATCGCCGATCTTGTCTCTTCTCCTGCTTTTTGCGCAACACTCAGTTTGCTGATTCTATGTGTTTCAGGAGCGAGCGCCACCTCATCTGCATCTTTGGCTCTAGCCAGATTATTCTCGTTTTCTTGCATCACTCGGTCATTAGCTTCGCGCTGTGATTGGACATGGTTGTGATCGAAATTCTCTCGCACGTCTCTAATTTGTGGGCTACTCTCTACTATGTTCTGCTCCTTAATATGGTCAATCATATTCACGTTGTCTCTGACCTTCCTTTTCGAATCTACAGGTACATTCCGGCGAGTAAAAGTAAGGTAATCATCCTGATGAGATTCGACCAAATTACGATCGGGTTGGAATCGTCCACCAGTGGCATTATATTCTGAACCATCTCTACGATAGCCAGCAGCTATCTGATGTCGGGCAGTGAGGGACGCCTCTATGGAATCAGAGTTTCGTTTGGTTGGTTAATGGTGTGATCTATGAGGGTTTTAGGGTTGCATTTAATCATGAGTCATTACCTTGTGCTGATAGAGTCTGTCGATGTTGCGGATCTATCGTCGGGTCGCTGTCCTCATCTTGGTCGCCGAATAAACCCCTTGATCCCGGGCGGAGACTCGTTGGAGGCCGGTATTCACTTCTCTTTCTTATTCCCATCTTCTCCAATCTGTTCAAATTTGCGTCATAAACAATTAACGGAGTTAGATCAGGATCAAAATATCCGGTGTTAGTCATCTGGTGAGGACTGATCGATTTTCTTGGCCAATCGGTCTCAAATTGAGGCTCATACTGCGGCAGATCTGTTTTGGAGCCTCCAACGAAATCCGCACTCTCACGAGCGACGTGACCATCAATTTCCAACACTCGCTAATGGTCCGCTGCCGCTCGAATGGGGTAACATTTTTCGAAAGTTTCATGCGGGTGAATCTTCGCTCTGTATTCGTTAGAATCAACCAGCCCTCCAGCGACCTCACCGCTTGGTCTGTCTATCGGAGATGGCAAACTCACTCCTTTTCGGATCCAACCCCGCGATCGGCAATCAGCCTTGTTGTCAACCTTCCTTTCGTCATCCAGTTCTAGGGCAATCTGCCCGCCATGGTCGGCCCCCATAAGCTCCTGGTACCTCTTCCAACCCTCCAAGCGCGCTCGCGCAAGGGCCTCGTAGCTCGTCTCGAAGGTTGTTTTCAAATCTATATCACCCTCTAGCACAATGTTGTCTCGAGGCTTGCTCGCTATCTCTGGTCTCGTGATCAGCACCTGAAGCCACCCTTGCGCTTGGGGCTCCGATTTGTAGGCACTTCCCAAAAATCTTGATCCCATCAGATATCGTTCGTCTTTAAAACAACATCCACGGGCTGCGTAATTGTGTCCGTTCGACATCAAGCTCTGCCTGCTAGTCTCGATCAACTGCGTGTTAATATTTGCGCTGTTTATGGGGCAGTCGTCGCACCCGTTGTAAGCCTTCGATTCTCTTGGGGACGAAACGAAATTTGAGCATGTATGGCTACTGTGAGCATGGCGATGGTTGGAATGGGGAGGCCTTGGAAAGTTAGTGGAAAACTACTCCCATTGAGGTCAGAGGCAGCTTAGCGTAGCATCAAGCGGAAGGTAGCCAGTAGTTAGAGTTTGTAACTGGACTCTCGCTGCCTTGAATTCAAACTGACCCACTTGCCCAAAGTTGCATTAATTGTGGCCCAAGCGCCTCGCTTGACCACAGAGATAGTCTCTCGCCGGCCTGTCTCCAGCACTCCACCACCAATGGCTTCTGTTGGCATGGGTTAGATTGCGTTGGCTGCCGAGCTCTTGAGTGGTTGGCGAAAAGAAAACCGCAGCAAAGGGCGATCGTAGGCCCAGCTGGCTGGTTGGCTGGCCAACGGCGCAGCCATTCGTGCTGCTTGACTAACCGCAAACCTTTGTGAACGTCGGAAGCCAGCGGCGGTGGTGCCTTTCTCAGCTCTAACTCTTAGGCCTCTCTGCGGGCGAGCAGCGCCGCTCGGTTACAGCGGCGGATCTAGCGGGGCCAAGTTGGACAGCAAGACTTTTAAGAGAGCTCATTGCTTGGCAAGATTTCATTGCCATTTCCTCGCCAAGCTTATGCTGGCGCAACGAGCTCTGGGCACGCCAAGCTAGTTCCGCATCCACATTGCGAGAGCCCCTTTTGCTGTTGGAGCTGATTTCCGCTACGAACAGGCTGAAGTGTCAAGACTCACTCGGCCAGCCGACTCGCCGACTGACCGAGCAAGCCGCCAGTCGACACTTCGGCCATCGGAAGTTGCCGTGAAAAAGGCTAGTTGGGCAGCTTTGAGCACAAGCTCTCATCAGAATAGTTCAGTTAGCTCTAGAGCACCGTTAGTGGCACACTGAAGGAGGCCGAGCATTTTGGCGTTTTGGTTCAAGTTCAAGGTTACATTCAAGGCACTAAGTTGGGCTCTTTGTTTTAACGCCAGGGCAAAGCTATCGGGACACCAAAGAGGTTCAGCTGTGCGAGCATTGGGAGATCAAGTGAGCTGGAGGAGCCGAGAGGGAGGAGGAAGCGTTTGTAGATTGAACGAGAGAGCCATAGACGAGCCACAAATATGGGCTCCAATTTGAATAACTTGGGCGCCTTCTGTAAAAGCACACAACTTACCTGCATAGTACTCATCGCAAGCCTCCTGACTCCTCACTTCAATTGCCATAAACACGATGCAGACTGTCACGAGCAGCGAAGACCGACAAGCGGGCAGCTGCGAGCCAGACAACAGCGCCAATTCAACCAGAGAGGCCAGAGCTCAGCGGGCGCAAACCAGGCTGCACCTCCGCAGGCGGGGCTTGGTTTGATAAAATCTACATCTAGATGAATACGCCACCACCTCTTATTCAAGCCCCAGACTTCGGCTGGATAGCTTGGTGTAGAAATTCCCTGAAAAATTCTTGCTATTATTCGAGGTGAGTAATTCTTTCCATGAGCCGATATAAAAGCCCGAGCGTTCTTTCTTTTATTATTCTCGTTGAATTCAGTTAGTTCGCAAGTAGTTTCACTCAGATTTGCGTCAGTAATTTGATCAGATAGGTACGATTCAACCGCAACATCCTGCCTCCTGAGTGAAGGATTGAAATATTCGTCAAGGGCCACCTTTAATCTGGAGCTCAAATCAATCCTGACTGTCCGATCTTTCATTTTATCAACAGTTATACCATGTCTCTTGAGTGTATTGAAGACTCTAGCCAGTTTTGACCTCTCAACTGTCTCATAGAGTTTCATGGGATCAAACAAGAACACATTTGGCCGAATCTTTTCGCGCGCTAATTCATCCGCGCTGCGCGAGTCGGCGTACACTTGCCCACTCTCTCAACTATACTGCGTTGAAAGTCTAGAGATGCAACAGGGCAAGGAACATTCCAGGACTCTGCCTACTTCAGGTGTCCAATCCGATCTCTGAATGGAGAGCGATTTCCGCAAGCATTAGAGACCTCAATGACGTCCGAGAGCAGCATCGTCATTCATTGCGGTCTAGAGAGCATCTGATTCAGCCCTAGTTGGTCCTGGTCGACTATATTTAGCATCACTATTGCTAGAGTTGTAGGAATCTAGCTCACACTCGGGCCAATTCAGAATCATTTTCTAGCACCATGACTGATGATAGGATCCAGCCAGGCTAGACCATGAGGGCTCAGCTATTTTTGGAGATTAATCAACTTCTTTCACCGGCTACCTCGGTACATTTGGTAGCCTCCAATGAAGTCCTCCAAAACAGAGCTCCCTCAATTATGGAGGCAGTAAGCTATCTCTGTCTAGTGCGTTTGTGCCCTTGATTGGAACTCTAAAATTAGGTTTGGAATTCAGCCGCAACTTGTCACCCTGGTAGGATACCGTCGGCGACTTGACGGATCTGGAAATAAATAAAATCATTTGGCGAGGCTGTCGCTACCTACATTCGGCTTTCGCTCTCTCAGGATACGCTAGAACTCTGATAGACTGGTCAACAGCCGCCGAAATGGATCCATCCAAACAAATCAGCCTATGCCTCCTCATGCTCGGTCTTCTAGCCGTGTCTGGGAGCGCTCAAACAAATCCAGATGCAGAGCTCCTGGCGCTGAACAACTATCTTATCGACCACGTTAGCTCGCAATCGGTAGAAGATAATATGGAAGCGGCAAGGCAATTATTGACCAAGAAGAGTAGCTCATTTTCGTTTTTTAAAAAGGATAGAAACGGCTCCTTAGAGAAGTTTGTCGCTTTAGACACAATCAAGAATCTAGAGAATCAATGCGATCGCGCTAGCTTCTCGATTTTGAACGACATCTGTCAGGCTAATAATTTCCGGGGCATCGGTGAACTGAATCCAGGTAATTATCTACGTCGCATTGACTCAATCATTCGCCAGTACTCCATTCAGCACGCTGAGAGATGCATGGACACCTACTCAACTGCATTCGAAAGGAAGTACGAAGAGATGGACAAGACGCAATTGCATCGAGTAGTAACTCATGCGGATATTGTGATGAACACCCTATGGCCCGCTCTGGATGGACCATATCGAAATGAGCGAGATTTCCACCAGTCTGTGCTCGCTAGCATAAAGTTCTATACCGATTACAGTTTCAAACGTACCTCTTGCAGAGCCCTCAGAACTCTGGCTTCCGAAACTCATGACCCGGATGCTAAGTTCTTGAGCGAGCAAGTCCCGGATGAGCGTGCTGGAGTCTTGCGCGTTAATGAGCCAAAGGTCAAGGCAATGGCCAAGACTTATCTCTTCGACCCATGCCGGGAATATGTCGACAAGCTTGGAGCTGACGTATTCGAACCGTTCCAGTTTGATATTAAAGTTATAGGCGACGGAGGATACAAGTTAGACAAAGTTCTCGAACCAGGTTCGCCAATGCACAGCTTCTACTCGGGTTTGGCCAGGTACAAATTCTGCGAAAGGGTCCTCAACGCAGAGGAATATATACAATCTACCATAGTGGAGTGCGTGAAGTCCCATTCGCTCTATCCATCACAACACTGATAAAAATGAATCATATTTATCTTAGTCGTGAATTCAAGAATAGTATGTTCCTGAGGAACAGTTCCTCATGTTTTTTCATTTTTAAAAAAATAAAACTATTCTCGAAAAGCATGTGATGTAGACTTGTCAAAGAAAATATGGAGCTCTAGTTGAACGAATGTCTCGCTAGCTGACACTAGCATTGCGCAATGAACAGGTTAGACTCTTGTTCGTGCACCATAGTTTATCTGTGACGAGCATTGCACGAGCACCATAGTGAGGTGCAAACCAAGGAACAATCTCAGTTGGTTCGCACCTCACCATGGCAGAATGTGTTGTCAGAGTCCAATAGGTTGAAACTGAATCCAGCAGTTGGGGTTCAAAACTCTAGTGTCCCGTGTGGCACAGTCTTGCTGACGAGGGTCCGTTATCTCAGCAGATTGATTGGTTTCGCGACACATGGGCCTCTGTTTTGTGGGATCCAATTTGTTGAGTGACAGAGGCGAGAAGTGTAAATTTGGCCCACCATTCTAACCCCGGACGCTGAAAGAGAGCTGCCCATCCAAAGGTGGTCAAGTTGTAGGCAAGCTGAACCCACTAATCCAAATAGGCTTGCAGGTCTTTAGTCGAGAGGTGTCGCCGGGAGGCAGCGCAATGCTAGATCATGGGATTGTTTGCACGCTGACAATTGCCGCTGGTGGCTGTCACAGAGCGCAAACTCTTGTGCTTCAAGCCCGAGTTCAAATCAGATTTGGCCCACTACTGTAAGCGCATCTCGCGATATAGAATTATGCAGCCGAGTTGGATCGGCTCGCACGTAGCCTAATTTAAGAGGATGGCGATCTCGTCCAAGCTCGCACCGGCAACGGGTTCAGGCTGAGCGCTTGGTCAAGTCGGCGGAGATGTAGCACGAGGAGTTCAGCTTGTCCCTCGGAGGGGCGAGCTCACAGCAGCTGCAAGCGCAACAAGCAAACAGCAACTACACCCTACTGCCGCCATTGCAGGCCAACGAGCAAGCCAACAACCAAACGGAGGAGATCACAGCCTCGCATTTAGTCACGGAAGTGAGCGTCTCGAACACAACCCCATCCATTCCAAACGAGCCAATCGGCTCGCCCGTCGCCCTCCAACCGCCGCTCACGACCACCTCCTCCATTCCAACCACTGCCAGCAAGCTAGGCGCGCCGCCCACCAGCACCATAGCCGCCACCACCACGACTGAGGCCCGCAGCGCGCAAAATGCGACAGTGCCGTTCCCTGGAATATTCAGATGAAGTCAGACGGATACTGAGAAAAGGCGAAGAGAGCGTCGAGTTTTGAAATTACACTGCTCTTGGTAGTTTGGTGAAATCATTACGCGCTAAACCTTTGAATCAACAGGCAGTGCTGGGCGCAGGCGTATACGCTAAGCACGATTACAGCTAGATAGTGAAAGGCTCGGTATCGCGTGGTTGCCCTGATGGTCGGCAATAGGCTACCAGAGTTTTGGCTCGCTCAGATCCTCCCACAATTCCATGGATCGATCCCATCACGGTCGAGCCTGGATTAGACTGTATATCATAATTGTTCAAGGAATCAAACTCAATCCTCCTTATCATGGCCGATAATAAGAAACAAGGCAAGGGCCAAGTCGAAGTTGGTGACGACAGAAAAGCGTCTCAAAATTCCTCCACCCATCAACCAGTTCAGAGCCACCTCATCCTTTGGCAAACAATCTGTCACGCAGCTCTTCAATATTTATTTTTGTCGTTAGGTACATACTATTCTTGAAAAGCTTGGACAGTACAGACCAAAATCGAAGCAGGCCCAGACTTCGCGACGCACACAACTTATGGCCATCTTGTTGTTCTGTGCGCTGCGAAGTCTGGGCCTAGTTTACCCGGTTTGTACTCTTTCAATCTCGTTGAGGACCTATCCGAATCCAATCACAAACAACAATGAAATCATCCCCATAGCGGGTATGGTGAACTAAACTCTCAATTTGGACCAATGTTTCAAGAGTAGCAAAAAGGCAAGCGGTCATTTTATAATAATGACAAAGCCCGCCTCAGGGCATAGAGAGTTGAAGTTTCCCCTGCGATTTTCAAGCTATCATGGAGAACTACACCAAAACCAGGTTCGAGCTGGTTGAATCAGAAAGAGATCTACTATTAGAACCTTAGCTGCCGGGCGAAATGAGCGCAGCGAGTACCAACTACTGCATGCGTTTCATGAGGAGGGATTTATCTGCCCTGAAAAGCAACTATCAAAATTTAACAATCGATCTAATACGAAGAAGGACGACGAACTGGACCCAGTGCGAAAGAAAGCTGCGAAAGTAAAAGTCTGCGGAACTCAAAGCCAGAAATAAATACTAAATGCCTCTGGGCGACATTTTAATGGGTACTATCATGTCCATGGCGACAGGGTCTGATCTAAACTCTCTCAAACTCGTCGTAGCATGTGAGTCGCCGTGATCCGTAGCCCAACGCCTTGAGAGCCAGTCAAGAGCTCCAATTCATCCCACAAGAAAACGCAAGGCCTAGCAACAGTCTCTGCAAATATCGGACTCAGAACTTCTCTTCGTGTGAGTCTTGTTGTGACAAAATCTGAACATCAGATTTCGTCGATTAAGAATTCATGAATGTCGCTATTGAGATCTAGAAACTTTTGGCGCTTTTACACCGGGCGCAAACCCTCTTAGCGCCAAGAAGCATTCTCTATCCCTCAGAATGGAGGCCACATCCGCCTACTTACCCGCAATCACGGAAATCGCAAACGCATTTCAATGGCCGCTCCATCTTAATCGAGTTTTGCTCTACCATATTGGCGATTTGCTACTTTATCTACTTCAACTGGACTAACGTTTTCAGCTCGCCAACATTAAGCTTAGTGGCTGCTATGTTCCGGATAAGCGAGGATAGTTCTAATTAGATAGCTGGCTGGTGGCACTCGCGAACTGCGTTTGCGCATTCATAGTCCAGATGCTCATTTTGGGTAGGTGCGTGCTCTCTGGTACTATATTCAGTGCAATCGAGACAGATCATCTCTCTCCCTCTTTCCTTTCCTTTGGAAGCCGCTCGATGGCGCCGCTTCAATTCAACACCCTGTTGTCGTCATCTTCGCCACTTGCAACATAAAGAGAAAGGACCACCTTTTCGCAGGACCTCAGGTTCTCCTCGTTGAAAATCCCTTCTTGCATTGATATGAACGAAACGAGATTGATAAAGAATTCTGACGTTAGTGCAAGCGAATTGTTGAGATCAACTCGCTAGGGTTGTGATCCCAACAATTAATTGGGCGCCACAAGATTGGAAAACGATATTTAAATCCTATGATTATCGGCACTGATGATTTAGTCGATGCCAGGTAATCTAAACGAACTCAAAGCAGAGCCGAAAATCGACGCTAGTTCGGGGGAAATCCATTATCTCGACATAACTCGGGCACATAAAACTTCCGAGGAGCTCACACCAAGATTGATTTCCAAGCGATAGAGCCGTGCGTAAAGATTTCTTTGTTTCCCCCGTATCCTATCGATCACACTATTTGATCTATTTGCTCGAGATGGTCACAAAGACATACCCTGGACTTTCATGGTTAGCTCGATGGGTGCTATCACTGGCACATCCAAATGACGCCTAGACAGTTCGATGTGGCTCAGAATAGCAGCATTGCGCACGAGTTTCCAGAGGGCGCCATGGGATTCAACTGATTAGAAATAATTCCCTCGGCTTGTCCATTCAATAAGAGCAATAAAAATAAATCTAGTCTCAGCAAAGGATCATTTTTAGTATTCAGAGCTGAGCCGGATATTGCAGATAAATCGTCCTGCTAAATAGAAGATCATATTGACTCCATTACGAGAGACTCATCCTAAGTATTTGCCTGAAAACAAACCTTCGAATTGCAATGTCTCAAAGAGTCATTGTCTATGGCGGTCGTGGGGCGCTCGGCTCTGCAGCTGTGACCGCTTTCAAGAAACTCCAATGGGTAAGTTGCATGCTAGGAGTAATCTCAGATGTGTCTTGTGGATTCCCACTAATATTGGGGAATCAACCTACAACAGTGGGTTCTAGCCATAGATCTCGAGCGTACCGGCTCCAATCCTGAGGCAGATTGCAAGATACTCATCAAAAATCAGAACTTGGACTGCCTAGTTGCGCAAGAGCAGCAAGTTTTAGATGAGACGAGATCAGCTTTGGGAGGTGAGTGTGGAAAATCCAACCTCTAGATGAAAGATTTGCGAGGTTTACTAACCCACAGACCCTATTGCGCATGTAGATAATAAAGTTGATGCAATTATTTGTGTTGCCGGTGGATGGGCTGGGGGCAGTGCAAGTAGCGAAGATCTCGTAAAGAATACCGATAGTATGCTCAAACAAAGCGTATGGCCATCGATTATAACCACACGCTTGGCTGGTCTGCATCTAAGCGACGACGGTTTAGTCGTCCTGACCGGAGCTAAGCCTGCACTAGAGGGAACACCTACCATGATGGGATATGGATTGGCCAAGGCCGCAACTCATCAGCTGGTTAAAAGTATGGCTGCCAAAGGTTCTGGTTTACCATCAACATCCGTCACCCTAGCGATACTGCCGATCACACTTGACACTCCAATGAACAGAAAATGGATGCCAAATGCTGACACATCTGATTGGACTCCGCTAGATTTTGTGACTGGCTTGTTTGAGAAATGGATAAGGAACCAGGAGCGGCCCAAATCAGGGTCGTTGGTAATACTAGATGGGCAGGACGAGATAGTTGGCGATTAACTTCTTTTATTAGTTTCCGTATTTGATTGTTGAAGGTACTCTCTCCTTGAAGACTCTTGAAGAAGTTCAACATCCACGTTATCCGGTGGGAGTTCGACGTAACGAACCACTGACCCTCTAATGAAACAATTTTTAACACTCATAATATAAGGATGTTGCTTGCTATCCTGAGTACTGACATCTGTGAGCCTAATATTGAGGAATTGGTCCACGCTATGAAGATTTCCACGAATGATGAGATCATTTTTGAGTTCAACTGACACCTCATTCCCAACAAG
>Ga0209372_1000082_pt1 | contig 70855 bp, 62 predicted proteins | sample AgamicAtPe_FD_187170 | JGI IMG/M metagenome (GOLD analysis project Ga0209372, IMG submission 187170) | Agave microbial communities from Guanajuato, Mexico - At.P.e (SPAdes) (version 2) | ecosystem: Host-associated > Plants > Phyllosphere > Phylloplane/Leaf | place: Guanajuato, Mexico | collected... | reverse complement strand
GCGGCGGCGGCGGCGGCGGCAATAATGGCGCAACGGCCTTCCGCTTTGTCGCCGCAAGTGGCGCTGTTGCGCGCTCGAGTTGGCAGCAGAGGCGAGCTGGCCGGCCGGCCGCTTGGCCAGTCTGGCCGAGCCGCCGCTGGGCCGAGCTTGTGGGCGCCCGGCGGCCAACGCAACTGGAGGCGCTGGCGCCGAATGGATGTGTCTGCTCGCGGCAACCCATAAATAGAACGCCACTCGCGCCAACTGGCCGCCCCTCCTCTCGATGACTGACAGGCTCGCCGAGTGGGAATATCTGTTTGTCAGCGTGATCGATAAGACGACTCTGGGCGGCGAGACTCTGGGCGGCCCAAAATGCGAGCTGACCGGCGGAGGTTGCAGCTGGCGCAGGCGGCCGGCCGCGCGCTCGGCGGGCTGCTCGGCGGGCTGCTCGGCGCCGCTGGCTTTGGCCCTCGGCGGCTTCGTTAGCGGGCGCCGCTCATTGTCACGCGGCCGGACAGATTGCGCCCGAGGCCAAGACAGTTGCGTGCCCGTCAGTGTCTCCTCGCCGCCTCGCCGCCACGCCGCGACAAAGGCGCCCCCGAGCGCACGTACAACTTCCTGGAGCGCGCGCTCCACAAGCGAGCGAGCCCGGCTGGCTGGCTGGCTGGCGAGACAGCAGGGCGCGCTGGCTGGCAATATGCGAGCGAGCGAGCGAGCGGGTTGGCGCGCGCCCGCTGGGCGCCAAGCGAGCAAGCGGCCTCCACGCAAGCTCGGCCGGCGCTGCCAGCCCAAAGGGCGAGCGCGAAAGGGCGACTCGCAGGGGCGGAGGGTGGCGCCTCGAGAGCTCGGGGATCCGCTCGCCAGATCCACTGGCTTGGGGCGTCCCCCTGGCCTCGGACGCGCCCGCTGCAGCTCAATGGGCCGCGAGCGAGCGAGCGAGCGAGCGAGCGCATGGTGGCGCGCCATCCATGCGCACTGGCTCCCCCGCCGGCGCCAGCTTGTCTCCCTCCCCCACTCGCGCCCCCTCCCCTCCCCCCGCTCGCCAGCCTCGGATGGCTTCTGGCAAATGTTTGACGGCGGCGGCGGCGGCGCCAGAGTCTGCGAATGGGCGAGCGAAGTCCATGCTGCGCGTTTGCGCTCGCTCGGCTAACGCACACAGCCGCTCTCGCTCTCGCTCGCACACAAGCGTACGAGCGGCCAACACACGGAGGGAGCGAGGCGGGCGCACAGAGGGAGGAGCGGGCCAGAGCGGGAGAGTCAGCGAAAGGTGAGGTCGAGCGAGCACAACGAGCGAGACAGCTAGCGCGAGCAAACGCGACCAAAACAAACCCCACTCCCCGGCCGCCTGGCACCACACTGCACCTGTTCCCTTTCCTCCTCCTCTTATGTTGCCTTTGTTTCAAGTTTCAAGATATCCTTTCAAGCGCAAGATAGCGGCCGACTGGGACGCGAGAGGAGCTGGCGAGCGGCGAGTTAGAGGCCGGCGAGAGCAATTGTGTGCCGATGGAGCGGCGGCCAGGTAGCTGCTGCGGCGGCGGCGGCGGCGGCGGCGGCGGCCAGTCCGCGCTCGGCTCCATCCAAAGCGGCACCTACGCAATCAGGAAGAGCAAGCACAAGTCCAGCCTACTCGGCCGCCTGCTGGCCACCCTGGACCTCCGCTTTGCAGACCCAAAGGTCGAGTGCCTCTACTACAACTACTATGCTCAAGTGAAGCGAAACCTCTTGCCCACCGCAATCCAGGTTGTGCTATTAGTGAACTTGTTACAATTGTTAGCAACCTGCCTCCACTTCTACCTATTCGCCAACGAGAATGAAACCCAACTCACCTGGGCGCTCTCAAAGGCGCTCGTCCTGCCACTCGTGCTGCAGCTCTCTATTTTGGTGGCAACCTTCGCGATGCTCAGGATGGTTCGCGCCGAGTTGTCGCCAAAGCGCCAACACGAGAGGTACGAGCGCTGCAGGTGCAGTAGGCGCCAACACTCGGGCGCCTCAGCCCTCTCGGAGAGTCTCTCGCTAACCATCGAGACGCCCGCGCTGGCCGACTCGGACGAGGACGACGACGACGACGACGAGGAGGAGGAGCGGCGGCGGCAGCATCATCATCACGATCATCGGCAGGACCAACGCAGAAGCTCGATTGGAGCCGCAAAGCTGACCCAATTCAAACTCTCAGTGCCATACCTCCTCTGGCTGTGCCAGTCGCTCCAGCTTGCGAGCGGCCTCTGGCCGCAGGAGTCCTTTATAAGTTACGCAACACTTTTGCTTTACTCCTACACAATATACGTTACATTCCCCATCAGACTCATGAGTTGCGTTCTGCTGGCGCTCATTGACAACTCCATGATCATCCTAATGACTCCGCAACTATCGAAGGTAAGTTAGTCGTAGGCATAAATTTATTAGCGCACAAAACAAGCCGCTCACGAGTGAAACTCTCTCGCTGACCCGAAACTCCCTGCAACCGCCCATTTGGCTCGCCTGCCCTCCCATCTGGGCACCCCCAAAACAAACGAACCGACCAGCTGTGGGCCTTCCTATTGTTGACGCTCGGAATAAACATAATCGGAGTCATGAGCTTCTTCTTCTACGAGCGCCAACAGCGCGCAGCCTTCCTTGAAACGAGGCAAAGCCTAGAGACAAAGCTCATCTTGGAGCAGGAGAGCCAGGAGCAGGTGAGTTGTTAGCTTGGAACTGGTGGCCGGTTTGCGAGAGCCAATCAGCCGGCGCCCATTGAGTTTGGCCAGAGATTTATGGCGCCCAGGGAGTGGGCGCATTGTGGGCGCCAATGATTGATGGTATTTTTATTCAAAACTAGCGCCTCCACTGGACGAGATAGGCCAAGGCTGGCGGCCCATTCGCGCGGACACTTTGCTATCTCGTTGCCGGGGCCAAAATCAATTTTGCGCCCATGATCGATCACGACTAACCGAAACCCCCCAGGAGCGACTCCTCCTCTCCATCCTCCCCGAGCATCTGGCCTCCGAGATCCGCCAAGATTTGGGCGCCGTTGTGTCGGGCCAGTTCAAAAAAATTTACATGAGCAGACACGAGAATGTCAGGTGAGTTGGGGCAGCTTGTTTTGGTTTAATTTTAGCCCAGTTTCAGCTGCCTCCAGTTCCACTCGGCAACAGCCCGAGCCGATTGGTTTCGGTTTGGCCGGAAGCGAAAGCAATCACCCTCTCTGGGAGCGATTGTGTCCAGCTGGCGGCCGGACACTGTAGGTGTGCGCGTTGGGCGACTCTAGCGCTGGCGCCCAATCAAACTTAGCAAGGACGGGGACGGGCGACTTGACGTTGATTGATTCAATTTGGCCGCCGCCAACGCCGAGTGGGCCCAATCTGCAAGTGGACTCTTTGCCTTACGAAGAAGGAGCCGAGCTGGAACCCAAACTCGCAAGCCACTAATACTCAACCCCAAATTCCGTTTCCCTCTCTCTCTCTCTCTCTCTTCCTCGTTTCGCGCATCCGGTCCACCAACTGACGCGCCCGCTCCAAATTGAATGCACCGTCTACGCGAACACGACACCGAAACGCGGAAAAACAACGACAACAACAACATTGTTGGCCGACGCTGCGCACTCAAACATTCCGATTAGCATTCTGTTTGCGGACATTGTTGGCTTCACCGCCATCTCATCGAGCTGCCCGGCGGCCGAGCTGGTGAAGACTCTCAACGAATTGTTTGCTCGCTTCGACAAGCTCGCCGAGGTAAGTGGCCCAAAGCAGCTCAGGTGGAGCGAAGGAGGAGGCTGGAGATGGAGAGCGGGCGGCGGCGGCGGCGGCGGGCCAGCTGCTCGTGGCGTCCGAGCGCCTCCAATTGGATTTCGGGCGCCGGATTTCGCGCGCCAGCTAGCCAGCGGAGATTCCTGGCGCCAACTGGCCGGAATGAAGCCAGACAGTTATAACTTATGAGCTCTCGCTCTGTTAGCCCGGCCAATTGACTGGGCGCTGGCCGGATCGGAGGCGCCAATTTTTCCACTGGCAGGCGGAATTAGATTAAATCCTATAGAGGATTTTCGAGCCGGCTCCACGGGCGAAGCTCAGCGCGTGTTTTGACGTGGAGCTGGCTGGCTGGCTAGCGCAAGCCGATGCTGGCCCAAGATAACTCGCCCATCTGCTTGCTGCCGGAAGCGCTCAAGGTCGGCTGCGTGGCGCCGAGCAGAGCAGGGCAGAGCAGAACAAAGTGGAGCAGAGTGGTGCTTTCAGAACAACTCGCCTCTCGTCGAGCCCAACACTAATCACGTTTCGCGCAAAACCCCAAAAACTGTTCACCTTCTACCTCTTTCGAGCAGAAGTACCACCAACTGAGGATAAAAATCCTCGGCGACTGCTACTACGCAATCAGCGGCGCGCCCGAGGAGCGGCCAGACCACGCAGTGCTCTGCGTCCACATGGGCCTATCCATGGTTGAGGCCATCAAGTCCGTGCGCGAAAAGACCAAGTCCACGGTTGACATGCGAGTGGGCGTGCACACGGGCGGCGTCCTAGCCGGCGTGCTGGGCCAAAAGCAATGGCAATTCGATGTGTACAGCAAGGCTGTTGAGCTTGCAAACAAAATGGAGAGCTCAGGTTTGCCCGGCCGCGTTCACATATCGAACGCAACACTCCGCTTTCTAAACGGCGAGTTTGAGGTTAGCGACGGCGACGGCGAAACCCGCGAGGAGGCGCTCAGGTTGGCCAACATCAAGACTTACTTCATTGATCGCGTCAAGAAGCCGGTGAGTATGGGCTTTTGGAGGGGAAGAACCAGGTTTTGATTGTAAACACTTGCTAACCGAGCAGATGCCTCCAGTATCCTGAGGGAACCCTGGACGCGAGAGCGGAGCCGCCGCCGCAGCAGCAGCTTGAGCTTGAGCTTGAGCCGGGCGGCCGCCAGTTGGAGGCTGGCCGACGATGCAAGGGCCAACAGAGCGAGCCGGCCAAGGCGAAGGTCAGACTGAAGAGCAAGGAACGAAACGACTCCTACAATTTGGATAACCAAATCAAGCAACTCAGCCTGAATTTCTCCAATCGCCAATTTGAGCGCCAGTTCCGCTCAACCTCAGACATAGCCTCCTGCATCTCGCTCGTTGGCCTGCCTATAACCCTTCTCTGCGCAACCATCGCCTACCTGTACCTTTACAAAGTGTAAGTGCCCGCTCGCCTCCCAACTATCGGCGCATTCTCCTGGAGCAAGCGGCCAAATTGGCTCCCCTCTCATAGTCTTGCCACTCCTTGCCGGCGCCTCCAAGGGGCTCGAGCGGTTGCGAGGCAAGAATTTAACGCTGCCTCTGATCGGGAGCCGGCCAATTTTCATGATATGCGCGCGCTCTCCGCATGAAATTTCCCACGAATAGGGAAGAATTTAGACGCCGACTATAATGATGACGATAATAATTATAATTGCGGTTGACCTTGTAGGCTAGTTGGACGCGCCTTTATTAGCCCCACATGAGTGTTGTGCGAGCCAACAAAAGTTAATATAGTCGCCGGCCGCACAGAGCTCAAGTTCGAGCTTGCCGAGCATGCGGCCCGAGTTGCCCGCACTTTGCAGCCCCAAGAGGGCGCCCAGTTTTGGGGCGGGCCGCTAGCCGTGGCCCAAAACGGAGACAGTCCGACTGTGGAGGCTCACGCGCGCGCTCGCTCGCTCGCTCCATCCATCCCCGTTCGCCTGCAGAGCGTCACTGGCAGTTTGCGCGCGAAAGCCCCGAATGCCGCTCGAGCGCCTGCAGCCGCGCTCAGGCACCTAGCGACTTTCGCGATCTGTTTCAAGCCTCGCTCCTCCTGACTTACCGACACAAAATCGCCCACCCCCCAACCTCCCAAATCACCTCTTCCCTCGGCGCCCCGACTTGCGCGCCGAACTGGTCGATTTTACCGGCTACCTTGACGGCCCCGCACGCTTCCTGTTCCGCAGAAGCCGCCGCCAAGCTCGAGCTACTCACTTACAGCAAGCGAGCGCGCTGAATCGGCCTAAAAGCATTCTGAGAGTCGTAATGATTGTGTTTGCTGTGTCTATTTTTAGACCCATTCCAAGTGGCGCGCTCTCTGCCTGCCAACCAAATGTTCCTAGTCTACGCTCCATTCTCCCCTGAGAGTGAGAGAAAGAGGGGGAAACTTGAGACCTGAGCAAGGAAGTGATAATGTTGCTTGGCTAGAGTTTGTGGCATCCTAACCAACTGCTTGATTTCTATCTCATTTTTCACGTCCCAAATTGCGCCTATGCTTCTCGGCTCACTTGCTGTATCGCATCATTTGCTATCCACCTCCGACTCTTCCATCTCTCCAGAGGAGAAACCTGATACTAACTCTGCCAATCCCATAAACACGGCGCCCTTCTCGACTTGGCTTGGGCCAAAATTCCAACTCCGCAAACCTGATCAAATGTCACACAGGCAAACTGAAGTGACGATTGTGTATACGAGCGCCTTCATGGTGCTGCTGCTCATTGTGCTAGTTTGCATTTCGCCTCACCTTTGCGAGCGGCAGAGCTCAGCCAGCGGTGCCGAGCGCCAACAGGTAAGTGTGCTGCTGAGAGGTCGAGTTGATAGGCGCTTACATGCAACGTCAGCCCATTGACCATCTTCAAATCTGTTCCAGTGCCTGTCGAATAGCATCATAGGCGTTGCAGAGGCAGTGAAGGAGAGTGCCTGGATGAAATTGGCACTCACCGCCTTCATGACTCTCGTTTGGCTCTCAGCTCACCTGGTTGCAGCCCATCAAACGAGCAAAAATTTACAACAACTCACCAGCTCCAAAACCCTACAACTTTTCGCGGTCGATCTATTCAATTACTTTGCAATTGCATGTTCATTGGCTATCACAGCAGTAACTCGAATTAGTTTCTTGGTTAAAACCATCATTATAATGATTGTGATCCTATTACAAGTGATATTGAATTTAACCCTAATGTCCAATCAATTAAGCGTCCGGCTCTCGCCTTCACCAGCTAACAATCCGTCCAGCAAGCACCTGCTAGTTGATAGCTACCATTTTGACCAATACATTTTCACTCTAACCTTGGTGACAATTTGTTGGGCTTTGTTCCTGATAAATCGGCAATTTGAGCTGACAAACAGGCGCTTATTCTTGTGGAGAAAGCAGGTTGAGCAACGAAAGGAAAAGGTTGCCGACATGAGGGAAAAGAATGAGGCTTTAGTATACAACATTTTGCCACCAAATGTAGCGAAAATTTTCCTTGGAAAGAGGACGATCAACGATGAGGAGTTGTATAGTAAATCTTATGATGCAGTTGGCGTCCTGTTTGCTGCAATGCCAAATTTTAGTGAATTTTACTCAGAGGAGTCGGTCAACAACCAGGGACTCGAGTGTTTGAGATTTCTGAACGATATTATAAGCGATTACGACGCGCTCTTGGATCAAGCACGTTTCAAGAACATCATCAAGATCAAAACAATGGGCTCCACTTATATGGCAGCGAGCGGACTTTACGAGGGTGATGCCCTTGAGGAGTTGGCCAACAAAAGGCGGCTTAAGGGCTCGAGTGGCGGCGACTCCGAAAGTGGCCACTCCTCTCAGGGTTCCATAGACGAGGTAAAGGCTAAATGGGGACACCTAGAACAGTTGACTGAGTTTGCGCTCGCGCTCAAGGACACGCTGAACAACATAAACAAGGAGAGTTTTAACAACTTTGTCCTTCGTATTGGTAAGTGGCGAATTGGATTTTTGCAGCGAAATAGGTAGAGGTAAAATGAGCCTAACAAGGGCCCTCTAATTTTGATTGCAAATTTTACCCCAGGCATCAACCAGGGGCCAATCACGGCCGGAGTGATAGGAGTGAAGAAGCCTCATTTTGATATGTGGGGAAACACAGTGAACGTTGCCAGCCGCATGGAATCCACTGGCCGGGCCGGCTCCATCCAGGTGAGTTCTCGTCCATCCTCCACTCGTTGCGAGTTTGTTTTGCTTAGGATTTGCCGGAAATATGCTTCGCTTCGCCGAGAGCTCCCAGTAAATTTATGCAAATTTTCGCGACCCACACCATTGTCTACAACTCGACCATTCCGGCTTCGAAGTCATATTCAAATCTGAGACTGAATTTGAATATACATGAACCAACCAAAATTGGATCTTTGGGCGAGCAACCAAGTTTGCTAGCAGCATACCTGATAGTTGGTTGAGGGGCTGCAAGCTTAACGAGACAAACTGATAAAATGAGCTAGACTGTGGGCCCACTGATGCAAGAGCAGCCACCATTAGTAAGCCAAATAGCGCACCTGACTCGCGCTTGTCCTCGCTCGTCTGCCACAGATCCTCCCCGCTAGGATTTAGGCTGGCCGCTTGAGATTGTGTTATGGAATTATAAATGTAAATTTGTTCTCAATAGAGACAAAACTGAAGAACACAAACCAATCTCGAGCTCGTGCGCTTGTTCGTATAACGAAAGCTTTTAACTTCCTCGGAAGTTTCGGATTCTTGCGAGCCCTTCAGCGGCTCAAATTGACCGCAACCCGCCAAGTGAAGCTCAAACCAGCGGCGCAGAGCCGCAACCGATTTGCTCGTCCACTAACCCCATCTCTCTCGCCACTCTCATCTCAACCCTCCTGTCTTACGCTGGACCAAACTAAATTGGACGCGCGCCTCTTCCAGGTTGTCGAGGAGACTGCAACAACTTTGCGCCACTTTGGCTTCGAGTTCGATCAACGCGGTTTAGTTTCTGTCAAGGGGAAGGGAAAATTGATGACATTTTACCTGACCGGCAGGAGGCAGCTTCAGCAGTGTGAGCAGCCTGAACGACATCAACAACATCAACAACCTGGTGGCGAAAGCGCGTTAAACTCGCAGAGTCTTGTGGGCGCTAATCCATTAGCCAAGGAAACGGTTGGCCAAACAAGCTGCTCGGAAGCCCAAAATGAAAACAAAACCCCGACGCCAACTGCCAGCCCAACGAGCCAAACGGCGCCGGCGAGTTGGCACCAAGAATCTCAACGAACGCAATCGCCAACCCAACACCAGCAACCCTCGCGAACCTCCAACACAAACGACAGGCGGATGTTTATAATGTCTGCGCGGCAAGACTTAGTTGGCAGCGACAGCAACGCCAGCATTCATCTAGTTTGAGAGCTAGATACCCACGAGCGTCTAGCTCCACTCGCAAAGGCTGAATCAAGCCCCCCCCCTCACGCCCCCTTTTAATTCGTTAAGACATATCTTTTATGAATAAAAACTACGAGATCTCTCGTGACCAAACCCAAATCTAGAGGAGCGCCTCTCTGAGTTTACATGTTCGCTGATCATGTTTCCCGTCTCGAAATTATCCGCATCAAGCGCAAAGGGAGTCGCGAGTTGGCCGGCTAACTGTCGTGGCGGCCCCGCTCGCTGCACAACTCGGGCCCCTTGGCAAACCTCCCCTTGGAGCCTCTACGCCTCTGCTCTAGGCTCACCTCGCTAAGTCGCATCCCACGAAGCCCGAACAACCGAGCTGACAATTAAACGCGCCGTGACAAATGTAAGACACGGGCTCCCATGAGCACGAGTCCAAGTTTCGAAAGAACACCCATCCATTCTGTGCGCATCAAACCATTGAAGCCAATCAGAAAACTTCTCTCTCTCTCTCCCACTCGCTAGTCGGCCAACTTGGAGCGATTAGTTCCGCTCCTCTAAAGTGTTCTCGGGCCGCATTACTGGCCATTTTTAAAGCTTTGCCCGAATGGAGGAAGAATGCGAGTTTAGAGCACAATAAATTCATGGAGCCAACGAGAACAAACACGATATGACCGGCATCAGAGCACCCCCGTTTCAGACCCTCGCAAGACTCAATCCCTTCAGTTGGTTTGGAGGTTTCATTCCCTGGATTCCGGGTAAAAGGAAACACCTTTCACTTCTTGAAATTGGGCCAAATGAGAGTGTAGCGTGAGAGATTGGCTCCACTCGTGATTGTTTGTTTAAACTTGCTGAAGGCGAGGCAATCTCACTGACAGAAGTGCCCCGTGCGCCCCAAACTAGGCTAGCCCCCGGACGAGGGGCTTGGAGATGCGGCTGCCTGACGACTTGGCCACTGCTAACATCCGCGCGCTTGGATATTCAGTGATCGAGATAGCAGAATGTCATGAAACTGTCGCTTTCACGCTGCTGCCTCAGCGACAAGTGAACTCGAGCCCCCAGTCGAGGTTAAATTCCCTCTAAAATCAGGTGGAGCTCTCCAGTGACCTTGTTTACGGCGACAGTTGATTCCGCTCGGCTAGCCACACTAACAAAGTTGCTGCAGATGCCGTGCAATGGCTATAGAGCGCCAATTACGCGCTCAGTCACGAGCCAAACGTCAATGTTGAGTGGAAAGAATACAAATTCGTCCGCTTTTTTGAAGGCCAGCACGTTAATGTTTGTTTCCGGCCCGTTGCATGAGCGTCAGATCGGTTTTAGCTGTGCCAAACTCAGTCAGGCCGGCCCATTAATAGAGTTTTGTCCATCTTGCTGGCTGGTGGGCCGAGAGCAGAATTCATCTCTGCTCGTTGAGCCTGAAGGACCAAGGTCGTTGGCGAGCTTAGAATCTTTGTTTTGTTCCATTGATAGAGGGGAGGAGAGTCAGCTCGTGGCAAGCTGTGCTCGCCTATGCAAGCGGGCAAATCGAGCTCCCGACTGGCGGAAATTGACTAAATGAGGGCTGACGCACCTGCTCAAGATGAAGCTGGCCAAGAGGCCGACTTTTGGACTGGCAAAATCAGTGCCCGCTAACGATGGCCTCCACCATATTTGGACTAGCCAACTTCAGCTCGAGCGGGAAGATTGCAATATGAGCTGGCAGGAGATTGAGCGAGGTAAACCTGTTACAACGGCACCTTAGATTCCTCCTCTAAGGACAACGTTTTGCGCCATAGAAGGCGGTGGTTGAGCTAGATTTGGTGAATGGAAACTATAATTATGAGAAATATTTCAAGGGATTTGTCTGACTCAAGCGTGTCATTATCGTCGCTATGGGCAGGCCTCTGATTGATGGGATTGAGGAAGTTTAGCTCCTCTCCTCGGGCTTCACTAGCTGCGGCCTTCACAATCTCTCCAGCCGTAGAGCCTTGAGGGCCGATCCGAATGACAGGTAAACTTTTGGGAAAGTTGTGAAAAGCTAGAATTCGTTTGGTGGATTGATGTTCAGGGGGCACAGAACAAAAACTTTCAATTTAAAGAAGGGCAATTCAATCAGTGTTGTATCTGAACCCGAATAGATTCAAGGAACGCCATAGCACAAACAACCGAGTTTAGTTCGAGGAAACCGAGTCATTTCGTTGGATCTGAATGGTTCAAGGACCCTCTCAATGGGTTCTTGGATGGAATAACTGTCGACTAAACGAACTTTGCCCCGAAAACAAAACCAACTCAACCCAAACCTTGTCGCTGTCATGGATGCTATTGATGTTGTTGTTGTTCGAATCGGGCGGCCAGTCGGTTGGTCACGTAGCCGCGAGCGGAAGTGGGCGCATCGCTCGCGAGCCTCTCGGCTTCTAGAAAGCGCGGACAACTGTTGCCAGCGGGGGGAGCCAGCCAGGCCAAGATTTGAGTCGCGATGCCCGAAAGCCCCTCGCCGGCCGATTGGTGACTCGAGATTGCGCCGGCCGGCAGACAGAGAGAAGGAGGAGATTTTACGTGTGTAGCTGGAACGAGCTTCTCCATATCACGATGAAGATAACCGAAATTGTAAGCTCCCCAATCGGATTTGATTCTCAGCATTGGCGACGTTTGATGGCGCGATAGATTAGCATCTCGAGTCAAGTTGTTTGAGCGTCTGCTTGCTAGGGAATCTAGCGAGACTAGGCGAGCCAGTCCGAGCGCAAGTCCAGGCGTTGCGCCATAGCCCCCGCGAGCTTGGCCTGAAACGATAGCCGGCTTGATAAGAGGCCAGGCCGAGCGAGGCAGTCGCCGCCCGCGCCCCGCCCCCTCGACCCAAACCCGGCCCCAACCGAGTCTACCCAATTGCATCACTGCCACCTGCTCATTTCTCCGTCTGGCGCCCACTTCCGGCTCCACGTGCGCCGCTCCAAATGGTTGAGGGGGCAAATTCGCTGTTCCAAGAGGAGGTTGGTTGCACTTCAGAGTTGCGGGCGCTGCACTGGGCGAGCATCTAGTGTCGGATCAACAATCTGAACAGTTATCGGCGCCATTTGATCAATGGTCCTGTCGCCTGGCCAACGATTTATGCTTGTTTTGTGTTCATCGTTCAATGTTGTTGCAAACAACATTGCTTAACAAATCCATCAACAATTTACCAACCAAAATTAGCCGCCAATGAATGGACTGAAACTGGTGGATTTGTTTGTCTTTGCTTTGGAAATTGGTCGGTGTGGGTATCAAGTCCAAGTAGTGAATTCCTAAACTCAACTCTCAACTGTAGTGTTTGTCACAACAGAATCTCTCATAAACAAACAAACAAACCAAAATTCACTAACCTATTGAGGCTTCCACAAGCCATTCAAAATGTTATCGCCCGCCGACCAGGATGTTAGTCAGCCCAATAGTTTCTTGTCTTGGATTTAGAAATTAAACTTATCTTGGAATCTCAACCATAACACGAGAGCCTCTCCTCGTATCCGCTGATTGTGTCTAATGGCCACGCCTTCCGGATACAATACCCCAGAATCAGGTTATTTTCGCCGCTGAGCGTGAGTTCACTCCATAACGTCAGACTGTCTTGACTCAGCCTAGATACGTCGCTCTATTTGCATCAATTTGTCGCACATTACGTAGTCGCTTCACTGCCAGATCAGTCAAGCAAATCTTCCCAATACAATCCTCTATCAAGCCCATTCACTACCTGGACTTCTGAACGCGGAATCGGCTTCAATCAAATTGCAAACGTCTCTACTCACATACAAGGACAAGCGACTTTAGCTCTCGGCTTTACTTATCCGATTTGAGTGTTATGCTTACGCATGACATCACACCATTATGATGGCCGACAGATAAACTAGTTGATCGGCCGATCAACTGCAGGTAAAATGATCATAAATGTAAATAGATCCGAGAATAGATTACGGAGAGAGAGAGAGAGAGAGAGAGCCGACAGGATCAGTTTCCACATTGTCGCCCCACTAATAACCTTTCATCTACATGCATACTAATACTAAGTTTTTTGATTTGCTCTCAATGACGATGATGTTGCTAACTAGATAACATGGACTCTTGTTCTCTCTCGCCATATATTCTCGAGGGTTTCAGCGACAGTCAAGTCCCTGATCGGCTGCAAAAATACGATAAAGCAGGCAATCAGTTTACAATCAGCATAGTATTTAATAATGAGATTAATAAGTTATCCGTGTCTTGTCTTTGAAGTAGTTATAACAAAAACAATTACAGGTTCGACAGACACACAAATAACTCACACACTACCACTACTGTACATCTGTTTGGAGTTATACTAAAAGTGGCTCTAGGAGCATTTTGTTTGCGAACGATGATACCGGAACTTGTAATTAGCAAGAGACATCAAGGCTCCCTGCCTTAAACTAGTCGATTCCGGTAGGTTTTGAATGAGGATTCATAGAAATACCGTTAGGCTGTCCTGATTTGGTGGTAGATAGTCCTGGTATTGATTTCAAATCTGCTCTTCTCTTTCGCTAAGCTGAGATCCTTGAAGATAGTAGGCACTATCTCATTATGCCTCCCTTGTGAACACAGATTGAAAATCCAAATTTTACATTCCACTGTGGCAAGTTATGAAACAATGTATCGAGCCATCAGCTAGTATCCAAGCGCTTCCCTGGATTGCACTCCATTATGTCCGGCTCAGACGTTTCAATTGTCTGTTGATTCCTTAAGATTAGAGATGTTTCCAGTAGATAAGATGCATCTTTTCTTATGGCTGCGCTAGGCACGTCAAAATATCAGCCGCAATCGAATAGTTCGCGACAGCTTGCCAGATTTCGCTCGATATCGAGTGCTCATTTGAGTAAATCTGAATGTAGATTGAAGGAGGTGTAGCGAGCTCAAGCACTTCACGATGACTTAGTATGTTATGTTGTTGTTGTCTTAACGGCACTCAATGTTGTGGGCTTGTCTCAGCCTGCGATCCCTCGCTCAAGAATTGCATCGGGACCAAATAGTGTTCATTTTAATTGGTACTAGTACGACGAGACTTAGTTTGGGCGCTTGAGTAGACTCATTGAGGTAGCTGGGATTGTTGAGGTTGGCTCAAGGAGCGACAGTCTTTGAGAAACTGTAGAGGCGTGATGATATGATCCGACGAAATTATTACTTCCCAATTCTTATACTCTTTGGTCACCTCATAGGCGCATCGCATCTCTGAGTAAGTCATACCTCCTACGATGAAAACAATCAATCTGGGTACTTGCTTAACATTAAAAGCGTTCTTCTCTTTGTGCCAGTGGCCATAGGTGCGCTGGCTTGTTGGTGTGGGTCGGCCGAAACCTGTTGGAACCTGCCGGCCTAGAAGGAATGGGAAATGTTTTGTGTCCAGCTTATCCTCAACTGCGTCCTCCATTATATCCTTTATAACTGGTGTCCATCTACTCATTTGATAGGTTTGTTCAGTTATTCTTTGCTTGCGTGGCATCTGATAGGTTTTCTTTCCGCGCGTCCCATCTAATGTAATTGTGACACCAAGTTGGGCCATGTTGGTGATGATGCAACGATCTTGCTGTGGTATATTTGCATGCTGAATCAAACGATTCAGGTTCTCCTCTGTTATTCCATTTTTGCATAAAATCAATAGTAGAACAACGCGAATCTTGTCCTCGACACTGAACGCGTTGTTGAATAGAATTGGGCCAGTTTTAGCCGACGGATCTTTGATCTTCTCTCCTGAAGGATCGCAACCAAGCGCGAGATCTTGCTCGACCGCACATAACTTGTCCACATGACGTTGATACTCTCTCATGCAGTCATCGGCCAATCTTAGGTGTGTTGCATATTTGCTTAGCTCTTTTTGGTGTTGAGGCATCTTCTTGATCATTTGCGATAAATCCTTGATACTTGTTTTATCAGAATTGATCCTCTTACTTTCGATCAATTTCTTGAAAGCTTTTGGCACTCCCTGAGAGACTACAGCGATATGTTGATGGCGCAACTCGGCCCAGATGTCATCATTTTCATCTAAAAGAACCTCCTTCTCACGGACATCATTTCCACTAACAGTTTCAAACTTGTAAACATCATTTTCGATCGGCAGCAGGTCGTAGGCCATGGCTTGAAATGTAAGCTCGTGTAATAATGGCGAGGTACAATCGAAGCCCCGATCAAGGATCAACAATTGTGAGCGCACCTTCTCCGGACCCTCGCCCATGCTAGGATCGTCGGCCTTATAACCATTGAGTCTGGTGTGAATCATTTGGGCAAACTCTGCATTTCGCTCAAAGTCTGCCCTGTACCTAATAGATGGATACTCGCCCAATGTTGCGCATAGGGTTGATATTTGCTCGGCCATTCGCTCTAGTTGGCTTGCGCGGCCTGGTGTCAATCTTGGATGCGAGTAGTAGGCTTGAAAGGCGCCTGGCATATCGAGTGAAACAACCTGCGACTCGTAGGGTAAAAAAGCAATATTGATCTCTTTGCAGGTGATTATAAATTTTGAAGCAGGACTCTTGCCGATTTGCGTAAACAGATCGTCGGAGCAGGTTTCTGTGAAGAACAAATGAGCTCCCTTATAGAGAGCAAATTTGGGCGAAATAAAATCCTGTTGGAATAACTTAATGGAACTTTCGCTCGGCGTTATCAAGTAAACAGCCTCCAGGTTTTGCAATGGCTCCCGTTTCTTGTTTATATCCTCAACAATGGTTATACCCTCGGCAGCAATCTCGTGCATCTTACAACAGGCGCTAATCATTCGCATGCCCAATTGGTCTACAACAAGAACCTTCCATTCGCCCTTCTTCTTAACCGAGCGTATTACATCATTCATAATACGCTGGTTGACCAATTGTTTGAGAGTCATCTTTGGGCCCTCGTGGCGGCTGGCAGCCTAGGTTGTGTGTGTTCAAATTCTGTTAGGTTGGTTCGATGATTTTTCGAGGATAAATTTGGAACTATTGGGTCAATATCATGGTTTGTTTCGGAGTTTAGCTGCGACCAACCAAGAATGTCATCCCTTTCTGGTTTCAGCTTGGGCTGAACTTGGTAACGTCATTCAGCTGACACAAGGAAAGTTTTAGGCCCACCGTGTTGGGTTACAAAAGCGCCCAGAGCGGCCGCTTTGGAAACACAAGCTCGCGCACACAAACACACTGGGCGAGGAAGCGCCCGCCTGTGTGCGTGCGTCATACGACTCCATAGGTTCACGTGTGCCGTGCGTGCGTGCGTTCTATCGGTAAACCAGGCAGCTTTAAAGGGTTGCCCGTGGGGGCGCTCGCTGGCCGCTGGGCGGATGCGCAGCTAGCATAGCAAACGGGGGCGATGCGTGTCGGAAGTAACACTGTGCAATCCATGTCGACGGGCCCTCTTGGCTGCAGCTCACAATGGGGCGCTTTGGGGCGAGATACGCGAAGCAAACGGCGCCATCTGAAAGCAAGTGGCAGCGTTGGATGCGCTGCCCAGCGTTGACGCCATTCAGGGCGCCTAGCGACTGAGCCTGGCGCGAGCATGAGCGCGCTCGGCTCTAATGGGAGCGCAATGGATGTGAGAGGGGCGAGTCTTGGTTTGCGTTAGCGCGACAAGGCCGACTCATGTTCGCCTCCCTAGGATCGAATGTCAGTTATGCAACGATTTTCAATGCCCTCAAGGCGAGTCACTGAGGCAGCAAATGCGGCAAAAGGAAGCCTCTCGATTTAGATCGGCTGGACAGATATGCTTTTGTTGGCCCAGCGAGAGTTGTCAAAATTGCTAGCTGGCTGGCTGGCTGCAACCTGGCGCCACAAGCAAAACGTTGGCTTAACTTTCGTCTTGGCTCAAGTTCAGTGCAGTCGAGTGGCGGCAGCGGCAACAATGACTCTAATCTGAGAGCAGAACACCACTAATTCAAGTTCAGTTTGGGGGCGAGAAATTAGATATGCAAGCGGGCGGGCGGGCGAGCGAGCAAAGTGGGCGAACAAGCGCAATTGGCTTCCATCAAGTTGAGTGGTTTAAGTTAAATTAGAGCCTTTTATTGTTATAGATTGATGTCAAGTAATCTGCCTTGATTGGTGCGATTTGTGTGAGTTGATAAGCTAAGTTGGAAGTGGCTTTTTGCTGTTGTTTTTGCTAGCGAAAGTGCAACTGTTGCGCGCAGGTGTTGCACTGGTGCAGCTCCTGGTCGAGCTCCTGGTTTGCGGCCCTGCAGCTCAGTTGGGGGCGCCGGCCATACCTGTAGCGCCGGCTGAAGTAGAGGTTGTCGAGTGTGCTGTTGTGCAGGTTTGCCGCCGACTGGGCGGCCTCCTTGTCCGCGTCCGCGTCCGCGTCCGTGTCTACGTCCGCGTCTGTGTCTGTGCCTGTGCCTGTATCTGTGTCTCCAATTCCCTCTCCGTCCGCCTCCAAGTGGCCCCGCTCGGTTCCAACCAGCTCGCCGTCAGCCAGGCTGGCCGGCGCGCTCTCGGGCGCCCCAGTGTCGGCGCTGCCCGGCTGCCTGGTTGTGCTCGTGGTTGGGGCGGTGGTTTGGCTGGGCGGCTCTGGCGCTGCCTTGGCGCCGTCGCTGGGCGGCGTCGAGCGCCAACTGAGCAGCGAGTAGACCGAGCAGTAGCTCGAGTTGTTCGAGTAGTAGAGCTCCGAGTCGACTAGGATGCCGATCCAGTATTTGTCGAGCATTTTGTAGGCGGATGAGCCGTGTCTCGATGAGAGGAACGGGTGGGTTGCGTCGCGGCCAGCGTACTCGAGCAGGATGAAGTCGCCGCCCGGATGCTCGTCGACGAACTCGCTTATGTTGTAAACCTTGTCGAATATAACCATCCAACAATCGAACAGTGAGTTGTGCTGCTCAACCTCCTTGAGCGTGTACTTCCGCTCCAACTGCCACTCCCCGCCGGCCGCCTGGCTCTCTGGCGAAGCCGGTTCCGCTTGCGCCGCTTCCGTCGCCACTGGTGCCGCCGCTGCCGCCGCCGCCGCCGCTGCCGCCGCTGCCGCCTCCTGCTCCTCGAGCAACTCGCCCTCTAACGGCTGCTTCTGACTCTTGCACTGACTCTTGCTCCTGCTCTGACTCTTAATCTTGCTCCTACCCCCTGGCTTCCCAACGAGCCGCCCCGAAGACGCCTGCACCAGGCGCCTGAGCGTGCTCACAGTGCCGTGAGTGGCGCCCTCTAGGAGGCCGAGCGAGCCAGCGGCCGCCTGCTCGCCCGCCTCCAGCTTTGCGCCGGATATAAAGTTGCTGAAAATCATGCTCAAACTTGCTCGGCCAGACCGGCTAACGTGTTTCCCGTTCGCCCGCCCGCTCGCTCGCTCGCTCGCGATAGGTTGCAAAATCCGCTAGCCCGAATCTCGCTCTCTCCTTCTCTTCTCGTCGGCCAATGGCAAAGTCCAGAAAGCTGGCGTTCTAGGCTAGGCTAAGTTTTCTGCCGCTGCTTGCTCGTCGGCGCTCGAAGTGCGAATGAATCACCGACTTTGGGTTGGAGTTTGTTTTATGTGCCAGCAAAGTTAGCGCCGCGAACGATGGGTCTAGATCGGCGCCGATCTGGGCAAGCAACCCAAAACGGCGCCTGGCTAGCTTGCCATTGTGCGCGCCCATAAGCCGGCCTGCGTGTGTGTTTGTGTGTGCGCGCGCCGCGCGCCCTGTGTGACCTGGGCGCTGTGCGCGGATATCTGGCTCTCGCGTCGCCGGCGCCACCGCTCGCCCGCTCCTCTCAGAATCGATCGCCGATCAGCTTGTTGTGCCGGGCAACTTGAGAGCGGACGACTTTTCCCCAAACAAGGCTGCTCGGCTGGCGCAATTCGGCCGCTTATTTCACACCGAGACCAATTTTGCGAGCGATCTGGGGGAAAGAGAGGCGACTCAAGTGGGCGACTTAAGTGACATGTTCACAGCACCACTTGCCGCCTCCACCCAACGGCGGGGGGGGGGGCGCGCGCGCAAACCCAACTTGGCGGCTCCCCCTGCTTGGTGGCGGCGATCTTATCGCGCCAGTTGGCCGCCTTAGGCTCCTCGGCGGCGGCGGCAGTGGCAGCAAACAGCCGCGAGCAACAAGTAGTGCTGCTGACGATTGTTTCCTTTGTGGAATCGCAATCTGTCATTTTCATTTCAATTGATTCTTCTTGTTTTCTCCTCTGAACACTCTAGTTTTGGGTTTGTTTGTCTGGCTCGCGAGCGCCGTTGGCGGCGCGGCCAAACTGGAGCTCGGCCGGCGGACTGGCTGGCCGTCCGAGCAGACCGAGGCGGCGAGCTGCGCGCGCTAGGCGCCCACACGCGCGCAGCCACCCGAAGCCCCCCCCCACTTCCGCCGCCCGGCCTCGGGCGCGAGACTTGACGCGCGCCGGCTCCACGACCTTCGGCCGGCGCTTGAACCCGCGCGAGCTTGGCGGCCGCGGAAAGGGGCCAAGTGGAGCCGGCCGGCTAGCGGACCCCTCGCGCGGCCGCCCCATGCTAGCCGCCTGCCTCCTCTCGCTGCTCGGCGCCCTCGCGCGCCCCTAGCGGCGGCGCCGGCAACAAGTGGCCGCGCACCAAGGCTCGGGTTCACTCGCTCACGTCTCACTCTCACTCCAAATCGGGTACAATGCACCAGCGGGCGCCTTTGGTGCGGGTTACATAACGCGCGCAACAGCACCAGAGCGGCCCAGCTCGAGAGGAGGCAAACTGCGCCCGGCTAAAGGGGCTACATTCAGCCCGCCCGCCTGAAAGCTTGCTTGCTGAAACGGGTGGCTGTTTGGCTGCGCAAACGTCACCGTGCAGAGCGCCAAGGCTGCCTAGATCTGGGCGAGCGACAAGTCGGCGGGCCGAGCAGCTAGAGCTTGCGCGCAGGCTCGATCTTTACAGTTTGCTTGCGGCTGGCGGCCGATAGCAGACAGGCAGGCAGGCAGGCAGACTGGCTGACTGGCGAGCGCGTTGGCCGCGCTCATGGTTGTCATTGTCAGATTTAGTGAAATTTTGCGCCAACTTGAACGGGGCTGGCCAGCAAATGTCGCTCGGTTTTGCTAGAAAAGCGCACTTTTGCGTTTGCCATTCGCCCGGCCACTGCAATGGCAGAGTCGAGCGCCGATTGCAATCACGGCAGCCCGGCGCTCGGAATAGCAAATCAATCGCGGCTAATATATACACAACAAAACTCTCTCTCTCTCTCCCTCTCGCCGAGCCGGCGCCAGCAAGCGAAGGTCTTCTGGGTTCGGAGCGAGCGAGCGAGCTAGTGGCGCATAATGTGCCAATGGCGCCGGCCGAGCCTAAATGGAAGGCGAAATTGGCTCTCACAGGCAATGGAGGCTTGCGGCGAGCTTTCAGGTGTTGCGAACGCGACTGCGACTGGCACAGTGGCGCCCGATTGCGCCAACGAAAAGTGGCGCTCCTCACGCCTCGAGCGCAAGCGAGCCAGCGAAGGTGGAGGCGGCCTCGGCGCGCCCGGCACTCGACTGAGTGGCAACTTATTTGGTCAGCTCGCGCACTTGTATTTGAGCGCTTCCAGGGCAGCCCACTATTAGGCCAAGCGGAGCAACCAATATTGAAGCCGAGCAGGCACAATGCCGGCCAACTCGGGCCAGCAGCAGCAGCACCAGGAGGAGGATGAGCAACAGGTTTCCACCTTTGGCGAGCAGCAGGGCGTGCAGCTCGTCCAGCTGAGCAAGCGGCGCCTCTCGCGCTCCATCGACCGGCTGAACCAGCTCAGCCTGACCAACAAGCGGGTGGAGCTGTTCGAGCAGCTGTGCGCTGGTCCGAGCCAGGCGAACGGGTCGCCGCCGAACTTGGGACGGCAAGCAGGCGGGGGGAGGACAAGATCGAGCTCGGCCACAGTTGAGCGCTCGACGGGAGCCCCAGTTGGGTGGCGCGCGGAGGGCGAGTTGCAGCAAGGCTGGCTAGATTTCGAGGAGGACGGAGGCATTTGGGTTCTCGGCTGCGAGCGCGGCGCCGAGAGTGGAGCCGCGACGGGTTGGTGCGGCGGTTGCGGGCCCGAGCGGCCAGAGGCGGACGGCGGCCGGGCTGGCGGGCGAGAGGCAGAGGCGGCGGCGGGGAGGAGGAGGCGGCGGCGGCAGAGGAGGAGGAAGGGAGCCGCGCAGGGGAAGTCTGCGGCGAGGCTCGATGCGAGCGCTAACGAGCGGCCAGAGTGGGCCGCCCTCGAGCGCTTGGAGCGGCGAGACGAACTTTGGCCGGCCGATAACGAGCTGCCGTCGGGCGAGCGAGGTGGGCTCGATTGCGTAAGCTCGAGAGCGGATAGTTCATCTGGCTCCAGCTCGTGCTGCTCGGCGCGCTCGAAGCCGGCTGCAGGCGAGCGAGCAGTGGAGGGCCACAATGGTAGCGGCGGCGGCGGCGGCGGCGGCGGCGGCGACAGAGGGGAGCTCGAACGGAGGAGTCGCTCAGCGCGAGACAAGTCTGCTGGCTGCGGCGAGAGAGGCGACTTGAAGGTGAGAGGCGGCGCTAGGAGGAGCGAGGAAAACAACAATCGTGAGCAGTTGGAGGGCCGAGGAGTGGTGTTAGCGGCGAGGAGTGAGGACGAGCGAGCTAGCTTCAAGATTAGCGCAGCGCAGAGCTCGCTTGCTGAGCCCTTGGTTCCGGCGAGTTGCAGTAGTAGCAGCAGCAGCGACTCGTTGGCGTCATCATCACATGTTTGCGTCGGCGGCGTCGGCAGCTCCAATGGGGATAAAGTGAGAGTTGGGCTTGCAATTGGACCTGAGCTTGGAGCGAGACAAGGTGACTTGAAGGAGGAGTTGTGCGAGCGAGCCGAGTCGGTGCAGGAGCTTGGCCGGCGGTCGAGTTTTGGAGAGGAGAGGTTGGCGCATTCGGTTAGTCTGCTCGACGTGGGCGCCAATCGGAGCCAGCTTGGGGGAGCGGCGAGCGAGGATAAGGAGCGAGTAGGAGGAGAGAAGAGGGAGCGCAAGAGGAGGGGACTCGTGCGCCAGGTGTCCAAGTTGGGCAAGCTCGTCTTTGGTAGACTGAAGCGCGGCTTCAACAAACAGGGCGGCGCCGCACGAGCTAGACTTGCGGGCGAGCAGGAGGCCGAGAGGGAGGAGAGTGCTGAGGTTCAGGTGGAGCTCCTGGAGAGTGGCGAGCAACAGGTGAGAGTGAACGAGGAGGGAAAGTTTGTGCGCGAGATCAAGACGAACGAGCGGGTTGTTTTGGTTAGATCGCGCGAGTTAATTTGGAACAAGAGTTTGAACAAACTCGGCGGCGGCGGATCCCAACTCCACACCCAAAGCTCAATCACAACCCCACTGCTGACGCTAACTCGGCCGTCCTGCACCCGGGCCTCAATTTACAGCTCCAGTTGGCCCATTGGAGGAGTGGAGCCGGCAGCGGCGGCTAGTGTTGGCAGTTGCGAGCTTGACGGTGGGCAGCCCGGCGGCGAGCGAGCGCCGAGCGGCCAAGGCGGGCCTGTTTCTGGTTTTGAGAGGCAAGCGTGCGACAGGGGAGCCGAGAGCGAGGATCAACAGTCTGTTTACGGCGACACGAACGATCGCTTGGAGGGCGAGGAGGAGCTCGAGCTTGAGTGCAGGAGCCAGCCGGCGCAGGATGAGGGCGGCCAAGTGCCAGAGTGGTGCCAGTCTGACGCAACGAGCAAGGGCGCCGGCCAGTCGAGTTCAACGACAATTGCAAAGGCAAAACAACTGCTAGTTAAAATTTTCAGAGACAAGAGTCGCCAGAATCTGCTCGAATCGGAGGCCTCAAGTTCATCGCACAGCACGACGCGCAAGGGGTCGGCAAGCTCGAGTCAGCAGACTGACCTTCAGCCGCAGAAGCAGAAGCAGCAGCAGCAGCAACAGCATCAATCTGCCAACTCAGCCTCTCAAATGGACCCAAACAACTTGGAGCAGCTACTTGCAATGGACCTGCAATCGCCCGCCGACTGTAAGTACAGCCCCTCAATGGGCCCTCTCGTGCGCAACAAACTCTCCCCTCCCCCCTCTCTGTCTCTCTGTTCCATGAAAACACTCTATTCGTCCCCCTCCGTGCCGGCCGACGCATGCGCCCGCTTGGAGCAAGCCGCTGACCCTGAGCGCAGAGGCTTGACCCTCGCGCGCCTAGCGGCCGAGGCGACTCGCCGCTCGCCCCTATGCGCGCGGCGCCGAGCTCGCCGATCAATCAAGCGGCCGGCCAGCTCGAGAGCTCGCGCGAGCGTCCAGCAGCGGAAGGATCAATTATCGGCTCCTCCTCGCTCGGCTGGCGCGCGTCCCCTCTTGGCGCCCAAAGCCGCCGGCCCAGAGCGGCCAACTCGCTGGAGTTGGCTCTTGGGCTTGTAATTCGAGTTGCAAGTTTAGTTGAGTGGCCCGTCTAAGGCGGACAACAAAGCTCGCTCGAACGCCGCCGCTCGTGTCCCCTGTTTACCCTCTAGCGGACCCGCAGTCGCCCCACCGGCTAGTGGCGCCGTCTCGTGTATCCTCAGCCAAGGCAACAAAGGGGCCGAGTGTGTCGGGCTGACGAAAGCTGAGGTTGACTGACGATTGAATATAATAACATTGGTCGCTGTAAATCACTCTCTCTCTCTCTCTCCAAGGCCAGCGAGGAGGAGGCAGACCAGGCAATCGGGGCTAAATTTGGCTCGCAAACTTCCAATGGACAGCACTCCTCTCGTCCAAACAAACCAAACTAACACCCTAAAAGCTCGACCATGGCCGCGCGACGGCCAGTTGATATGGGAAGGGCGCAATTCTTGGCCCCTGGCTCGCTCATGTTTCGCGCCGCTCGTCGTCGGGCTTTCGATGAATGTTGTCGTCATTGTCGTGGCCCACTGCACTGACCTCCAACCAACCAATTTGGCCGCTCGTCTAGCCTGAACCATGTAGACGCGAGCCTCCGCCCTCTCCGGCGGCCAGACGGATAGAGCGAGCGCTGCCGGCTCAACTGAGATCTGGCCGACGGGAGTTGGAGGCGCGTGATTGGCTTGGCCCATTGTTGACCGCCAGTCAGAATTTTGTCGCCGCCAAGCAAGCCTAAAACCAACACCTTGCTGTTTGTTTTAGGCCAGAGCCAAGCCTACTCCCCTTTTGTCCATCCACACGAGCGGCCCGAAGCTGGCGCTCGCTCCAGCCTCCAAAATCGCCGAGTTGGCCCGGATTTGAGTGGCCGGACTGGGCTGACAGGCGAGCGGCCTGCTGTCTTCCTCCTCCCCCTCTCATCCTCCAAGCGCTCGGTCCCAAAGCTCCGTCCCAGGTATGATTGAATCGAGGCAGATGCGCTCGGCTCGGGCGTGAACGCAAACTGGCAGCATTTTAGTGCCGAACACGAGAGCGCTCGCTCGCCGACTGGCCAAGAGACCCTTGCAGTGAGCTTGGGCGCCCTCTGCGAGTGGCCCAAGATGGATAACATTGCTCAGCTACTTGGCTCGAATAATAAGCGGCCATTGGAAGGAGAGCCGAAATCGCAAAGTTTTATCTAAAACTCGGGCACCCGAATTGTCTGGTCGAGTGTTAATTTCTCGTGTCAACTAGCCTAAACCAGTCCAGTCTACACTGGACAATGGCAGACTAGAGAGGAGTGGAGAGTAGAGTTTGGGCAATCAAAAACTCAGCTCACACGCTAGCCCCTTGGAGCTCGCGAGTCTTTGGCAAGGGCAAACGTGCTCTTCCCCCCCCCTCGTTCTCGACTCCTTTGCCGGCCAGCCTCGAGCTTGGCGGCGGCACGAGCGGAGGGTTAGCGCCAAATAGAGCGGCCTGTTTAACCGCTTTCGTGGGCCCAGAGCGGATTCCCTTTCGGCTAGACTCTAGTCGGCGGGCTGAAATGTTCGCACGCAACTTATTCTAATGCAATTTTCCGACGCATCCAAACCGGCGATAAAAGTAGCACGAACTGGCCAGTTGAGTTGGCCCCTTGAGTTTGCTAGTTGATTATTGTTGCGCCAGTGGGGCTGCAATGTTGGCGTTGAGCGGCCGACAGGGACACTGGCGGCATGCAAATGGAAATATTGCCGCAGAGTGCAGAGTGAGCCGCTTGCTGGGTCGCCGCTCTCTTTGCGCTTGCTTGACGAGTCGGCGGCCAGGTGGCTCCTTCATCGGGCCGCATTTGCGCTCGCCTCTCAAGCCAAACGGGTGGACCGATTTTAGCTGGACGCGGTTTTAGTTTGAGCGACCAGAGTTGTGTCCCAGAAGTGCGCGCCTAGCAACTTTTGCGACTTGACGATTTCGAAGCCTCGCGCCAAAAATGGGTGGGAGTGGCTATTTGTTATGTCCATGCACATTTTGCGCGTACAAACTTCTTCAAAAAGTGGGAGGCCCGCAATGCAGAGCGAGGCTTTGCTTGAGGAGTGTAAGTTTGCGCTCGATAGATGACTGATCGGGCCGGCGAGGCGCACAATGGACGAACGCGAGGGACCCATCGGTCTGACTGCTCCCTATTGCACTCGCTTGTTGTCGTTCCTGCTTCTCGCCGCGCTTGTTGGTCTTTGCTTTGCTTGCCGTTGCTGTCACCGAAGCTCCACCAAGCCGACGCTTGCCACTCCTATCCCGCTCGTCGGGCTGCCGGCAAGCGCAGGTGAGTTGCCCGCTCGTCCACCATCAGCTCGAAGGTCTCGCCCTAGCACCTCTTGGCCTGAGCTCACTCTCGGCGGCTCGCCCAGCTGGCCACAAAGCCATAGTTAGCGATACTCGCCGGCAAACTAAACTGGAGGCCCTCCACTGGCAAACTTTCTTGCGCGGCCATCGGCCTCATCCTCGTGCCTTCGTGCATCCAATCAGGAGCCACAGGATTGGACAAGACTCGCAACCGAGCTGGGCCCAGAGGATGCAGCTGCCTGCAAGTGAGCATCCATGAACAAGGGCACAACCTTCTCTTCTTCCGGATTTTCTCGCAAGCAAATGAAGTGGCCGCAGAGGGGAGCTGGCTACTTGTCGCCGGCGGCCCAAGCTGACTCCTCTGCTAGCCCTCTCAGCGTTTGTGTCTCTGAGGCGAAACTGATTGATGGGAGAGCGAAGGGCGCCCTTCCAATCAATTGGCTACCTGAGAGCTGCTGGCCCCTTTTGCTGCTGCTGCTGCTGCTGCCGCCGCCGCCGCCGCCGCCGCCCAAAGTCGGCGACAAGCGGGACCCTTTTGCTCGTCTAAATGTAAAATCAGACCAAAATTGAATGCGAGCGAGCGGGCGAGTTGGGGGCAGCACGAGTTGCCTTGCGCGCCGCTCCACATTTGAGCCGAGCTTAGCCGCGTTGGCTAGCAAAAATATTGCCTTAGCTGTTTAGGAGCCAAAATTTGGCCGGCTAATCAGCAGCCCGCTGATTGGAGCCGGCGGCGTCTGAGTTGGTTTGGCCCAAACGCGAGGCTGAGAGTTGGGGCCGCCGAATGGCTTGCCTGTGCGGCTTGGCCGGCCAGAGGGCGAGACAAACTGCGAGGGCCAATGTTTGGTTTGGAGAGAGGCGAGAGTAAGCGGATTGGCAACTCAAGCCGAGCGCTCGCAGGAGAGGAGCCAGAACAAATGGACCAAAGTGCGCCGAGGCCTCCCGCTGGATTTGGCCCAAACTGAGAGGCAAGTGGAGCGTTTTGCGAATCAACATGATTGCTATGATAAAAATAATAATAATAATAACGATGGAGCCACTAATAATGTTGATAATAATGCGCCGGCTTGATTCGAGAGCGGCGCCAATGAGAGGCGAGTAGAGGGCGCCTCTAATTGCGCTTAACCGGCTAAACCAGACTCAAATCTCTCAACGCTCGCCGCAAATTCAACACCCTGACGAAAGTCAGCCTGCCGCGTCCGCAAGCATCGCGACTTGGCCTCACTAACCCGCGAGGCCTCACGAGTTGGCCCGCCGGCTGAGCGGCGCCAGTTGGGCCGCCCGCCAAGAGAGGAGGGGAGCGAGGAGGGGATGGCGCCGAACTTGGCCCACTGGCGCCGCCGCCCCCGCTTCCGGGCGCTCCACTTTTGAGGCAATCGTGGGCCGGCCTGCAGGTGCGAGCTGGGCCCGGTTGTGGCGGCCACAGTGGCGCCCAAAGCGCCAATGCACTCGCTGCAAGAGCGCCCTGGCTGCGGCTCCCAACTGCGGCGGCGGCGGCGGCGGCGGCGACGACGACGACGACGACGACGACCAAAACACGTCTCAAGTCGGCCGCCTGCTCGCGCGGCCAAGCTCGCCCGATCGGCGCCCGCTCGGCCCGTTTGGAGCCGCCGACTGACCAACTGGAGGCTGGCCGATGCCGCGGATCGAGCGGCCGCCCGACAGGCGTGCGCGCGGCCGCGAACGAGCTAGGCGCGCTGGCGCCTCCATGTCCCCGGGGGCTCGGCCGGTTTGCCAGCTATCTTGGTTCATTGTGAAGCGAGCGAGCGAGCGAGCGCGCGCGCACTCAAACAGGGCCGCTGCAGCCGGGAGCGAGCAATTGGCGCCCGCTAGCTCGCTTGCCGGCGGCTAGCGATTTGGGGCGCTGATTTCGCTCGCTTCGCGTATCCCCTCTAGCGCAGTTTGCAATTCTTGGCCGCCCGTTTGGCTGGGGCGCGGGTTGCGCGCATTGGGAGCCAGCGCTTACGGCCGCCAATCCTCAGGATTGGCCGGTCCTCTTCGGGGCTGCGCCGGCTGAGCACAGTGCTGGCGGCGCCCTCAGCAAGCCAGCCGGCAGCCGCCGATCGGGGCGGCCGCGGGCAGCTGGGTAAGGCGCTCGCGCTCGGCCCACACAGCTGAGGGTTGGCACACATCAGCTGGCGCCGCCGGCGCCTCGCAGAGCCGGCCGGTCGAGATCTGCAGCTCTGCAGCCGGGTCGTCTTGGCTGCGCGAGCTCAGGTTAGCCAGTGGCTTTTGTGCTCGGAGCCAATGGCAAGCTAGCGGGCGAAATGGATTCGCGCTGTCTCGCTCGTTTTGTGTTCGTGCGCTTCATCGTCGCGCTCTGTGCGCGCGCGTATAGCTCGGCCGTCGAGCACGCACGCACAGACGCTCTTGCTCACACAGCGGGCGGGCGGCAGCGCTCAACGCACACACACACATGAATGCAAAAACGACTAGGAAACGAAATGCAAAATGAACGCGAACGATTCGCTGCGTTGGATAAAGTTGCGGCCGCTTAGACAGAGACTGAACGACGATTACGACGCCGACGACGACGACGACGATGAGCGCGACGATGAAGAGGCAACCAACAAACACAAGCGAGCCACTAGAGAAGAAAATAATGATGATTCTCGGTGTCAGAAGGGATTCCGTTTTGCTATAACACAATATTATTATCACCCAACTATATTCTTTCACAGTCCTTCACATTTTACACATTGTTATTGTAGCCAACAATTATTCTCAATATGGGCAATACGCCGACATCCAAGAAGGGCGATCATGCCGAGAATGGTAAGCAAGGGGCCGCGTTCGAGGCCCTTCGGTTGTCTAGAAGTGTTGTTGTTATTATTGTTTTTATCATTGCTTTCCGTCATTTCGCTCCAATCAAATGGGCCTCGCCCAACCAGATGTTCACTTAGACTCCCTGAACACTCTTACCATCATCCTGCTCACCTGCCGGCGGATTCGCCTCGCGCACGTGCCCAAGAGATACCCTTGCGACACAACCCCACTCGTTTGACACCCTCAAAAACGCACTCCAACTAACCCTTTCCCCACCCTCCTCCTCACTACATTTCGTGCATTCTAGTTCAAAAGTACCTAGCCGAAGCCAAAAAAGACTTCGAAAGGAAGTGGGATAACCCAGATAGAAACTCGGCCACACTAGATGACTATGAACGGGTTAGGACGTTGGGCACAGGTAGCTTTGGCAGGGTAATGCTAGTACAACATAAAGAAAAAGAACAATATTTTGCAATGAAGATATTAGATAAACAAAAAGTAGTCAAATTGAAACAAGTCGAGCATACATTGAATGAAAAACGTATATTAAAGGCGGTAAATTTTCCATTTTTGGTCAAATTGGAAGCTTCGTTTAAAGACAATTCATATTTATATATGGTGTTGGAATTTGTACCTGGCGGCGAAATGTTTTCGCACCTAAGAAAAACTGGTAGATTTAGTGAGCAAGCGGCAAGGTTCTATGCGGCACAAATTGTGTTAGCATTTGAGTATTTACACTATTTAGATCTCATCTATCGTGACCTGAAGCCAGAGAATTTATTAATTGATCATCAGGGATATATCAAAGTAACGGATTTTGGTTTTGCCAAGCGAGTTAAGGGAAGGACTTGGACATTATGTGGTACGCCTGAATATCTAGCTCCAGAGGTAATTCTTAGCAAAGGTTACAACAGAGCGGTCGATTGGTGGGCATTAGGTGTTCTTATATACGAGATGGCTGCCGGTTATCCGCCATTCTTTGCAGATCAACCAATTCAAATATACGAAAAAATTGTATCTGGTAAATACAGATTCCCTGGACATTTTAGTTCAGAACTAAAAGATTTATTAAGAAATCTATTGCAAGTAGATTTAACAAAGCGATATGGCAATCTTAAAAATGGTGTTAATGATATAAAAAATCATCGGTGGTTTGCAACAACAGATTGGATTGCAATATTCCAGAAGAGGGTTGAGGCGCCATTTTTGCCCAAATGCAGAGGGGCTGGAGACACCAGTAATTTTGACGATTATGAAGAAGAAACCTTACGGATAGCAAATACAGAATTGTGTTCAGAAGAGTTTGCATCGTTTTAGCTGAGGTAACGAACCAAAAATAAACTACAACAACTACTACCACCACCACCACCACTATCAACAACAACTACCACAGCAAAAACTACGGAAACGAAAGTTTGCACAGCGAGAGATTTATTTTTCGTAAGGAGAAGAATTTCAGCAACTTCAATGTATCTCTTCCTACGCTACAGGTTCACCTCTAGTGAGTTCTAACTAATCAACTGTGAGGGTCGATTTGACCCCATCTGTTCGCCTGCCGAACCACCGAGGTTAACTCGAGAGGAGGGTAGTAGAACAACTAACCACCTCAAAATACTCTCCCCCTGAGATGATGAATCAGAGCAAGTCAAGTTCCGTCAGCTCCATTGCTTGAAGGCGTTCAAGTTCCGGTACATGCAGGTTCTCTTCACCTGTCGCTGGATGATTAATAACTCAAATGCAAATTAAAGTAATCTCGTTCGTTACTAAGCATCAGCTACCAAATACGATCAATCTCAAGCTCTAGTGACACTCGTTCGCAGATCAATGCCCCAATGTGACGCACGACATCAAGAAGTCAAGCTCATATAAACTCGAGTATTTTCAACCATTGTTCGGCTTGCCGATAGAATGAAAACAATATGGCACAGGAAATTGGGTGAGCAGGATTACTAAAACCTGAACGTGTACAGGAAAAGAAAGAAGCAAGCTATCTGGAGCTAAATTGAAATCAGTTGTGCAATTATTGTGTATCAATATTATTATCATTATTAACTTCTATTATTAATTATTAAAACTTGCAAACGCGAATAAATGATGAGTGAACGAGTCGTCCTTGATAGACCTGCGTCCTCCGTTATTCCTCCGATCGCTCTAATTCGAGACCATCATTTGAAGCTCTGATAGAGAAAATTGACACGTAATACTCATCTGATGATTGGGTGCAAGGGAGCTAATGAGAATGAACGGTCTCGAGCGCATAATACTGCATGGCTCTGCAATGATAGGGGTAAGGCTGCTTTCGTTGTTCTGGATACACACAATTCTAGAATAAAGTTTTGTAACAAGGGGAGAAAATTCCCAGAGAAGGACATTTAGAGGCTAAGGTCGAAGTAGACAATTCGTCTGAAGCCACTAGAATTGCCACTGGTGAAATTAGTGCTTCTTCGACTCAAATACCGAAATGGCCGACAAGATTCGTATCTCTTGCCGAGGCATCATCGATCAACGTTTTGCAAGCCAGAGTATTGGATCGATCATGGGTTATCCCCACTCCAATTGCAATGTCCTACACCGGCCAGGCCATCTACTCGTAGCGAACAGAGGAAGAACCTGGACGAACTTTGAAGGACTTCGTGTTTATTCAGTGGAGGCAGGATGCATGAATAATTGACAAAGGGGCTAAAATTCAGCGATGTTCGGTTGCTCATATGATCTCGAGCGATAAAAAATCATTTTTTTGCTATGGACATGCCCAATTTGATCAGACCGCCCAAAACTAGCGCAGCACCACCTGCAATGGCGAAACCCATGAGTCCATCTTTGGTTAGCTTGTTCTTGATATAAGCCCTAAGTTGCGTGGCTTGGCTATTGTTGGGTTCGAATTGGAGAAAAAGGTTTACACAGTCGAGAGCCGGCTCGTATCTTTTCAGGCGCGTGTGTCCGATCGCTACATAGTAAAGGTAGTCTCGCTTGGCGCTCTGGTCGCCGCTACGATAAAGCTCCTCCATCAGCATGATGCCGTCACTGATTTGCGGATGGTGCTGTGATTTAATTAGCGCATATGCGTACCTAAAACTGGCCAATTTTTCTTCCTCACCCCCAACTCTCTTTGATTCAATGTATTCTTCTCTACACCGTTCAATTTCTTCGTCACTTACTGTTTTTTCGATGATGTCATCCATGATGGGACGAAAATTTGCTAGAATCTAGGATGAAAAATTCCGCGGAGGTTCAGGTGATTTTTTAAGACTCTATGTTCGTCACTCTGTGCGACGCTACGTTAGAATGTTGGATTGAGATTTTTCGGATGATTGGAATACTCTTGAAAGACGAGGACGTAGAGCCTGAGCCCCGTTTAAAAAATGAATTAGAGATTCTGTCCTTCAAAGACAGCAGAATGGAAGGGGAGCTTATTGCTTTTATTCTTTTCTGTTGTTTCGGCGCCACTGCTGCCATCTCGGGTTCAGCTTTGGTTGGTATGTTGCACCTGCCATTGGCCATTCAGCAGAGAAGCTAGCCGTCACCAACAAGCATCAATCTAGGGAACAAAATTTATAAGGCTAGCTGGACAATGATTGTTGGCATTGGCACGAACCTGCTAAGGTCGCCAAGAGGGAAAAGAGAGAAACGTTTCTGATGGATGCTCTTGAAAGTGGTTGAAATGTTGGTGTTGTTTACCACAAATCATGACCATCATAGTATTGCATTCAAATTCTTGGACCGCTCCAACCTGTAATGACTACTTCGGAAGACATTCAATATCTCTGAAAAGGCTTGCTCGTCCCAAACTGATCTAGCTGTGTTAGTTCGATCAAATGGTTCTTCGATGCAGATCCATCTCCATTGTGTTGGTGTGTTTTTAGAATTTACATAGTTTCTGGCCGTTTCTTTATCTATTGTGCAACCTAATCTCACTGATATAACATCAACAGCAAATTTGAATATATATGAAAAATAATACAAAAATCCTAATAATAGTTCGCCTAACGATTGTGCATTGCATGATAAAAAATCAGGTAATGGCTCTAATAGATCTAAACGTTTAATATCAGAATTGGGCTTGAAAACATCAGGCATCATCTTCTGTAGACAAGGTAGAACAGGCGGATGGCAACCACATTGTAAATAATGTATAACCATTAATACCAGACTATAACTTGACAAAGTTTTATTGTAGGCGTCGTTAATTCTGTTCTTTCTCGCCCACAGCTTTATCACAATGACTAGCGGTTGGACTCGTCGATCGACTATTGGTTATTTGGAATTGATTGTGTGTTTTTTTAGGGAAAAATTGAAAAGGTTAGTTTGAGTTTTGGAGTCTGCTGATTCATAGATTGGTCATGGAGTTCGACGAGTCGAGAGAATAAATCTTTGAAATGTCTCTCCTCGGGACCCAGCGATTTGTCGCCAGATTTTCTTACTTACGTCTCGTGTAACAGTTTATAAGGTGGGTATTTCTGATTCCCACACTATTATTAACGTTCAAGTCGACAACTACTGATGCAGCATCCTCAAATCGTAGGAGGGGAACTTTTGCCATTATTAGGTGCGATCTTCGCACAAAATCGTATTGGCGAATTTGATCGCGAACGAATTGCAATATTGGTAAAGCTTCGGTTGTTTGATCTATTTCACGATCTGATATCACTAAGCACATGTCGACATCACTGTTATTGTTTCCTAAATTGTTGATTGAAGAGCCAACAATGTAGAGATCAATTGAGTTCTTAAAACACTTTCTCAGAATGTTGTATAACTTTTCCCTTAATTTTGCTTTCTGAATGTAAGTCTCATTCGACTGTCTAACTCTTAGGAAGGTTTCATATATTTGGCGAGTAATAAGCGATTGTTGCTGATTGTTGTGGTAATGGGCTTGTTGTGGAGTCGTTGCTTGCGGTTGGGCCATGGCGGTGTGTTTATAAATGGGATTGGGGAGGATGGTCTAGAGATAAGGATGGTGAATCAATATCTCCCGCTTTTAGGTGGTTGTGATAAATGAATGAGCGTGCGTATTGTTGGGACATTCACAATATAGGTGAGAACAATGATAATATCGAGGCTTGATTAGTGACATTAGAATAGGGCGACAATAACGATCTTTAAGCTGATCGCAATGTTTACAACAGAAACCAAAGTTGCCAAGACCGAAGATGAACGAGCGCGCGCGCGCGTTGCCGAGTACGCATGCGCAGCCAGGGTTTGCGACCCACAAATGCGAGCGAGAGAGGGGGAAGGGAGACGGGGATTTGAAGTGTAGTGATTCCGGCGCATGTGGGGGAAAGTAGGAATGCTCGCTCTGTGCGAACGCTGTGGGGGCAGCCAGAGCAGAGACAGATTCGAGGTAGACAATCTTGACAGGTAAAGCAACTTACTTGTGCTCAACAGGTGAGCTCAGCGCTCCAGCTTGGACAAGCCCACGAGCGCTGGATGGGCAGTGGCAAAACAGACTTCATAGCTGATTGGTGTCTACTCAAGTGAACAGAGAGCGCTGCTGCAGTGGAGGCTGTGAGCTTGGGCTTGAGCTCGAGCGGCCAGACAAGCTCTCGCACACACTCACACTGCGACTCAAGCGCACAGGTAAGCGCAACAGAGGAACGCTGCTTCGAACCCGAATCTCCGAGTCCGAATCGAGCTGCGGATTTACTCTTGAAGCGGAGGTGGCCACCGAGGCAAGAGAGAGAGAGAGAGAGAGAGAGAGAGAGAGAAAGAGAGAGAGAGCTGACCGGCGAGCCAGCGAAGAGAAGAGGAGGAAAGAGAGGAGAGGAGAGGAGGAGAGAAAAGAGGAGATAAAGCGGAGAAGAAGCAGGTTAGAGTAACAGGTATTTGGGGGTTGGGATTCTCCTCGGCGCGCTTTTTGCCTCTGATTCGCCTGATTTAATTCAAGCTTGAGCCTCGACAGAGTTAGAGTTTAATGTGTCTCGCCATCCAGGTTTGCGTCTCGGTATCCATGTTTGTGGGTGCTCGCGAGGAGCGAGCTAGCTAGCGAGCTTGTGGGAGTGTGCGCAGGTTTGGCCGCTTGTGGGGGATTCGCTTGCCAGTTGGATGGGCTGTTCGAGGCTGGAGGCTTGAGGCTGGAGCGAGCAGCGTCAGTGGCCAAAGAGAAGGCGAAGGCGAGTGGGGGAAGGGAGGAAGGAATAGGGATAAGGAGAATCCGAGTTGGATCTTCCCGCCCGCTCGCTCGCAGGTAGGGCTGAATCGGCGGAGAAGTTCCAAGGCAGAGCAACGAGCGGCGTTAGTTTTGCGCCAGCGGCGCCAGAGGGAACTTTGAAGCGCTCGAGAGAAGAAGGAGAAGAAGCCAGCCGAGTGGCAGCAATCGAAGACGAAGCGTCAGAGCCAACAACACCAGCAACAGGTGAGCAAGGGCGCCAGAAAAGAAAATACACGCATTGAGAGAGGCAGTAAATACATACGTAAATATATATATATATTTGTTGCGACCGAGGGTCAGCTGTTGAGATATTTTGTTTGCCACATATATTGGCCGCTCGTGTGTTCGGCCTTGAGGGGCGAGTGTTTGTGTTTTGGCCTGTTGCGGACAATTGAGAGTTTTGGCCTGTCCAAAGAAAATAATGCCGCTTGGAGATGGATGATTCACCAGTCGAAGCGAGAAAGTCTGAGCCGCCGATGGGCGGATTGCAGAGGGGAGCAAGCAAATCAAGGGTTCGAGTTGGAAGACCTGTGGGCTCGATGGACAGATGCCGGTGCAAGTTTAGCTGGTTTGTTTGGCCGAGTCACAGGACGCACAACAGATTTGAGTACCGGCAAGTTGGTGGCACAATGCTCGCCCTCGGTATTTTGGCGACAAGCGCACTGTTTGCCGCAACCAGCCAAGTCGGAGGTCTCGACTCGCCGGCTAGAATACAGAGACACAAGCAGCAGTCTTGGCCGTCGCCCGCTGGCTCGAATTACGCGTTAGAGCAATCGGCCAACGGGGAACAGCAAGCCGGCAGCCCAATCAGAGTGAGAAGGACAAACGAGCCGCGAGTAAGACAACAGCAGCAGCAGCAGCAGCCGGCCGGCTCAAGAGCAAGACAGGCCGAGGAGTGTCCGCAGGGTCGCCTCCTAAACTCGCTCCTGCCGCCCGAGTACCTGGGCTCGCCGGCCCTCAGCCAGCGCCAGCAGCGCGCCTACTGTGATTGCACCGCCGACCTATTCGGCTGGCACCTGACTTGCTTTGCGGGCTCTGCGGCCGCGCTAGAGGAGCGCCAGGCGCTTGCAAGTGCGGCCAACAGCCGCAACCAGGCTCTGCCTAACCAGCTGCACCCGGCATTTAGGGCGCCTCAGCTGCAGAGACAGCAGCAGCAGCAGCAGCAACAGGCTGCTGCCGCCGCCAACCTGGTTAGACGCATCCAGCGCCGCTCGCCAGCGCGTTGGATGGGCGACGAGCCAACAGACGCAGCCAGGAACTTGACGAACCCTGAGAACGATGCAGAGGACTCATCCTCGCACCCAATATCGCTCGCAAATCACGAGGGCTTTGGCGAGGAGCTCACGACGCTTGCGCCGCCGCCAACAACAACAACAGCAACCAGCAGCAGCAGCATAAAATTGGCGCCGAGCTCGCGCCATTCGAAACGCAAGAGTCCAAAGCGAGTGTCTCCACCGCAATCGTTCAATGAATCAAACATTGACGACAGCTTTATCTCAATGCCTTCAAGCGCCTCCTTCACGCTAATGCAACTCCAGCGCCAAGACCAAGGCGAACGGAGCGCAAAGTTGCTCCAATCAAGCAGTAGCGCAAACAACAATCCAAATTTAATGTTCCAAACTGTTCCAGTTCTATTTAGTGTTAAATATTTGAGAAATAATATGATTGAAATCGACTGTGATCAAGCGGCGCCAAATTATAAGCCCGCGATGTTTCAAGGTAAGTGGAAGTTGGACAATAGTAGTTTCTTCTCTCTGTTTTGTGCGCCTCCATTGGCTTCCTCTTCCTCCAGCGACGAGAGCGGCTGATTAGGTTGGCAAGTTACAACATTGTTGCATGGCCACAGAGAGCAGCGCCAGTGTCACACTGATGCAGCCTCTGCTCACTTGGATAGCTCAACGCGCGTCTTCAGTGGGCTTGACTGTGAGAGCTCAGCTTGGAAAAGAGGAACCCGGCGAGCGGGAGTTGAAGGGGAGGCCAAGAGAGGAGCGAGTGCAGCCCGGAGGGCCGATCCGCCTGCGGGAGCCAATCAGCTGCTGGCTGGCGGCGGCAGACAGGTGCTGTTTGTGCGAGCAAGTAAACGTTGTTTCCGCCAACAATTAGTCGTCACCTGGAAGCGGCAGCCTTGGCGACATTCGCACATCTAGCCGAGAGTTTTGTCTCGCTGCTGCTGCTGCTGCCACCACCGAGTCTGGTGGGACGCACACAGCGCATAACGGATCTGGCGAGCGAGTCGACTTATCTAAGAGGATGGATTGCGGATCCGCTCGTTTGCTCACACAGCCTCACTTCAAGCCAGCTTTCAGCTTGACTCTAGTTGAGCGCTTGTTTTGAGTTTGTTTCAAAATGACACAATAATTGCACAACAAGCTTAGTTGTTTCCAATTATTGGCAGAGTCAAACGGGCGGCCAGATCTTGGTGCAATCTGGCCGCAGCAGCCACGCTGAGAAGGAGCTCTCTGGGTTCCTTTGCATCTCTCGTTTGTTTTGCCTTGCTTCAGCTCGCTTTGGTTTGGTTTGTCTAGCTTTGCTTTGAGCTAGTGTTCACAACTTTTCCAAGCGGTCGCCTCCACGGGGCTCAGTCGACTTTTGTGCGCGCGAGGCAGCAGGTGGAAATGCAAATTTGCCCGCAAAACAGGAGCCAACTGCGAGCGACATCCGAGCCAAGAGGAAGGAACGCGCATTGTTTTCGCAAGCCTTTGTTGTGGCTGCCTCCGTTTGCTGTTGCTGTTTCTGCGCCTGCTGATACAGCGATTGGCGCTCTCACCTGTCGCTCCTCCTGCTCCTGGCGCCGCGAGCGCGGCCGCTAATAGGGCCAAGCCCATTGAGAGTCGCGAAAATGCGAGCTTCCGCGGCCGCGGCCAGGTTTCCGCCCAAAGAGATTTTGCGAGATATATCCGCTTGCTCCTGGGCCACTTGTATGTCTACTCGACTCGACTCGGCGCTGGCGGTGGCGGCTGCAGCGCAGCTAGCGCCAGTGCAAGGCTCTTGGCTTCGAGCGCGGAGCTCTGAGGCCAGGTTGATTCAATGGATGAGCAACGGAGTAGACGAGTGTTTGCTTTAGCCTGTTGCTGGCGCGAACCATTCAATTGCTCGCCGCCGTTCAATGGGCCAACATTTGCACCCTCATTCAACTGAGCGCCACTAGATCGACTTGCTTGCCTACCTGCCTTGCCGACTGGCTGGCTGGCTGGCTGACTGCTAATTAATTCGCGCGCTCGTTTGCCGCGAGAGCCGCGGCCAGGAGACTTCACCTCTTCACCTTCCGATCTCAACTCTCGCCGGCCGCTCGTCTTGGGACGAAACAACAATGCAAATGCGCTCGCTGCTCGCGGATCCATAAGCGTGTTTCGGGCGCTAGACTCGAGTGGCAATAAAAAACTAGATGACGAAATGGCCCTCGTCTGGCTCAAACAACGGCCGCGGCGCCACTGGCAGCAGCAGCGGCGATGGCGGCAACGACAGCAACAAATCGCACCTGACTCGCAATAGTCTGATTAGACTCGACGGCCTGGCTCTTTGCGCGCTCCTCTGGACAGCCTTTTATGATAATCCGGAAATTAATGGGGATTTGTATGTGGAAATCGTGAAGAGCCTGAGCGACTTGTTACCATCTCGCCCGTCAGCGAGTCGCGCGCACCTGGCCCTCTCTCTCTCTCCTTCTCGCGCGCTTAAACTCGAGCCTCGAAGCCGCAAACTGCAGCTAGTTTTCGAGTGCTTTCATAGCCATAAAGCTCTCAGAGCTTGCGAATGAAGGGCCGAGCTTTAGCAGCGACAGTGGCACCGCATGCGATGCTTGATAGGCCGTTTTGTCGCCCCGTTCGTGATCACAAGATCCCTCGATCAGGCTGAGCGGGCGGCCAGAGGCGTGAGCTGAACACTTTGACAAGTTTGCCGGCCGGCAAGAGTTGCAACTTGGCCTGCTGGCTCAACCATGAGCAGCTCCACCTGCCTGCCTGCCTGCCTGCCTACCTGTGCGTCCGTCTCTCCGTCCGTCCTCCCGCTTTCTGCTGGCCCGCTCACGATTGTTTATAATAGAATTTCGGGCCGCCAAATGGATCACTTTTACTGCTCGCAAACGGCTAATTTGGCGTCATAGCGGCAGCCTGCAATCTCGACTAGATGGATGCGAACCCTCGATCGGCCACAGGGTAAACAATGGCGCCCGCCAGCCGATTGACATCTCTGGCCTCTGTGGCCGCATTCAATGGGCTTCAGCTAGCTTAGCCATGAGAGACAATTTGGCACCGCCGGCGCCGATTACAGGCCAGCACTTTCCAGTTTGCCTGTCATAGAGCGGCCGCCCGCAAGTCGGATCGAGTGGCATGGAAATTGTCCATTTGCTTCGGCTGTCCAAGCGCCGCGGCCAACTGCAACAATGCGAGCCAATTGCGCCAATCGGCCGCAACCTGTTTCTCAGCGCAACCAGCAACAGGCCCTCGCTTTTCGAGTTTGTTTTTGCAGGTTGGTGAGCCGTTTCAATGCATAAACAAAAACCAAAGCCCTCTCGCCGGCCTCCATTGGGCCGGCCAATGTTGGTCACACGCACTCGCGCTCGCACAACTGGCCAGGGGGGGAGGCTTTCGAGTGAGCCAAATGCGAGCTTGGCCGACAGGTGAGCCGACTGGACACCTGGCAGAGCTGAGGGCGGGCGGCTCGACTCGACTCGCCAGCATCGCAAGCAAGCAAGCAAGCAAGCAAACGAGCGAGCGAGCGAGCGAGCGAGCGAAAGGCGACCATTTGTTTGAGTATAATGAATCCATTCAAATCAAATCCAATTTAATCCATTTTGTTTGTTTGTTCTCGTTTTGAATATTGAAACCGCCAGGTAACAGGAGCCGGCCGGCTTTCGTTGAGGCATTTAGAGTTTAACGCGCCGGCTCAACCCGACTAAACCTGAACTCAGCCCCACTCAACTCAACTCAGCTCAACTCAGCTGAGCTGAATTGTATTGAACTCAACCAAACTGAACCGAATTCAGCCAAACTAAGCTAAACTCGACTCGATGAACTAAATTAAACTCCTCTCGAGTGTCTATTTTCGGCCACAAAACTAGCTCACTAGCGACTCCTGAACTTGGACTCCCTTTGTGCCTCTAGCATTTTGAAAGGTTCTGCGAGAGGAGTTGGGTTTGTTTGTTTATCTGGCTTGTTTGTCGCTGTTGTTGTTGTTGTTGTTGTTGCTGCTGCTGCTGTTGTTTTCGGTGCGTCCGAGTTTCGCCCGATCGGCCGATTCCACTCTCAAAGCGCAGCCACATTCATTGTTGCTCATCCCCGCCCATCAAATTGGAGCCGAAGAGAGTCTCTTTCAAGCGAGAGTTTACCTTATCAGTGCGATACCATTTCATCTCTGCAGAGTCGTCGTCCGAGTTCGAGTTTGGGTCTTTGCAGTTGGAGCCCCGCTTGTCCAGGCGGCGCCAGCGCCCAATGCTGGCCTCGGATCCGCTAGCCTGGCGCCGAGCAGCCACGACCTCTGGCCGAGCGCTTGCAACACAATGGGCCGGCAATTAGCGCTCGCCCGGCTCGCCAGATGGGCCGGCACGAGAGTGGGCTGAAGCCGGCCCGGCTGGTCAGAGCGGGCTCGGGGACTGAACTCACGGCCGGACTGGACTGGACTCGACTTGACTTGACTGAACTCCACTCGGCTGGCTCTGGCCGGCGAGCGCGACTCGAGCGCATGAACTCCGCTCGCTCGATCCATTCGAGCGGATGATGAATATGGAAAGAATCGATTCAATTTTTCTCAATCCAGCCGCCGCCCGGCCAAACGCAAGGCCCACGAGCGCTCGCTGCAAAGGCGCCCGCCCAACCGACTCGCCCATCCCTGAGCCGCTGGCCCGCGACGTTTTGCCGGCAGCGGGCGCCGCGTGCCCGTTATTGTTGAAGGCGGCCAACTCTCAATAGGTCACCACCACTGCGCGCTCAACGGAAACGCGCGTAGGCCGTCCTATCAGCGCCCCCGGCTGGCCGGCGCCGAGCGAGCGCAGCCAGCCGCCGGCCCGATCGGTTTGTCGTCGCTCGAATCTCGGCGGCCAGTTGATTAAGTTGGCCCAACGACCCGTTGGGCCGGCGCCGCTAGTTGCGCAACAGGCGCGCCGCTCTGCTCTGCCCCCATTGCACAATCGCGGAGGGGACAAACCAAGCTGAAACGCAAACTTGATTAGACAAGAGCCGACTTGGCCAGAGCGGCGCGTACGGCTCACGCGAGCATCGTGGCCGCCGCTCTCTCTCTCTCTCTCTGCCCTCGTGGGCCAGCGACGAGCACTCAGGCGCCGGATTTGCGCATCTACCTGGCCAGACCGATTGACTCGGCTCTCCCCCCACTTGTTGACAGTTAAATGAGGACGGCGCCGCCTTGGCAACTTAATTGACACTTGGCGGATCTGGCTCGTCGTTGGCCGACGCTGGAGCCGGTCGGTCTGGGCGCGAAACGGGATTTAGCTGTCGGCCGGCAGCCAGCGAGGGGAGAGCAGCGGGCGGCCGCTCGCTCGAGTTGCCGGCGAGACAAAGGACGAGCCGCACAGGTAGCGCTCGCTTCCGGCGCCTCCAATTCGAGCCGCGCACACACACACCTGGCCAGCCCGTTTGCCTGGCCACTTGGTGGCCAAACAGCTCGGCCGCTAAAAGGCCAATAAGCGCATCTGGGACGAGCAGAGTCGATTTTAAGTAGCATTTTATTCTGGTACGATTTGGCCTCAAGTCTTATCAGCGTTGTTTTCCTTCTTGTTGCATCAGTTGGTGTGAGTCTTGAATCTCAGTTCCATTGAGTCTCCCCGTCTCTCTCTCTCTCTCTCCAATCGCCCCTTGCCTGCCTCCTTTTTACGTGGCGCTCCGTCCGCCTGAGCGCAGCTCGCTCGCCTCCTTTCGCGCCGGCTACAGGTGGCCGCTCAGTAGTGCGCGCGCTTCCCAAATCCGCGCGCAGTCGACATTATGCGCGGCTTGTAGGCTCGGCTCAGCCTGGACGAGTTGTCCTCGTCGAGCAGCGAGTTCAACGATTGAATTGCGCTAACCTGATCGACGTTGTTCATCGTGGACATGCGGCGTTCGCGCGCCTCTAGCGGCGCTTGGGGGCGGCCGCTTGCCGACTGGTGGGCGCCAACCTTGGGCCTTGGCATTGTTTGGAAGAGGCTTGCCGAGTGCGCGGCCAGCTGGCCGGCCAGTTGCTTGGCGGCTGGGTCGGCGCGCTCGCCAAGCGCCCGGCTGAAAGCCCGAGCGAGCTGCCACTCGAGCATCAGCGTGTCCAGCAGATCCGCGAGCTCGGCCGAGTCTGCAACAGGCTCGCCGGCCGCGTTTGCTTGCGAGCCGAGCGCTGGAGTTGCGCCGAGCGCGAGCAAGCCGACGAGCAGCAGCAGCAGCAGCAGCAAGGGCCACCGCATCTCGTGTTGCGCGCCCATCAGCTTGCCGCCTCCCATCATCAATCCTCCCCTCGCCGCTGCTCCGCCCCTACCTTTACCTCCAACTCCGCCCGGCCGATGATTGCAATTTGCCTGCCTTCTTGCTTCTAATTGAGCCATGGCCAAGAGGAAGCCCTCGTTAAGGAATATAACTGAGCTAACTCTCTCGCCTCGTCTCGTCTCGTCTCGTCTCGTCTCGCTCGAGTTTGTTTGCTTGGCCGACTGATCTCGTCTTGGAGCTAACGGGCGCGATTATATAACTGCCCACCACCCAAGCGGCCGCCATCGATCATCGCGAAGGAGCGGCGGAAGTGGCGGCCGCTCGATCGATCAGAGCTGCGCTCGTGGGCGACACTTTTCTTGTTCGCATGGCGCTCGTTGGCGCCTATAAGCCGGCGGTTGCGCAACCAGGACAGACAATTATCGCCGCCTTCGCTCGCACGCAGTCTCGTTGGGCCGCCGCCGCCGCCGCCGCCGCCGCAGCCAGACTTGGAGCCAACGCGGCCTGTTTGCAAGCCCAAACCTCTGGCTGGTCGGGCCAGACACTTGCTGCGAGCGCTCGGCGACTAAATTGAGCGATCAATTGAGCTCGAAACGAGCTAATTCGCCCTTCAAAGGGCTGCGGCGGCGCCAACAACAACAACAGCAGCAACAACGGCCGCCCAAACAGGTGAGGCCGCGACGTAAGCGAGCCCAAACACGCACGCTCGGCCTCCGCCAACGAAACACGCCAATCATGACTCCTCTCGCCTCTGGCCGCTTGGGGGCGACGGCTGGCTCCCGTGAGCGGGCCCGTCTGCGCCGGACGGCCAGGCTGATCGGCGCTGGCGGCTCTCTCTCTCTCCCAGTGAGCTCAAACTTGCATGGCTGAACACAAGCCGGCCGCTCGGCTGACGAGCGCGATGAGCGCTGGCCGGCCAACACAATGGGCCCGTTCAGCGCTCTGCGTGGCCCACAGCGAGTTTGCCCCCCAACCAACCAACCGAGCAACCCTCGGCGGCCGCTTGTTGAGTTTAATCGGGCGAGCTGAAAATCGCAAGACGACAACGCGGCCGCCGATCGCAGGCTGCAGCCCGAAATTGTCGCCTCCACACTCGGTTGCGTTCGGCTGGCTAAAAGCGAATGACATTGAAAGATCTGCAAGTCCATTGTGCGCCGACGAGCCGTCCATTGTTGGCGTGGCCGCCGCCGCTGCTGTCGCCACTTGAGAGCACGACTGACTCTGCAAAGTGGCCGCCGCAACTCGGACATGCAAATTGCTCGCAAGCCTAGAGAGCCGAGAATTAACAGGTGAGCGTCAAGCGCCGGCAAGACACCAAAACCCAGATTTGCTCCCCATCTGGCCGCAGCATTGGCCGCCGCTCTCTGTTTGCGCACCTCTTTGTGCGGCACACATCTAGCCCAGAGGCGGCCGCCCCTTTGACACGCAAGCGGCGCTCACCTGTCGCAGCGAGCGAGCGAGCGGCCACAGAGGCCACCTAAACGAGCTTGCCCGATCAATCGATCCATCCATCCATCGGCCAGCTCAGTGGCCGAAATAATTGGTCAATTTTGTCAGGCTGCGCTCGCTGGGCGCGCATTGTTTCAGGCGCGACCAGCCAGGTAAGTGGCGGCGGCGGACGAAACGAGAGGTGGACACTTTGCTGGGGCCAACTCGCCTCGGCCAAGCTCGCTGCTTGGCCACTTTTTTCCCATTGCGAAATGTCAACTTGAACTCACGTCAACCGTTTGCCATCCAAATCCAATGCTTGCCTCCATTCAAATGGCCACCAAATGAAGCCGCAAATCGAAGGGCAAAGTGCAACCGATTGCTTGGACACCGCCATCGGTCGCCCTCCCTCTGCGGAGGTGGCGCCACCTGTGGGACCGGCCGAGCTCAGGCCGGCAAACGCAATTAGGGGCTAAGCGGTCACGAAGTTGCCGCGGCCGCCGATGCCGGCTCTCTTTCTGCCCGCCTGGCCGACTAGCTGGCCATTGTGCTGCTGCTGCCGCCGCCGCAGCCGCTGCTGTGAGCGCAAGGAGCCCTCGTTGGCCGCCATAAGGTCGGCGCAAAACTAGAGCGGCCGAATTATTGAATCCATCGCCGCAATCGTGCACAATCGGCTTCTAAAGACGACGACGACGACAACGATTGTGTTTGTGTGTGTGAGAAAGAGCGAGAGAGAGTCGGCGTGATTGTTGGCCGGCACCTCTTGGAACACAATGAGCCTGATTGTGTTCCGGCCGGACGCAAGCCGACCTGGCCGGCCAAACTCTCGCTCCCTTTCAACCTGTTAGATATCATTATTTAGAGTCGTCAAATTATCCCAACCAGCTCGAGGCTTTGAGCTCGAGCCTGGCTAACCCCTCCAGCTCTCAGCCCGCTCGCCCACTCAAGCTCCTTGCCTCCTATTTTGTCCAAAAGCTTTACTTGTGTCGCAAAAGTAAGGCGCCCGATCATTAGTGCTGAGCATCGAAAGTGGCCGCCAGGGCCGGAAGGAAGTGGCTGGCCTGTGGCCGCTCGCTCGGGCATGCAAGTCCCTTGGCTCAGTGCTTCTGGTGGCCCTCCTCATCCTCATCCTCCTCCTCCTCATCCTCCTCCTCGCGAATGGTGTACAGCTCATCATACTGCGGCGGCGCTCTCGTCTCAATGGAGCTCGCACTTTGCGCTGGCGCCGACTTGTTCTTTCCGCTCACCTTTGCCCAAAAGCCTGTCAGCTTCTTGTTGCCCGAGCTTATTATTGGCGCCGCTCGCTCTTTCACGGCCCCATAATGCGAATTAACCCTCTCAACTCCCTTCTTGATGTTTGGGTTGCTCTTGATTGCGTGCACTGTCTCCTTCAAGTCAGACTTCAGATTGTTCAAAGCCGGCTTTGCATCCTGATAAACCCTAACAGTGCCCTTGCTCGTCGTGTCCAGCAACTCCTTGAGGTGGCCGGTCACCTTTTGGCGCAGAGGCTCGCGCTCCGGAGCTGGGCCGGCTGCATCCCAGTTGAAGTTGGTGTGGAAGAAGGGATCTGGCTTTGAGTAGTCAGGCTGCCGCTCGCACCGAACGGCGCAAAGTAGCGCACTCGCGCCAAAGAGTAAAATTAACACCTCCTTCAGCATGACTCCCATTTAGTGGCCAAATTTGATCTATCAATCTGATGGGTCGAACTCTTGTTTCTTGTCTGGCCAGAAACCTTTAAATCTTCGAGAGCCAAGGTTGAAATGGCTTCGATGATATTCAATTCGATAAGAGGCATTTGCCAAAAAGGTAGAGGTATTTTTAGAACATTCAATGCGCTGCCTTGGGCTCCAACTTTCGTCATTGTCTCGTGGCTCTTGCGTGGGCGTCTATATTTAGAAGGGGGCCCAACATTTGGACGACGAGAGAGGTTGCAGAGTTCCGCGTCGTCCGCTCGCCGGCCAAAGCTCATCCAGCTTGCGTTTGCCCCGACTCAAACTCACGAGTCTGACCCAAGCAACGAGCCAGCCGTCAACACTGGCTTCCTGTTTATCGGCCAGCTAGCTCGCACAACAAATCTAAGTGGTTGAATATAATTCAGCGCCATAGAATTCATTCACTAGGTTGAACTAGCGCAAGTTTGTGAATGGTTCTAATGACAAAACAACCCGACAACTCGCTAGTTTCAAGTTAGACTTGGCCATAAACTCGTTCACCTGGCCGCCAGCCGGCTGCACACAAACTTATATGTGCGCTCGCACTTTCCCTCGAGAGATAAACTTATAAATGGGCCAAGCTAGAGCTCGCACACAAAGCGCCAACTTATCACTCCGGCCGCCGGCCCATTCAGCTGGCCCATGAAAGGGAGCTCCCCTTCCTCCCCCCCCAACCACCCCCCTCACCTGCTTACCTTCTAATCAATCAAAATCCACCCTTTGGCGCCACACGCACGCTCGCTCGCTCGCTCGCACACGAACCGCTTGCTCAAATCCGATTCCGGCCAATCTGACATCTCCTCCTTGTTCTTGTTCGCCGCCAATCGATTGGCTTGACGGCTTCCATTCTCGCCCGCCGCCCGCTTGTCCCCTTCACCTTTCTCGCCCTTTCATTCTCGCAAACCAAAACGAATCCAAACCCCCTAACCGCAACAACCGCCCAACAACGCCGACACCTCGCCCAGGCTTCAACGTGAACGAGATCAGCTCATTCACCTTCAACAACTGCCAGCTGCCCAGCGTCCCGTTCAGCGTTCTCCTCCATAGAACTCGCGCGCCGCCGCCGCCGCCGCCAGGGGCGCCAGCGTCGGACGGGCCGGCGCTTCCGGCCGACAGCGCCAACCAAGCCGGCCAGTCTAGCCAGTCGCTCAGGCCGAACAGGCAGCGGCACCAGAACTTGGTGCGCAAGCGAAGATGGCACGACAAGGACAACGAGCTTGAGCTTGGCCAACCGGAAGCTGAGTTCAACAGCGCAAACGATGATGGAGTTGCGCGAATGGATACAGAGCACGTCGCCTCTCTCCATCGGCCGCCAGAGGAGCCCGCAATGGAGGGCGCTCGTGCGGCTTCACTCAATGCGGCGCCGGGCCAAGCGAGCAGGAAGGAGCCAAGAGTGAGGAGTCTAACCGTTAACTTGGCCACCGTTGTTGACCAAAGAAGTCTGATAAGTTTGCTCACTGGCTTGGATTTGCTCGAGGAGCTGCAACTCAATTACATGCAGCTCAACCTGACCGGCTTTGAGCCAGATCTGGACACAAATCAGGCGGCCGAGCATGCGACGACCACGACAGCGGGCGCGGAAGCAGCCACAGCCAATCTCGGACTGCCGCTCGGCTTGTCTCGTCCGACCAGCTCTAGTCCCACGCCCACAGTGGCGCCATCTGGCCAGAGCGGCGCGGCGCCCGCAACCCTTTCCGCTCCCGGCGCGAGCACCACCACGACCACAAGCAGCACCAGCACAACTGCTGCACCAACAACCCTAGCCCAGATTGCCAATCCCCCAGCGGCCAACCCAACGGGAGCTCGAAGCTCGCCACCCACGACCATGACGCAACCGGCGCGGAGCGGCGGCAGCAGCAGCACCACTGCGCCACCCACGCAAACCAGCTCGAGCGCGCCCACAACCCTGGTGGCGGCGGCCACCGCTGTTGCAACAAGCTTGCCAACAACAACAACCACCACCACTACCACCACCACCACAACACCAACAACCACCAAACCAAATACGAGCACCAGAAACAGGAACCAGGTGAACATCCTGAGGCCCGTCCAGGTGAGCAGCTCGGCCAGTCGGCCCTCCACAATCGCGCTCGGCGCTCCGCGAGGACTCATGATAGCGCAGGCGACTGGGGTACCGGCGACCAGCCAAACCACCACTCCAGCGCCGCCTGCCGGCACGCCCACAAACCAGCCGGCCGCAACAACGGTGCCGAGCATCCCGCTGTCAACTGTTGTGTCGAGCGTCCATCAGACAGTTGCGCGCCAGCAAGTGGCAACCACGACGCCAATCTCCACAAGTCCTGGCCAGCGATACCAGCCAGTTGGCAGCCTAATATCGGTGGCAACGGGCCAGCAAGCGCAGGCGGTCAGCTACACGAGCGGCTCGAGCTCCTCCCCGGCACTGTCGGTGACACAACAATCGCGCCCACAAGCAGTGTTCCAGGCGGTGCCGGCCACCAGCCAGAGCTCCTCGCCAAGCCAAGAGGTCTCGCCAACAAACTCCGCTCTAATCAACGCTGGCCAGCAGCTCTCGCCGAATAGGATCCATCACACGCCAAGCGCCTGGTTCCAGCCGTCGACAAGCCAGCAGCAGACGGGCGCCAGCACGAACAGCAACCCGGCCACCACGACGGCCAGCTTGCCCGCAGGAAGTCGCCTCTCGCAAACCGAGTCGCTGTTGCCTGCAACCAGCCAGCTTGGCGATCAACAATCTGCAACCTCGCCGGCCTCGTCAGTCTGGAGCTCGCAGCTTGGTCAAGCAAGCCAAGCCGCAACTACAACCACCAGTGCTGGCGGCCAGAGCCTCAGCGCGCCCGCAAACTCGCCCTTCGCCTCCTCTCAGAGCTCAAATGGATTTGGCATTCGGACTCACGTTGCTCCAGCCTCCTCGCCGCCAGCAAGCATGAGTCTCTACGGAGGCAACGGCTACCGGCCAGCCGCCAGCACGCAAGCTCAGCTCGCCGGCCAAAGCTCGAATGTTGGCCTAAGAACTGTGAACGCCAACCAGTTTACCATGACCAGCGCAAATCCGACCACCAGCCAGCAGCAGCATCAAGCAGCCTCAAGACGTCAGCAACAGTCGCAGCCAATGACCACGGGCCAGGACAATTCCGGCCAGTTTGTGGCCGCAGGTGGCCGCTTGAACCAGTTTGCGCAAAACGCAAACAGGCGCCTCCAGTTGGCAAACTCGACAAATTCCAACCAGCGCCTCTTCCAAACTGTAGCCACGAGCTCCTCGTCGGCCTCACCAGCCAGCGAGGAGTCTTACAATTTGGCGCCGACGAGCGACTCCTTTCCCCCAAACACCAACCCCCTCGACCCAGCTGACTCCATGTCAGGCCGCTCGGTGGCGCCCAGTGCGGGCAGCCGCAGGTTTAAGCGCCACGCGAGCGCCCTTGATGAGTTTGAGCTCTCGTTTGGCGAGCTGCTGCCAAATTTGCGCCTGTTGAAGCTGGAATCCTTCATCGACATGTCCCAACTTGCCGGCCACCCGAGCAACAGAAACAGCAACAACAACAACAACAAAGGCACTCGCACTGTCAACAAGCAGCGCCGGTTGAAGCGCCAGTTCCGGCCGGACGATGCGCCGGCCAAGGAGGACGGCCACATGAGCGACTCGGAGTCTGAGGCTGTGGCCGCCAGCGGCGAGCCGCTCGGCCTCGAGGAGCTGAGCGTCCACCACAACTCTGTGATGGCCGATCAAGCGGCGCCCCACTCGCGGCCGCGGCACGTAAGTCTGCGCTCAAACCCAACGAGCGGCCCCAATTCGGGCGAGGAGTCGTTCTCGGGCAGCAACCGCGAGGAAACCATCGACAGTGGCGGCAAGAACGACGACGACGACGACGACGACGGCAGAGAGGCCGACAGAGAGCCAGGCGAAATCTTGCTCCGCTCGGCCAGCCACCTTGACCAAGATCACGTTTCACCCGACTGGTCGCTGCCTTCACCTTCCGAATCCTCGGGCGAAGACTTGGAGCTGCAAGCGCAGCAACAGCAGCAGCAGCAGCAGCACCAAAACTCGTCCGAGTTTGAGCGGCAGCGGAAGTCTGCTTGGCTTCTGGTGAAAATGTTCTCAAAGTTGAGCAAACTGCGCCTCCTCCAGCTGAGCAGCAACGAGATCCCACATTGGCCGGACGGTGTCCTCTTCGACTCGCGCAACTCGCTCGCCCGCCTCTATTTGGTCTCCAACAACATCCGCTTCTTGGCGCGCAACTCGCTCGCAAATCTCACCCAACTGGACACCTTGGACGTGAGCTCAAACCAGCTTCGCCAGCTGAGCGCCGACCTGTTCAGGGATCTGACTAGCTTGCGCAACTTTCGCGCCTGTCGCAATCTATTCCGCAAGTTGCCCCCAAAACTCTTTGCCCAAATCAACCAACAGCTCCCAGCCTCCTCCAATCAGTCAACCGAGTTGCAACGAAACCATGCAAACAAATTGGAGAATGTTGATCTTAGCAAGAACCGATTCCTTGGCCAACTGTCGGCCGATTTGTTTGCGGCCGGCTGGTCGCGTTTGGCGCCAGGATTGCCGAGCTCGGCGCCGGTGGTCAGCTTGAATGTGAGCGATTGCGCGCTCACCGATCAGCTTGCGGCTGCTGGCTCGCCGGAGCAACTGTTTGCGTCCTTGCCGTTGCTGGCGAGCATCTCCTTGAAGGGCAACAAACTGAGAGAGTTGCTCTCAATTCCAGCCCTGTTTTCCAAAAACTATCACCTCCAAAGGTTGGATCTGAGCCACAACCAGCTAATTCTATTGAGCGCCAATCTGTTCAACGCAAACGCAAGCCAAATAAGCGAACTCTTACTCAATCACAACCAGCTAACACAAATACCTGAGCAATTTTTGTTCAATTTGCGCAAGCTAAGAAAACTCTCGCTTTCACACAATCAGCTTACACAGTTGAATCCCAAAATGTTGTTCACAAATCAGCTGATTGAGTTTGTTGATCTAAGTTTCAATCAAATTTTAACACTAAACACGCAACAATCGAGCCTAATTCCGTTTGGAAATGGAGCAAACTTGCGCCACCTGAATTTGGCTCACAACAATCTGAGCAAGTTTGAGATTGAAATCTTTGAAATTGCTTGGAGCTTCTACACAAACTTGCAACTACTTGACTTGTCGCACAACAAATTCACTGGCCAAGTTGCAATGCCTATATTCTACACAATAACCGACGAGCTGCTCCTAGATCTGGCCTCAAATTCAATCCAGAGCGTCAGCGTGGAGGCGCTGATGCAGCACGAGCAAGTGCTGGATCGCTACGCAACCTACGAGACGGACAATCTGAACGCGGCGGCCAACCAAGCGCGCAACCAGCAGGCGAAGGTGCCCACAGTTAGCGTCCGACTTACAGCAAACCCAATAGCCTGCGACTGTATGCTCGAGCCACTGATAAGCTACTCGCGCCGAGTTGCGGCCGCCTCAAATCCAGCGCTGGTGGCCTCCATCTTTCCAAGCCAACGGCAGACTCACTCGAGCAACAACGAGATTTTGCCAGCAAGCTCGCGTTACTCTGTACTGAATGCGGTCAACGCAAACGAGCAAATGGGAGCCTCAGCCGGCGAGTCCGCAGCAAGACAACCGCAACTCCTTTACCAATTCAAGTTCAACGATTTGTACTGCGCCACTCCAGCAAATTTGCAACGCAGACTCCTCAGCCACATCTCCATCGGCGACCTCCTCTGTCCCATAAGCGACCAGCGCCTCTGCCCGCACCAGTGCCAGTGCCACTACCAGTCGGCCTTCAAGACGGCCATCGTCGATTGCAACAACAGGCAGCTAACTCGGGTGCCGGAGCAGCTGACTGACTCAGCAAACTTTGTCCACTTCAACGTTGAATCCTCCTTCAGCGAGAGGGGCTCAAACGCGAGCCTTAAAGCGATTGACAGCGTGGACAAAGTGATCATTAGGCTGGACAACAACCGGCTGCGCTCCATGGATCAGCTGGCGAAGCTCTTCTACATTGTAAGCGGCGCGCCGCCAACTGGGGAGCAAAGCCAAACACAAACCCAAGCCCAAACCCAGACGACCTCCGAGCGGAACAGGTTTGCGCGCGCGCCAGCAAAGCCAACGCTGGCGGCCAGCACTGGCGCCGCGAGTCTAGCCGGCGGGGAGGATGAGGAGGCAGCCTCGGTGGAGCCGCTTGGCCGAGCCTCAGCGCAGCCTCTCACCTCCGAGGCGGCCGCACAGGCGAGCTCGCCGGCCACCAAGAAGGTTATCTCGCCGGCCATGGTCGGTCGCAACATGCACGCAGCCTCGAGGCAGCGAACGAGGCGCGAGGCGGCGGCCGGCGCCACCAACGATCTGGTTGCGAGCAACAACCTTGGAGCCGAGATGGACACCAATCCGGCCTACTCGCCCGACAGTGGCGGCCACTCTTCGGCTGCGGCGGCCGTGCTCGAGAGCGCGGAGGAGTTCAGGAACAAGAGGTACCCGCTCACCTGCGAGCTCTACCTTGACCACAACATCATCGACTCCATCCCGCTCTCCTTCCTCGAGACGCTCGACCAGGTGCGCAGCTCGGCCGTCCAGTCGACGCTGACGCCGCCCCAAGCGGCCCTGCCCACGCTCATGCTCGAGCCGCCGCTCCACACCAAGCTCAACAGTGTGCCCGGCGCCCCTGACGCCGACCCGCTCAGCTCGGGCAGCGGCGGCGGCGCCAGCACCGCCAGCTCGGCCCTCGAACCAGACTCAAACTCGTACCCAAACTCAGACCAGGAGGCCAGACTCTTCGGCCGACAACCCTTGGCGCCCGAAAGGAAGGCCGCGCTGCTAGAGACGATCAGCCAGAATGTTCGGCTGAACCAGGCGCAGAACCAGCTTCGAGCTGGCCGCAAGGAGGCCCCAGTTTCTGTTAGCCCGTCGCTGGTGGTGCTCTCGTTGCGCTACAACAATCTCTCGAACATCAACGCAAAGATCCTCCAGCGGCTCAGTAAGCTGATCAAGTCGAGCAACACAAAACTCTACCTGGGACACAACCCCTTCAACTGTACGGACAACTTTGCAGCAATCCAGGCCGACGGGACCGAGCGGCTGGAGGCTCTGCCGGCCTCGCCAATGGGCGACCAGCTGGTGTTGGCCAGTGACTCCTCGTCGGGCGCCTACCTTGAGGCTGCCAACGAGGATCTGTCCTCCTCAGCCAGCGAGCTCAGCCACTCGTACGGCGCCGCGAGCCAGCTTGTGCCCGCCGACTGTCCCATTGGCCAGATGAAAACCTGGCTGACTCGCCACCACTCGAGCATTGGCGACTTGGACGAGCTCTACTGTGTTCACATGTCGGCCGAGCTGTCCGAGCGGCTTCGTTTGGGCGCCAACTCGAGCGGCCAAGCGTCCGATCAGCCGACGAGTGGCGACCGAATGGCGGGGGCGCCGTCAGCCACAGCAACAACGCCCAAATGGGACCACGAGCATCCGTGGGCCTCATCGCTAATGCTTGCAACAGCGGCGGCAAACGGAGACTTTGAGCCGGCAAACGCGAGCCAATTGCACAAGGACGGGCTCAGCTGGAATAGCGAGCATCTGGCCTCGACTGCCAAGTTGATCGACATAAACATGTACGATCTTTGCCCATACTCAAACGTTCAATTCGATGCCTCAGCAAGCGGACTCCTGTCGGCAACCCATCAGCAGGTGCTGATAAGCGTGGCCATAGTGTTCATCTTGATCTCATTGTGCCTTCTCGTGATGCTCGTCTACTTTGGGGACACGCAAACAATACTCGCCTTCGTGTACATTCACATGAATCCCATCTACAGCTGCCTGAGGCTGAACGAGAGCCACTTGGATGGGGAGAAATTGTACGACGCCTTCGTGAGTTACTCGAGCGCCGACAGGGACATTGTAATGGAGCTCATCGAGAAGCTCGAGCAACAGGGCGCCGAGAGTGGCCAGCCGGCGGGCGCCAACAACAAGAGGACCGCCAACCAGAGCGGCAGGTCCTCGCAGGACGCGCTCGTTGGCTCCGAGTCAGAGTTGAGGCAAAACTTGAACGAGAGCCAACACAACGTTGGCGGCCCCATTGGGGCGACCCTAAGCAGGCGCACAAACTCATTCCAGGATCTCAGCACGATGAGCCGCTCGAGCTCGCGCGTTATTATGGCCAGCAATGGGCCGGATCAGTTTGGGGGCAGCGCGCTCGACGTTCAAGGGGCGAACGGGCGCCAGAGTCCGGCTGGCCACGCCGACACAACCTCGGCCGCCTCCAGCTCCTCCTCGTACCGGCTCTGCATCCACGAGCGCGATTGGTTGCCCGGCCACCTGATCAGCTGGAACATCGTGAACTCGGTTCAAAATTCGCGCCGCACAATCCTAATCCTCTCGAAGGACTTCATAAAGTCTGTTTGGTTTCAGGTTGAGTTCCACACGGCCTATTATCAGATGCTCGAGGACAAGATAGACAGGCTCATCGTGATCGTGCGCGGCGAGTTGCCGCCGAAGAGCGAGCTAGACAAGAACCTCGCCTTCCTTCTAACAACCAAGACTTACCTGACTTGGGGCGAGAAATGGTTCTGGGAGCGGCTGCACTACGCGCTGCCGCACAAGTCGGTGCCGCCGAGCGCCCTCCTGCACGGCTCGAGGCCGCGCAACCAGGTCACAAGCAGGCACCACCACCACTATGCGCCCGCAAAGCAGTTGAACGGAAAGCAGCAAGACTTGGCGGGCTCCTTGGCCAGGCCGGAGCAGCAGAGTCGCCAGAAGCCGCTCATAATGTCGAGCATCGGAAAGGACTGCTCGAACCTGCTGCTGCCCGTCCACCACTCGAGCAACAGTGGCGGCGCCCAAAACAACCAGCCGCAAACAATGATCGGCTCCTCCTCCTCGAGCGGCTCCTCAAGCTCGAACACTCGCTCCTCCTCCTCCTTCCTCAGCGGCTCCTCCACCGGAAACCTGCTCAGCCCAGCGCCGGGCGCCCCAAACCTGACCACCAGCACCAGCACCACCACCACCACCACAAACGACCTGCTTAGCACGACGAGCGCGAGCGTCGCGCAAAACCAAACGAGACTCAAGATCAGCTCGGCAGATGCGGCCAGCTCGCAGAATACGCTCGCCGACAGCGGCCGGGTGACAAGCGCAAGCAGCTCCTCCTCTCTCATGACGAGCGCCGCACTGAATCCGGCCGGCTCGGCCCAGGGCGCCGGCGTCACGAGCATCGTGCTCGACGCAAACCTCGGCCAGGCTGGCTCAAACTCAAAGTTGCGCGCGAAGAAGCAAGAGAAGCTGCAAAACTTTGTCGACAAAACAATCTCAAACCATTTCAACCTTTCCGAGCTGTGAGAGAGCGCCCATGACTGTAACTTATTTACATTACATTGTGATATCCGTTGGCCCGAGGTGGCGGCCGCACCCCGCCCGTCTGCTTGGCGGCCGCGCAACGCGAGCGCGCGCGCCACTCGCCCGCCGAGGCCACTTTTATAGTCTATTGAAGTATTACGTAAAACCCCTCTGTCAAGCCTTGTGAGAGCCAAGCTTCTTGTAAATAGACGCACTTGTTAGTTGGTTCCTCCATCTGACCAAACTGGCCCAAAATAAACTGAAACAGTGGAGACTCCGCAACTCGCTAGCCTCTAAACTCGCACCGCCTCGTCCTCCTTACAACCCAAACTCTCGATGGTTGGGCCCAAAAGTTGGCTAAGCAGCCGAGGTCAGTCCTCAGTCTGGGACTAACCAGGGACTACTTATCCGACTGGTGGCCATTGGTGGCGCTCGCTCCTCTCGTCGTCTTTGCTTTGCTTCTCCTCTTGTCCTTCTTGTCTCACTTTGCCAGAGCAAGCGTCTGACTGGCGCCGGCCTCAGCTCCACACGAACGCCGGCCTCTCTGCTCCAAATCTTCGCCCATCTGCGCCCACTTGTTGCGCCACACTCGGCCGACTCGGCGCTACTGTCGCTACGGGGGCGCCGCTTGAAACGCACTTTGCGCCGGCAGGTTGCTGGTTGCAAATGGAGCCAGCTGCTCGGCCGACGAGTGTTGCGCTGATAGTTGACGAGCCAGGCTGCCGCAACGTCGTTCCAGTTGGCCCATTGCGCAAACTGTGCACTTTGCGCCTCGACCGGCCTGGCCGCTTGTTGGCCAGACGAGAGTGGCAACTCGTAGGAGCCAAGAACAGATACACGACTCCTCGAGTGCCAATCGTTTTGTTTGCCGACAACTGCGATGAATTCATTGTTTGCGCCCGATGGCCCAATTCGACCATGTCGCCCCCTCCGGCCAGCGCCATCTCTCGGCCGGCGAGAGTCCGGTTCGGGTTGGCCTGGTGGCGCCCACGCGCGCGCTGCACAAGGTCAACGGTGGTGGCGCTTTCGCGGGGACGCTCGAGCTTCCTGCGCCGCCGGCCACCGAGAGCGGGCCGCTAAATTTGGCAAGCGAGCTCGCGGGCCGGCTTGGCCGGTTGCACGCGCTTGAGGGTGGCAATTATTTTCCTCCTCGATCAGCTTGATTGATCGATAAAAGCGCAAAAATGATTGCAAGCTTCAGCCCAATCTCGGCCCCGGATGAGCCGCTCAAGCTGGCGGCGAGCGCAGCAACAGGTGCAACCACAAACATCCAAAAGCGGGACGAGCATGGAGGAGGCGAGACAATTGATTTCAGGCCAATTCTGATCGCCCGGCCGACCAGCCAGCCTGCAAGCGCGGCCAATCTATCACTTGCCATTCCCGTAAATATTACCCTGCTCCCGCCCGGCTTGGCCTATCATTTTGGCGGCCACTCGGAGGGGCGCCGCTAAGGTCGCCCCTCCGAGTGGAGGAAAGCAGCCGAATAGATACTCTGCCCTCGCAACACCTCCACTTCGCCCCAACTTGAGCTCCCCCCCCCCAAGACCAAACCGTCGCGCCCATTAATCTGAGCGCTCGGGGGATTCGGCAAGAGCTGTTGCCCAATCCGCTCAAGTGGAATCACGTGATTGGCCGGAAACGCGCAAGCAGGAACAATGGGCGCTCGGCTTCAGTGCGCCGGCGTCTCAAGTGCCCTCAGTCGAGTTCCCACCTCGCCCCAGCTCCTTCTGCTTCCAAGAGCCCTGACGTCCAAAGGGCTGAGGTGATGCTGCTCTGCCGCCACGAGTGGCCAACCATTGTGCGCTGGCCACTTGCGCCTCCCCCCGCAGCGAGTTGCCTCCGAGAGTTGGCAGTCGGCAAAGTTGCAACAGGCGAGTCCAAGTGGCCTCTTCAGGAGCCAGGAAGCTGGAGGGCGGAAGGTTGGCCGCGGGCTGGATACTTTTGGCGGCGGCGGCGGCGGCGGCGGCGGCGGCGGCCAATTGCTTGCTCGGTTTCCGCGTTTGCGCCACCAACTCGAGCCGGGCCAGTTTTGGCGCCGTTCGCTTGTGGTGGGCGCGCCGGCCACTCGCTGGCTCCGACTTTTCATGGTCGAGTCGGCGCCGTTTGAGTGACCAGCTTGGCTTGGTTATTTTTGTCGCCAAGCTGAGCGCTCGTGAGTGCGACACAGAGTGTTTTGGTTGGCGGCGACAGGTAAAATGGGAGCCCATTGGTAGGCTTGTGCGCTGCTTAGTGCGGCCAGCGGCAGCGGCGGTGGAACTTGGCCTGGTCGACCGGTTAGCTCGCGCAGAGCCGCTCGGCTCAAGCAGCGCTGGCGAGACAACGCGCAAGACAATCAAGTGCAAGTTCAAGAGCTTTCGCTACCTTTTGTGAATGACGGCGGCGGCGGCGACTCGAAAACCAGATGTGGAAGACAAATTGAATCAGGGCTAAAATTGTCTTACCTTCGGTCGGGAGGCTGGCTGCTTGCTGGCCAGCGGCGGCGGCAATAAGGCTTGAAACAGCAGCAGCAGCAGCAGCAACAACAACAACAATAGACAATACGGCGCCAGAGACAGCGAAGGGGAACGCGACATGATTCTCGCAAAGGCAAATAGAAGTTTGCTCGCGCTCAACAGTTCGCACATTCGGGCTTGCAGGTAGAGGGAGAGGGAGATATCTGAGTGCAGGCGAGCGAGGTTCCAGCACTCGTTCAGTTGAAGTTTGTCTAGGCATCGAGTTGGTGGCAGCCGGACGAGAGGATTTGGAGGGAGAGAGAGACAGACAGACAGACAGAGCCAACTGAGAGAGCACAAGCGGAGGAGGCGAGAGAGAGTGAGGGCACAATTTTTATGTCGCCAGAAGCTGGGAAGTCCGTGGATTTGGTCGCAATCACCCGCGAGCACAGAGGAGGAAGTATCAGACTCGATGCGAGCTGTCTACTGGCCTGAAATTGTCAAAACGAGAGCTTAGTGAGAGCCAGAGTATCAGTTGTGGAATCAGCAGCCAAGGGGCTCTCCAGGCGCCAGGAGCGGCAAACGCGAGTCAACTGACCAGAGAATGACACAGGGCCAAATTGCCACCTCGTTGCTAGAGCCAAACTTGAGCGCGACCCAAGGCGGCTTCCAGAGTCGCATGGTGCCAACAAGTGACGACTTAAACTTGCTTCAAATGACGCTTTGCAACCCGAGAGCTTTCATGGGCGCCGACGGGGGCGCTGCAAACTTCCAGTTGGGCAGTCAGTGGCTTTTAAAGCGCGCAAAAGTTCAGACGATTTCGCAGATCGCGCAAAGCGACCTCACCTCGCCGCCGTCAACATATCAGCTAGAGAACCTGAAACCCCTGACCAAGATGATCTACGAGCACCTCTTAGGGCCAATGCAAAAGTTGGACGAGACGCTGGATTACTACACAATCGACTATTGGAAACTGAATGGAGATGCAAGGGCGAGCAAGCTGCCCTTCATGACGGGCGGCCCTTGGAAGTTGGTGGGCGCAACAATTGTTTATCTCTACTTAATCAAGGTGCTCATACCAGAACTAATGAAACGATTTCAAGCGTTCGAATTGAACTGGATCATCAGAGTTTATAATTTATCAATGGTTCTTTTCAACATCATGTTCATAAGTTACGCGGGCCGAATAGTCGACTGGGGCCGCAAGTGTTTCCATTGCCAGATGGTTGATCCCGACGACAATTCTCCGGAGATACAGGAATTGATACACTACGGTTGGCTCTTTCTAGTATCAAGGGTGGTCGAGTGGCTGGACACAATATTCTTCGTGCTAAGGAAGCGACAGCGACAGGTAACCAAATTGCACGTATTCCATCACTCCTATGTGCCCATCCTGTCTTGGGTGTATTTGAAATTTCACCCAGCTTACGCAATGGCCTTCTTTCCAATGGTAAACTCGTTCGTGCACACAATCATGTACACCTACTACACGCTCGCCACCTTTGGTCCAAGCGTTCAGCCTTACTTGTGGTGGAAAAGGTACCTGACTTCCTTGCAAATAATTCAATTCGTCATCGTGCTTGTCCAGCTACTAAGCGTTATATTTAGCCAGAACGAGACTTGCAGGTACGCCGCTGGCTACCTTTATGTTGGCTTCGGGAGCGCAGTTCTATTCCTTTGGCTGTTCTATACCTATTATCTCGACACCTACAAGAGTCCAGCAGCATTAAAATCGCGAAACCAGAGCTCCAGGCGCGAGAGCAAGGATGAGTTTTGCTCGCAAAACCGCGAGGGTAGCTCAAGATCCCTATCGGACGCAATCAACAACGCAATTGTCGCAGTGGATGACCAAGGAAAAGGTCATAAGCAAGATTAGAGAAGGTAATCGAACAGAAATAAAACGGACATCTATACTTTTTATCCACAGCTCGAGGAACTTAGAACAGATATAACTACTGCGCTAATTTTTGTTGCATATTGCGACTGCTTTCGGCAATAGATTACAGGTAGAGTTTCTTTCTTGAGCTGACAGACTGTTAGCGCTTGAACAGGGCAGAAATCTCCTCCGAGGTGGCGCCCTTGGTCTCGGGTACTTTGTAGTAGGTGAAGGCTGAGAAAATCAGCAGAAGAAGTGTGAATATGAGAAAGGTGAAACCGTGCAATATGTTTGAGATTGGCAAGAAGCATAGGGAGACAGTGAAGTTTGCCAGCCAGTTGACTGAAACTGCAATACTTGATGCCAGCGAGCGCGCGTTCGAGGGAAACAACTCGGCCACCAAGAACCAAGGGATGGAGCCGGGACCGCTTGCAAACATTACAATAAATACATAGACCGAAACAATCGCAACGAAGCTGGATGCTTGGCTCGTTTGGGCGCTCGCTGATCCGCCTAGACAAATTGCAAGGACAAAGCTTGTGGCCGCCATGCCTAGTAAGCCTGTTGTGTGTAGCGTCTTCCTTCCGGCCTTGTCGACCAAAAATAGGGAGACTATGGTGACGAGCACGTTTACGAGGCTCATGCCCAGGGTTGCCCTGATTGCTGCATGCTCGTCTAGGCCGGCGCTGCGAAAGATTGAGGTCGAGAAGAATAGGACTGCATTGATCCCTGAAAATTGTTGGCTTAGCATGATGACGATGGAAATTGTCAAAGGTTTTCTAAGACTAACTTGGCAATACATTTCCCTCAGCGAGATTGGCGCCGACATCTTGCTCAGCTCATTTTCGCCTCTTAACTCATCCATTTCGTCCTGTATCTCGCCGGTTCCCCTAAACCAAGCAAGCGCTTGCTGAGCCTGCAACTCGCGGCCTTGATTCAACAGCAAGAATTTGGGTGATTCGCAACAATGTGGCAGCGTGATGAGCATAAACGCAGCTGGTAGGAGGGGAATCGCAAATAGGAAAGGCCAGAGATCGGTGGTGCCAAAGAGGCTTGGAACGCCTAGTAGGTTTGAGAGGAAGATTGAGATTGTAATGACAAGCTGGTAGATTGTTCCCAGGGCTCCGCGTAGATTTACAGGCGAAATTTCGTTTAGGTAGAGTGGAGCTAGACCAGCGTTTAAACCAGCGTTCAAGCCAATCAGTAGGCGGCCGAATATTAAGAGTTCGTAGCTGTTGAATGAACGAGCGCTTGCCATCAGGGGACATGCAACAAGGACCAACAAGTTGTTGTAAAACAAACCCTCCTTTCTGCCTATTCGATCGGCAACAATTGCGGTTGATAGGGCGCCCAAGCATCCGCCAATACAGAAGACGCTCACCACGAGCGCGAACACAAAGTCAATCTGAGCCTCGCTGGCCACCTGCGAGTGTCTTGCAAAGTAGGTTTCGTTTATAAACTGACCAATGAGCTTCTCTGGCGCGTTCACAACGCCGCCATTGTAGCCGTGCTGAAAGCTGGAGCCAACTGCAGAGGCCAATACGGCCCATGCGAGGTTTTTGGTCAGTTTACCCTGGCTTGAGCTATCTTCGGTCAACCTTCGAGTAGACTCGCTCCTGAAGCCCATACTCCCGTCGCTACCGGCGCCACCACCGACCGCACTCATGATCGAGTCGTCCTCGTATCGAGAGACTAAACCGGGATCGTAATAATCGTCACTCGAATTTGCAACTGAGCTGCCCGCCTCACCGTCTCGCGCCTCTGGCCCGTCTATCCTCTCGAACACCTTGGCGCCCTCAACTGAGTCGCCTCCCGAGATGGAATCCTTAGTCTGTCCACTGCGTTCATCCTCCTGCATGTTTAAATATTGAACCTCTGTCACTCGTTGAGCCTTCTTCTCCCCTGTCCCATTATCGCCAACCGCTGATCCCATGTTACTCTTCTTATCCTTTAGATCCTGGCCAACCCTTGTTATTGCGCTGCGATGACTCTAGATCGATCTCGCGCACAAATGGCAAAAAATGTTGCTCATTCTCAGTGGACCCTCTTGCCTTAGATTATCCATTTGCCGCTTGAACTGAATTGGACTATTTTTATCGGTTTGGTCAAGCACAATTGTGTCCTACACAATCAGCCTCGCTTCCTCAAGCATTTACCTTTCTTCACAGTCCATCAATCAGAGTAAATTTTTCTATCGACTCCGACTTGAGTTGGTTGCATCCGTATACTTTCAATCTAGATATCGGTTGTGCGTCCAATATGCTGATTTATAATGCAAATAAAGCGCCTTACATAGGGAGGCCGCAGGTGCGCGCGAGGGTCGCGCGCTCGCATATTGGCGTACGTACTAGAAAACGAGCTCACTGGCCTCCGATGGGGCCGCCGGGGAAGATTTACATCGGGCAAGCTCAAGGCCAAAAAGCCGCCCGGCTACTGTATTGGCTGCAAAGTGACACCCGCTGACGGAGCCTGGCGAGCTAAACCTCTGACAAGGACAACACTGTCTGAGATGACTCGCACCAAAGTCAGTCAAGGGTGCGCGTCTCGCCGATTAGTCCTTTGAGCCTGAGTTGCGTTGCGAGAACAACACAACTACCGCTCGCCCGCTACTGTGCAGAAACCGGCCCCAGTGGCTAGAGTAGGCGTGCGGTGGGCGAGAATTCAGTCCAGCCGAGTGGTTAGGTGGTCCAATTAATTCGGTTGGGGCCCCAAAGATTTGCACGCGTTGCAGGTTGTTGTTGTGCGCGTTCAGGCAGACCTCCGAACTTGTACAGTACAAGTTGGCGCACTCACAGCCCATTGGTTTGTGTGAACGGCGCAAGCGCGCGTTTCCCCGCGCGCGCAGTTCAAATTTCAACCGAACATTGGAGCGAGCGCTAGATGGCGGCCTAGGCGCCCCCTGACCACATTGACACTTGACGCAAGCTCAGTTCATCCCTTTAACTGTCGACCGGATCGACTTTGGCAAGCGTCCAACTGAGGTTAGTTATGCTTATCTTGGCAAACACAGGCTTGGCTTAGTGGGAGCGCGAGCCATTGTTGTTTGAGTAAGCTGGACTTGGCGGCGAGTGTGCCGGCTTGCGATTGGAGGCAAAACTTGAGTTTAGACTGGCGAGCTCTGAGAGAAACAAGTGGAAAGAGGAGTTGCGAGAAGGAGGTGGATGGAGGATGAGCTTGCGGAGGCGGCGAGCGCACTAATTGAATCATCGCCATCTGAGCGGCGACAGTGCGAGCGGTCAGCCCTTGGAGTTGGAGCAAGGAGGTCGCAAAAGGAGCTAGGCGCGCGAAAAGTGTGCCCCTTGCGCGCCCAGTCTCGCGCCAGAGGAAGCGGGTTGCGCAAAAAGATATTAGATTATATTAGTGGGGCCGGCCGGCTGCTCGCCCGGCCGCGTTCGCTTGCACGAGCGAGCCCTCGCTTGGGCGTCCGCGAGCGAGCGGAAGTGGAAGTGGAAGTGGAAAATTGCGGCTTTTTGGCGCAACTTTGATCACTCAATTACATTTGGGCGGCAAGAGAGGCGAGGAGAGGAGAAGGCGAATTGGGAAGCAAGAATAATCAACTTACAGTTTGCGCGCTCCTGCTGTCCAATGGGACAGCTTGATATTTGCGGCTAAGCAAACAAGCGGAAGATTAAAATTTGTCACCAGAGAGAGAGAGAGTGGAGTCGGTTGAGGGGCGCGCTGGCCTTGTTCGACTCGCTTTGAGTTGAGATTTTTTGACAACTCTGCGCGCAGGCCAATTGGCTGCGCTCGGGGATCCAAAATGCATGGGGGCCGCGCGCGTTGCGGAAATGGCGGCGGCCGTGTGAGTCCAAGCGGAAGCTTAGTGGGCGACCGGTCAGCGGCTTGCTGCGCGCGGCCAGCTTGCCACTCGGCCGAGTGCTGTGCAGGTTTGCCAACTTCGACTGGCCGGCCGCGCGAGTGGGCGAGACCGGAATTGAGCGCGGACGAGCCGAGCAAGGGCGCCACAACAAGCGAGAGCGACGAGAGGCGAGTCTTGGGCGCCGCCGAGCTGGCCGCCAACAAGCGGCAGCCAATCAGACCGACCAGCCTGTTTGGTGTCCCAAACCGCGAACTGGCCGCCGAGCGAGAGTTGACACTTGAATCGGAGTCCGACGACAAAATGGGCCCAAGGAGCGCGCAGCAACCTGTTAGTTTGGGGCCGAGTTTCGCGTCCGAGCTGAGGCAAGCACAGCAGCAGCAGCAAGCGAGCCAGCCGAACCAGCTGAACCAAGTCGGCTTCCAACAGCAGCAGCAGCAACAGCAGTCGATGAACACGACGACGAGCACAAACTCGGCGCAGACAGCAATAAGCTTGAGCGCCGGCTCAAACGCAAGCACAGGAAGCCAGCAAAACCAGCAAGCAAGCCAGCGCCAGTCGGCGAGCTCGGCGAGAGCCTCGGCCGGCGAGCTCAGCGCCGCCGACCCGCAAAACCCCTACCCTCTCTACGCGCCAGTCACCTTCTTCTATCTCAGCCAGACTGTCCGGCCGAGGAGCTGGTGCCTTGCAATCGTCTCCAACAAATACCCTCTCCATTCAGCACACAAACCCGCGGCTCCCCCCACCCCCTCCGAACCCCCCCCTCCGGTCAGCAGTGGGCGGCGGCCCCAGGTAAGTGGGCCCAATCGGTGTGTCGGCGTCGTTTTTGGCGGAGGCAAGCTAATGATGGTTGGCCGGCGGCCAAGCCAGCGCTGGCTCGCGGCGGCCGGCTCGCAAGTGAAAAGGGGCGCTTGTAAGTTTGTTGTTTTAAGCGGCGTTGGAGGGTTGCGCTGTCGGCGCGGCGGGCATTTGTCGGCGCCGTTGCCGCCCACAGCGATCGGCGGACAGGAGGCGGCCGCGCCAGCAGCGGAGGCCAAGTCGCCGGCCAGACACAATGGGGCCTCCGAGCGGAACATTGACATGTTTTTGCCGCTTCCTCGCCTCTCGCCTGTCGCTCGTCGCCCGTCTATGCGTCACAATGGAACAACGCCAGCTCGGGCCGCCCAATCTGGCGCCCGAAAGTCCTGTGCGAGCGCGCTCGATACTTCCTAATGGAGTTTGGGGCCCGCTTGCGATGAGTTGCTAGTAACAAGAGGCGGCCGGTGTGTTTGGTGTCGATTTGGGGCTGCCAACGACAGCTCGACTGGTGGCGGCAAACGGCAGGAGCACAAAGCAAGCAACTGGCAGCCGCAGCGCCGGGCGATCGCCTTGGCCGGCGGCCATGCCACTGGCCAAGGCGCCCAACGAGGGCGCTCCCATTGTCGCCCGTTCCGCCTCAGCTCTCCGGCCGAGCTTGTGCGTGGCGATTTAAATTCACCTGATTGTGAATCAATCCCGCAAACTTTGCTCGCCCAGCTCCTCCTTGAGCCAACTGGGCGGCCGGCCGGCCGAGGGAGACAAAGCGGCGCCGGCCGCAAACAATGGCCAGCCGCTTGGCTACGTGCTGTTTCCATTCATTGTAATATGGTAATGAGCTGCGCCAACCAGATTGCTGCCGACTGGCCGCCCGTTTAGCCGGCGCAGGCGCCCTCGCGGCCGGCATCTCTCGCGGACGCAGCCAGCGAAAGGTTGGCTGCAAATTGGCTTGCAGCCTGATTGGCCGGCTCGTTCCGGCTGGCGTTGATTCCTCGCGGCGCCAATCTTGCGCCAACGACACAAGCGGCCAAACAAAACAAGGCCAGACCAAACTTGGCTCGCACTTTTGAAGAACAAAAGAGCCAGAGCTCGCTTGTTTTTGGCCCAACCAGAAGATCTTATCTCCCACTTGCTCGGCCGGCCTGTTATCGATGGTCCGGCCGCCCGCGACTTCCTGGCGGCGGCGGCGGCGGCGGCTCGAGTCGGCCGATGGAGCGGACAGTCGGAAGTTCGGGGCCAAGAGAGGCGGGAGGACAAGATACGACAAGTTTGCGGCCCAACTAACGCGCATGGAGCCGAGCGCGACTCTCGACTCCAGTCTGGCGGCCCGATTTGCGCCAATGGCGGCTCAACCATTATCGCGACCCAAAAATCTCGCCCTATCTCTCTTTTGGGCGCTCGCTAACCCTCGCATCCGTTTGCCACCCTCCTCCGGCCAATAATGACGACTTTCGTGTAATGGCCAATTGTGTGCTCGTTCGCCCCCGACTGGCGGTCGCGAAAGTCGATCGTATGCGCTCGTCCGTGATGGCCGCAAGTTGCGCGCTTCCGCACTTCTGGGGTTTTTACCCGGTCGGTCTGGGAATTTTGGGCGAGAGCTCCAGCGCGAAAGTTTGATCGCCAAACTCTGGCCGCTGGATGAGGGTTTGGGCCGCGTTTGTTGGGTCAAGCTAACCAGCTGAACTATTTGCTTCCGAGCGAGTTGGTTGCCGAGTTCCCGCCCAGCCACGCCCACCCCGCTAGCTCGCCAATCTCGCCCACCGAAAATCCCAAATCTCTCACAGGCCGAGTGGAGGCGGACTGGGCAAAATGGTGCCCAAATTGGGCAGGAAAGGGGAGCCTCACAGCGCAAAGGCCAGCCAATGCAGAGCAAGCGCGCCTCATCCCCGTTTCAGTGGGCCACCTTCAATGAAATTGAGGCAGAAAATGGCGGCGAGCTGGCCGCCACTTATGCAGATATTACATGCGCTCGCACACTCTGGCCGCCCAATCAGTTTAAATGGCAGCCGGCTTGGACGGGTTCAGAGTGCGCCGAGCGACCGGAAGGAGGGGGGCCAATTCTGGGCGGCGAGCTTGCGTATTGTTCAATTGCAGTGCTTTGCTGCCGCCGCCGCTGTTTGCTCGACAGAAGCGACCAGCTCCGAGTGGCTTTGGCCGCATTGACATGGACACCGGCGCCGACATTTTTGCATCACCGATTCCTTTGAACAACAAACCATTGTGGCCTTTGGAATGGGAGCGCGCGCGAAGATTGAATGTTTTCCTTTTTGAATTTTGTGATCGATTTTATGGCGGCGACACATCCGTCTTTGGGCGCTCGCGCGTCTCCTCGGCCAGGTTTGCCTGTTGGCGCTAGGGAGGACATGGCGCGCTTGCTTGCGGCGCGTCAACTGGGCTTGGTCGCGAACGGAGCTAGGCGCCCCCTTGCACTGGAGGCGCCAGCAGAGCGAGCTAGCTAGCTAGCGAAACACAAGCCACTACTTGTTCCTCTCGGCTGCGTTCGCATGAATATGCAATTAAATGGCCGCCAAAGAGGCAGATGGGGCATGAAAAATGGTTTGAATGAGCGCGAGTCTGCCTCTGTTTGGGCGCTGATTTGTTGCCAAACCCAAATTCACTTCTCCCGGCTCGCGCTCAGGTGCAACGCCGCTCGCAAATGCATTCTGGCGCCCGAATCGGCGCCGGCTGGCCCGAAACAACGAGCGGCCGGCAAATCAATTGAGCGAGCCGAGGCTGGCCGCTCTGGTTTGGGGCCCCGTTGCGTAATGTTAGCCAGGCGGATTGGCCCGTTTGAGCCGTGTGGTTGGAGTCCAATGAGAGCTCGTGTGTTTATTTTGGCCTCGTTGGTGGCGGCTGGCCCACAGTTTGCGCGTCAACGTTGGCGCCGCCAATTTGCAACTCGGCGGCGCGCGAGCTGCACTCGCGCTTTGGGGGCCAATTAGCTGTTGGCGCCGCTTGGCCCTCGCGCCTCCCACTCGTCCATGCGCGGCTCAAAGGAAGTTGAGCCGGGCCGGCCAGGTGGGCGGCTTGGCGGCCGATGATTGATAGGCTGGCCGGCGGCGAGCACAAAGGCTGACCCAAGCAGGCGGTGCCTCAATGCGGGAACGATTGAGACATCTCGCTCGCCGCTGCAGCCGGCGCCCCCCTAATGGAGGCGCGCAATTTGCAATTTTCCAACCGGCCGCCCCACCTGCGCACGCTGGCCGGCCCGGCCAACTCAACCGGACTGCGGCGGCCCGCAATGGACTGGCCAGTGGACGAGACTCGGCCGCGGAGGCAATTGGAGCGGCGCTTGCCAGCGAGGCCACGAGGGATGAATGAATAATGATTTCGTTAATGGTTCTCGATGTTTCGCCGGCTTGGATGCGTCAATTGTTGGCCGCAAGAGGCGGCTTGCAAGGGCGCCGCACTCGCTCGCCTCCTCCTTGAGAACCTCTCGCAGTTGCTGGCCGGCCGGCTGCAGCTGGCGGCGAGCTCCAATTTCGGGCCAGGTGAATGGGCCGATTCTGGGGCTCGAAATTCCCAGCTCCCCCCCCCTCCGCGAGTGTGCTGAGCCGAAATTGAATTGCACTGCTTTGGGCTAGGCTGTTGCGCCTGCCGAGAGCCGCGCTGGCCTCTTGGCGGCGGCGGCGGCGGCGGCCAGAGATTAGATTAGAGGCTCTGGCGGGCCAATAAAATGTTTATTTTGCATAAGTTGCGGGCGCAGAGAGGCGGCCGCCCAGACGAGTAGCCGAGCGGCGGCCGGAAACGGTGGGCGGCCAGTTGGGGCGAGAGCGTCTCCATTCCGCCCACCAAGCAGAGCCCATGTTGACATTGGCGCCGCTTCCTGGTCAAACCTGCGCCGCCAAGACCGAAATTGGCCTAGAACACGAGATGGGCCCATTATTGGCCGGCCGCTTGTTGGCCGGCCAAGCGTAATAATAGCGCAGAGACACGAGCACCTTGCGCCCGCTTTAGCGAGTGCGAGCTGCTCTGTCTCGGCTAGGCCAGCACACAGCCGACACAGAGGGAACCAACTCGCAACTCAAACCAACTTAACTCCAAACCAAACTCGACGCTTGGAGGCCTAAAAATGGGCGCCCACCTGCCCACTTTGGGCGCCAAACTTAATTAAGCGGCCTCAAACGGACTAGCGAGTGCGCTGCCACTAGCGAGAGCGGCGACAACAATCGCGGCCCCTTGGATTGTCTCGCCCCGTCTCGCTCGGCCTCTCGCTGATATTTGGTCCCCAGTTGCCAATTGCATGTTGTGCCAGAATGGTGCCGCCTTGCTCACCTGGCCGCCGTTCAGCTTAGCTCAGCCGAACTGAACTGAACTGAACTGAACTCAGCCAAGCTCAACTGAATTGGACTAACCAAAGCAGGCAAATCGTTTGGATGGCGCAGAGATTAAAATTTGGCCCCACGAGTTTAAATTGTGCGGCACAAATTGGGCCGCAAAAGTGGCCACTCTGGGCGGCGAGGAAAGCTGGTTGACGCGCGCGCGGGAGAGATGAGCCAGACTGGATCAGTTTGAGCGCGGCCGGCAGCTCGTTAACCTGCCGGCACTTGTTTGATTGGCCAGCCTGTGCACGGTGCGGCCGACCAGTTGGGGCGAAAATCAGCGCTACTTTGCGAGTTGTTAGAAAGGCGCTTATCTGGCAGCTAGCTCGTTGCTTTGCCGCCCACTCGCTCGCTCTGGCCGCGGCAGCTGCCGCCGCTACATCTGCGCCTCGAGGCCGCCTATAAGGCTTGCGGGCGGCCGGGCGGGCGGGCCGGTCGGCGCAGACATTATCATTGATGCATTGGGCTGCTGCTTGCAAAACGAGCCCATTTAAAACTCGCGCGCCCACTCCTTGCGGCGACGCGCGCAGAGAGGCGGTAATTACAAAGGGGGCGCCAACTCGGCCAGTTGTCTTGGCGCCGCAACAAAATGAATCCGGCGCAACTCAAAAGTGGCGCCCGCGCGCAAACTCTGCCCGCCGATCCACCTGCCAAACTTGGCTGCCAAAGTGCAAAAACAATCTTCTCCCCCTTTCGCGCCGCCGCCGCCGCCGCCGCCGCCGCTAACAACAACAACAACAACAACAACCTGGAGCCGTTGGCTGATTCGATTTGCATTAATCAATTAGAGGCTTCGCGCCGCCCAAGTTTGCTTGGCCGCGCAAGTTATCGCTGCGCCCGTCTGCGAGCTAAGCGGCTCTCGCTCGGCGGATCCGTGCGCTCATCTCGGCGCTCCGCTCTACGCGCAATTAGCGCTAAACGGAGCCGAGATTTGCGGCCGCCACCGAGCCGCCGAGTGGCGCCGTCAGCGGGCAGCTGGCGCTTGCAGGGAGGGGGGAGGAGGGAAGCCAATTAGTTGGCCGAGCGCCCGTCCACTAACACTCGGCGCCCGCAGCCACAGCTCCATCCGGCGGCTAGCGCGCGGAACTCGCGCCTGGCCAGCGCGCTTCCGGCAGCCGCCGCTGGCCGCCCATTCAAAAAGCAATCTACCAATTGGAGTGGCGACACTGGCGCGCGGCCAGGTTTGCTTGCGCGCATCATCATCAGCGGGCGGCCGGGCGAGTTAGCTGCCGCTCTGGGCGCCTCGAGTGGCGGCCGGAAGCGGCATCTTAGGCGCGGCGGGCGACACGTATCATTACGCGCGGCTTCCGTTGGCGCGGCTATAGAGCGAGAGCGGCGCACCTCGCCCAGGGTGCGCTCAAAAGTGGCCGCCCCACAGCAGCCCTCGATTGCGGCGCTTGGCTTGATGCTGGCGCTGCAAGCGCGACGGGCAACCTGCGGCTAGACTCGCGGGCGCCAATCAGCGCTCGAGCAGCCAGGAGCAAAATCAGCGCCCTCAACACCAGAGAGCAAAGCGGGCCGACCAAACGGAGCTCCATCATTATCGGCCCTCCCGCGCAAGCAGCAAGCCGGCCCCGCAAACTGGACTCGCCGGCCGATCCCTCCAAGCCGACAAACTTGCTCGCCCGTCGCTGAGAGAGGCGCCCATGATTAGATAATATCCGATTGTTCCATTGGCCGGATGATGGATGAGACGGCAGAGCGAGTTGGCGCCAGCTGCCCAAGGGATTGAGTTTGTGCCCCTCTCGCAGCTGCATTGGCTAGGCAGGTGCGCGAGCAAGGGCAGCGGCAACGGCAATTGGGGGACTCGAACAAGTCCATTCCAAGTGCGCCACAGTGAGATTGCGGCCGGACAGGCAATTGTTGACTTCGTCTGCGAGGGCGACATTCAGGTCGCGTAAGCGCCACTTGATTCCCATTACATTGGATCATGTTGTCGCGCTTTGCAAGTTAAATGGAGCTTGTTGTTGCAAGCAAGCACACTTGTCCGCCGCCTTCTCCTCCTCCCGGCGAGCCAGAGCGAGAGACTCGAGAGCGCGAAAACAAAAAAGGGGGGCTCAATCAAATAAGCGGCCCAAAATGGAGTTTGGGCCACTTAGCTGCTCCTCTGGCGAGCGGGAGCCGATTGTTGGACGGGCGCGCAGCTTTGGTTGCGGCCCAAGCCCGAGAGTCGCAATGTCGCCCGCGACAAGAGCGCGACTGGGCCGCCAATATGGCCACTCCCGTTGCACCGGCGCAAAATCCGCGCGCCGAGAGGGAGCCAATTGGCGCCGGCCACACCCAGCGGCGCTCCCCTATCGCCGCTCAGATCGGGCGGCCGGATTAGGCGGCCAACCAAACGATAAATTATGGCGCCAACAATTGTGAGCGCCGGCGAGAGGGGCCCATTGCATCCGCAGGGCGCAGGTTTGAGGCCAGCGCAACATCTTGCTCCCAAAGGATGCTCTCTCTCCTCTTCTCGCTCCCCCTGCTCGCCCAAAACAGGCTCTCCGGTGCTGGGCGAGGAAAACTTTGAATCAACATTAACGAATGATTTGTTCCGCTTCCGGACGCAATCTCTCTCCTTTCTCTCAAGTCCTGAAAGTGTTCTAGTGGCTGCATTTTGCGTAAGGGTGCAGCGATCGCTTTTCGCCCTCCTAGTGGCCCAATGCTTCGGCTTGCTGCACACGCAGCCGGCCAACCGAGCCGCCGACCCTGGGGGCGCCCGGCCAGCCTCGGCTCGGGCTGCCCGGCCCACTCACACGCGCCCAGAGGCCGCAACCCGCCGCTGCCCGAACCTCTCACCTAAACTCGACCCCAAACACCAACACCAAACCCAAAATTGACCGCACCAACTGATAGCAATCCTGTCTCTGTCTTAAAAATAAGCCAAAAATGTTTGAGGCGTTCTGAATGCTCAAATTATTTTCCTTGACTCTCTCGATCTCTTCTCTCCCTTCAATTGCAACCAGAGCACGTGGTTCGAGCGCATCTCCATGATAGCAATCCTTATCAACTGCATTACCTTGGGATCCTACCAGCCTTGTTCTGACACCAAGTGCGAATCAAATAGGTGAGCCCCTCCTCTAACACAAGGAAGCCGTTCAAATTTGTTCGAACTAAAACTAATCGATCTAAACACAAAAACGACCGACAAAACAGATGCCAATGGTTGAAAACGTTCGATCATGTAATATTCCTCTTCTTCTTCATGGAAATGCTGATAAAAATGATCGCCATGGGTGTCTCCAATGGCCCGCAAGCCTACCTGTCCGACCACTGGAATCGGCTCGATTGTTTCATTGTGATAGCGGGCGGCTTGGAGTACCTTTTAGACATTGGAAACGTCAACCTGACTGCCATTAGAACAGTGAGAGTTCTACGTCCATTGAGGGCGATCAATCGGATTCCGAGTAAGTGGAGTAGCGCCCGCAGCAAAACTGGCGCGACCACCCCAGAGCAGATGCGCC
>Ga0209372_1000081_pt1 | contig 70933 bp, 44 predicted proteins | sample AgamicAtPe_FD_187170 | JGI IMG/M metagenome (GOLD analysis project Ga0209372, IMG submission 187170) | Agave microbial communities from Guanajuato, Mexico - At.P.e (SPAdes) (version 2) | ecosystem: Host-associated > Plants > Phyllosphere > Phylloplane/Leaf | place: Guanajuato, Mexico | collected... | reverse complement strand
GTGTGCTTTTCTGCCAAAAGTGTGCTTTTCCCTGAAAAGCGTGAATTTTGTGCTTTTCTAGGGGACTCTGTAAATTTTGTGAAATGCTTCCCCCAAATGTGCTTTTTTCTACGTACACCAGCACTACTTTGAGTAGCGAGCTGTTTGTAATCCGCGCCGGCGGTCAGCCAAATAACGTGTGCTCGTGTTGCGAGCTATTTTCCGATCAGTTTGTGTTGAGATTTTCAGAAAAAAAACAGCCCAGTCTCAATCTAAACATTACCCCACAACCCGTTCACTACATGCTCTTCAGTTGATGTCGATTCGATTATCGTTAAGATCGGCATCTATTTTAGTCGCAAGGTCTTACACTATTAAGCAAGAAACCAAACGATCAATTTCCAACTTTCACTGTTCGCTCCAGGCATCAAAATCTATTTCTAAAATGGCACAGCGATTTGAAGATAGCACTAAATTCTCAGATCACAGGTTGCCGACCCACTATCGACCATCTCACTACGACCTGAGACTGAATCCGGATCTCGAAAAGTTCACCTTTGATGGAACCGTCAAGATCAACTACAGTTGTCCTTCAGATTCCGAGACCAGAAAGCCATACATTGTCCTGCACACTCTAGATCTCGAAATTTATGAGGGTCACATTGAGGGTGCGAACCAGGGGGGCGACAAATCGTCGCTATCTACAGTCACTTATGTCAAAGACTCGGAGACTGCGTGCCTTGAGTTTGCCTCTGGTGTTCCTTTGTCAGGCTTGCTCGTGCTTCATTTCAAGGGGAAACTCCAAGATAACATGAAGGGCTTTTACAGGACCGCATACAGGATCAAAGATCACGAATTATACGCAGCCACAACTCAATTTGAAGCGACAGATGCCCGTCGTTGCTTCCCTTGTTGGGACGAACCCGAAATCAAGGCAACCTTCACGGTTACTATCGAGTACAAAGACATCTATAACATCCAGGACGTTGCTGGCTGTGAAATGGTCTGCCTGTCAAACACTCCCGTAGATGAATTAGTTCTTGGGTCAGATGGCAAATCCAAGATTTGTCGTTTCAAGGAAACCCCGATCATGTCGACATACCTGTTAGCCTTTGTGGTTGGATACTTCGATCATTTGGAAACGAAAGATTCGCAGAATCGAACGTTCCGCATTTATACGACACCTGGAAAGACTGAGCAGGGCAGGTATGCTCTCGATGTTGCCGTCAAGTCTACTCTATACTACGAAGAATACTTCCGCACAAAATACCCTTTAGATAAGATGGACCTGATTGCGATCCCTGATTTTGTCTCTGGTGCGATGGAAAATTGGGGTCTAGTGACTTTTCGTGAACGATGTGTCCTTGTTGACCCGAACAACACTGCAACTAGCGTGAAGCAAAACGTTGCTTTAGTTGTTGCCCATGAGATAGCCCATCAGTGGTTCGGTAATCTCGTCACAATGGAATGGTGGACACATCTATGGTTGAATGAGGGCTTTGCTACCTTCATGGAATACCTTTGCGTGAACCACATATTTCCTGAGTACGATATCTGGTCACAGTTTACCACCGATAGCCACATGGCCGCCCTACAGCTTGATGCCTTGCAGAATAGCCATCCAGTTGAGGTACCGGTCATGCGTTCGTCCGAAATCGACGAAATCTTTGACGACATATCCTACCACAAAGGATCGGCCATTATAAGGATGCTATACATATACATAGGCGATGACTGTTTCAGGAGAGGGATGGAACAATATCTAAACAAGTTTGCTTACAAGAATGCTGTCACAGAGGATTTATGGGACTCCCTTGAGTCAGCGAGCCAAAAGCCTGTCCGCAGGCTCATGTCTGGTTGGACCTCACAAAAGGGCTTCCCATGGTTGTCGGCGTCAGTTTCCTGTGTTGACAGCAAATCAGTTAAGCTTTCTTTGACACAACGTAGATTCACAGCTGATGGTCGCACCTCGTCCGAGGATGACAATGTTACTTGGATGATACCGCTTTCTGCGATTAAGGGCTCTGATCCTAATAACGTCGTATCCTTGGGCCTGATGGAGGGCGAAAAGACTGAGATTGTGATTGATGATGCCGCCAATAGCTGGATCAAATTGAACCCAGCGACCACAAGCTGTTATCGAACAGCGTATCCAGAGGAGTTGGTCATCAAGATGCAACCAGCGATCAAAGACAAGAGTCTGCCAGCGATGGATCGTCTCGGCCTACAAGACGATTTCTTCGCCCTGTGTCAAGCAGGGAAAGTGCAGACTGTGGCACTACTCGATCTGTTGCGGGCATTCACTGATGAAGACAACTACATCGTTTGGAGCTCAATTGACGGATGTCTTGGCAAGCTAAACACCCTGTTTGCTGATTCTGGCTTTCAGGACAAATTTCACTCCTTTGGAAGAAACCTCTACCAAGAGATATTCAGGAAGCTAACTTGGTCGGCGCAACCAGGCGAGAAACACACAGACGCCATGACCAGAGCCTTAGTTATAAGTAGGTTGATTTCATTCAATGACGAAAAGGTAATCGAGGAAGCGAGGGCTAAATTCCGAGCCAACCTCGACGGCTCACAGACCATTCCCGCAGATTTTAGGGGCGCAATTTACAGAGCCGTTGCAAAATGCGGCGATGATCGCGAGTATGAAGGTCTTTTCGAACTATACAGGAAATCAGACCTACAGGAGGAGAAAAACCGTGCCTTCATGGCTCTCGGCGCAGCAAAAGACTCGGGTCGGCTTCAGAGAGCGGTCGAGTTCGCCATGACTGATGAAGTCAGAAACCAGGATAAGCTGTTTGTCTTCATGACCCTGAGCGGTTCGAATCCATCTTTTGCTTGGCAATCGTTTTTAGAGCACCAGGAAGAGTTCAAATCCATGTATTTAGGCACACATTTGCTTTCAAGACTCGTTCGACTAGTGACGGTGAACTTTACCAGCGAGGAGAGAGCCAAAGAGGTAGCCACATTCTTTGAGGCCAACAGTTTTCCGGGAACTGAACGAACAGTTCAACAATCTCTTGAGATTATCAGAGGCAATGCCAGTTGGCTAAATCGCGACATAGAGTCAATCAAGAAGTATTTCTCCTAAACACCAGGTATCTTAGATGTACGATCCGCCAATTCACGTGGTGTTTTAGTTTTTCGAAGGTATTATGTATACACTACTAGATGCGGTTCTTTTCGTTCATCTTGGCTAGAAACCTCGATTTGATGTTGATGAGAGTCGTGAATGACAAGCCTCCTTGAAGGGCGAGACCGATAATTTCCAAATGGTTGGTAATTCTTTCACTGTAGTATGTATTATGCAAAGTTTGAATGGAACTGGACGTCACACTTGCCGTCAATAAAATTGTGGTCCCCCAAACGTGATTCCTGGGCAAAATTAACTAAAACTCTTTCCGCAGTAACCAAAAGCATCACAACGTTATCACGCGAGATCAAATCTTGACTTGGATTATGATTCAAAGCTGAGGATCGCATTGAACGTGTCCTGTCAACTTTCTCGACGGTTTCTTTGATTCTGTAGTCGCCAAAACTGATTGTCGAGTATGATCACCTAGAGTCTACATTTTAAGCTTTTCAAGGATAAATGTATTGTATCTGTTCTTGGCTTCTCGGACCGGGTTCGACTAAAAGTAAATGGTGTACTTGAGAACAGCGGCAGATTGCTTTCCGTCTCGGTCGATCACTGCGTGCCTAGCTTGGACACTCATCGAGATGGCGCTGACTAGACCGACGCTAAATGAGGAAAATTAATAAATGCATCCTGATTGATTCGACCAAGTCTATTGTCACCCCTGAGCCACATGCGAGCCTACCAGTCAGATCCTCTAATACCCTCACCATTACGGCTATGGCCAGCCTGGATCTTCTGACACTGGGATGAAACAGATACAATATCACAACCTGTGAACTCTTTCTTTCACCTTAGCAGATTCAAACTTTTGAGACTATAGGATACACAGGCCCCTCACAACAATGCCAGACAAAATTTCCAAAGAAAAGTGCGCGAAATGAAGAAGCCAAGAACAGATACAATAAAAATTATGTTCCATAGTTTGTGGAGAGAATTGCATAGAAGCCATACGGTCGGCGACTGTATAGCCTTGAAAACAAATAAAAGCAAATTAGTGGCATCAGATTAGTCATATTTATTTTTGTCATGAGGAACACATTGTAAATGATCACCAAACAAATACCGGGGATCAACAGGCGGCCATCCTAACAAGTAGCCCGAAAGTGATGGCTTTTCCATCTCTGGATTACGTTCAGTTAGATGTTGGTACAACCTTGCACTTATGTCACCGACAGACCTTAATGAATTTTCCACAATCGGTGCTGGCCGAACTGGTCACCGGAGAGGCTGACAAGCGGGAGTCTGGACGCGAATTTATCAGGATCGACAGGGATGGGAAGCACTTCGGCCGGATACTCAACTATATGCGTGATCCAGGTTCGCTCGATCTCAACCGGCTGACTGAGAGTACGACGCGTGAAATCAAAACGGAAGCAGAATTCTACCACCTACACCATCTAGTAGAGATTTGCGAACATAAATTACACGAAATCGAGCTTGCTGCCGAGCTTACAATTGATTTGCCACCCGCTGCTTCAAAACTCGAGCTAATATTCTGTCCCTTGCAATTGAAGAAGCTAGTGGAAAAGAGTCGGAGGCCAGCCTTCATTTTGAAACACTCGCTTCTCCAGCGGCTGGACAATGGCGATCTAGAGACACTCGTGAAATCAATCAATTACAAGAGATTCAACTTATTTGCCTATGGTTATGATGATTTTGGAGAGGAGCTCGAGTTGGGCGACGAAGAGGTGAAAATATGTCTCATTGAAAATGGCTGTTGCAGGAGAAAGTTCAGAGTAGCATTGGATCTCGAGAAAAGCTGCATGATGACAGATATGTGGCGGTTTCTTGTTGAGTGCAGCTGAGACCGCACTTCCTTACCTAGAATGACGACAACAGTTCAAACTATCCGAGACACAGTTATTGAGGTATAGGATGGCATCTTTCAAGGTGAATATGCTCGTGTCTCGGTCGGCTTCTTTGCCCTCATCGATGTAACTAGTCAGACCTGTATCCTTGTATTCCTGACGGCGCAATAGAATCATGCGATACAAGTACCCTATGCGCTGCCTCTCTTTGACAGGATAGAAGAAGGCGGCGGTTATGCGGCGAAGTCGCATTGCGTAGATGCTTATCTGATCAACGAACACATAGACGATGACCAGATACACAAGCTCCAAATAAAACCTACCACTCGTTGCCAATGGCTGAGGTAGACAGTCTTTCGTGCTTGTCAATTTATTGAGGTCGTAGACTGAGCTTAGTCTGGAGGTCAGCCTTCGAACCAAGCGCGCGATGGCGCCGTCACCCTTGACTTTGACATCGAGTTCATGATGTCCAACCTCCTTATACCTGACTAGAGCGTGATCTTGTATGGAATCGAGGATAGAGTAAAATAGGTCATCAAAATATAAAAGACTTGTAACAAAAGCGAGAAATATAAGCACTGTGATGCATGATGCGCGCTGAGTCTTCCTTTCCTCACTAGTCCGTCTCTTGCAGGTGAAAGTAGTGATGTACTCTTTAGATTCATCCTTCGTCAGTGGTAAGATGGTCGCCTTTCCTCTCTCACGCCGATGCTGATCTAAAGCAACTAACTGCCCAGTGATGTAGTGATTGTCGAATCTTATGTCGCTCTTGTAATTCTTATGATACAGGTACGCTTGGCGTATGATGAATATGAAGGTGATTGTTGTGTACACTTCGTAGAGGAACAGAAGAAATTCAATGAGGGCTTTTCTAATTCTGTACTTGTCGGTTATGAAATTCATCAAATTTATCCCCTTTGAGAAGATGCTCCTAGTTTGGTTGTTGAAACTGATACTCAGCTCTAGTCTCTGAGGAGACTCTAGCTCACCAGAGCCGAGAAAATCGTCGCCCAGTTCCACCGCTTGTTGCATCAAGTTCTTGTAGCTCTCGTTTACGTCGCCTTCACTAGAAACATTGAGTCCACTCAACTTGACATTTGAGATATACTGTTGCATCTGTTTGCAAAGATTGTTCTCATCCACTATTTGATTCATTATGAAGGGACACATGGAGCTTATAGTGAAGCTGATTGGCGAACACCATAGAGCTGACAGGAACGTGCCGATCGTATCTCGACACGACTTTCTCATATCCTCCACTGCTTCCTCACAATTTAGTTTGGCTCGCCGAAAGATACCTAAGCAATTCTCGAACATAATTTGAGTCAGATTGAACTCCCCGAGAGATCCATGGGCCCCATCTTTGATAAATTGTCTCATTGCTTGCAGATCTATACTGGCCTTGACACCTAGATTAGACCTGTCGAACTCAAGCGTCGCATCGTTAATAAGTTGCCGAGTCTTATTCACCAGCTCCCTCGTAGTCTCTGGGTCGGCCTTCACCCGTTTTCCAAGATCTCGCAACATGTCATCTGGATTTGTGTCGATCGGCTGAACAAAGGCTCCAGTGGACACGTTAATATTCCTATTGAACTCAGCTTCCCTTCTCATGTCGATTATAAGCTGCTGTATTTCTGCAAGTTCTTGCCTGATCGGTAAGATGTCCGATTGGTCTGAATCATTCAGAACCTCAAAGACAGGATTGAGTACTAGCTTCGCTCTCTCGCGTAGTTGCTCGAATGTCATAGTTAGCGAGCAACCGATCACTCTAACCGACTCGACTGCATTCAGTGCCACATTTGAGATTGGATTTGTGAAGATAGCTACGAACAGCATAACTATGATGTAATTTTGAGTCGCGTTACCGATCAAGCTGGGCAAAAATAGGACCATCAATGCGCGAACCCATGATGATGTCATGAAGGCCAGAGCAATCAAAAGTGAGAACATGAACTCGTTGGTGTACGAGTTCCGTTCTATAATGTCGAAGTATCGCGCATAGGGTTGAACAAGCACCCACCACATGAGTGATCCAAAGACGTAGCCATAGCAGAACTTAATAGCGCTACATAAGAGATGAGCCAGAGCTCTTCCAGCGATCGCGAAGTATCCATGGTCTGACGTTAGTTGTGCTCCTGTCATCAGTTCAGATTGATTGCGTCAACCAAATGAGATTAGATGCGACCAAAAGATTTGGATTTGTTCGTGGTCGGCGCCGATGTTAATGCAGGCATAAACTACACTGGAGTACTGTCAATCAGAATTGTCACGATCAATCTGAGCTATAATTATCCCACCTATTCGACTTTCCAGTTCTAGTCGTCAGAACAGAACGTTCTTCAGATTTCGTCGCGGAATATCATGATAGAAGTTCAAATAAAGTTGACCTGTGTGTTCTATGCAACAACGAGTCCGAAACAATGTGACACTGACAAAAGATCTGGTTCACGTTCGGTTGGCATGATTTGTTAATCCGGAACACTTCTCCACTTATGGTTTGGTTATTTGTCGATTTTTAGATACACTTCTAACCCGCTTACAGTCAGTCTCTGGCGCAATGGCAGTGACAACCCCACTAGTTATGTCGATTTCCTTGAAGAAGAGATTCTCGTCTGTGTCAGGCCGGTGGAGATCATGATTGAAACGTATCCGCGAAAAGTCAAAGACTCCAATAAAAACGAGTGCTTGTGGCTCCTGCGAAGAAAGTTCGCCTTATGTAGATGGGTTTCCTTGTATCTTTTGATAGCCGCTGCCTACTATTCAGTTGTGCCTATTTGTGAAGTCTCCCTGGAGGCCCGTAATCGCCACCTCGGTTGCGCTGCCTGTTCCTTTTGATCTGGTTATTCAGGCGTGACGGATCTACCCCAGCTGGAAAGATTGCAACGTCTATGAAATCTCCTATTTGATAACGGCACTGGGCAAGTGTGAGCTCGTCGTTGGGACCTCTCTTGCCTCCAATCGTTAGACCGACGGGGCGCATCCTGTACGATGGAGAGGACGGTTCTGGAAATACTATACTGAAACTAAATTGCGTACCTTTTGCACGATACTCTGGCATCTCTCTTATTAGCCCCATAAGCTCGCTGAGCGTTGCATCGAGCCACGTGTAAACTTGAAGTTCGCTAGCTTTTGGCGGAATTCTGCGGTTTGTGTACTCTGACATGGGAAAATGCCGGCCTTCGCTGAGGAATATCCTGAGAAGGAAGGGACAAACCTATAGAGATGAGGTTATGTCAATTATCGGCTACGACGGACTTTAGGTATATGGGAGCCCATGCAAATTACCTTACCTTTTGCCGATCCACGAGAGCGACGTTCTTGGCCTCTTTTGCGGTGCTCATCTCCCCCACTTCACTGAGAAATAACCTAGGTAAATAGCAATAAATAGATGCTTATTCAGGGCAAGGGTAGTGAGATTCGAATAAAACACAATTATCATGGATTATCACGGATCATGAATGAAATATGGAACTCAAAACCAGAAATAAATACCATCTAAGCAAAAATTCTTCGTATCACTTTTCCCCTATGGTACAGTGGATGGCTCGATCCTCTCCTGCACAGATAAAGCGCTCGCTTTGGGTGTTTCGTGTTGAAACTTGTCTCCGCACTCGGATGGCGCCTTACATCTGTGTCGCGGTCACAGGCCTAGATACGCACAGAATTCTAGATGTCTTCCTAGCAAACTTGGGCAATAATAAATACTAGATACATGCCAACGCCGGAATTGTTTATCAATGAAATGTTGCCCATTGTTTCTAAGACTGGTTGTCACAAGTTTCGAACTGAGAGCCCACCCTCACCGGCGAAGTAGTCATCAACACACATGGAGTTCAGAGGCAAAGAGCACAGAGCCCAATGTTATCTGGCACGTGACGGATATTTTGATTGTATCGACAGCAAAGACAACAAAGAGACTTGTCAAGATCTTCTACTCAAGTTTGAGCAAACCTGCGGGAAGAAGTGGACGGAACATTTCATCAGAAAACGGGATTACAACAAGTTCAAGGAGAGACTTTACCAACAAGGTGTTGAATCTGTGGATGAACAAAAATTAGTATAAGGACACGGGGGGACAATGTCGGACGACATCGAGTGTCCTCGGTGCAAAACTACCAGATACAGGAATCCACAGCTCAAATTGTTGGTCAATGTCTGTGGACATCCACTTTGCGAGAAGTGTATCGAACTTATGTTTGCAAATGGGTCAGCTAAATGTTACCAATGCCCAACTCCCTTGAAAAGGGGAAATTTCAAAAGACAGTTGTTTCAAGACAGCCAAGTGGAGAAGGATATCCAAGTACGTCGCGATATTCTAAGAAAATTCAACAAGGGCCAAGATGCTTTCTCAAGTCTTCGCGAGTACAATGATTACTTGGAGAAACTGGAGACGGTGATCTTCAACCTTGCCAATGATATTGACTTAGATGAGACCAACAAATTAATTGACGAACTTAGGAGACCAGCGTCAAACACAATCATCTCTAAGCCACGCCAGCAGATCAAAGAGTTACCGTATTATCACAAAGTCGAGTACATAACCAATGATGGGCCAGAGATACCTAAAATCGACGAAAAATTTTTGCAAGCTATACGGGCTTTCTCAACGCGTGAAGTGGCTGGGGGATTCACCGCGGAAATAGCTATAAATAGGGCACTTGGAGAGGCTTTCACTAGCTTATTTAGTAGACATTGGACGCGATAGGGTGTCAATTGATTAAAATTTCGATGGTAGAATTTAATTTATTTCTAATCAATTGGTTCCCTTCTTCTCAATTTTTTGAATTTGATACTCGGGCTTCGAGTCGAGAGTTCAACTTCCATCTCATCGTCGAGGCCGATTGACGACGAACTTCGTTTGTTTGATCGGGAGCTGAACAAGGCTACACCTGATTCGGCTGATTGCGAAGTCAAGGAATTTGCACTTTCGTCTGACGAGGATGAATGGGAACTTGAGCTAGTATCAGAACAATCTTGATCTACAGTTTCTGTACAATCTTCCCCACTGTAATTCTCAGCACCTGTGTCTCTGGGCTCTTTGGTAGGCCTCGTATAGTAACCACCCGTGAGATTATCGAGCAGTTTCCTCTCATTATCATCTGGTGCGCAAGTAAAATCATATATTTCGCAAGCAATTTGGAAGGCAATGGGTATTCGTTCGTCTTTCATATCCTCGCTTAGATCACTGCCATTAATAGGCTGATAAAGATTGTCCATAGAATTATGACGACTAATCACCGGACCATTAGTCTCGTAATGATTTAAATCATGTGCTCGCTGGTGATATCTATCGTACTGGTGCTGGCCAACATAATCATGCTGATCTAGGTCAGTCCTACTGCTATAGGTAAGGCCTGAGACAGGATGGTCTTGTTCGATGCTGCTTATTTCAGGGTCATCATTAAGGTCGAGCATTCGCAAGCTAGTCGTTGACATCTGTATGGCGTTCGGCTGTACCGAATGATAGAATTTTTGTTGGGGGTCATGGTGTTCATAGTAGATTTGTGGTGAGATATTTCTATGGAAGCTACGGTTCAGACTTTCTGAATATCGATTGTATTCCATAAAATGGGGTAGTTTCTTGATGGCAGTTTTTAACAATACCTGTTTCCTCAAATCACGATCGGGGTCACGCTCTGTGTTTCTTACCAGTTTTCGTGTGACTTCGAGCATCCTTTCGCCATCTAGGACATCAGTTATAGTCAGCCCTGTTTCATCAAGGTCAGCTAAATCTTCGTTAACATCTGTGCAAGTCTCTTGTATCAACTGGCAATGTTGTCCAGGATCGACAACTTCACTGTCATCTTCGCTATCGTCTTCTTCCTCCTCCTCCTCTTCTTCCTCTTCATCATCATCGTCTTCATCGTCGTCCTCGTCGTCATCACCCTCAGCATCGTCTTCGTCGTCATTATCATCGTCAGAGTCCTCATCCACAAAGTTATTGATTATATACTTTACAGGGGTGTGATCATCAATCGATGTTAACGGTGGGCAGTCGATACTAGGCCTCGAATTTTCGCAGCTTTCTACGTGATAGAGCTGGTTCTCCTTGTCATGAGGTAGAGGGCAGGGTGGCAATAACGACGAGATGTTCAGTTCTAGTGAGACCTTTGCATCAGTATTGCAGATATCAGCTGTTGGCGTTTCTATGGCTGATTTCGCATCAAGTTCAAGAGTGTTAGTTGTGTCTGAAGGTGGGTTGTGGTGGTCATTTAGTTTGGTCCCATCGTGATCGCTTAGACTTTGATGCTCGATCCCATCAATCATAATAAAATCAACAAAATTAGTTTCACTTGATGATTGGAGCGGGTGTGCTCCAATTGGTGTGGTAGGCTCCTCATTTATAGGGGAACCCTGACTGTAGGGGTGGGTGATAAGTTGATCAGTCGGAGCATGTCGCTCGAGAGGGCGAAGTTCATGTGATAGCGATGTGGCATCCTCTGATGAGGTGTTCTGAGTTTGATGGAGGATAAAGTTGTTACTACTAATATTGCTCGAAGTAACGTTGCCGAGATGATGATGGCTATAGTGATCTTCGTTATAATGTCCAGAGTGTTCCGAACGACCGAGGTGATGATGGTCGTGGTGGTTCAAATCAATCACGTCAAAGTATGTGCTGGGCTCAGAGTAAACTAAATTGTTAGTTAACAATAAAGTTTCAGCTGCAGCGGCCGGGTGCGTTCCATTTTCTGAGTCATGCATTTCAGATTCGGTAGCGTTACTATGAGTTATTAGTTGTAGAATTGTTTTCGATGAAAAATGCGACAAACGGATACTTGTATTTCATCGGATTATCGAATAAAACTATTCTTTTCAATCAAAATAGTATAGCAAATTCATGCATGTAGGTATATTGTTGGGATAAGTGATTAGGACTTAAGCGTTAGGTCAACCCCCGAAAAAGTTTGCTGCTAGCGAGCAATATTTCCCTTGGGGAACCAATTTTGATCTATCTGAAAAGGCAAATGACCACTGTTGAGTTTCGTTTCCAATATGATCTGGCTAGTTGGCGATTGTATGCTGAACTGGATTGTTGAATAGGATACTTGTTGCAGACAATAGTTCGCTCACGAAAGCTACATATTTTAATAATCTGGATGTCATATGGGAATAGTTCCTATTCTTAAAAGCTATTGAAGAGCTAACAACAATAGAGTATATGTTTATATGTGAGAGTGTTTGTATAACGTATTTTCTTCCAATCTAGTAGTAAAATATCTGATTGAAGAAGTAGTATAGGATGTATTTCGGTGAGTATGAGAGACAGAGGGCAACAAGTAAGGTTAGAGCACCGGCTTGAGCGATTTTTCCTTCATGTAATAATGACGATGATAGAGAGAACTCGAGTAAAATTCAAAACGTAACAGATGTAGTGGTCAAGAATTTCCCATCAATAAGCAGGTAAGTGACATACAGTATTTGGCAGCTTGGTGGCCTAAATGTGTTTGGTCACTAAGTCAATCAGTCAAACTATGAAATTTAAATCTGTTGGCTCGATGATTTCGAATAGGCGCCCTTCAAGCTTACTCTTGATTTAAATTGGGAGAGGCTCATAGATTGGCTTGATGAATGATTTATAGAACTGAAACTTGGGTAGCATGTGCCTGCAATGGATTGTTATTGGGACATCTAATAGGATGTGTAAAGCTTGCGATATTTATTCTTCAGTCTAGATAAAACTCTATGATAGATTAACGGAACAACAGGAGCAATAAGCGGTGGTATTTTGTACGTTTGTTAACGGGCTTTCAAGTTTGGAAAATTTGTTTGCAATTAAAGCCAGTTGATGAAATGTCTCTTGAAGGGTTCAATAGGAAGCGGTTGTTGTTGTTTTTAGCTATTGTTCGTTAAATTTGGACAAAACTTAAATGAGCCCTGAAATTGTATCACAAGGAACTTCTGGTTGGGTTTTCCAATGCAATAGTTTATATCACCGCCACTGAGTTTCCTTCAAATGTCCGTTTCTATCAAAAATGGCCTCTAAAAGTTGCTGGCTCCTTCCACTTATAACTTTATATTCCTCTTCTTCTTCTTCTTCTTCTCCGCCCAAATTGGCGCGTCAATTTCGCTCCAGTATAATCTGATTTCGTCTCAAGTCAAAATGTCTGTCAGGGCTGCAGCTCCGGGCGTCGAGTTGATTTGAGTGGATTTGGCCAGGAGAATAGTCAATCTCGAGGTTTCGGTTTGTCAGCGCGACTGAGGTGAGCAAGCGGGTCCTGTCTCTCTCTCTCTTTTCCAACTGTTCGCTACCAGCTAATGTTTTCGCTCAATAGGTGGGCACCTGGAGGCGAGAGGAGTGTCTGAGTTGGGTTTGGGTTGGCTCTCCTTGTCGCTGAGCATGGTCTCGTTCGAAGCGGGATGAGTCCGAGGACGAGATGGCTGCCGCGCTCTCTCTCTCTCTCTCTCCGCTCTCCTCTCGCTCTCCAGTCGGCCGAGGAAACACGAGCTGCACCTGGCTCGCCGGCCGCTCCTGCTACTAATTGCGGCCGCGAACTCTAGCTCTGGGCGAATAGAGCCGACCGATAGTGGAGGCGAGATGTTGTTGTTGTTGTTGTTGTTGCTGCTGCTGCTGCCGCTGCTGCTATCGTTGGTGGTCGATTGGCCAGCAAGAGGACTCAACACTACCTCTCGAGGTTCGTTTCTGTTTGTCCGTCGCTAGCGCAGCCGAGAGCGAGTGTGTGTGTGTGAGAGAGTGTCTCTCCTCCTCGTCGTCGTTCTCCTACACACTCTTTTTTGTTCCGTAGGAATCGAACTGCGAACTGTGCGCGAGAGAGACTCTATGCTGCGCTTGTGTAATGGAATCGAAGGCACAAGCGGCCCAACACCAACCAATGGCAGCCTCCGATCTCCCGCTCGCTCGCTCTCTGGCCGAGCGGCCAACTCCTTCCCCCTCGCCCGCTGCCGCCCCCGTGTGCGACTCGAATGGCGCAGGACAGGGCCGCTCGCTCACTCGCCCTTTGTCAGCCTGGCCGCTTACAAGCGCCTCAAACTCAAACTCAGCCTCCTCTCTCTCTCTCTCTCGCTCGCTCGCTCGCTGAAACCCAAAAGCGAGCGGGCGAGCTCGCAAGCGGCCCTCTGGAGGCCGGTGTGCCCGAAAGCCATTGGCAGCGGCTCAGAGTTGGCGCCGCCAGTCAGTCAGTCGGGCGGTCGCCGTCAGCTAGCGTTTGAGCCGACTAGCAGAAGAGCAGCGGGCAGGCGGCGCGCCAACTACCATGAGCGGTGTTCGTGTGCGGCGCAAGCGAGCAACCTTGCGCACTCGCCGCCATTTGCCATGGAGTCGCGAGTTGTTGCTCGCGAACAGCGGCCGCCTGCGAGCGGGCCCAGCCAGGCGCCGCTCGCTCGGGACGCAGGCGCACGCCGCCCGACCGCTGCCGCCCCCCGCGCGCCAAGCCAGCTCTCACGGGTGCCTCCCCCGCCGGCGGGCCGGCAGTTCCGCCCGACCTCGCCCGCCGCCGCCGCCGCCTAGTTGCCTCGCCCGCCGCAAACTCGCGCCTGGCGGCGCTGCAGTCGCGCGTTGAGCGTGAGTCATGCGAGCAAAGCGACGGCCGATGCGCGCTTGGGGGCGTGAGCGCTCCCGACCCCGCCGAGTGGACCGCCGGCCTGAGAGCTCGGGCTGTCGGCGCGGCCGACCGGCGGCTGGCGGGCGGGCGAGCGAGCGAGAGACGGAGAAAGAGGGCCAACTTGATTGGCGAGCTCCACTTGCCGGTTTGGCTGGCGCCACCGTCGCCGGGATTTCTGTCCGCCGGCCATCGGGCTGGCTCTGTGCATGCGCGCAAACCTGACCGGCCAGCCGGCAACCACGCTGACAGGCTGCGAGCGGGCAGACCAACTCGGCGCAGTCGCCCGACAAGCTCGCCCCTCAAATGGGTCAATTCTGCTGTGTTGTAGCGGCTGCGGCCAGTGCGCTGCTCTGCTCTGCCCAGCGAGACCGGCCGACGTGGGACGACTGCAACTGCAACTGCAACTGCAACCGCCAGAGCGAGGAGCCTGCAAAGCGCTCGCCCTCCGCCAGCGAGACCACGCAACTAGAGAAGGAGGCAGAGAAGAACCTGGACAAGCGAGGCTTGCGAGCGAGCGAGCTGCCCCATTCTCGGTCAACCAAACTCGCTTGCTCGGCCCCCTGTCAGGCTAGCGTGAGCGAGCTTTGCACAGCGAGCGACCCGGACGCACAGACTGGGCCGTCGCTCGCTAACGCAAGCGGTCATCCGGTGGCACAGAGCCACGGCCGGTCGGCTCTTCTCGTGAGCTCACAATTCTTGAGCTGAGGATGGTGAGCAATGCACAGCGCGCGGCACAGATTGGTACAACCAAACCTCGAACATGCACTCGGCGGCCTCTAGGCCTCGAATTCCGCTGGACTCTGGAAGTGCGAGCACACTCCAAGCCAAACGGAGCCGCGCGATTTCCGGCGAATTTTTGCGCCAAGACCGGGGGCAACCTCTCAGCCGCTTGCGCGAGTATTGCAACGCGCGCGCGAGTCCAGACGGGCGGAGGGCCAGGCTTGGGGCGCGCCGGCTCCATGGGCCTCGGCCAGGCGCCTAGCCTCGGCTCCCGTCGCCGCCATGCTGCTCCGGCCACCAGCTTAGCGTCGGCCAGCTCGCTGCCAACTCTTGTATGCTCTTGGGTTCCACAATCCGGCAAGCGCGTCCCGGTTGCGCAGCGAGCGAGCCTTCCAGCTGGCTGGTTCACCAACCCTCGAGCGCGCGCAACTCGCGCTTAGCCCAACCCTCGCTCGCAGGCTCACTCGATAAGCTTGTTTGCAAGTTGGCCAAAGCAAATGGGCGCCCGCGATTGCTGAAGGGGGGAGCCGCCGAGAGGCAAGTTTGCAGCATCCATTCGCGAATGGAGCAGTCGTCTTGCTGCTCATCAGCCTGGCGCCAAGCGAGCTCGGTGCAACGAAAACAACAATGACGTCTCAACGAGCGCTCGTCGCATAGTGGCCACTATCTGCGCATGGCTGCCATTAGCCTGCAACCAGCCGCCGCTTCTGCCGCCGCCAAGAGTGCAGATTGCAAATGAAACTGCAGAGTTAGCCGAGCGCTTGCAACTGGGAGAAACGAAGGGATAGAGAGAGCAAGCGAGCTACCTACCAACCAACCATCGCTTGCAACTCCAAAAACCCTGAACGCCAAGCGGCGCCGCCGAAAGCTATCTCACTCTGGGCGCCAGTTCCCCAACTCGCTTGCCAGCTAGCTGGCTATCCCACTTGGCTGCGCACAGTGCATGCACATCGAGTTTGCCTACCCCTCCAGCTCGCCTGCCTAGCTAGCTTGGCGCCGAGTCGAGCTCGAAAGCGGCATCAGCGCCTCCCAGCCGCCGCCAGGGCTCCTGCTTGGCGCTGCCGGCCGGGCTTTAGGGCTGCGACTCTTTGCAATGGGCGAACACGATTCCTAGCCGGGCGAAGTTGTTGTTGGCGCCATTGCAACTAAACTACTGTGCTGATGCCAGTGCTAGTGGAAGTAGTAGTGGCAGTCGTCGTCGTTGTTGTTGTTGTTGCTGCTGTTTTGATCAGTCTAGACGGCCGATCGCTGGAGCTCAAGTCCATAGGCCGATATTGGCAGCTCAAGCTCTGCCATAGCACCAAGTCAGGTCTCTAAATGGCAAAGACAAGACTTGGTCGCCGGGCGAGAAGCGACTTACTGAGTTGAGCCGACGTTTGGGCTTTTGTTGAAGCCATTGCATTGCGACAAGAGCCACGCAGCTGCCGCTTCTTCTAGCTCAACTCTCGCGATCACAATAGGAGCAACTAAAAGGAACAGCTAGCAAGAGTTAGCTTGCTCCTTGTTTCCACTCTAAACCTGCCCGTCAGCAACTGTTCTTTGCGCGCCGGTCACTCTGAGAGCTTGCGAGTGCGGGAGAAGGAGAGAGAGAGAGAGAGAGAGACTTTGAGCTGGAATTGGATCAGAGCTGCTGATTGGCTCGCCTGCCTGCAGCTCTCCAGCGTCTCAAGCTGCTGGACGGGCGAGCAAGCAGGTTGGCTGGCTGGCTGGTCGGCTAGCAAGCAGGCGGGCTAGCTGGAAAGCGAGCAAATTTACAACTTCTCTCCCCCATCTTCGTCTGGCTGCTGGCCGGCCGGCAGCTCGCTGAGGTGGCCGCCCGGCCAGAATGGGCCACTCCACCTTCCCACCCCCAAGCCCGAGCGCGACCGCCCCCCCCCCGCTTGCCGGCCAGACTCGGCCTGCGCGAACTTATGGAGTGGCCAAATGGTAGCGGCAACAAGAGCTTAGTATTGTTACACTGGGAAGTAGAGGTGAGCTAGCAGAAGGCCGGTGTAGAGGTTTATTTAGCTAGCCAGTGGAACACTCTGGTCTCAGATCTCTTGCCTTCTTTCGCGCAAACATTCTGGACTTTTGCCTTCTAAGCCGTCTCTCTGTTTGAGCTAGGCCGAGTCGAATGACTCAAGTCGGTTTGTCTCACTTGAGTTCAAACCTTGCCTTTCAAGCAAAACTGCAACACCTCGAACTGCTTGTAGACGGTAGGCGGCCGGCAAAACGGACTTAGGGAGGCAGACGAATTCGGGTCCCACTCGGCCAGTGAGTCTAAATTCAAATGTCTGGTCAGAGACCTGGCTCTGCTAGCAACAAGACGAGGCGAGACTCTGCCGCGACTAGATTTGTTGCGCATGCTGGTGGCTTGAATGAGCCGATAGGATGTGAACTGCTGCCGTTGCAACTAGTGCCTCGGCTGCTGCTGGAGCGACGGCGATGGTTGAGAGACAGAGCTTGCTCCGCCATTGCCGACTCTTTGGTCCGACGGTCATGAGCCGGAGGTAAAAATGTACATGACGAGGATGATACTTCGCTAACACAAGAAAATCCGTACACGAGTCTCAAAAGGCAAGCTCACCCACCATGGCTCTCAAGGGATGCAAGCGCCCGAACGCAGCTAGCCAAACACTGACAGGTCTGCCGCCCGGCCACCAAGTCTCTGCTTGGAGAAGAGCGGCAACAAGAAACCGCCAATGGCTAGCTTGCACATCCTATCTGATGACTAGACGGCTCAAACATCAGCAGCTTTCAAGCTTTTTGACTGCCATCCCCCTTCTACCTGCAAGCTTGGCCTTGTCTTCAGTTGTTGTAACATGTTAGATCGGCTAGACAGCCGATGCTCCGAGAAGCACCAGTTAACACAGATGCTAAGTATCCTACCTGATGTATGGAGACAATGGACTCTGTGGCTTGTAGTGCGATTGGCGCCGACCTAAGATCAGCTTCGTCGTCATTCGAGCTCCAGCTTGGCCAAAGTTGGTTGAACTTGGTAGGCACAATAATTGGCCATAGGTCACTAATGTACTGCCAGCATCCTGTCGCGTCTGTTCAAAGGAATTTGTTTCTAGATCCAATGGGAATAGGCACACACACATACACATAAGCTCTTCGATGCGTTTTGCAAGAGCTCATGGGCGAACGAGCTGATCAGAGACGAATTAGATCCATAGGTGCTGGAAGGTGCTGATCGAAATCGGGCACCTTCCAATTCGAGATGCATTTAATGTAATCAAAACAAAAGTATATTCGCTTCAAACCCCTCCCCTTAAGGTCTAGATCTTGGTCAAAATTCAAACAGTGAGCATGGGTTTGGTTGCTCTAGTTTCCAAAACCAGCTCGTGTTTGGTGGAGAGGAGCGTTGGAGCGATGTTGAGCGCGTTTGAGGCTCTTCATTGTGAGGAGGTACCTTCTGGTACCATTGTCCAGCTGACTGTTTCGTGTTGAGCTCGGTGGCGTCGAATCAAGATGATTGCCTCATACTTTCGCTGGCCGTTCAAACTCCCACGTTGGACCTCATTCTGTTTATCATGCCTCGAATGCGACCCATTATATCTGTTTTGGGTTGAAGTTGGACAGATCGACACGTAGGTAAGCGGGACTTGGTTACAACTAACTAGCCAATCGAAAACTACTGCAAAGCTGGACGCTTGGTTACTTACTCATGCTTGGTAGGTTGTGTAAGCCAGGCAGGTTGGGCATATTAGGCATACTGGGCATTCTAGGCATACTAGGCATGCTTGGCATAGATGGCATGCTAGGCATACTCGGCATGTTCATATCAGGCATATTAGGTACCCCAATGTCTGGCATATTGGGCATGTCGGGCATGTTGGGCATGCTTATATCAGGCATATTGGGCATGTTCGGCATATTGGGCATGTTGGGCATATTTGGCATATTTGGCCCGTGTATTGATGGGAGTCTCTGTCTCATTCGGCCCAGGTCATTTCGGATGCGATCCTCGATCGAAGGCTGAGCATAGACTGCCACCGCCAACGAAACTAGCAAGACAATCGGGATTATAGCCTGCCTCATACTGATTGATCTTCTCGGAACTAATTTTACTTCGAATTTTGGTGAATCGCTTCTTCCTGTTTGCTCGAGTCACAAAGTTTCTATGGGCCCAACAAACAGATTGCAGCTCTTTTAAACAGATCTAGTCGCTTCCGAGTCACAATCAGCCCTCGAGCTCGACGAGCTGAGCGCCCAATTAGGTAAGAGCCTCTGTTTGATCACCTGTAACACTTTAGTTGGCGAACCAATCAACAGTCAGTGAGTGAAGCAAACAACGAGCTTCTCGCGTCAAGCAACCAATGATGTCATAGGAACGAAGGGAGCTCGACTTCGAAGGTGGACTAAACGAGAGTGCCACTAGCTCGTATCTTGTATAATATCTTTATTTCAACAAATCATCACACTTCATGTATAATTCAAGGTATATAATTTATGATGTACATGATAGAAACGGAGCTTCTACATGTTTGATCGCCTACACGTATGAGAAATTGTCTTCAACTAGCAGACCTATCGGCTAAGTTGGGCCGATAAATTCGTCTCAGTTGATTATAAGCCAGCTTATGTAAGCTAAACTCCCGCACTGCTTATATTATGTCGCCTATTGTAGGCCCTCTCGGCAACCCTCCTGAGCCGATCAGCTTGTTGGCCCGTGTTTGCAGTCATTGTTGCAAGGTAACCGCCGCGAGTTAGCAGCACATGTGGTTCCTCAAATTCTCTAACCTCGCCTGCATCAAGTACAAGCACCCTATCAGAGTCCATGATTGTATTCAGACGGTGCGCAATTGTAATCACTGTACAATCTCTGAACAGCTCGCGAATTGTCTTCTGAATGAATAGATCAGTTTCAGGATCAACATTTGCAGTTGCCTCATCTAAAACGAGCACTCTATTTCGGCGTAATATAGCTCTAGCTAAACAGATAAGCTGCCTCTGGCCAACGCTAAAATTTTGACCGCCTTCAGCGACATTACCATCGAGTCCACCCTCTAAATCTAGCACTACTCTTTTGAGCTGAACTGCATTTAGCGCCGACCAAATTGCATCATCGCTATACTCCTCAAATGGGTCCAAGTTTTTGCGAACATTTCCGCTAAATAGTATTGGTTCTTGAGGAATGATAGAGATAGCGCGACGGAGGTCGTTTAGACCAATGGTTTGCGTATCGATCCCATCAATAATGATTCTTCCTCTAGGCTCAGTCATTCTGAATAAGGCCGATATGATGGACGATTTACCTGCTCCAGTGCGGCCAACGATTCCCACCTTCTCGCATGCCTTAATCTCAAACGAGAGCCCTCTTAAAACGGGTTGCTCGTCCTCGAAGTAACTCAGAGTTACGTTGTCGTAGATGACATTTCCTCGTTGAGGCCAATCAGTCGGCGGCTTCTTGCCAGGCTCGGACTCGTGTGCTGCCTCCTTTGGGAGAAAACTGTACTCCTTGATTCGTTTTACAGAGGTCATATGGCTCTCTAATTCCACCAGTTGGCGAATTCCCCACTGAAATGGACCAACAATCACCAAGGCCGAAGAGATGGCCAAGCCGAGTTGGCTTCCGTTGAGCGAAGTGTTATCAATAGTTGCGGTTAAAACCACAATAACGAAAAATATAAACACCAAACAGATCAGGTCCATAGTGAGACCTAGCCACTGTCCTGCCGAGAAAAAGGTGAACCAAGCAACAGAGTGTTCGTCCTGTGCTACATTGAAACGGTCTATGAATTGCTGGCTAACTTTGAAGGACCTTATGGTTGATAGGCCGGCCAATGTTGTTGATAGATGACTGAACACTTGTGATCTGAGGATTCCCTCCATTTCCTTAAGCCTATTTATCGTTCTAAGGCAAACCTTGCGCGCTATGATTGCCGTTATGATGAGTGCAAATGCGGGCAGTAGATTGATGTAGTCCACTACTATCACGGTGGCCACAATACCTAACGAGGAGGTAAATATCTCAAACACATCAAAAGCATTCTGAGGCAACCTATCGTCCACTATACCCATGTCACGGGACACCCTGTTGAGCAGAATTCCGATTGGATTGAAATCAAAGAAGCTAATGGGAGCGCTCATTACGCTTCTGAACAGCCTATCGTGCATAGTGATTGAGGCGCGCATACAAGCCGAGAAAAAGGTTGTCGTTCTGACCAGTACGACGACAAATAGTGCCAATATAAGTCCCGAGTAAATATAACTGTTCTCCTCGACACTAAACTGGTCTGTCATAGTTTGTATCACAAATGTTATGTTTCCATTCTGGGCCACCGTGGGATCTGGTACAATTGGTGCGAGGGCTTGCGTTACAATGGGCGGTTGTGCGGCAGGTACGGGAGCTACCCCATTGACTGCCTGCGCGCTTGAGCGCCTCTCCTCAGTGTCGGTCCAATAACTTAAATAAAAGTCACTTCCGTTGAACAGAGCTTGTGCCAATATGTTGCTGAAGAAGACAAATACGAGCAACGTAACGCTCGCAACACAAGCCAAATAAAATAGGTAGGTGTCGCAACCAAGCGTTTCATTGTCCAAATTTTCTGTAGTTGTTTGTCTTATTGGCGCCTCGGCCGGAATGTCATCATCTAAACCTGTAACTTTGCGCTTGTTGCCAACTTCAACAGTTTGACCAGCTGACGATTGAATAATTTGGTTACCTGAGTGCTTAGTTGAGGGCGTATCGATGGCCATCTTGATACTCTTCTTTGCTGGTGAGGTTGAAATGTGAGCAAGTTGAACGGACGATTGTTCACTCTCCGATTCGCTTCTATTCATCCCCTTGTTGAAGCCAACCAAATCAACCTGCTTGCTAAGCTCTCTATAGTTGCCAAGGGCGATTTGGTGCCCTTGATCAACGACTAATATTTTGCTCGCGCCCTTTGCAAATTGAAGCTGATGAGTGACCAGAATAACCGTCTTGGATTTCAAGAAGCCCACTATGCATTGCTCGAATATATGCTTTGCCACTGAGGCATCTACCGCCGATAGGGGGTCATCGAGAAGGTAGACATCAGCGTCGAAATAGAGCGCTCGAGCTAGATTGACGCGCGCCTTTTGGCCTCCACTCAGTGAAATACCGCGCTCGCCAACTAGAGTGTCCTTTCCGTTTGGCATCAACTCAATGTCCTTGTATAGAGCACAAACCTGGATCACTTCATTCAATCGTTTCTCGTCGTATTCTGCTCCAAAAAGGATATTCTCTTCGATGGTTCCCGCAAAGATCCATGGTTCTTGGGATGCGTACGAGATTCTTCCATAGAGGGTTAGGTCGCCTGAAACGATCGGTAGCTCGCCCATCAAGGCCATCAGAATGCTGGACTTGCCTGAGCCAACTCGTCCGACGATCACCAGGAGTTCTCCCGGTCGAACGGTGAAGTTTATGCCTGATAAAGATAGGATGGTCTCGGTGTTGCGCAAGTATAGGTCATCGGCTATCCAGGCGGCCGATATTTCGTGGGCCTCAACGCCCTTGAGCTCTACAGATTTGGGGGCAACTTTCTCCACTGGAACTAAATCGAGATTCTTCTTGCCCGACGGTTGGTCTTCAAAGTTCAAACTTATCAGGTTTTCACTTTCCTCGCTCGAGTCTTTTGCCTTTGAATCCAACTTCTCTGGCGTAAATGGGCGCTTGAACTCAATACTCGGCTCTTGCTCCTCATAATTCTCATTTTCACCACCATTTTTGCTCTTTCTCCTCAGATTCTCCTCGTCCTCATCTTCTGGCCTCCTGATCAGTCTAATCTTGGACTCTTTAGGTTGCTCGCCCAAGAGTAGAAAGTTTCTCAACCTATCGCAAGAGACCACGAGCTCTGCAATTGAGGCAACAGCGAATGGAAAGAAGAATGTCATGTTCAAGCGAAGCGAGTCGAGCATGGCTATTGTCACAAAGGCTGCTTCAGCTGTGAGTTGGTAGCCAAGCAAGATGAGAGTTAGAAGGCAAATCAGGATGATTAGCTTTGCCGAAATGAAGTAGAGACTCTCATTGATAGAGGTGAGAATAACCCGATAACGAATCCATTTGACCTCCCTGCGCCGAGCCATGTCAACCAGCTTGGCAAAGGACTTCTCCCAAGCGTACATCTTGATAACCCTCATGGCTGGTACGATTTCGTTCATAAGTCTAATGCGCTCGTCGGTCCTTATGGCCGTCTCCTCGCGTATCTTTCCAAACCATTTGCCCATGATAGCTTGAAAGGGCAAGTAGAGTATGAAAACACTGAAACCGGCAAGGGTTGGCACCAGGCCCAGGTAGTAGCGAGATAGTAGTACGATGATTATGATTGCTTGTAGTGGTGCAACGACAAGGTATGGAATAAACACCAGGCCAAAATCGAATCTGTTAACATCGTTTGATAGAAGATTCACAATTTGACCAACGGTTGTATGTCCAAGGGCAGCCTTGCTTAGCCTAAGCGATTTTTGGTAAACCAAATTGCAACTAGCAACTCGTACTTTCATGCCTAAATGTTGGACGCAGAAGAAATAAGGATGAATAGTGATGGATGTCAGCAAGGTTGCAAATATAACCAGTAGGCCAGCTATAACAACTCGCCAGTAGAGCGCATCTAGGTCCGCCTGGCTTGACGCCGGATTCGCCATTAGAGTGTAATAGCTTGTTCCATCTTGAATTAATTGGCCTAAAATCATGGCTTGTATTGGGGACACTATGCAATGTGATACAATCAACCAAAGCCAGGACATCAAGAACCAGAATGTGTGCTCGCGGAGGAATACCCGCAACAGGCTTGGTTTTCTTCCTCGCAATTTGCATTGTTGAACTTCTTTGTACCAATCTAACTGTAATTGTTCGCCTACATCATTCGAGCTATCCTCCTTTGGATTGCCAAAGAGATCGTCTATCTGAAGGTTCCGCTTGAGTCCAACCTTGAGAAGCGGTGTCACCCAGAAGAAAGTGACATATTTGCTGATAATGTTCGCCGCATCATATGGGCAAGCTCGCTTGAGGAATCCATTTTTACTCAAGCTCATAGTATATAATCTGACACTCGGCGAAACCAAAAGCTACTCTCTTATCCAACTAGCCCTAGTTGGTTTCAGTATCGCCAAGTTTGAAGTTTAAGAAGAACCTGAGATTAAATTCTACCAACTATGATCGCCAAAATCTCTTATCTGGAGCAGTCGAGCACTTGCAACGCTATCAGAGTCTATACCACTTTCTTGCCTAGAACTTGCCTATGAATTTTTTGTAACGAACTGCCGGGCTGATGTTATAACTTGTAACAATGGAAGCTTATAGAGTTGGAGTTGCTTTACAATTAACGAGCGGTCTTTGGGTGGTGACGATAAGTTGGACACTTATCATCAATTAGCAGATGTCTCCTAGAGCTGGCTCTATGCTCTACCCAATGGCACCAACTTCGGCGCTTCGATCGTGTCAACGAAGTTCAGCGCGACCACCAGTTATTGTATATTTGAGTCTGGTATTGAGGTTTGGAGCTACTGTTATGGGTTAAGCGACGGCGACTCTCTTGAGAAAGCTGATGGTTATCAGTTGATTGTTGTCACCAGGGAGAGTATGAGTCAATAATTTTGTATGCTAGGTTCAGATCAGGTACGTTAGATAAGGATCTAAAAACGTGCGATTGATTCAAGACACAGATGGTGGACACTTCGCTTTACCTTGCACGAACAGCATTCGTCCTAGGGATACCCACAAGAACTAGGCTGTTCAGTGGATGTTACAAGGAGCGGACGCGATTCTCTTCGATTCAGCCTGTGTCTGGTTTACAGGCGGCCCAATTTGACCAAAATCCAGAAAAGTATAGCTCCCCTCGAGACTAAATGCTTGTTTCAGTCTCACTTGACTTAGGTTGGCATGCAAACGAGAGCAAGTCAAGTACAATCTAGCCCTGAGAGTGACTCGAATGACAGAGACACAAACCATGTGGCTGAAACATTCACAACCAAGAGTATCTAAATAATCTTTTGTCGCTTTTTATGCTACTCAATATCATCGATCGGATAAATGCTTTCTGGTTGGAGAAACTTTTCCTCCAAATCACCACTTGTATCACCTCGTTTTCTTTTAGATTTTGGTCTAATTATCTTCTGCGAGTTGTCCAGGCTTAAAACTGCCCTGCAAGTCGGCACAAATCATTGATTGAATTGATATCTATCGGCAAACCCCCACAATCGGAGGATTGAAATGAATATTTAAGGTATATCCGTTTTGGGTTAATCTTTGTTACAAATCTTCTGCTCTGTGTTGCAACAATTCTTCTCTCTGCTTTTATATCTATCAGGCTACCAACCAGCACTCGATTGTTGACAATTTCACAACAGACTTCAATGAATTACTGGAAGCAAGGGCAACTACTCTGAAGGCGAAGTTGCAACACCTCGGGACTATCAATCCAATGTTTTGCATAGCAAGCCAGCGAACGGTTCAGATAAAAGTCTTCGCAAATGTCCATGAACTTGTCGCGTTGCAATCTGGTTTTTAGTTTCTTAGTCGGCGATAACAGCTTTAACTCTTGATTTCACGCGATGAAGGCGAGCAAGAACCAAATTGTGTTGTAGTGCAACTATGCAAACAAACAGCGACAACAACAATAACAACCTTGAATTTTAGGGAGTCGCATAGCACCGAGGAGCTATAGCACTCTGTGCTTTCGCCTGCTCTACTGCTGTCATCGCGTACACTCTGGGGCTAAGAATTTCACCGTTATTGTCGACATTCGATGAACTTGTGTTCAGACTTATATGCCAGCCTATGAGGATTGTATTTGTTTTTGGTTTTGAGTTCCGCAGACTTTTACGTTCCACTACTAGAACTCGGGGTGCAGCTCCTCTCATGGAGTACATCTTGCACATAATGACTTAGGTGAACGCCTATCTTGGCCGCAGAAATTCATCATTTCACCGTCGAACAGCTTCTAAATTGAACTGATATCAGGTCACACCTTACTACTCTAGTTAGTCAAGAGGTTCAATGTTCGACAGAGTGCGATATGTCGGCCAAAAATAAATAGAACATCCAGGGGTTTCGCGTTGCCAGAACTAGCGAACAGTCACAAGCCTCATATTCAAGCCAGAGCTTATTCTTTCATCAGTAGCTCTGATTGAATCTTAATAAAGACCATGCCATCGACAGAACCTGGGCATGATATTCGATTTTATTTTCGAGTCCGTACAGTTACCGACCGCACGGCCTCGAATTTGGAACACCCATAGGAGTTTTTAGGCTCGATGAGAGATTCTTCCTGGACTCATCCATCCAACTACTGTGATGCGAATGTTCCGGCCACAAGTTTACTTGGTCTCTCAAATCAGAAGCTGTGAAGGCAGAGAGCAGCAGGACTAGAGAGTCGGGCATTCAACCCCTCTGATTTCATTTTTTGGCCTGAGTACAGCTAGTTGATCGAGTATATCGAAACATTTGGCACCGTACATGTCATCCACCGGTTCGAGGAACCAAGAACGGAAACATCAAGCTCGTTGATCGACCATTTTCTTCCCAACATTTTACATTATTCAAAATCAATTGCCGAGTAGAAATTGACTGGCAAAAAATAGTTGAAACCTTGGTCACCAGAGGGCTCTAGTGAGCTCGCGTGAAAAACTCGTGGTCGTGGTCACAGGGCTGGAGCGTGTGAAATTAAGCGCTAGCCTATCTAGCTCGCCATCTTTATCATTGTGGCCTAGACTGTACACCACCTGGATTGTAGAGCCGAGGCACCACATGGAACTCAAGCTTACTCGAGAGGATGCGGTTACCTAAGCACATGTTTCTTAGGGTCTTTCGTAGGAATGTATCAACTGGTTTAGCCTCAGCCTTCAACAAACTGCATATAAATACGAACCTAAAACAAGATTCACTCTCCAAAAGGACTGGCCTGTTTGGTATTGATCAATTACAAGGACCAGAGGGATTCTACGATTTGAAGGACGATGCCCTGAAACAGGCGGGTGGATTGGTTGAAAGGATAGTTGAACAGCGAGAGATCTGTTCAGGTGGCAATGTTGTTGCTCTCTTTGATGAGCTCAGTAATTGCCTCTGTAAAGTGGCCGACTTAGCCGAGTTTGTTCGTGTTGGGCATCCTCAGGCTAGATTCAGGGCCTCGGCCGAGCTAGCATCGGTAGCAATCAGTAATCTAGTTGAGAGGCTCAACACTGATAGGAGACTGTATGATGCCTTAAAACAGAGCCAACTGAAAGACGACTTGGACAAATATGTCGCGACCCTATTTATGTTTGACTTCGAACAAAGTGGCATCCACCTAAACGACGACAAGAGACAGCTAGTGTTACAACTCAATGAGTCTATCCTCAAACTTGGCTCCATTTTTGCCGCAAACGCGAGCCAGGGTCGGCAGATCGAAACAGAGCGGATCCCTGCGAGAATTAGGCACGTGTTTAGCCAAAGTTTTGGCCAAACCCAAGTTACAAGCTTGCACGCAGATTCAGACAATGAGTTGGTTCGCGAGACAGCTTATAGAATCTATTTACAGCCGGACACAACCCAGAGCGAGATATTGACAAACCTGCTCAGGTGTCGTCTTCGGCTTGCCCAATTGTGTGGCTTCGAATCTTACGCGCACAGAGCGGTCAAAGGCAGCATTGCTGGTACACCTGCAATTGTTGGCGACTTTTTAGATATTCTCAACGAGCAAGTCCGACAACTTGCCGCCAAGGACTACGAGCAGATTTTGCATTTAAAGATGAAGGAGACAGGTTGTGCGGAAGCGACTAGGTTAGAAGCCTGGGATGTGCCATACTATAGCGCTAGCTACAAGCGTAGCATATACAACGAACGAGTCCTAGAATGTTTGCCCTACTTTTCTGTTGGCGTTTGCATGGACGGCCTCAACATGATATTTAACGAGCTTTACGGGGTTCGCATGCAGGTGGACACCTGTTTGAGCGGCGAGCTATGGCACAAGGATGTGATAAAGTTGAGTATTATTGATCAGGCGTCGAACACTCTCTTGGGTTATGTTTATTGTGATCTGTTCGAGCGCCAGATGAAGCAGCACCAGGATTGTCACCACACAATTAGAGGTGGCTGCTATCTGAGCGACGGCAGCTACCAGCTTCCAATTGTTGTTTTGGTGCTCAATTTGCCCGATTCGAGCGACGGCCAACCGTCGCTCCTGTCGCCAAGCATGGTGGACAATCTATTCCACGAAATGGGCCACGCAATGCACTCGATGTTGGCGCGAACAAAGTACCAGCACATAACGGGCACCCGCTGCTCCACCGACCTGGCCGAGGTGCCCTCCATTCTGATGGAGTTCTTCGCCTCAGATCCGCGCGTAGTCTCGAAGTTCGCGCGCCACCATGCAACTGGCCAGCCAATACCGGAAAATCTGATGAAATGTTGGATCAAATCGAAGAAGGTGTTCATGGCCAGTGAGACCCAGTTGCAGGTGTTCTATGCGGCTCTGGACCAAGCTTATCATGGGCCGAACGTGTGCGAGGCCGGCGAAAGTAGCACAGACATTTTGGCTCGAATTCAGCACAAGTACTACTCAATCCCATATGTTGAGAACACCGCCTGGCAGCTCAGGTTCTCGCACTTGGTTGGCTATGGGGCCAAGTACTACTCCTACCTGGTTTCGCGCGCAGTGGCCAGCGCAATTTGGACTAAACTCTTCTCCTCGAGTCCGCTGTCTCGCGCCGCCGGACTCCGCTTCAAGAGAGAGGTTTTGGCGCACGGCGGCGGCAAGCCAGCCGACGCAATTGCGCACGATGTGCTCGGTCGGAAGGTGGACGCGGAGTTTATAGCTCGCAGCGTGATCAGCTCATTCCAGCAGCCAAAGGTTGAATGAAGTAAAGGAGCCCCGTATATGGGAACTAACTCGCTCTCACGTTCCCTTCACTTGCAGTCCCGATCTCGTGAACCAAACCATCGTCATGCCGAAAGCGAGCGAGGGAGACAGCGGCCGCCAGTGGCAAGAGTTGGCCCACTGCGATGGCCTCGCTTCCTCTCCATCGCATTGCAGCCGGCGGCGGCACACGGCAGCTCGCTAGACGCCCGACTCCACAAGACCACAAGAGCGCCGATCGTGGAAGTGACCAGTTGTTGGCATTCCCATAGTTGCGATGGAGCGCAACTACCGCGTTCCACTTCAGCCCCCGCCGAGTTGGCGGTGGAAATGTTTGCGCCGCTTAGATCGCACGATCTCTCGTGCCGGCCGCTCGCATCACATGGCACGGGGCTAACCGGAATATGCTAAGGGCGAGTGGGCAAATCCCGTGGCCTCTCATGGCGCGTTGCTGGTGTGCTAGGCGCCCATGCCGGCGGCCAGTGCGGCCCAACAATGTTGCCCTGGGATTCCTTTGCACCGAGAGGGCACCAGCACCGGCAGTGGCGGCGGTGGCGGCGCTCGCTCCAGCTCCGGCCCCGGCCAGGTCGGCTAGCGGTGCAGAGCGAGTGCTGACGCTCTCTTTTTCCTCCTCTCCTCTCGCCTCCATCTGTCCGGATCCAGGACGCGACAAGTGATTTTGCTGTTGTTCACGGGCGCTTCCCTCCATTTTCTCACGCACTCTGCCCGTGGGAAAATTAACATTTTTCTCACGCTCTCCCCCTCGCAGTTTGCGCACGTTAGCCCGCAAGGCGGCCAACTCCTCCCCCCCGCCGCCGGCCCTCTTCCCTTGCTGCTACCTTACCATTTGCACGAGTCCATCAGCGGCCAGAGGCGCCGATCCGGAGGGGGAACGCAGCACCGGCGGCGCGGGGGAAAGCAGCAACACCAACGCCCGCAGAGCCTTACCTTTTGTTCCTTGTGATACCGCCACTGCTGCCGCCGCCGATGGCCGTTGTTCGTTGCCCCCTCAGAGCGGCCGCCTTGCGAGAGTTACCTTTGCCGTGGGCATGAGCCGGCCAGAGCTCCAACGAGACACAAAAATTCCAACCACCGCCGAGGGGAAGCCAAAGGAGGAGGATGGCGGCGCGAGAGGCCGAGAGCAAGGGGAAGCGCGTAAGCCATAAGGAGGCCAGAGAGCGAGAGAGCAACAGTAGGTTAGGCCAATGCGCGTCTCTCTTGCTCTGATGCCAGTTTGTTGTGGGCAAGGCGCCGCAGACAGTGGTGCGGATGCAAAACGGGCCAGCAAAATTTGGTTCTGAGGAGCTCAGTGAGGGAGAGAGAGAGAGAGAGAGAGAGCCTAGGGGGAGAAAGAGAGAGAGATAAAGCGAGAGGCAGAGAATTCGATGCGACACCAAAATGATGCTCCACCTTCTCCATAAGATGCCGCGCTCCTCAGTGCCAGACTAGCCAAGCGATGCCCAAAGGTAAGAGGGAACTCACTGGCCAACATCGGCTAGTTCCCAAACAAAACAGTAGCAGAGGTGAAGTGGAATTGGGAGGTGAGACTGAATTAGTTGTTGACGATTTAAAGAAAAGAAAACTCTTGGAGGTGGGTTCAGTTGAGAATAAAAGGCGAAGGAGCAGTCCACTAGATGACAAGTTAGTGGCCAGTGCGACAAACAAGAGCTCGCTAGTTGAGGAGGCGGATGAGCTTGAATTGGTGGACTTGAGCGAATCATTGGATGCAATCAGACACCAGAAACCGCCAGCCTCACCGCTACTATCAACAATCACAGCAAGAGCTTACACCCAGGCAGATAACTGCACGCACCCTTCAGGGCAGCCTGAAACAATGACGAGCTCACTGCGAATCGCTCCAATTCAAACCACCCCCATTGATAGCCTTGTCCTGGCCGATCAAAGTCAAACAACTCAAGATGTAGATTCAACCGCGAGGATGACCACAACAGCACGCAACATTTCCAACAACAACCGCAAAGGCCACAATACGACAAGTCATGGCCGACACGAGAGGGTCACCGAGGTTCAATTAGATAGACTGAGCTTATTAATCAAAATTATTAGGAGCGGAGATTACAACGAGTTCTTGGAGCTAATTGAGAGGAGAGGTTTCAAGAATTTGCTCAATGTGTTCATAGATGGTCAGACGGCGTTACATTACTCGCTCATCTATGGGCGCAGTCTAGCATGGTGCAAACAACTGGTTCTCAATGGTGCAAACCCAAACTTAGCCAATCGAGCAGGTTGGCATCCCATCCATCTGGCAGCCTTCAATGGTTCAAGAGAAACTATGCGATACTTGATTGATTGCATAGCAAACTGAGCTTTGGAACCTTCATTCCTTGAGGCGCCCAATAGAGCCGCGCTACAGCCGGCGTGTGATGCTGGAATGTGTTTGTGTGATATATGCCAAGCCAGTTAAGCAGGGTCCCGCAATGCAACTGCACCATGGACCAACAATCAAAACAGTCATCACCATAGGGGCACCTGAGCGAAGAGCCATTCGCGCCGCGGCGAGACAAGTCAGTTTAAGTCCAGTCATCCTCTGTTATTTTAAGATCCAGTGATATCTAGAAACACCCCTTGAACCAAACCTATTTCCAGAATATTCGATCTAAGCAATTGTGTGGATATATAGCTATATATATTTGTCAGCCAGTGTATGTTAAGCTTACTAGACTCATTGAATAAAAAGCTCTTTCAACAATGGCAGTGCACGGCCAGCCAGCGTCTGCCAAGAGTTGAAGTGTCCATATGACGCCTAACTATCGATGATTGGATCGGGGTATATGCGCTTCGTCAATTGGTTTTTGGTGTATTTGATATTTTAATGATGGCAGCTACTCCATTGTTGATACGAAATTTCATGTACTTTCCATTCACTTCAGCATTGCCCTCACCATTTCATCGTTGGGGACGAAAGAAGTATTTGAATTCCAACCAACCAACCTGACAATTCGAACTAGTTGATTTTGAACAACTTGAACATCGCTTGTATCAACGATATTTGTGATTAATGATTAATAGTTGAGGGGCGTGAGCGCGAGTAAGAGTTTGGTCCTGTGAACTATGGGACCGGAAGAACAGTCATAGCTTCATGATCGAAACTAGACACTATCAAGCTCAAACAGAAATCAAGAGCATACCATTGTTGCCATCGAAAAATTATCCCAGAACCGGATGCACCCTGACTCAAAATGTTATCCTGAGTAGCCCTTTGGCGGCACATCCGGTCACGCGGGCCAGTCAGAGTATGCATCATCCGTTCAACCAGAATTCCCACTGTAGTCTGAGAATGCCCAGCCAGCGCACTCGATCCATAAGTAGATCATTCGGATGTTCATCTGCTTGTTGCAAATATTCGATCGATTGAGCGAAGGTTGAGCTCGAAGGCAACGAGACCCCGTTGCATCAAAATTTGGCTCAGGAAAGCTTCGAAATAGTTAACTTCAATTCCCCAAGACTTCCAGTGCGGGAATGAAAATTAGCTCGAGAGGCTAAGAACAAATATGATTTCCGAGATCTAATGGGCTCCCACTTGATAGGAACTCAAAAATTTATTAGACTTATTATGTATTACGAGTCTGTCAAAAACGTTCGGATAGTCCCAATTGGGAATTCAATCAATCCTCAGCCATGAACTTGATGGCCGATTCGGTGCTTGGCACGCTAGCTTCCCAATCGGGCAACAGCAAAGCTGCTTGTTCCATCCGTCGGCTCTCAAGATATCGCTCCAACTCCTCATTGCTAAGTACTTCAGTTGTTGATGGGGGTTGTGGAGGAAATTGCGATGGATCTTGTTGTGGCGCTTGCAGCTGTTGTTGTTGGTGGTGATTGAGATCTTGTTGCTGGTTTTGCTCACTTATATGATTCAAAATTGGTTGAGGCTGAGGTTGGGGTTGAGTGCTTTCCGAGCGTTGCTGGATATATTGTTGCTGAAGGTATTGTTGTTGCTGGTGATATTGTTGTTGCTGATATTCGTGTTGCTGATAATGATGTGGTTGATATTGTTGCTGGTGGAATTGTTGAGACTGTTTGGGTGCTGGTTGTGGAAGTGAGAGAGGTATCTGTTGCTGCTGAGTAATTGGCAAAGATTGTTGCCCTCCGCTATTTACAACATATTGGGCACTGGGACATCCTTGAGTAACAACGATTTGATATGTGCCAACAGCAACATTGGGGTTTGAGCTAGGTTGTGCAGAAGTCGCCATCTGATGAGTTTGGGGAGCTGATTGAACTTGATGTTGAATAACAGGTTGAGTAACGTTAACTAACTGTTGTACCGTGTTTCCGTTATTAACTTTAGCCGTATCTGCAGCTTGTTTTGCCCCTTTGTTGCGACTTCGACTGGCTGCCTTGGGCTTGGCAGCCGCGGGTTTGTTCGGAGTACACTTAGAATTAGCGTTACCACCATTAGTAGGAGGTTTGTTCACGCTTTTGTTGCTATTCTTATTTGCATTTGATGCGGCTGCCGCTGTAGAAGGGTTTCCGTTGTTAGCAAATTTAGTTGTACTATTTGTGTTCCTCTTGGCACCTGTAACACTCGAGGAAGAGCTAGCATTTCGCCTCTTGCCTGGAGTAGTCTTACACTTGTCTGTCGGAACGAGTTGAGGTTTAATATTGTTTTTGATTGATTCAATTTCATGATCACTCTCTGAATCAGAGCTAGATGTTGCTATATCTTCATACTGAATGACTTTTTCCAATAGTGTTTCTTTATCACGGTAAATATCAAGTAACTCGTGCTGGAGTTTTCTTAGCTCATCTTGAAATAACTCATTTTCCTATTGTGTGTTTCAGCCGAGAAGGAGAGAAAACTAATGTGAGTGTCTTAGCTCTAGAGTATGAGGAATAGAGGTTGGAATCGCTTAGATGAACTTACATAAAGTATAGCTTTGAGCCTCGATTTCATAAGGCTATACTTTTGTTTGTAGTTTGTCAGGGTACCTAAATTGTCACTTTTTAAGCATGCTTGTGGTGTGACATTATTATCCATTATTGAAAGCCACAATCTAGGTAACGACTGATGTGTCTACCTTTGATATGGGAACATTTAATGGTTAATAATCGAAAATGAGTGGGGGCCGTTATGAATAGATTGACTATAGCACTGTATTTATTTAGTCATGTGCTGATGTATTTATTTTTGCCTTTGATTCTACGTTAACTTTTGTGCGGTTCGCTTGCACCATCCCACCATCCATCTAAAAGGGCGGGACCTCTCGGAAACAGAGAACCCGAGTCAATCGGGCTATGGCAAGAGGGCGTGGATCTTGAACGAAGGTAGGTTGGAGGCTAATTGAGGTTCTACACGCGAAACCCAAACTCATCTCTCCATAGAATCAATGTCTCAGGAGGCAATTGATTGCGATTACTCTAATCGTTCAAATCTTACTCGCCGCCCGATCCGATACCAAGCATCAGTGTCTCTTGAGGCATGCACAGGACTGGATCCACAGGCTTCAACAAGTTTCTCAATTTGTTCAATTTATTGTGAAAGTTTTCATCACCGGTAGATTCTTGAGAAAAGTGATGGCATATGAGAGATAGGCTTGCGACGCCAAACATTGTGTGGTAAGGGTCAACCCAATTTCCAGGTCGGTCACTGAATCCACCTTGCTCTTCATCCTGGCAGGCAAGTATGAAAGATGTCAGCCGTTTTTGATCTATCAAGTGTATCCTATTTATCATTTTCATAGATGATAGGCACCACCATGAGTAGCAAAGATCGGGTAGCTTTTCAGGTCGACCGTTCAGCCCACCTGAGGGAAGCTGTCTTTCAGACAACCACCAACCCAATTGGTCAGCTTCAATGAGTTCCAGTTTATCGGCAATCGCTAGAGAACCAACGCAACAGTAGACATAGGCCGAATGAGACTCGCTTCCCGGCTTACTTCCAAAACCGCCATCGATTTCGTTGTTACATGACATCACGAATTCGATGGCTTTACAGAGATCAATAGCATCAAGCCTTTTGAGAAGCTTCAATGCTGACAGGGCGCAAAAGGTGAATCTGGTGTCGACCTCACCCCACTTATCCCCAAAGAACGAACCATCTTTCTGTTGAAGAGATCTAATGTAATCAGTACACATATCTAAGTTGATGTATTCTGATTGGCATCTACCAAGTATCACGAGTATTTGGACAGCGCTAAGTGTGTGTAAGATATGTGAGTCATGCCTGGGTGCCGCTGCGAATCCCCCATCATCAGTTTGACAAGTCTTGACGAATTCTAGAGCTTTCATGACTTCTGGTGAATGGCGATCTAAAGTCTTCGTTAGATACAAGGCATTGAGGCCCCAATATAATCCACTCATCTTGAGATGTTCGGCCATGATTTGGTCGGTCCCGGTATCATCATTTGAGTACTGTTTCAAATACTTTTCATGCTTGTCCAACAATAGATCTTTGGGATGTTCATCCTTGAGAGTTACATCTCTTATTCCGATCATGCTGATGGAGTGGATAAGTTATAAGATGTGATCCTCTGTCTGGGTGGTATTCGTTCGTTTCGCCTCCTAGAAAGGCAGATGCTCAGATACTTATATTCTGATCCCTCTATTATTTGAAATCGCACGCTTTCTGAACTTCAACATCAGGATGCACAGGTTTCGAGATGGGACCGGTCTCGAATGCGACTCGAGCGCTAGCAAAATTTGTTCTAGACCATCTGAAAGAGCTAGCCGGTCTACGATCCGGAGCAGCTGATGAAGTCGAGTAATTTCTCAAGCTATTTGAATCGACGGCTTACGAACAGTTGTCAAGCGACATTAAGTTTGGTTACCAAACCAAAAATTACATTTTATTTCGTAGCGGACTCGAGTCAGATAGGCATGATATCAGACTATGGTATGCAACCGATTACTCTTCCTAACTAATAAACACATCGAATCTACGCCATGATACCGATGATTTCGAGTCAGTTCCGATATCTTGACGGGTACTCTAGAGAAATCGATCCTATCCTGAAATGTAGCAACGCTATCGATGGGCTCGTTTCTATGTATCAAAGTGCCGTTCAAGTACAAGACATTGGAAGCTTGTTCATCATCAACTGTAATGAGCTTGTAATTGAATGAGGCCTCTCGTTCCATACGTCTCAACATTGATTGAGCCTCTTGAGATCTGTTGACACATAGAATATCCGGACCAGCCATGGTGATGTAAGACTTGAGACGCAAGTTCTCCTTTGGTGGCACTTTAACTGGGGTAACCGGGTACTCCGGGAATGCAGCTGCAACAGCTCTTGCACCAGCTTCATTGGTCTCTTGCGATAAGCCGACGAAGATTTCTCGTCCAGTCCATAAAACATCTCCGCCGTTAAGAATGGCTGTTTCGTCATTGATTTCAATGATGGGCAGGTTTAGATCACTTTTGATTATCTGCTTCACCTCTCTTATTTCATCAAGTCTGCATCGTGGCCTACATAATAGAACAAGTCCGTTGATAGTAACAGCTGTATCACCAATAAAAATAGACTCATAGCTCAAGTCCTCATCGGGACAAAGTTCAATAACATCAACATTTAGCATCCGCAAGGTTGCAATGAGATTATTCAACTCCTCGTTGGCGCAATCGTAATCAATTGCTTGTCGAACCGGTGGCGACTGAATTTCTGAGATGTCGGCCTTCCTGCCTTTCTTATTCTTCCCCTTGGCATTCTCATCCCTATCGATGTTCGCAAGCTCTGAAATGCTTGAATCTCGGATCAGAGTTGATCGAGAGAGGCGGCGACAAATGGCATAATTGTACTTTCCAAAATGCGAAGGCATATTAAATCATTCAGTTTGGTCTATTAAGTCTCGATGTAATCAGCACTGACGAGATACATCTGGAGTTTGATGGGTCGGAACTGGGCCTCTGGCGATTTTTACCCAACAGGAGTTTTGGGCGAACTGTGAGCCGCGCCCTGTGAGTGATGCAGAATGGTTCAATCCAGTTGCCTGACGTATTGAGTAAAACTTGCCAAAGTTTGAGTATCAAATGTAAGGGCTACGTGAATTCGAAACAACATTAGCTGCAATTTTGCACTTTCTATTTGTCCGATTCACTAGTGCGAACCTGTACTCGTGATTAGAACAAATAACTCTCACGTCAAAAATTGCTCACGAACCTGTTCTCGTACATCACGACATGATAACACAATTCGCAAAGCCAGGCGACGGGGAGACACAGGCCTCAGCAATTACGACCAGTGATTTTGTTTTGGTTCATGTCGAGCTTGCTAGCCTAGTGTGCAAGCTCATGGGCGGCATGATAAATAAGGGCTTGGATAAGAGACGTGGTTTATTTGGGATCGGTTTCCTTCTTCTTGGCTGGTGAGTCAATCACCAGGGTTACTGGCCCGTCAAGTTTCAGGTCAATATCCATGTGGCACCCGAATTTTCCTGTCTGAACCCGATCAGCTGCATATTCTTTCCTCAATCGTTCTATGAATTCCTCAAAAAATGGCTTTGATTGTTCTGCTCCCATGCTAAGATGGAAATCAGGTTTTGTCCCCTTAAATGTGTGACATAAGGTGAACTGGCTGATGATCAACAATTCTAAATCGGCTTCTTTGACACTCTTTTGCCATCGCTTGTTGGGATCATCGCTGAATAACTTAAGGGTCAGTAGTTTCCTTATGATGAAATCAGAGTCGCTATGATCATCATCGCGCGAAATGCCAAGTAAAACTGCCAAACCCTCGCCGATACTGCCAACTGTTTCACCCTCAGCAGCTACTGAACCCTGCTCAAGGATTAGATGGATATATTAGATGAGCCCTAGTTGAGAGAAATCTATATGATGAGTTATGCTCTTACCCTAAGTACCCGTTGCACGACTGCTCTCATCTTCAGCGAATAGCGGCTTTTGAGCTGTGTCGTAAATTGTAATGATGTAGAGGTCTCTTTGATTATTCCTTTTATCGACAGGCTGCCAATTCCTCGGGTCTAATATAACAAGTCTGACGTGAGCCTGGTTACCAGATGATAGAGAAATGAGAAAAGATCACAATGCGGACTCGGAGGTTCGGCCCACCAGGGCGCGGGAGTTTTTCAAAGTCCGAAGATGTTCGATCAGGTACGTATGTTCTCAGTCAAATCAGTAATAGGATTGCTGCAAGAGGAGCTTGCAATCAATTAGAGCGCCTAAAAATGATCACTTCAGCTCGTGCCAGAGGAGCAGAAGTGAGGTCATTTTTAGTAAAATTTCATTCAATACCTGCGCCTCGCAAAGTTTGGCAGCTCAATTGTCACGGAAGTGCCAACATTCAGTGGCCGTTAATGAAAGAATGGATATATGTCACACCCGGCGAGACTCTCCATTGCTTATAAGAACTTCGTAACTAGGACTACAGACAGCAAATGTCTGTTGGCGTCTCGACTGAGATCGTCGTCTGGATAGCAGCTTTAGTATCTTTCATAATTGTGGTAACCATCTGGGGCCTTTACAGACTAATTTCCTTCTTAAGGGGCCATAGTCAGGTAGATCGGCTGGAGGCCACCGAGAGTCAAGGATCTACATCACCCCTATCTATACAACTTAATGGCTTTCCATCGCTCATTAAAGACGCAGGCTTCGAGGCTACGTCGACGAAGGAAGTCGCTAGACCTCATCCGCCCTCAGAGTCTCAGTCGAACTCAAACTTGGAACACCAAGGAAAAGTCCCTTCCGGTAAGCAGATCACCCAACGGAATAGGTATATTGACTACAAGAACACTTTAGACAATAAATCACATGACAAAATACTACATGAGTCGCTGGAAAGGAGTCTGAATTCAAGCAAATCCGTCAAAAGTCGGATTGGTGAGATGAAGTCCAATGGATCTAGACGATCGACTGGTTTCGAGCCAACACTAGGAACAGTGAAACCATTCTCTAGAGGAGGTAGAAAGAATAATTTTTTAGAGTTACTTGATAGGCTCAATGCTATCGACGCGGAGAGTGAACAAGAGTTGCAGGAGAGGGAGGAGAAGAAAAAGAAGGCCGCATACACAGCCTCGTCTGCCGGAATTGAAGCAGATCCCTCAGATGAAACTGCATCGCAGACCTTCATCGGCAAAGAGCCTACCTCGAGACCTGATCCAGGTAGCATCCATCTCAGTTTGATTAGATCTATGGAACCTGATACAGATAATCAGGAAACTCAGAGCTAATGATTCAAACGAAAACAATTCAATGTACATTTGATTCGGCACATCCTGGGGTCACACCACGTTGGTTTGTTTTGACTATTCGCTTGTTTAATTTTGTCGTGAGTAAAACTGCTAAGTTTGAAAAAGCATGGGCTCAACGATTGTCGTGTGTTACAACAATTGTAGTAGAACGTTTAGGGATTTCAGCGTGGCCGCAATTAGATTTTCACCTGCATCATACTTTTCAAGAATGGTATGCACTCACGACAGAAATAAATCAGGTTTTACCTTGTTGCCTGACATCCGATCATGTTCCCCTCTCTTCGTTGACTTATGCTACAACTCTACAACCCCTTATTGATCATGCCCAAACAAACGAAGAAGTCCAAGACACCCAAGAGACTCATGAAGGCTCATATTCCGGCTATAAACTTGGCAGACGAACTTAAAGTTGCTACTGAAATATTGAGCAAACAACGAACTGTTAATAAAGGGGAGTTTGAGTACGCAACTGTTACGACAACGAAGAATGTTGATGTTAAAGATGTTGATGATGAATTTACAAGAGAAGTTCAATTCAGTGAACAAGCTAAACAGGCAGCCGTTAATGTAATAACTAGGTTGAAAGAATTAGGCATACCAACCGAGATACCTCCAAATTACAAGGGTGAACTGGTTAAGGATGAGAAGCAGATGGCTAAAATAAGAGATACGCTCAAGTCTAAGAAGGATTCCATCGAAAGATCCGAGAAAGCAAAGAAGCTGAGAGAGCTGAAGAAGATTGGTAAAAAAATCCAAGATGAAGTGCTAAGAAAACGCTCCAAGGAGAAGAAGGAATTCCTCGACAAGGTCAAAAAGCGACCAGTTTCGGAGCTTTTCGACGACTAGATTTCATCTTATATACCTTTAGTGACACAAGACTTCGGCACTCTGAGGAGAGAAAGAGAGACTATTGACTAAATGTACATAAAGTATAATAATGTGCAGGTGGAACCCTTGATCTTAGTACAATCTTCACAAAAATCTTTCTAGAATTACATGCAACAAAGCGTCAAGAGGACCCAGCTAGACGAAAGTGCTTGCTCGGGACTGGCTAGAAACAATTTTCATCACGTCTGCATTCCCAATAGCTTCATCGCAGCCATGTGACCCTTGGCAGAGTCCAACTGACTGAAACAACGCGCATATACTGCCTCAGAATTTGCATAATCCAAAGCTTTCTCAAAAATCCTAATCGCTTCATCATGTCTACCACGTTGTGACTCAATCGAGCCTAGAACTTCGTAGGCATAAATAATCTTTGGATCCACTTTGAGTGCTTCATGGAGGTAGTTTGCAATCGCTTCTGGGCCACTCTGAAGATGAACCTGTAGGAGCGCCCTTGAGATGTGTATATTGCCATCGGTTGGGTTTGCCTTGGCTAGATTGAGTAACAGCTGATCAGCTTGTTCAAAGTAACCCATCTCAACGAGAGCTTGAGCATACGTTTGATGGAGATCGAATGCACCTGGATTCTGTTCAACAGTGGATTTGAATTCGTCGAGTAAATCCTGAAGTGCACTACTCGATGCAGAATCTCTAGTAGCTAATTTAAATTGAATGTAGAATTTTTGGGCCGTGGCCGAGTGAAAGTCGCTCTTTAAGGCTATTGCCTTGTCTAAAGTTTCTGACGCTTCATCGAGCTTCTCGGATAGCAACAACGCTTGGGCTTTGTGCAGATATACATCTGGGTTCTCTGGATCTAGCTTGATAGATCGTTCGATCATCTCGTTCACGCTCTCGAGATCTTTCTCAATGGTGGAATTCGAACTTGAGGGTTCGCTCACTAGCATAGCTGACTTTTTAATCAAAGCATTCGCTTTCATTCGTGGTGAGCAATTTGAATCATCAATGGCCAATAGTTTGTCAAGAGCCTCCTGGGCACTCTGAGCGTCACCCATCAAATAAAGGCAGGATCCTCTGATAAGCAAAGACATAGGATCTTGATCGTTTTCAGGTTTTTTGGCTTCGTCCCAAATGGGCTGTAATTGTTGCGGTGATTTGATTGTCTCACCTCCAAGTTTTTCAATAATTGGGTCATGGGTAAACGCCGAGAAGAAGGCTGTGATTGCATGGTTTGATGGCCAATCGAACTTATGTTTCTTCATAGCCTCCGAGGCCTTGACCTGACTTGAGGCTCTCACTATATTGTCAGTGAGCACCATGCTAGCCTGGTTTTGGAACTTCTCTAATATATTTGCGGCAAACGCATCCACCATCGCCTCATCATATCTGCTGAGCTTCTCGAGAGCTCTAGCTCTTCGCAAGTATGCTTTAGTGTAAGACTTATTCAATTGTATGGCGCGATCACAATCTTCAATAACCTTGTCATATTGGCTAAGCGCTTCGTTACAGGCCGCACGGTTCTGGTAGAAAACTGCTAGTACATCTGGTTCTATACTAATATCTAACGTGCTGGCCAGATCGATAGCCTTGGTATAATGTTCGATAGCGACATCATAATTTTTGCGTGCAAAATACTGGTTGCCAATCTTCTTAATCTGGGCAAGCTGCTCAGATGGGGACAGCTTTTTGTTGTCAGCCTTTACTTTGGAAGATGAACTCTTGTTCCTTGTAAAATATAAGTAGTAACAACTCGCGCCAACGAGAACTGGAACGCCGATGAGAAGTGCTGTGGTTGAAATATTGTATCGCTCGGAGGACATATTGTGGGGCTAACAAAAAGAGCTTGATACTTTAAATGAGATGGCTAGAGTTGTCACTTATTTACTAGTAGCGACTTGATTAATAGGTATTCGATCATAAAGACCATAAAGAAATGTGAGCATAACAATGGTTGCATGCTCGTATTCGCGACGATGATGGCAGCATGTGAGAGTTGCAACACAACGGCTCGGGTGACTGTCGTGCAGCCAAATGCCCGACACAATTTGGAATCTTTTAATGGGTGAGCAAGCGGGAATCAATCTCAGGGTCATGTTCCGTGTAACAAGTTTAGCTTTATTTTACAACATGAAGAGGGTATGAAGTTAGTTTCGGGCTGGTCATTGCAAAATAAATTGTGTAATGTGAATCACAGAGGGATATGGTCGTTAGATGCAAACGAGAAGCACCAAATTCTGATCGCTTCAATCGTGTTCAGGTTAGACGGTTGGCCGCCAAGGTGGCGTTGTAATGCTGAAACGTCCATTTTTGAGCATCCTTGGTTGGATCACAATCAGACATTCTAATGTGTACTCTATCACGAGCCAACTCCATACACCTGCCGCTCGTGCTATGCCTCACTTGTGCAGTATGTTTGTCGTAGAGCCAAAGTTGGTTGCCCCCTGATCCATGACAAGGGAAGAGGACGACTTCATGACCGGCATAGTCGACGCACGCTTCGTCCCTCCTTATTTCGCCATCGCGACTAAACAACCAGTACTGGTTACCGCCCGAACCATGGCATGGGTAGACCCCCAAGGGTTTGTGGTAGTCGCTCTTTCTGGCCGACGAATCTAGACACATTTTGATCTTGCCTCCAGCCTCATTGCGGACTTCTCCGTAGGCCACCGCCTCGCCCGGAATAAACAGCTCTGGGTAGATCTCTTTGACAAAATATGAGAATGGTTTACAGTTCAGCCTTTTCCTCAGCTCGATCCTGTCGCTTACGTCGCCAAAATCTCCCAAATCGTGGCCGATTCTATCATAGTAATACTTCTTATAATCATCCATCCAAACTTCAGCCAAACGAACGCTGTTCCTTCTAAGCACGTTCACTCCAGATCGCCACTTGTAGGGAGACCTAGATCTGAATACGTGGCCAACGTGCGAGCAGGGCAAGATTTCCAAACTTCCGCCACACATCCAGGTCTTGAACGATAATTCCAGGTTCTCACCGCCCCAAATGTCGAAACCGCTATCGTAGGTGCCCAGTCGTTCAAAGAAGGCCTTGTCAATGCTGAACAAACCTCCGGCCATTGTTGGAGACCTGAGGGGGTCGTAGTTGTGGAGGCGGCGCTTCTTCTCTCGTTCGGGAACACTATGCCAGTTGAATTGTAGGTTCCAATCGAATCCGCCCACGCTTATGGCGCTGGCATCGCCTTTGTAATGATACTCAAAAGTCTTGTCGCTGATAACGTCGATGACTGGACAAACAACAGCTGTCCTGTCCTCGTAAATGCGAGTTAAAAGGGGCTCGAGCCAACCCTCGGCGCATTCACAGTGCGAGTCGAGAAAGGTGAGCACCTGAGCTGTGGCAGCCTGAGCACCCAACAATCTGGCCCTAATCAAACCCTCACGCTTCTTAGCCCTAACCACCTTGACCACCTTGAGCGACTTGACGTAGTCGTCTAGCTGCTGGCCCAGGTGTGGCTTGTTTGAAAAGTCGTCAACCAATATAATCTCCTTGATTAGTCTCCTAGGGCTTCTATTGAGAATAGAATGAATTGTACGCAAGAGAACAGACCAAGCTTCGTTGTGGAAGCAAATGATAACGCTCGTTCTCGGTAACAAACGCGCGCTTGGATACCTGAGATCCTTGCAACTTGGATCTCGGACGTCGGGCAGGGTGCGATTGACTGAAATGATATCACTTATGTACTGGTTAAAGGCATTGTTTTCCCAACCAACGTTGACGAGATCCTGCTGCTCCTTGGTCAGATTTCTCAGCACCACGGGACGGCCAAACTCGCCCGGTGCGCTCGGGTCGCTAGGGGGCGGGATCACGGCCGCATCCTGTGCATCCGCAGCCTCCTCCTCCTCGCGAAGCATGTTTGCCCTCTCCGAGCTGTCAACCCTTGACCCTGACTCTCCCGCCTCTTGCGCCCCCAGTCCATTGTCTGAGTCGTCCAAGTCGGCGAGCGTGCCTGTAACCCTATGCGAGCGGCCATCTGAGTGTTGGCCCGACGTCTCGGTTAGTCCGACAGTCTGCTCGTCCAACCTGTTGCCGCGAACCTGCTCTTCCTCCTCCTCCTTCTCGCGCCGACGGTTGGCTCGCAAATTATAGACTCCGGCTCCCGTTTGCTCATTCAGCCGCCCATTCACGGTCGCCTCGCCTGGGGCTAATTTGTAAGCGTTGGCTGCCTGACTAGAGGCCGACATGTCAAACAAGAGAGTGTGCTCATTCTGCGTATATGAATCTTTGAACTTGAGGTTCTGTCTTTGGCGCTGAAGCTTTCGTTCAAACATATCCCCTCCGAGGCTTTGGCCGCCGGCGCGAGCATACTTTGACCACTTGGCGGCGTCAACCTCGAGCTTGCTCGTCTGGTCAGGATTATAGATGAGTGGGGCCGACATTGCGACGCTTGGCAGTGGCGGCCGCTGGCTCGAGGGTTGCTCGTAGTAGAATTGATAATAAATACTCGTCGCCAGTAGGAGGCTAAGGGGAACCAAAATCAACAACTTGAGCAGTTGGCCCTTCCTTCTGGGCACCAGCATCTCTATGTAGGGGCCAAGGGGTTTTGCGTATGGGTATGGGTATGCGTATGGGAGTGATGCGTGCATGGAACGAGCGCTGGTTAGTTTCGGTTTGGGATCGTCTTAGGTTGTTGGTTTGAGTGGTTGTTGATTTGGTTGGCGGGCGGCATTTGTTGGCCGGCGCCGTCGTTCTGATTGGCCGAGTAGAGTGGCCAGGTGGTGGGGGTGTTTATGGGCTCTGATGGTGTTAAGTGCGCCAAGATGCGATCGTTTGGCACGTCGGCGACGACGACGACGACATGGGATCGTAACGGCAGTGGAGTGAGAGCGAGCGAGGCTCGTAGAGATGAGCCACCGAGCCGAGCGCTGTGCTCGTTCGCAATCGGCGCTCTCGCTTTGGCGGCCGCCTCGATCAGGCCGCCCATCTCCCGTCAGTCACGCTGCAGTGGCCGCTGCAAAACCAGTGCTCGTTTGCCGCTCACGAGCGCCATTGAGCCGCGGCAAACAATCGCCCATTGGAGGAGGCTCTCTAGCTCGGCCAGCTCACCTGGCCGCAAGCCAAACTGCTCGCGGCCCTTGCAGCCGCTGGCAGCCGATTCGAATCAATTGCAAACTCAATTGGCGCGCCCCACTCTCGCTGGCCGACCGATGGGAGCTTTGGGCGAGCAGGGCGCAACAATGAACTCGCTCGCCAGAGCGAGCTCACTGTTTTAATTGTCACCAGATGAACTTTGGCAAGCGCATGGGCGCCAGTTGGAGATGGGATCGGGCGAGCAGAGCATAACGCGAGCAGCTGTTTGCAACAAGCCGCTGTTGGCAACTTCGACTCGCTTAGCAATCGAGCTTTAAGCTCAGGTTTGCTGATTCAAATGGCGCCAACAATGCAATGAGGATTTGCATCCTCGTTCGGCGCTCGCAAAGTGGCCGGCCGCTTGGCCCGCGATTGACTCATCAATCAAGAGGAAGCGAGCGAGGGGTAGAGAGGGAGGACATGGGCAGGTAGGTTGCGTCGGAGCGCAAATTACAGGCCTTCGGTTGGTTTGGGCTGGCGGCCTGCGTTGCGTAAGTTGCGCGCCAACAGCCCCGGCCGTCGGCTTGGTCGGCTGGCGTCTCAGCGAGCGGCCAGCCTAATCGCGCCCGCCAAATCAAACCCAAGGTCACGCCAGGACGCCTGATTCAATTTCTGTAATTGGGTCATGGAAGCTGCGCAATGTGGCGGCTGACCAACATGGTGTCTCGTTTCAGCGTAACTCTCGCGCCTCCGAGACTGGCCGGCGGGCGACAAAAGGGCCGGCAGCTGGGCAACGAGCAACATGTAATTTGATAATTCTGTTTGGCGTGAGTCTGGCCGGCAAACAGGTGCGTCAAACCTGTAGAGCACGCACGCAGCCGCAGACCAACTGGGGCGAGCGGCCAGAGCTTAGCTTACGAGCTCTGAGGCGCTAAACTGTGCGCTCATTCCGATGATTGACATTGAAATTTAGAGATTGCGCCCGCCGGCTGACAAGCTTAAAAATCGGCCAATTTTATCCAGTCGGACGTCTTGAAGCCACAACAGCGCCATCGGCCGCAACTAACAGCAGCAGCAGCAACAACAACAACGACAACAATGGAGCTCGCACGCCATTTTGCCTGTCATCGGGCGCCACTTGTTGATTGAATCCAGCCAGTTTTGGCGAGAGCTCCAATTGAAGCATGATTTATGGACCCAAACGAGCGCTCTAGAAACGCACTCCAGTCCAAGAGCTAGATCAGGTTGGCCGACGTGACGAAGCATTGAAAGGCCGATCTGTTGCTCCAGCTCAAAACTCAACTTTTCCTCGCCTGGGAGTTTTCCATAATAAAAATTGCCTTGAATTAGAGTTGAAACAATCGGGCGGCGTTCAAATCTTTAGCTGAATTGCGTGATGCATTTGCTGTTGGCCGCCATTGGTGGGTCCAGGATTAAAGCCTCAAAGAGGGCTCAAATATGGGATGGCCAACGGCGAGCTGAGACGAGCGAAACGAGCAAAGGTGGAGACTGGCTCCTACCGACAAATTGATTTTATGCGGTTTTAGGCCAACAACAAGCGGACTAGACTATGCAAACATTCCTCTCCCCCTCGGCAAGGCTGAGCCAGAGGCAAAACTGTGGGCTCTCTCGCTGGGGCTTCGTTCTGAGGGACTGACGGCAGCCATTGTATTAGTGTATGTGCGCGCTAGCCGGCCAGTTTGTTGAACTTGGCCGGCCAGTCGGCCCGAGGAGAGTCGAGGCTGGAGGAGAGAGAGAGAGAGCGGGGGGATTGGATCATCCTTTGTTGTTCTCGAGCTGCGACTGCGGGGATCCAACCGACAATTACGAGCGCCGGCAAATTCGTGTCGGCCAACAATTCGCCCTCCTTCCTCATCACCTGGTTGCGAGAGAGCGAGCTAGCCTTGGAGGCTGTGGCCGTGGCCGGCCGATAATCAGCTGATTTGATTGGTCTTTTCGAGGATAATGATTGCGCTGGCGGAAAAGTCGGCAAACAGAAGCCACCGAGCAGGCCGCTCTTGGCTTGGCGGCGGCGGCAAATGCGGTTGCACAGTACACAAGAACAATCGGCGGCAAAGAGGAGGGGCTTTTGTTGGGGAGACATGGACAGTGAGCGGCGGCTTCAGGTTTCGCGCTCGATCTCGCGCTCGGCCAAGCTCGGCGCTGGGACGCAAAAGTGGCGCCGAAACAATGCGACTGCCGCCGCAACCTGTGTTCGCGCAATCAAGCAGATAGTTGCCACCAAAGACAATCGCAGCCAGACGCAGTGTTGGCTTCCAAATTCAATTGGCCAGCTCCTAACTAGCTCGCTTGGCCAGCCTTTGTCTGGCCGCTGCCGCCGCCGCCGCCGCCGCCGCTTCCGTCGTGGTTGCAAGCCGTGCGAGCGCGCTCAAGAGCGGCCAAGCTAGCAGAGAGCTCATCACCTGGAGTTGGGCTTCGAGGCTGGACATTAGGGCTCATTTGGGCCGCCGCAGCCGCGCTGGCGCCTCCAACGGCGAGCTCGCGTCCAAAGGTCGTGTCGCTCTGTACCCAAATTGAGTAATCGATGCGCGCCAGATAGGCGATAGTGGTTGTTGTTGTTGCTGTTGTCTATGAGCGTCGACGGCTTCCGCAGATCTACCTGCGCCCACTTGGCCGCCAATCGCGCGTCAGATAGTCGGCCCACTAAAGTGAAGTTTTACGACCCTCGAAAGGGGAGACTTTCGCTTCCTTGTGGCTGCGAGCTTTGCTTTGCCGTGAGCGCTGATTGTGGGCTCGTAAAAGCAAGCCCGCCTTGGCCGCGAATCCCTCGCTAGGCTTGAAGCGGCTTCACTCGACTAGGAAGCCAAGTGGCCGCGCGCCAATCAGACCCCCCAATTGCGTGACTGTCGCTTGGGCGGCCGCGCTTAAACTCGGAGCCTCGCTCGCTTGCTCGCTGTCTTGCCGGCTAACTGGCTCAGCAAGCCTGACGAGCCGAAGGGAACTCGGCTGAGCCGGGCTGACAAGGGCGAGACTGAGAAGGAGAGAGGGAGAGAGGGAGAGAGCCGCTGGTTCAATTAGCATATTGGCGGCGGGCGCCAACAAAGCCAGCCGGCGCCCCGCTCGGCTCCACGCAACGAGCGGTCGCTGCCATCGCCGCTTAATGAGCGACAAGCCAACCTGCAAGCTAGGTGGTGGTGGCGGCGGCGGCGGCGGCTTGGAAGCCCATCCATCCATCTTGCAGCCGGCTAACGGGCTTGCTTGCTAGCTGGCTGGCCAATAACAACGGCAGCGGCAACAACAATGAGCTCGCAGAGTCGCGCGCAACAACGGAGGCGGCGGGGGCGGCAGAGCGCCGGTTGGGTTTCTCTCTCTCTCTCTTCCCTGCTAATTAATCTGCTTGTCGTTGCTGCTCCTCCCGCTGCTGCTTCCGCTGAATCTCATTGAAGCGCCGGCTCAGGTGGAAGGGGAAATCAATTCGCAGTCTGCACGCGGCAAAGCGGCTTCTCGGGGCCTCCATAGGCGGCGTCATCGCTTGAATTGTTAGTTCTAGCCGGATGGCAAATTCCATCCACAAAAACAACCCCCCTTCTACTCACTCTTGGCTACTTCCGCCTCTTGGCGCCCCTGAAAAGCTTGAGAGTCTCTGTCGATCGCTTGCGGCCAATCGATCACATGGTCAGCTTGCTCTGATTTTGCGCTTGCCCTAACTTATCTTGCCCTTGAGCAAAAGTGAGCTCCCTCAACTCCGTCTCTCTCTCTCCCCCTCTCTCTCACACACACAAACTAGTCGGCTGCTTGAGGCCTCGCGGCCAAAGTCTCACTGCTTGGATATCTTGAAACACGAGCGACGGCTCCAAGATGGGCTCGCTGGCCGAGGGGCCAACGTCAAGGCCGACAAACAATGTCGGGCAACCAAGTTTAGCTGGCCGATCGAGCGCAGCCGTGCGAACTTTTTCCGGCTAAAACTTGACAATCTTGCAAAAGTTTTCTCTTCCCTTATTGCTCTTCGTCGGCTTCCTTTCGTGGGCCTGAAACATGTGGTTGGATTTTGGATTGAAAGCGCGCGCGATAGAGACACTCCATTTCTCGTCTGCGGAAGTGGCGCCAGACAAGTCGGTGGCAAGTTCTCGCGCTCACCGGGAGAAATCCTAATGAAAACTCCTGCAAGTAAAAAGTCCGCACTTGCGCACCTGTTCCACTTGCCAACCTCCCAGTTGGCGGCCGATCTGCTCGGGCGGATTGTTAGCTAGACGGCGCCGGCGCCGCAAACCTGTGCAGTGGCGCAAAGATATACTGCACTCACTCGAATGCGCCTACTCGCAAGCTGCAAGCATTCGCTGGATACTAGGATGGCCGCGCTCGAGGGGCGCATCTATTTACATGGTCCATCCATCCATCCATCCTCACCTTCCTCCCCTGCGCCTTCCTCCTCCTCCTCCTCCAGCTGCTTTCCTTGCTCCCTTGACTTCAGATTCATTCCTCTCCAACTTGTTTCAAAGTGGCTCCCGTTTCAATGGCACACAAACGCAAGCCAAGTTCGCGCCGAGATGGCCGCAAAAGTTGCCCATCGCTCGCTTACAATCGGACTCTCAGCCGCCGGCTATCCAATTCCATTTCATACATACACGTTCCACCTAACCACTCTAGCCCCTGAACTTAAGCCGATAGCTCACTGCCCAAGGAGGCAACTTATCAGCTCCATCCAGCGCAGGCGATCTCTCAAAACTCGAGAGGCTTGAGCGCTGCGGGCGATCCAGCCCAGAGATGAATGGGCTGATTGGACAGTCTTCGCTGGGAGGAAACTAATCCAATACCAACACTTTGCTCATTTATCTCGGCTTCCTAAAAGCGAGGCTCGGCCGAGTGTATGGCCAGGCGGAAAGCCCATTCTGTTGAGCTGGCAAGCTGATTGAGGCGAAATGGCTGCGCCCACTCTCTTTGACACCGGACAAGTGTCGCGCATCGAACAGCCATATGTGACAAAGACTAAAAATGAACGCGAGGTAGAGCAAGGTAATGCAAAGGCGGCGCATAATGACTGCTCATTGCAACCAAACACCTGTAATGAGGACCACTGAGGCGCGTTGAGCTGGAATCCGGGCGACCACCTCGTCCCTTAGCCAATCTTTGACAGTTCGTTGGAACACTATCTCAAGGTCTCGAGCTGGATGACACACTGAGCCGATCAGCTCATATAAAGAACATTTGGACTTGTGGTATTGCGGCCCTATTGGCATGAACAAAACCTTTTGAAGCCACGCTACCGACTCGTCTTGAACCCAACCCAAGGGTGATGCCAAGTTTTTATGGCCACTGAGTAGAAGTTTCGCTCGAACAAATTAACCCGATAACTCTCCAGAGAGACCGTACGGGTTTCGACAGACCTCGTCAAGCATTGTCGATCTGATATCTATTCGCACTATCAGGTTGAAAGGATTCGGAGCGTCATGTTAGCACCGGAAAACCATCGTCAATGTGGCGAGACAAACTCTCCTTTCGGTGCAGACAAATTGGCCTAATTGCATCTTCCAGATTCTAACTTTATTTAATTCTTTATCACTATTGACTATTGCTGGAAGATTTGTCACATTTTCTCAATGAAATTTTTGCTTTTAAGTTGCAGCAGCTGCTGCATGAGAGATTAGTTGAGTCAGAAGTGGTTTGATTGGTCTCTCAAAGAGAATTTACAGCATCATAACCACGAGATAGGTGCAGAGCTATGAGGTAGCTTCGCTAGCAGTAACTTGCTTAGGCCTTCGGGGTCAGTATCTTTATGGCCTCCTCATAGGAGCCAAGAAATATGAACGCACCGACTGAGATCCAGATAACTCGAGGCACCACACCCGCAAACAGACCTCTGATCCTTCTCTCAGCATAGATATCTCTCAAGGCCGCGAAAACATTGCCGGATGCCATCGAGTCTGAGCGTTCTGCTAACATAATGCGACTCTTAGCGACATCCAAAGGTGTAGTTGCAAAAGCAGCTATTGCACCTGCAATGGCCCCATACGAGGCCGACTGAAAAGCGCTCACAGGTTTCCTATAGCGCCGATGATGGCTCATCTTCAGCCGCTCCCAAATGGGGTATTGGATAGCACTGAAAGGTATATCACGGATAACTGTGCTCGAGAAACCTCTATACAGTCCTCTCAGTCCTTCCGTTGCAATTATTCCTTTCATAATGGCCATGTTGCTCAGTTTACCAGTAGATGAAGTTTGTGATCTTATCTTAATGACCTCGTAAGGCACACGAACTGTACAAGAAACAACCTCACCAAGAGAGGCGGCGATCATGTGACTCAGTATATGAGCGCTACTCCTTGGTCCGAAAGGTCTGTAAAGGTGTAGTCTATCCTTAACGGTTTCATAAGTGACAAAAAATAAAGCAGCGTTTGGAACCGAGCCAGCTAGAACTGGTGGCAAACCTCGGTAAAGCCCGGAGAAGCCGCCTGACTTAGAGAATCCTGAATGGCTTTGCAAACGGGACTTGATTGTGTCGATGGGATACAGTGAGGTATCAACGATGAGTCCGGCTGAGGCACCAGATAATAGTACTTGCCATTCTGCATTCTTCATGGTATTTATTTGTATCTAAGTTACATCACATCTGATAAATATTCGTTTTGTCGCTACGTTTGTCAACTTTCTCTTTCCCTCTCCCTCTGCGATCATTCAGATAAACTTCTCTCCCCCACGGAATCACGCGCTCAGGATAATCGGTAATGAGGAGGCCTATCTTGGTCGATTTATTAGCTTTAAAAACATGTCATCCAAGGATAAGATACTCAAGGAGACGTCGCCATTAAGTATATTTCTTGTTAAATCTGGAAGTGCTGGAAATCGCTTACTCTTTAAGTATCCATTTAGCGAAAATTTCCAAGATGAGCTCAATTCAGAGCAGGACCAACTACAGCTTGGAAATATTATCAACGAAAACGATGAAGCTTTGTGCAACATGTTTTCAGTCAACCCGAATCTTTGTGGAAAGAAGTTCGAGATAAAAATTAATAGTGTGAGATATGTCGGACATCCAATGTCATTGTTGCCACCCAACCCGACGGGCATCAACTCAAGCAGTGTGCCTCATCAGACAGCAGTCAACCAGGTAAGGCAGGCGCACCACCACCAGGTTGATTTGAGTCCATCCTCTTACGGTTGTCTCACTGCTCCACATAGCAGCCAAAATATCTATCAGGGCGACATTACAAGTTTCAATATTGTTTGCGCCTTAAGAGCGAGCGCGAGTTATGACATAGTTGATTGTTACCACGATCTCAGCAAGAGGCTAGCGATTGCTTTGAGCTTTGAAGAGAGACGATGCTCTTATCTGAGCAAAGAAATCAAGACAATATCGGCTACTCTAGACGAAAGTGATATGGCTAATTTAGCCAGCAAGCAACACGAGGAGCATCTTCATTCTCTGGACAATGGGGTTTCAAAGTTGGACGACTCGTTGGACGATAGCCATCGCGAATCAGACTCAGTGTTCGATCTTATATTGAGTCGAAGCAACCTAGCAAAAGACTTGAAGAGGATATTTCTCAGTCTATCCATATCAGGCATAATCGATCTGAAGATAAACAATTGGGTGAGTGTTAGCTTTTGTCTGCCCCAAAAGGTGCATCGACTGAAACTGATTTCTCACAAGTCGATGCCGGCAATTGGCACTCAAGATATCCGAAAATGCCTACACTTCCTCAGACCATACCACGGGATACTTCTACTCTATGAAGCACAGGAATTATTAGATCTATTGCCAATCGACGCATCGCCTGCCCTAATACAGTTGATAAAAGTTACAAAACCTGACAAAAATTTACTCGACCTGTCCGTGGACGCAAACTTGACTCTGATGCAAATATTCTGTATCGTGTCTCAGTTGATATATTGGGCTAAGGCAACAATTATTTACCCTATCTGTGATAGCAATATATACGCCATACATCCTCTGGCTTCAACAGGCAAACAAACAAAACTCGTTAGCGACTTCCGAGCAAGATTTCCGAACAGCAAGTCGCTTCATTATTACCTTGCAGACTTCTCAGAAGGTATATCACTAAGTCAGTTGAATAGTCCTCTGTTGAATCTAGATGAAAAGCTTAACTTGTTGGCAATTGTCACTTGGCTTCTGCAGCGTCGAATACTGATACAAATTCACAAGTACATCTTCCTCGTAGTCGACAAAGCAACAGAACAAGATATTATATCAAGACCATCCAACCATAACCAAACATTAGGTGAGAGTCTCCAATCTAGTCCACAAGGAATAGAGATAGAAGTGCCCCCAAACTACGACTGCCCCACATATGGTCGCTCGAATACAATCAGAGGCCCATTGATGCAGAGTAGTTCTGTAGAATCATCCTCGCATATTTTTAAAAACTCGTTTTCAGATAGTATGGAAAGCTCTATGAAACCTTTCCGTTCCAATAGCTTCGCTGAATCACAAGAGGACAGCAACTTCGGCCCAAGCTCTTCTCTGTCTTCGACGCCAAATTCTAATCTAGAATACCCGTCACCAAGTAATTACACTAACAATCGATTGTCCTTATCAACAAGCTACCCTCTGGACAATCCTCTTGGTATCGAAAGTGTAGGCTCGATTTTATCCGCACTCCAAGGTGCTGGTTTAAGTCATGCTGGAGCGAAAAATATCTTGGAGATACCCTCTAGCAGAAACCAAGATGATCTCAAGCTATTGATTCGTCTCATCCCTTATTTTGATGGCAAACACCACATAGAGGACATAATGTTCTTCGAAAATCTAGACCGATCTCAAATTCTGATCCTGTGCGACAAATTTAGGAGCGTCCTGCTCACTTGCCACTACGAAGACGTAGCCGTCAGTCAACTAAGTCCCTTTGATAGCTCAAAGCAGCTCCAGCTATATATCCCATCCCCTGTCAACAAGTCCTCCTTAGACAATTGAGCATTGCTCGTTTTTCAAAGTCTACGAAAGCGCATGAAGCTGTAGAAACATGATGAGTCATTGTCTATCAACACAGTTAGATAACCAAAGACGAATATCAGATGTCACTCATCTGATTAAAGGCAAATCGTTTTTTTACAATGTAGGTGCATAACATTCAACATCGTATCACTTTACTGCTCTCACTAGCAGCAATCAGTGATCTAGTATTTATACCTGTAACGGGTTCTGTTTTCATCATTATTCATGAATCATAAGCAGACCGAACTTCAGCAATCTTCAAAATTCTCTACTAGTCTAAAATCAGATCATGTCAACAAGCTTAAACGTGGGTATCGTCGGGGGAGGACTGGTGGGCGCCCTAGAGGCCTGTTTGCTGGCACAAAGGGGTTTCAATGTCACTTTGTTTGAAAGTAGGCACGATGGACGCAATGAGCCCAATTATTATGGTAGATCCATTAATCTCGCAATATCTATCAGAGGAATAAGCGCACTCCAGCGCCTCAATTTGGATCATGTCGTACAGGAGCGGGCTATTCCTATGCAGTATAGAATGATTCATAAACAAGATGGGAAATCTTACCCGATACCTTATGATCCTGATGGCCGATGCATCAACTCAATTGAAAGAGCAGGATTAAACAATTACTTGTTGAACAAAGCTGAGCAACATTTTAAGGTAAAGATACTGTTCAATCACAAGCTCGTAGATATGAATACAGAGAAGGGTGAACTTCTATTTAGAATGAGAGATGACCAAGAATACAGTACGGTAGAATCTGACCAGGAGCGTGCGGACGTCAAGTTATTAAGATATAAATTCGACTTGATTCTTGGCTGTGATGGATCTCGTTCGACCGTAAGAGCTATCCTTGCCAGACAGACTCAACTTGAGCTAAATCAATCATACATTGAGCACGGTTATCTGGAACTGCACATAAATCCAAGTGAGGATGGCTCATTCAGAATGCCGCCAAATTGTCTTCATATTTGGCCTCGTGGCCGATACATGATGATCGCGTTGCCGAATAAGGATCGTAGCTTCACTTGCACCCTTTTCATGCCATATTACATCTTCGATCAGCTCAAGGATCCGAACAAGGCTCTCGAATTCTTCCGCGAGAATTTCATTGACTCCATACCGCTCATCGGCGAGGAGAACATTAAGAAAACTTTGACCACCGTACGTGCGAGTCCCCTCATATCGATCAAGTGCAAACCCTATCATTTCAAGGACAAAGTCGCTCTGCTAGGTGATTCAGCCCATGCCATGGTGCCATTTTACGGCCAGGGTATGAATTGTGGTTTCGAGGATTGTCTCGTGCTAGACGAATTGCTTGATGAATACGGAGTCAACAAGGATTCAAAGCACCTGATTGGTAAGGTGCTGGCTGAATATAATGAACGCCGGTGTCCTAATGGACACTCTATGTGTGACCTGGCCATGTATAACTACATCGAAATGCGTGATCTAGTTAATACCTGGTCGTTTTGGATGAGGAAACATCTGGACGATTTTCTCTACAGGATCATTCCCTCAAAATGGGTCCCTCTCTATACGATGGTGACTTTTTCTCGAATTCCAATTCACGAGTGTATAAGGAGGCGCCAGGCGCAAGACAAAATTTTGAGGAGGAGTTTAGCAGCAGGTGCTGTTGTCGTTGTTGCACTTGGTCTGGGGTCGATCTTGGTCTATTTAAAAGAGTGAAATCTCCTACTTAACCTTACAGGCCTCCCAGAGATGCCTCTCGGGCTTATTCGACGAGGGCTGGCATTAAATTGAACGATTGGTATTAAGATGAGAGATCAGCCGCGCTTCAAAACTAGCTCACTAAATTATCCTCTCGAGGCCAGTCTCAAGTTCAAGGGAGCAGCTCATTTGAATGCTCGACCGCGGATGAAGCTTGGCAATCAGGTCAACTCCTCGATTGTGAGTGAGAGGGGGAGGGAAAGTTACAGAGACTGATTTGCTTTGAAGCTCCGTGTATCGTTCGTTTTGCTCCGTTTACTATCACTCTTGTTGACCGAGGCCAGCAACTGGCCAGCAGCAGTACGCATCTTAGTCGATCGACAGAACTGGACTCTTCATCAGGCGATAGCATGCAACGGATGGCGATCGTTGGTTGGCCTGGAGAGTTGTTCTCGTTGAACCTGTTACAAGTTGATTGTTGTAGCGCTAGCCGAGAGCCTTCTAAGAGGCTAGGCCGCTCGCTCGATTCAAGCCCCTCAATAGTGTGCCTCCCACAAAGCCAAAGGCGCTGCCGACATTGGACCGTCCTGTTGAAACCGTGATGGTCGGCCGGGCGGCGTCCACTCTGCAGCTGGTCAAATTCAGCTGGCCGAGAAAGGCGACATACTGGATTTTTCAGAATGAGCCTTGATGGCGGTAGTGGCGGCAGTTAAAGGGATCGAGTCGAGTCGAGCTGAGTTTAGTTTAAAGCCACTATAACTGAGGTTGGCTTCTCCAGTTCAAAAATAAGAGAGTTGAAATGTTGCAAAGTTGGTACAAAACAACCGTTTGTTTGGTTTGCCTGCAGCAACAATGAGCTCTAGCCTAGACGAGATCCTCTATTGCAAGGTAGAATTGAAACTTTGTTTCATCCTGCCAACAGATGGTAGAATCATCCGTTGTAGTCAGATGATGAATGGAAATGCTTGATAGAAATGTCTAACGAGCCAGATGGCTGTACTCCCTCCCCCTGGACGCGCTCGGATAATGAAGTGCGCCCCTCTCACTAGCAAGTCTGTGTCGACCAGTCTAGTTCACCAGCTTGCTCGTCCAAATCGTCGTCGCTTGGTTATGTTGCGGTTCACGAGCCGGACACGACTTGGTCCAGAGAGGGAGGGGGACAGATAGAGCTGACAGGTGGGCTGGACAAGCGAATCTTGGTCTCGCTCAGGGTCTTAGTGGCGAGTGGCTCGCCTGGACGCCCATCCTGTAGTGTTAGTGCGTGTGTTGGATATGGAAATGAGCGATTGACGCGGATTGTTAGAGTCTTGGCCACCATAAACTTGCGAGCTCCACGTATCAAGGGTATGCCGAGCAACAATTTGTCCCTCCCAATGGCAGAGGCTCAGCTTGGATATAACTAGAATGGGCGAGATAAGGCGCTTGAGGGGAAGGTCGACGGGCTGGCAGAGAATCCTTGCTAGCCCTTGACTTTGGGATTGCTTGTTTGCAATGCCTTCTCGCTGGATCTCTCGTGAGCTGCTGGTTAATGTTCGCGTTAGACCGGCTGAGAGGCAGGGAGGAGGGCTCGTCATTCTCCTTTGCACTAGCCAAATGCAACTCAACCATCTCCTCCCTATCAAATTGTGCTCCGCCAGCTCGCTTGCTTTGCATACCTTGCTGGCCAAAAGGAAATGACGCTGATCATGCGAGCTGCGGAATATCAGCCTACATTCAGCTATTGTGTCCGCAATAAGCCATCCATTTCCCTCAAAAACTGTTGTCTCTCTACCTGAGAACAATGTTTGCACTTCGCCGAGCGCTAACCTCATTAGCATTGGACTGCTTTGTGTGTTGTTGGTGAGGAGGACAACTAGATGGAGTTGGATCTTAAAGGAGGACAGCAATCTTCCAATCCGCCACCTCTAGATCGGAAGACTGCTTGTTGGTGCGCCTTCTCCTCGAATCATTGAGATTGGAGAGGATTGCAGTTCGTTTTCGCCTACCACGATTGGTCTTTGGCCTCCACAAGATAGGATTGACGCGCGTGTTAAAACTGTGTACCATTTGCACGGCAAGAAAATTTCTGATAACCTTCCAAGATTTCGTCCCGAACGAGGATATCAGATTGCATCGAGAGTGAGAACTCTAGCTCTAATCGGGCAACAAGCGGGCAAACCAAGTTGGCAAGTATGCGGTCGCTCGTCTCGCTAGTCAAATCGGCCCAAGAAGTGGCTGGCGCTGACACACCTATCTTTGTGCTAGCTGACCTTTTTGTTTGAATGCCCAGCAGACTCGTTTAAAGGAACCCTACCAGAGGGAAGTTTTAGAGCTACTAGCTGCGACTTTGTCAACCTGTCCAGTGTATAAAAATGTTCAGATGAGAACGTGCGCCTACGGCTACCGTTTAACAAGGTCGGAAGAGTGTAATCAGCTGGCGAGCCTTTGGCCTAGACTGGGCTTATTGTCACTGGCTCAGTGGTTGTCTATCGATCGTTATGGGAGTGGTCGCTAGTGGATCAGCAACCGAGCGTATGCAAAGTAAGCGCGACCTTTCACTGTCTTGAGAGCCCGAACTGAGCTCACCTGGTGTGCAGTGAAGGACGTGCACTAGTAGGAGGCTCGCGCTTCAACGGGTGTCCTGATGGTCGGCAGTCTCGCAAGCAACCAACTTCTCTTGCAGTTTCTGGATGGAAACTAATCGCTAAAACAACAACAGGTGTTCGCTTGGAACTCAGCCGACCCGAGGTTTGCCATACGAGGAGCGGCTTGTTTGTTTAGTCAAAGTAAAAGGCGAGCAAGGATGTTCTTGTTGGTCATGAGGGCAACTGAGAAAGTTGGAGATGAATGCTTAGAGGAATGGGTTAGTTAGGTTGGAGGCAATGAACTCATTGCAATCCATTTTAATGGTCAGAGCAAATTGAAGGCCTTTCAATGGCCCATTGTTGGTTTAACGCAAGGAAACTTTCAACGGTCAAGCTTGCGATGTATCCCCATCAAATTTCCCACTGTGCTACTGACCTTGCTGGCTAATTTTCGCCTAAACCACAGCGCAAACATATCTCTTCATTCTTGGCCAAATGTTCATAAGTTAGTGTGTGAATTATGAGCCTGGAGTTATTTTACTGCAGCCGCTTTTGGCATCTCAACTGTGCGAAACTTGCCCCCTTCTGACAGCCTCACGAGGCTGGCTAAGGCGTTTCAAGTTGAATGTGACAATTGCAATGGTATTCAACCTCCATTTTAAGCTATAGTTTATGAGCTGATTGATCGCCCATTGTGAAAGCGATTTTCCGCTAAACTAAAGCCTTGATTCAACAAGGAAAGAAACAAAATCCGCTTTGTGCAAGCTAGCTAGCTAGACAGCTAAGTTTCGTCACATCAAGTTGGTCGAGATGGCTGAAATTCGCTCGTTGTCGCACCTGTCGGATTTAGTGTCCTTTGTGCTCGCCAACTAGCCGGATACAAAAAAGAGCGACAGAGGGCCGAGACTAGATGATGTCTGTTCAACGGTGCTCATTTGAGCTTACTCGGCTCCCAATCCGGTGGCTCGAATACGAAAACTGGAAGGATTTAAGGTGAGCGGCGAAAGCGAACAAAAATGGCCCTAAATTAAGTGGAACTAGATAGTTGGTGCCGATTGATTCAAGGTTTGGCTCTTATCTTTCACTCATCTTTTGTCTAGACTGAGGCGTGAACTTGCCAATTTTAGAGTTAGTCGGCGAGCGAAGTTAGAAAAAGATCTTTCCACGCGACTCCAGCCAATTGTGGGTGTCTGGCAAAGGTTTGAGTGTTAGGCTAAGTGGAAACAAGCCTGCAGCTGGCTCCAAATCTGACTAAACCGTATGGATCGATAAGAGGGAGAAATGGAACTCCGGTGCCACTTTTTAGCTTGCATGGTTGCCGTTGACCTCCATTGGGCCGAATGGGATGCGCTAGTTGGGTTTGGCGGTGTGGCCAGGTAAACGTGGCGCCATTTCGGCACTACAATGAGAGAGAAAAAACTTTTACTCGCCTACTCTCCGGATAGTTTGCCTGTCTTCAATAGGAGTCGGCCGACTCATTGAGCCATACAGTAGAAGTTGAGGGAAGATTTTGCATCATCCAGAGTCCTGGCTCCACTTACGAAAGTCTTCGTGTTGTTCTCCTTTCAATTGATTTGAGTGCATGTTAGTTCGCATCTCAGTCCCTATCTCAATATAAGCAAGTTGGAAAACACAGAGCATTCGTCTGATTGGATTGTGTTGGACAGGGTTCAATTCATTGGAGAGCAACGCTGGATCTCTTGAACTCTAGCTGGCTTACAATGGTCCAATGCATGTGGATTTGAAAAATCTTGGCTCAATTCCATGGTTGCAGGCCAAAGACGATGGATGCTGAGCAGTTGGGATTTGTACCCAGAGGATTGTTAAGCCGAAAATGGCGCTCGCCCAGCCCAATTGCAGGCCAAAGAAACGAGGAGAGTCACCTGTGCGAATTTGACAAGTTCCAAGGCATTAGTATAACGGGTCTTTGGTGGATAAGCGCTCGTTGCTGAAGTCAAGTAAACTGGGCGAGTGGAATCAAAGCAAGAGTTGGATCTGCCGGCAACTGAACCTAACTGACCGATTATCTGTGAGAGGAACATTGGCAATATCAGGCTCGATGTCGTCCTCGTCTTCGGCGGCCGATAACTAAGCTCAACTATAAATTGACTCATCTAAGGCACTCGCTTGTCTGATCATTGATCGGGGCATTGCTGGCCAACTTGCCCTCACTTAGCCAACTCGTCTTGGCTCGGCCCATTCTTCTGCCTGCAAGCGAAGCGTAAAAGGTGACAACAGCAACGACAAAAAGCCTGTCGCTATTCCTGGGACCAACGGCGGTCTATTAGGATCATACACCTAAATAGCCTCTGCCAGGTTTGGGGCAAGAACGAGTCCAAGCGTCTGAATTCTAACACCAGCTGGCAAGTTGGAAGAGAGTTACTATCTTGACACTTGGGGATGCGCAGATCCGAGTTTGGTATCTCAATAGGCCGAACGCATTCGGGCCGGTGGACTTCTTATGTGCCAGCCACAATTCACTGGCTTAGCAAAACAGTATCTTGCCTCCACTTGCCGCAGATTTTGACCATAGCCTAGAGATCAAACGGGTTTTAAATGAATCGCGCACCTGCGATATGCAAGTTTCGCCCATTTTATTAGTCTTGCCAAATTTCCCACCGACAGTCGAATGGAACTCTCGGCGCCTGCGCAACCGACCACCCCTCCAGTAGACAGCCACCGAATAACCCTTTTTAGCTAGACAGCCACTACTGCAGCCGGCGCTGCCGTTGTGCTCAGTCAGCCGACTAAGTTAGCTCGCCGACTTACTCGATAGCCGGCCGATAGTTAGTTAGTTACGGCAGAGAAGTTGGAGGAGGGAGAGCGAGCGAGAGGGATAGGTGGGCTAGAAAATTACGTGAGTGTTGTTTGTTGGTGTGTGCGTCGTTTGGGCCACAGCCATATTAGAAAACCGTCCACGGACTGATTAATTGATCGGATAGCGTCCAAGCAGAACGTGCCTGGTCAGCTAGCCGAGTCGAGCCGAACTGTTTGGAGCTGTTTCAGAGCACAAGTTGTATCCGCTTGCCGTAGTTGTTGCTGTTGTTGGTCGCCAACCTGCCAACCTGCCGCCCTCACTTCCCACCTCTGTTGGCGCCACTCTTGTTGCTCGTGTCCAGGTCCGCCCATTAGGCTGAGTGGGCACGTTCAGACTGGTGGCCGGCAAACCCTAGCGAGCCTTAGTCGAAGAGACAGAGACTTTGAGAATTGGAACCTGTTGTTATTGCAAACGATATTTTACTGACCAAACAGCGATTGTGCGCGCGCGCGCGCGCTCACCTGAAATGAACAACTATTCTAAGACAAATCAGCCCAGCCAACTAAGGCTCGAATCAAACAAAATATTCCAAACAACTCCCAAGCACGCTCAAAATCAGTCCAATTGCCATCGGCCTTAGGTAAATGAACCTGTCGTCCGTTAAGTAGAGCTCAGCTCAACCGAGCTTAGACAAGGGCGACTAACCAGTCAGCGCGTTGCGAAGTAGCTTAGATTGGGCGAGATACAAGACTGACCACAGGTCAGCGCCAACCACAAGATATGACGAGCGCAACAAATTCTAAATTGAGACTTGGCAGCGTTTTAGTAGTCTAAACTTGACCAATGAAAGCTAGACTCGACCTTATTTTGCTCGCGGAGTCTATTGATAGAATCAGAGAATTGGGTGGCTGTTAAACAAAGTTGAAGATGTGCTGTTCAAATGATGTAGCTCGATGTTAGATTTGTAATCGAATCAGAATAAGGTACAGGGCCCCAAGATGATAGTGTGCAGGCTGAAGCAGGTGAAATTGGGGTTAGGTTTTCTAAAACCGAGATAATGGAAATGAATTGAAAGAGAGATCGAGAGCAGAAGGAACAGCCACATGAAAATAAGCAGCCAGAAGTGTCGATCGATACAATCACACAATGAGGCTGCTCAAAAGGCCTTGTCCAAGCGATCTCATGATTGCCGCCAGTTTGTTAATTGAGCTACTGGTTGTTTCGCTGGCATCGGCTTCAGCATCAACCAAGCCAAACCGCTCGTTCCAAGCATCCCGCAACACCGCCCACAACCAAAACCATCATGACCACCAGCGCCAGTATCAGCAGTTAGCAGACCGACCCTCGCTAACCTCAGTTCCTTCGAATCAAAAGCGACCCTTGGATAGCTTTGACAGGAGCTCAGAATTATCCTTAGCCTCGAATATCAACGAACGCCAGGATAGTGGCGGCTTAGAAGTTGCTAACGAAAACGAGGATGAGTTAAATGAAAATTCGAACACTGAACACGATGAGTCTGTTGAAAACTCTCAAGAGATGCCAGGTAGGAACATCTTTATGGATAATCACAACTCGCAGCTGCAAGCGATGCATGATTTGTTCGAGAGGCGCCAACTGAATAACCACCAGCTACAATCAAGCCAAGAGCTCAATCCCATCTCCATTGGCTTAGATCCGGGTGCTGGGCCCCCATTTGGGTTGCCCCCATTTCCAGTGCCAAACCATGACAACTCTGCGGCAAAACCGCCCATGGCTGGTATTGACAATATTGACCAGGGATTGGGGCCGTCTTTGCCCTTTGGCCTTAACCCCTTGCCCCATCTTCTCGGCTTCCAGAGTTCCACATTTGAGGGACCCCAGCGTGGCGATCAATCAGCCCACTCGAACCAGCACGCAGTGATGCCTGGGGCCGAATCAGATGGCGCTGCTGGCTCCAGCCAGAAGGTGTGGCCAAAGATATTCAGGTTCACGGATGGAAGAATCAACCTGAGCGAGTTTGAGAAGCAGAAGAAGATTAGATTGAGCAACAAGAATCAGCACAACACTGAAAATCACATTGAATCAGCGCCAATAATTTTTGATGGGCGCCAACTAAGACGCAAAAGCTTCCTCATCCTGCATGGCGGAATCTACTCGAGGTGATAAGGATGAAAGAGATTCAGGATATTTCCTTTGATTCAAATTTGATCTAGGATATGAACTCTTTATTGCATGGTATGTGATCGTGTTCCCGATGTCATTTATTGCAAGGCCTAAGCACCTGCAACCCTAACCTAGTCTCGAAGGGTATTGTTCGCTCGACTCTCAGCAAGCACATCACAACGAAATAACAAGAGAGGATAAAACTTCGAACAAGCCGCTCCTATAGGAAGTGCAATTTGTGTAAATAATTGTTAGCCGATTTGAAACTATTAAACCTGGAAAAATCCGTTTTCTCTTATGTTTATTGGAAGCAGATATTCCTGAAAATCATAACAAATACAGTGGTGTATAAAGTCCACTTAGATCTAACATCCATAAAATTCTCTCATTTTCCAAACAACTCCCAGCTCTCCAAAGCTTGGAAATCTCCTCTAACCAAGGCTAGCGGATCCACGACAGTAAATGCAAACTTGAACCGCCGGTCAGATATCAGTCAACATTGACCGACTAAATAACTCTGGCTCAACAATATGCTTTGAATTTAATCAGGCCTAAATCATTTATAAATATTGTATTGTGGGAAGGCGCTATTCTGTATGTGATAAAATTGCGCTTCCGGATCACAGCCAGCCAGGTACTCAAGTAGCTGATCTTCATCTAAATCACCTCCAACTGCGAGTGAACTCAAATTTATGCTATTCAGATCTGCGTTGTTGCTCATCATCAGTTGTTGATTTGAGCATTTATGGTTTACACACTGTTGACATGGCACCATTTGCGGGCCAATCAACTGGTTATCTGAGTTTCCCACATCCATATTCATGACTGTTGTCCCGTTGCCGTTGCAAACTTGTCCTGCTTGAGAATTATCTACAATGCCCAAGTTCTGATGGTACGAATTGCCCGTTGAATTCCATATCATCGGAACGTTCAGCTGACCTTGAGCTGGGTGATTTTGTTGTTGTTGGTGTTGTTGTTGCTGCTGTTGCTGCTGCATAGGCAACTGTATAGCTTGTTGTTGTTGCTGCTGCTGTGTCGCTATGGTCATGTTAGCTTGCTGAAGATCATTTGTCATCCGTTGGACACTATTGAGACCACCACTTTCGGTATAATGAGAATCGACCTCTTGATTCACGTAGGTCGTCATAGGTACTAAATCACTGGTATAAGTGCCTTTGTTCATCTGACTAATTTGATGATTCTGGAGGGCAGCTTGAGGGGTAGCTATATTCATTTGAGGTGTTTCTGAGGATTGTATGATGTATGCTGATTGACGCCATCCTTTGTCATTCGGCTCACAAGGTTCTTGTTGGGCGATCAATTTGCACACTCTCGCCGTGCCATCCTTGATCACTGAACTGGGGGTATATCCTGATGCTGAGTTAGCAGCACTTTGTCTACTCCTCTGACTAGAGTTTGTCGAATAAACTGACCCTCCTGAGCTGCTCCAAGTGGCGCTTTCATTTCCTGTATCAGACGATCGAGAGGAGCGAGTTCTGACGGAATTTTTAGGATAATATTGGGTGTCATAGTTTCGCTGGTGTTGCTTCGTGGACCCGCTCTGCTGGCGCGCTGCTTTGCCTCCCATCCTTGGATTGCCCTTCGAAATTCTCGTCCCACCCGTTTCAAACGGATTTGCTGCCCCAGGAACACTTGCCATAGTGCCGTCTGATTGGGCGCAGGTAGAATTGTAATCCTGGTTTGCACAGGGCTCTTGTTGAGTAGATGCAAATGCTGGTAGTTTTTGGTCAAAATAGATGTCATTATTGTTGCTGTTGACGTTCGGATTTTGCGGAATACTAAGCTGATTGTTTGGATTGAACGCAAAATTGTTCGCGCCTCTCAAGTTATGATAATCAGAGCTCGTCTGAGAGGACAAGGAAGAGCACGATTGAGGATCTGAGTAATTTCCGCTATCTGAGTTGCTTTTTCTTGCAGAAGTTGAGCTCGAATCCGATAAGTGATTGCTCCCCTTCCTCTTGTTAAGACCGAGCGCTGGTTTCACTTTGCCTGATTTGACTTTGTCGATTTGTTTTAGCAGAACTTGTATACTGGTGCCTGAGTTGTAGGAATCCATCGAGTATGAGCTACCAATAGATGACGAACTTGGTGATGATGATTTTTTGCTATCAACTGAGGGAAACGACAATGAGGATGAAGATGCTGGTGATGATGACTGAGAAACATCACCTGTCATATCCTGGTTGAACTTTGTCGGCACGCAGCCCTCATTATAACGATCTCCATCGTTACCCTCTGCGGTCGTATGATTGGCGACTATGTAATCGATGAACTTCGTCCACGGGTTTCTGAAACTCTTCAAGCTTGTTTGGAGCCACATATATTGACCATTCGCGCGCTTGAATTGGTAAATGTCCGAGGAGACAGGCTCGGATTTTAGAATTGATTGCCGGTGGCACTCTTTAAAGGTGTTGACGGAATCCTTGTGGCAATAAGCATAGTGCGAGGTTCCCAAAAGTTGCTGCGGCGTGTAACCGAGTGCAACGGTAGTTCTTTGGTCCACAAACACAAACTTGCCCTCCATTGAGTATCTGCAAGTAAATGTTAGTGGCCTATCTGGTTTCAAGTCCCTATCCATCGGGGATCTTCTGCAAACCGCAATCAAACAGTTGACTGTACGATAGCTATCGTTTTCCTCGTCGTCCGAGCTACTGTTATCGCTATTGCAATCCTCGTAGTCATCATCGTCAATCTCATCGTTCCTTAAGGTTATTGCTTTAAGGTAGCCAGTGCAATGCATTACGATGTAGCGTAAGTGCTTCTTTGAGTTAGAGCTGCTAGTGTTTGTGGATGCGCTATCATTGAATGTTTTGTTGGCAGTGTTGCCGCTATCGATTTGATTGCATCCTGTCGTCTTGGTTGAAGGCAAATTGTCATTGCAATAAGCTGATCTGTTTGTCTGATTGTCCCCACTCGCTTGGTTCTTCGTGGTACAGGCTGAGCCGCCATCACCCATTGCGGCTGCTTCGAGCCCAATTGTGGCTTGAGTGCAGGAGGTACCGATTGGCCCACCATCGATATTATCTGCCGCAGATGTTCCATTCCCTGTGCAATTGGAGCTCGTACTCCTGCCGTTCGTGTCAGTGCGCAAGGATTTGTCGTCTTGGTTGCTTGCAATGTTGTAGCACGATGAGTGAGGATATATGCAAGATTTTGTTATACTCTTTTCGTTAGTGCCTTTAGCCAGTTGGCCAGCACACCTCTCGGGTTCCCGCTCGCGCTGCTGATGGTTTGAGGTTACGCTCGCGAGATTGCCGCTTGTATTGCCTGGCTGGCTTGTGATTCTGTCCGCCATCTCCGAAGTTTGTTCAGCTTTCTCCTTCGCATTAGCTTGCACCTGAGCAGCTTTATCGCCTGAATTCTGGGAGCTTCTGCCACTTTTCATACGACAAAAGAAGCTCCTTCTGGCTCCAGGTTGGGGGGTTGAGTTTGCCTGATTTTTGAGCTGACTTAAGGATTGGCGCTGATTGTGCTTGATTGGTTGCAAGGTTTTTGAATCAACAAGCATCTCCTTGGGCATTAAATTAAAATAAGAGATTTGCTCTTTAACCTTGGAAACGTCGTCCTTGTGCAAGATGTCGAATAGGCTCTGGCCAACAAGCTCATTTTTATCCTGATTTAGAATGTCCTTCGATGATTGCGACACAAACAGAACCTTTCCTCGATCGCAAGTTACCACCATGAACAGGTTGTCTTGGGCCTCTCGGCTGGCCATTTGGAGTATGAGGTTCTTTAACAGGTTTCCCGATGACAAAAACGACGGCCTCAGATGGAAGCTCGAAAATGAGCAAAGCGAACTTCGCAGAGATTTAACATGCTGCACTGCCATCCTCAGCACAGATAGTTTGTCCAATTTTGATTGGTTGTTTACGAAGGAGGGAATAACGGAGGCCAATTCCATGATGTAATGATTCATCTTATCCCTTCTGCGCTTCTCAATCTCGCAATGGTTTTGTTTTCTATGCTCGTCGTTGTCGAGCGACGAGTTTGGCCCAGGGCCAGCGGCGGCCGCAACCAACTCTGAGCCCTGAACTCGCGACTCGGCATCAACATTGTGGAGTCGATTCGAGGTGTTCTGTCTCGAATGGATCACCGACTGACCGCCTGGTCCCTTGGTAGACTTTCGCTGTTGCTGTTGCTCGTTTGCTTGTCTAAGTGACGAGTTTCGCTTGTTGCTTGCGCCAGAGATTCGCATGATCCTGGCTGGAGCAGGAGGCCCTCGCTCGTCTTGGTCTCCTCCCGGCTGGTTTGTTCAAACTCTTGCTCACGTTTTGGGCCGAGCAAGCGAGCAAAATGGAGGATCTGACGCTTGGTCGCTCGGTTGAATGATTATGTACGTTAGATATGATTTGGGGCTTTGATTGTGAGAGCAATCTGTGGCTCGAGCTCGTCGCACGACTTGAACGTAACAAGGATTTTATTCTCTTCTGAGACTCTTGAACTTGCTTGCTCGAAGATTCCTACTTGTACGTCGTTTACGATGTTCTCTCGCACGAACCTCCCAAGCAATTTCTCGCAACTTCTTCCCACTCTTTGTCCAAATTAGCTCACAATTTCCCAAAACGCCCCATCGTCTGGGCGAAAAACTATCAACTTTGGCGATTGTTCAAGCCTAAGGTGGAGGCGCGCGCAAGTTTGAGGCGAATGGAGCGGCATTTATCTATATTGGAACTGGTTGCCTTCCCTCGCTTGGGCCAGTGAGAATTCCAATCCTAGAGAGAGAGAAATCAAACGCTGGTCCGCTCGCTGCCAGATTGCGACTGCAAAGTCACGCGACGACAGCCAGCCACTTGCGCCGGCAGACAGCACACTTGGCGGCGGGCCGTCTACAGTTTGGTGCAGTTGCGCCAATGGTCGCAACTGACTCACCCGACCTATCAGCCGCGCGCGCTCCTATTGGCTGCCTATGTGCCTGCCGTGGCAGCAACAACCGCTGCCGGCCGCCGCCGCCACTCAAGCCGCTCTTGTCTGCCAACTTATCTATCTGATAGCGGCCAGCTGGCCACCTTTGTTGCGGGGCCGCACCAATGCGCCTGCTCCTCACCGACGTCAGCCCTCCCAATCTCCCGACCTCGCGCCGGGTCTTGTTTCGCCTCCAAAGTCAGCAGACTTGGCTGGGCGAGCGCACTTAAGTGCCAGATTTATCCCGCCATTGATCATGCACCAAACTAACAGGGCCATCCGAGCCCGTAAGCGTGAGCGCTCGCTAGTTTAGCGCGCCAATCGCTTAGCTAAACTGAAGCAGCTTGAGGGGTGCGGGGGGATCCAAAGTACTCCAGTTTCATTGCCTGACACTTTTCCTGCTTGGTCCTGCGAGAGAGCAAAAGGCGCGCGCGCTTGTCTGCGGGCTCCTCGCGCCAACCAGCGCTTGCCAAGCGAGCAAATCCCAAAAATCCGTGCACACGAGGCCCCAAAAGGCGGCCGCCTGCACGTACGGCAGCCAGAACTGGGGGAGGGAGGAGTGCGCTCGGGTCGGCGGCGGTCCTCTGAGGAGGAGGAGGCTCCTTCGCAGTTGGGAGCGCCCGCTACGCTCGGCCCTTTAACGGGTGGAGAGGAGAGGGGGCGGCGCAGTCCCCGGCGGACGGAGACCCGCGGCGGCCAGCTGACTCGGCGCCACCAGCCGCAGCGAGGGCCCCGGCGCTAGGGCGGGCTGCGCTCTCGCTGTCGGATGTGGGGCGCGTTGCGCGAGCAACCAGCCTGCCGCCAGTCGCAGGCTACAATGGAACAAACGTGCAAACGGGGTTTTTACACAGTTCCGCTCAGAGAGCAACACTGCAGCTAGCGCCCGTGACTTTGGGGCCCCAATAGCAAATCTCTAGTGGCCAATGGAGGCGGCGGCGGCAGTGGCAGCATCTAGCAGCGAAGCGCAAAAATCATATACGCACCACGCGTATCGATTTACACGTTTCAAGAGCGTTTATTTGACGTTCCATGAAACTGGTCTAAGCTAGCCGAAACAGGATGACCAAGGACCGGCTGGCCGCCTTGAAGGCGGCCCAACCGGACGACTACGAGGTGACGGTGGGCATCGAGGAGAAGGGCGGCTACATGGAGGATTTTTTTAAAGAGGTCGAGGATATTAGGGAAAACATCAGCCAGATGCAAGAGAATGTCGAGGAGGTTAAAAGGACCCATTCTGCGATACTGTCGGCACCACAAACCGACGAAAAGGTTAAACAGCACTTAGAGGATATGATGACAGATATTAAGAGGAGCGCCAACAAGGTTAGAGCTAATTTGAAACAAATGGAGAGCGGAATAGAACAATTAGAGCAAACTAATATGATGAGCGCCGAGTTTAGAATAAGAAAAACGCAACATTCTATGTTAAGTCAAAAATTTGTTGAAGTTATGACAGATTATAACAAAACCCAGACAGATTATAGGGAACGATGCAAGGCTAGAATACAAAGGCAATTAGAAATAACGGGTAGATCCACTACAACCGAAGAGGTTGAGGAGATGCTTGAGAGCGGAAATCCGGCCATTTTTACGCAAGGCATCATGACGGACACACAACAGGCTAAACAGACCCTGGCCGACATTGAGGCCAGGCACGCAGATATTATAAAATTAGAGAGTAGCATTAGGGAATTGCATGATATGTTTATGGACATGGCCATGTTGGTTGAAAGTCAAGGCGAAATGATAGATAGGATAGAGTTTCATGTATCAGGGGCCTTGGAATATGTTGAAGAGGCTGTTAAGGATACCAAAAAGGCCATGGAATATCAGCGAAAGGCGAGGAGAAAACAGCTTTGCATTATAATTTGCGTACTTATACTTCTGATATTTGTAGGTAGCATGATAACGCCTTTTATTCCAGGAATATAATTAGTTTGACATTTCTAAATATACACCAGCAAGCAAATACCCCCCTTATTTATTATTGGACAGCAGCTTAGCATGCCTATATGGATCGTCTTATGTTCTATTGAGCTTATGTTATACGTGGACGAAGAGTTTACGAGACTGCTAGCCGCGTACAAAAACGCAAATTTTCAACAAAAACAGACCCACAGACTGGTGGACTTCATTTCAATAATTGCTCCTTTCGCATCCCTAGAAAGTGGGCAACCATTGGATTAGGTGAGGGGCGATTGCAATTTCGCGTAATGCCATCAAGCTCGGCCCGCGCGCCAGAGCCCGTGTGTTAATTTCTATTTTGGTGACCAGACAAATACATTAATATATAAATATATGTGTAAGAATACACACTAAGCATAGCTAAGCGTGACGCTCTGAATCTGAAACCTGACTCGCAGCGGGCAGCTTAAAAATGGGGCCCCAAGCCAAGCTCAGCCTGCCAACTTGACCAGCCAGCCTAACAAATGATGGAATAGAAAGTTGGAAGCTCACGCAACTTAACTGTCAGCCTTAGAACGACCAAATCGATCCGCTTGATCCGATCACCAATGTTATCTAGTTTGAGCTTAAGGTGTCAAATATCCCACAAACTGGAAGTCTAAAAATAAAACCAATTCTCTCTAAGAAGATTGACCAGGCGGAAGAGGTTGTTTTCGGGCCAACTTTGGTTGGTTGGTGTTGTTGTTTACTAGTTATCATGTATGTATGTATGTATTCAGCGACCATTGTATATATGTAGTGCTTGTTGTGGTGCTTTGCTGTTTTTGTTCGTGGTGGCCATGTTCTGGTGGTCTGGATGCACGTAACTTACCAGTTGGGCGCTCACGTCTCTAGTCTGAGACTTGGGTTATGTACATCGGAGTCTCTCAGTTGGATGAACACAATGATGGACAGCCAATTTCCGGAATTTGCGCCATCAAAACACAAGCTCATGCTAACAGTTCAAGTGTAAGCACTTTGGCTCGCTTCGTCATAATG
>Ga0209372_1000080_pt1 | contig 71092 bp, 47 predicted proteins | sample AgamicAtPe_FD_187170 | JGI IMG/M metagenome (GOLD analysis project Ga0209372, IMG submission 187170) | Agave microbial communities from Guanajuato, Mexico - At.P.e (SPAdes) (version 2) | ecosystem: Host-associated > Plants > Phyllosphere > Phylloplane/Leaf | place: Guanajuato, Mexico | collected... | reverse complement strand
ATCAGATTAACTTGTTGAAGATGGAACGAAACTAGGAACAGAGTGCAAAAGAGAATCAATTTTAATCGCCTGGTGCAACCAGCTGCCAGCATAAATTCAAACTTCAGCATAATGTTTCTTCAATAATATTACATCTGGCGTCCGATCACCATGATATTGCTGATAGTCATCCAATTCAGCATTGTTGAGATTTGCGTTTGCTAAGTCAAAGCCTAGAACAGAGTCACCTGGACTAAGTAAATTTCCCAAATGTGTCTTGCTATGGATTTCAGCATCGCTTGATCCAAGTTCGCTGGATCGAACTAGCCAAACATCAGCCAGACAGTATTTCCCGCCACTATCTTGGTCTGATTCAGCTGATTTGTCCACTATAGTCTTATCTAGTTGCTCTATGTTCATCACCATGTACTCGGTTAGTCTCTTGGAACTTGTGATTGATGTAAATGGCGCCCTGAAGTAGATGGTTGCATTCAATTCGGCTGATCGAAGAGTAAAAGGATTAATGAGATATATGTTGTGCGTTACTCGGGTGCATATGCATAACCTCCCGATGTTTCCTAGGGCTTTGGATGTTGCTGCGGGTAAGCATACTATATCCTCCTTGCATATCGGCACTATTTCGACGGAGAAGGTGTATTTATAGTTATATACGTTAGATCTGTTATCGTGAGATATGAGTTGTTGACTCATGCTATATCTACATGGTATAACCTTTTGCATATATTCGACAATTTTTCTCGCATCGTCGCACTTGTCAAAAAAGAAGTCGATACCTTCACCTGTTGGTTTTGTCTTTGTACAGTTGAATTGATGCAACGTTTTGGACAGCAGCTGTTCGAGGTATAGGAGGGTCTTCTTGTGTGCCAATCGTTGTCTAACTTGCACTTTTGCTTTCCAAAAGTCTTTAGCCTCTATACGGTGGCATAAATCGCACATTTGCGTGCTGACGACATATTCAACTTCAAATACTTGTCTCAATGTATCACCAGCGGCAACTTCTTTCTGAATTGTAAGTTTAACCTTGATTCGTCTAGAGTGGGGTTCCGTCCAAATGAAGGAGGCATCAATCAGCTCTACCTTGCTCAGACCTTTTAGCCTCTTCAAACATAGTGTAAGTAAGTCATTGCTTTCTAATTCAGCCTTCAACCATTTACCTTGATCCTGTTGATAGCGCTCGCAACTCTTGCAGAAATACACTATCGCTTGTTTAGGTATTCCCTCCGAGATATCAGTTCTAGCCCTCAGACAACCTATACACATGTTTGATTGATTTGGCTCAATCAAGCAACCACACTGACAACAAAGTATTTTCGCCTTCGTTCCAGTGGTCTCAGATTTGATTTCCTCAGAGCTCATGTATTCCATGTTCGTCTGGTTTGAATAAGCGCCGTTCAAATTGCGAAATATTCAACTTGATTCAGATTTTTGTGATTGATCCAATAATAGACTGCAACGAAAAGCGGAATATTTCAATGTTTTTTGCTGCTTGTAGCTGGAAATGTCCAAATAGAGATGGAAATTTTCTCCAATTTGATGGCTGCAGGCTGCTAAACTGATAGCAATCAATTTCCAGGGCCGACAGTAGAGAGGTTTAAGTTTCGTTAGGATATCTCGAGCTGGACTTGTTAGTTTTACTGAATTTCTTCTAATAGGATGGTAAGCTGCATGGCGAGCGTGTGTGCTGAGCGATAATGGAAAGCTGGATGCGATAGCGCCCCTGCTATCAAGCGGAGGGGGGAAATAGAGGGCAGAAGAATTCTCTTTTGTTGCAATGAATTCTGCCTTGCAATGAATAAGATTGCAGATTACGAGTAATATATAAGGGGATGTGACAACTGGCCAGATTCTATATTCAAATCAAATTCTTTCCCACTAAGATAACTCTCTAGATTCCCATCTAGTCTACAACAACCGTGCAAGTGATGAAGACGACAACCAAAACATACAAAGTTGCCATCTTAGGCTCAGGTAACTGGGGCTCGGCAATCGCAAGAATAGTAGGCGAGAATGTTCTCAAGTTCGGCGATCTATTTGATCGCTCGGTCAAGATGTACGTCTATGAAGAGATGGTTGATGGTAGAAAATTGACTGAAATAATCAACCAAGACCATGAAAACGTGAAATATTTGAAGGGTTTTAAGCTGCCTGAGAACATTGTCGCAGTGCCGGATGTTGTTGAGACTGCTAAGGATGCTGATATCCTGATTTTTGTCATTCCACATAAATTTGTTCCAGGAATTTGTAAGCCACTTGTTGGAAAACTGAAGCCGGACGCCATAGGCATATCTCTTATCAAAGGTTTTGGTGAAGGTCCAGATGGAAGTTTCATATTAATATCGACTCAGATCCAGGATCTGCTAAAGATTGAGTGTTCTGTTCTAATGGGAGCCAATTTAGCCATAGAAGTAGCTCAAAATCGGTTCTGTGAGACAACAATAGGTTGCAAGGACAAAGAATCTGGCGAAGTTCTGCGACAGCTGTTCAACAATCCAAACTTCCGAGTTCGTTTAGTTCCTGATAGAACCACTGTTGAGATTTGTGGTGCCTTGAAGAACATTGTTGCCTGTGCCGCAGGGTTCGCGGATGGTCTCAAGTGGGGCGATAACACAAAATCGGCAATAATAAGGATTGGATTAATGGAAATAATGCGCTTCTGTCGCCTTTACTTCGGCGACGAAATAAGGGTAACAACCTTCTTTGAGAGTTGTGGAATAGCTGATCTAATCACTACATGCTTTGGTGGACGCAATAGGCGTGTCTCAGAACAATTTGTTCTCCACCAAGATAAGAGTTTACAGCAATTAGAGGATGAACTTTTGCAAGGTCAAAAGTTGCAGGGGCCCCAAACTGCCCAGGAAGTATATGAGCTTCTAAGGTCTAAGCAACATTTAGAGAGATTCCCATTATTCGTCGCAACTCACAAAATACTCCAGCGTGAGCTGAAACCTGAGGCCTTATTCGAGTATCTACGCAATGAGCCAGATGATTAGAAAATTTAGTGAAATTACCACCTTGGACGCATCAAACAAATAAGCATGGAGTTCACGTGTACGCAAATCGTTCGCTTTAATGAATAATTTAGAGTGAAACTGTGCACGCGATAATACAATATACTCATACATATATAGACACATAAATGTACATGGATCCATGAGTTGTAATAGTTTTAAACTACGGTCGTGTTTTTGTCTCCTCAGGTCGGTTCTCAACAACAAATTCAACATAGGAATGAACACCCAAATTTAACTGTCGTAGAGAATCAACGAACAGGTGCTCTTGAGCTCCAACATAAGGACGCACTTCGCGTGCCTGCTAAGGTTATTGATTGGCCGGTGCTCAGTTTCTATGAACTATGATATCGATATTGACGGTCTAGATTACATGGGTTGCTAGGAATATGATATGAATTCTAATGAAATCGTGAATGTAGTCTTGGCTTGGTCGTGCTGTTGGGATTGTTGAGCTCATGGAATTGGTTCAATGAGCTCATCTATAAAAAGTCGTATCAGAGTTCGTCAATAAGCGTTCGATTGCTTGTCAGGCGATATCAACTAAGCCGTCGACTAGGATGAGGCGTCGGGCGATAGTTATCAAATAGTTGGACTATACATCCAATCCGTTAGTAGCGACTGATGACTATCTGGTGATGGTTGTTTGTGGTTGGTCGAGATTTTTTTGTCAGGGTATTCTGCTTTTACCAGCGACACTCAACTCAGTGGTATTGAGATACCTTTCCATCTCGATACCTGCTGGTTGGGATGGGGTAGTTTTGATTGTGCGCCGACAAATTTGTGATCGTGAATGCCAAGAATATGCCAAACAGATCAAAGTCGAGCAGTTTTGGCGCGTATCGCGGTCGTGTGTTCCGCCAAGATTGATCGCATTGGTGCAGAGTAGATCATAAGTATGCGGGCAATCAGTTGGCCGTTGAAGTGTGGACAGAGTTGAGGCAACGACGAAAATATCAACGGTTTTCGTTAGCATTTGATTGTTGGATTGTTATGGCCATGTAGTTGTGGTATGTTCAGGTAAAGGTGAATCAGATAAATAGGTGTTCGAGTCATGGCCGATATGTTCATTGTGTATTCGTTTTGGAACAATCAGGTTGTGTTTCATATGTGAAGATCAAGTTCGATCAATTATAATTCGAGCCATGATTGGGTAAGATCCAGGTGGCGGGGTAGATAGAAGGTGTATCCAGCAGATGATTAGGGTTTTGTTGGGTTATGTTCGTGTCAGTTTGATCATGAGTGTGGTTCTCCCGATATGCCAAGAGGTTTCCGGATGCAAAGGCGGATTAATCAAGTTAATGGTGTTGCCGGGGGCGTCCGTGCACGCAAAATTGACGTAGCGGTGAGCATATGGTGGACGTGCAACATATGCAATGATGTTATAACGAATGATTGATTTAGTCAAGAGGCTCGGCTGGCTAGTAGGCGTTTTCAAATGGAAAGAAGCGAGACAACTACTCGCGAGAAGCGTAGTTTTCAAGTTGGGACATTGAACAATAGTTTGTGCGAGAGCGTAGTATGAGTGTCAGTTTTAGGCCATCGGCATAAGACGCCGGATGTCAGTTGTTGAGGAGCAGAGAGGGTGGATAGTGCAGATACAATAGGCGCGTTGTGATGGCGCATGAGATTTTTGCATTTACATTGATTGCATGCGATATCATCGCGTAAGTGCCACCGATTGTCAAGCGAGTTTTCATTATTTTGAATTTCCGTCGGTACAAGTATAATTCGGGTATCGCATCAAATCGTACGGCAATCAAGATGAGTGGTGAGATAAAGGAGATAGTGGAGTTTGTGCACATAGAGGGGGAGAGCGATATAAGAGTGTAAGTGAGTGAATCAGCAAAAGAGCGATACTAGAAAGATAGCGGCCATCTGATGGGGTCTGTTCGGGCTTCTGGCTCGAATTTGCCGAAAGGCAGGCGAGAACTTTTGGATTTGTTTCACGTGCAGCTGACAGACTTGTTCTAGGGGCTGGACAGTCTGGCCGTGACTAGCAATAGCTGCTGGTTGGTTGGCCACTGATAGTTCTGTTCGCCCACAAGGCAAGTTGAATGAAAGCAGAGATGCTGTGAAGAGGGAAAGAAACTGTTTTCGTAACGTTTAACTAACAATTGGGGAGGAGAAGGTGGTATGAGGGTAAAAGCAGCCAACTGTGTATTGTGTCGGATAGCGTGGAGCCTAGGATGGATGTGATTCTCTTCTCGGAAAGGCAACTCTCCTGCCTGAGTGGGTAATGATGGCAAATGATGAACACGAAGCCTACACTGGACTTGACAGTTCTGGGGGAGCACAGACGCAGTTAAACACACAAGCGAGCGGGTAGACAAACATGGAGTCCGAGCTCTGTCTTGGAATTTGATCGGGTAGAAACACAAACCTCCCTCCGTACGAGACGCAAGGTTAAGCTAGATTCGCTCTAACACTGGTGTGAATGAAAGCAGATTGTGGCCAGTCGTGCCAACCAATTGGTTTGAACGCGCTCGAGGCGTCCAATGGAGGTTCAGGGTTGGTTGCAAAATGTGGCAGGTCACGTCGCTGATCAGTCTAAGGGACTGAGTTTATGCAGGAGGACTTTGAGATTCGAAGTCTCTGTTTGCGACCTCTGAGAACGTAATAGTGGCCATCGCTTCACGGGAGCCTCGCTTCCACTTCCTATTCACTACGATCGGGAAGCACCAACAACAACAAACTTCAGTTGTATAAACAACGGTCCTAATTTAGCCGCTTGTGGCTAAGATGGGGGCACAAGTGAGAGTTTGGATGGAGCGGCTGTAATCATCGACTCGACCAAAATACGAGGCTACACATAGTGCGATAGGATTGATGCATAGAAGAAGACCATTCAGTGGGAATGCAAAGCGTTCACGCGAGAGTGTATGCATGATGTTGAAGTTGGAGAGCTTGGATAGCGTGGAAGTTGGGCTGAGATGAGAGGTCAACCAATACGCTGCCAGATAATGAGCAGTTGCATAATTGATTGTAATGCAATGGCAAATCTGACTCGTGAGCGTGTACGAGCTCCTCAAGTTATCTAGTTCTAGTAACGTTGAACCATTCAGTTGAGCTGTCCAGCTGCCGAATCGCTCTTCTCTCTTTCTCTCTCTCCGCTGCGCTAAGTAAGCTTTTAAATGGGAACTATACGGAAGGTGGAGAGCTGAGCGGCGACAAACGCAAGGGGGGCTCCCGTCCAGACTACTATGAGAGACAGGCTACGTTGACTGGCCTGCGTTTGTTGTTTCATACGTCAACTCGTGAATGGTCAGCTGCTATGCATCCGGTTGGGTGGCTTCCTGTGGAGGAAGCTTGTAGGCCATGGCTGCCTTCTTGGCTGATTACAACCATCACTAGGAGGTGGGGGACAGAGGCGGCAACTTGGATGGAACAGTCTCCTCCCATGGTGCCACGAGCAACAATCAATTGCGGCCCCATGGAGACGGGCAACTCTTAGGGAGCTGAGCTTGAACGTCGTTGGACAATCTCGTCGTCGCCAAGAGTGAAACCAGAGATTGGATGGAAAGGCGATGAAGGTGGTGTTGGTTGTTGAAAAGCCCCGACGGCTGATGGCGAGGGAGTGACAATAAACGAGACAAGGGTAGCGACGTGAGCATGAGACGTAGCGGGGGCGCGAGGAAGAGGAAATGGGATTGGAGGGTGAAAGGGTCGGCAGGCAAGCAAATTTGAGTCGCCCGTTGGGCTGGCTTGAGGAAAGGGAGGAGAGAAAAGGCAGGGCATCTCATCTAGATGGACTGAGCAAGATGGACGGCTCGGGCTAGAGAGATCAGGCGAGGGCGAAATTTAATTTGCCGCGAGGCAACGTATCGCCAAAAGGCTAATGCGTGGCGGGAGGCCGAGAAGAAGCCGTGGAGTCGAGAGGAAAATCGAGCGGCCAGGTTAACTCTGTCAAGTAACCGGACTTAGCCTGGAGAATAAGGTTTGCGAGAGGGATGGGAAGTGGGATGGCTTTGTGCGTTTGGAGCGTCTGAGAGATTGTGGAGAATTTGGTGGGGAGATTCAGGAAGGGAGATATGGTCGAGCAATTGGCTTTCCAACTTACGGGTAGCTGTGCGTGCAAATGATGGCCCGGGTGCATGGCGACTGAATGCAAGGGCGAAGTAACGTGGTGATCTTGATATGAGAGTTGATGGTGCGCGTGGTGCGCTGACCAAACATCCCGCGAGCCGGAAAGAAGCGCAGCGCTTAGCTCGACTGAATAATCAGTAAATTAGGTTAACGTAGGGATGATTCGTTCGGCCGGCACCCATACGTCCATCCATCAAGTGCGAGGGTCCATTTATATTGGTCGCGTTCGAGCATTAGCAAACCAAACCACAAGAGGAGAGTTAAGGGATGAAGAGTGGAAATAAGATATGGTCGAATGTGTTAGCCCAGCGAGTGGCAAGCACAATGTAGTAATAACCGTGACATTGACACGTAAAACGTCGAGGGGGCCAATAATAATGGGATCCATTTGGCAGGGGTCAGAAATCGTTTTTTTTTGTCGTGGTTGGGATTGTAGAGAGGATAGAGGCGGGAGGAAATTGAGTTGGTTAGTTATCAGCAATACAATTTCCATTATCGGTTAGCGCTAGGGGCCAGCAGTAGTCGTTTGGCTTGAACGGCAAATGTACGGTTGGCAAGCTTGACAGATAAGCTTGCTCATTGAGTTGACAAACACCTAGAGTCTGGCGTTATATAGCTATGAAACTAGGCGCTGATGAGTAAATCGTATGCAGCTCGAGGCTGTTTAGATGTTCTAGCGATGGTAACGGCCAGCTTTGTGTTGTCATAAGGAACGTAGGCTAGGCAACATTAGGAACAACATTTGTGGTCCACGGAAGCGCGCTAAAGTAGCTGGGGCGGCAACGCACCGCTTAGGTTGGCGGAAACTTTTGGCTGGACAATCTGTTTAGACTTGTAAGGAATCGCGTAACTGTTGGCCGTTAGAGCATTAATGGTCCCGAAAGATTTCGCACATATATTTAAACTTATATGGCGCTCCGATTTAAGGAGTGACCGAATTCTGCTTTAGGCAAGAGCAATTTGTGTGCTCGAGTTGGCCAGCCGAGGGAAGTGTGGGAGCAGAGGATCGATTGACTCTCACACTGAACTCTGAGGCTCCACACGACTTGTCGTTGGTTTGCTGACTTGACTTGGCTCAAACTTAGGACAAGGGCCAAAGTAGCCTGCGAGCTAATGGTGGAGTTTGAAAAGACAACCCGACCTGTGAGACTGACGAGTGGCGAGCAATTGCAAGGATGGCGATGTCAAGTTCAGATCGGGCTGCAGCTGTGCGCGGGCAGCCTTGGGTTGGTCCTGTTAACGCCCCGACCGAGCGAAAGCGAACGAACAATTTTCTGGCGAGATACTTACGTCCAGCTAGGGGATGGACGGCGGCAGCGGTGTTGGTGCTCAACGAACCAGCCTGGTGGCTTGAGAGTCCGTTTTGCGTACCGTTCGAATGGCTGTGATGATTGCTTTGTTGCTGTTGCTGGCTGAGAGGCTGTTGCTGCTGCTGCTGCTGTTGCTGCTGTGCTTGTTGATGGCTGACGTGCGTGTTGATGTGGGACTGGAGATGCTGTTGCTGGTGGTGAAGGTGGTGTAGTTGCGAGATTGGCGATGATGACTGCTGCTTGGGTTTGCTAACCTTGGTGTTTGATTTAGCGAACTCGAGTCGAATTGGCTGAGGCAAGTCTGGATCAAATCGGACACCCTGCAAGTCTAGCTTGGCCGCCTCTGCGCTGGCTCTCGTTGCGAAGGTTACGAAGCCAACGGGCTGCCGAGGCGAGGCGAGGCGAGGCAAGTTGGCGATTTGGGTGGGATGATGGTGATGGTGTTAGTTTGGTTGCGGGCGAGGGTTGAGTTGGAGGAGTTGGCTGCAGCCATTAGCTGGTGCGCTCCAGAGGAGGGGGATGGCGAGCCGCTCGGAGGTGCAGATGGAGGCGACAGGCCGGCCTGAGCGGCGAGAGCTGGGCGAGCAAAGTGGATGGACACAAGTGGAGGTGGACGCCAACTTGGTTCGGTTTTGCTTCAGCGGACGACTACTCACCGATGCGCTCTTACCGTCCTTGCTTGTCACTTTCAGGAGCGAGCCCTCGTAGCCCTGGAGGCGTCGATCGGTCGATTGGTCGGTCGGTCGGTGGATGGGGCGCGTTTTGGGAGGTTCGGGCGGGATGAAGGTGAGGCGAGGTGCCGAGTTGGCGGCAGTATTGCGTTAGGAGAGGCGGTCATTAGCGCAGAGCTGGCAAGACTGGCAAAGCGTCCGCCAGGCTTCTAGTTGGCTGGCGGCCGACTTACCTTGTAAGCTCTAAATAATAGGTAGAGTTCTCTCGGTTTAGCGTCCATTGGAAGGCCGCTGACGAAGAGGGTTCGCACTTGCGAGCTTCCGTTTTGGTCGCAAGGGTTTGCGTTGTGCGCGTTTGAGTTTGAATTTGAATTTGAGTTCGGGTTTTGGTTTGAGGCTGGATTTTGGTTGGAGTTTGTTGGCGCGCTCGACGCCTGGAGCTCGTGGACGAGGCTGCCGGCGCAGGAGGCGCTCGAGTGGCGGGCTGGAAACTGGCCCACGCCGAACTGCTCGTGCCTCTCCATCCTCGCCCGTCTAGCTTCCTCGCTCGCGCTAAACTCGCTCCCTCTCGCGACTCGCTCGCCTCTGGCCTCAAGACCGGTGTGGTGGGTGCTGGTGCGCTGGCTTGCCGGTTTTGGTGCTGGGCTGGTGCGGCTGCTTGGCGAGCGTGCTGGCGAATAGGCGCGCCAACGACGACTACGGCGGCGGCGGCGGCGGCGGCGAGTGTGTGGCCCTGGGCGCCGGCCAACCGGACTCGCAGCTAACTGGCCCGAATGCGCCCCCTCCAAGTTCGCCAAAATTCGCTCCCTCCCTCTCGCTCGCTGTGGCAACAAACGCTCGAACGCGAACCCGCAAACAGTTTGCCGCCCGGTTGCCTGGCCCCGCGCCTCCGCCTGCCTCTCGAGCGGCCCTCCTCCTCCTCCTCCTTCGTGTGCTCTATGCGTGCTCGCCTCTATATGTGTCTGCGTGCGCGTTGCGTGTCCGTGTGCGGGCCAGTGCGCGCGCGCAGGAGGCCCGCAGACCGGCGCTGACTTTTGCCTGCCTCCGCCGGCGAACCCGACAGATAGTCCGATTCGCCCGCCTTCGCTGCCCCACTCGCTCCCTCCCCCCTCCTGCTCGCTCCTGCCGCCCGAAATGGCCTCCAGTTTGCGGCTGCAACGAGTGACGACTGGCTGACTGGCTGGCTGGCCGGCTGGCTGGCTGGCTGGCCGGCTGGCCGAATGAGCGAGCGAGCGAATGTTCGCCTCCCCTTGCCTGTGCTATCGAGCGCAAAAAGTGTCCGTCTGGCGCGCCGGCAGCGGGAGCCGCCGGTGTGCGTGAGCTGCCCGGCCTGCCTGAGCTCGCTTTCGCCGGCTGGCTGGCTTGCGGGCGGGCGAGACGGCTGCGGCGGCCTGTTGTTCTGGCCGCCTTTCCAGTTTTCGCGCCGGCCGCATGCGTTTCGCGCCAGGCCAATGCGCGCCTATGCAACAACAAGCAGCCGGCCGACCATTGAGGGCTGGATTTGGCTGAGGGCTGAAAACAGGAAGAGAGGCGATCGGTTTGGCTGGCGCAGCACATGCGTTCGTTGAGAGCGCCTATTGTGAGCGCGCCGGCTGCGTCAGCGGGGACCTTCGCGCTCGCTCCCATTCTGCTCGCTCGCAAATTACGAGTGTCGCGTTGCACTCGCTTCCATAGGCTGGCTGGCCGTCGCTCTGGGAGGCTGGCTGGCGGGTGCAAGCGGCGCTGATCTGCCCTCCGCTCGTAAGTGTTTATGAGCGGCGGCTGCGGCTCAAGCGGCAGCGGAAGCAGCAGCCTCTCGGCGCTAGCCAGCCGGAGCCGGAGCCGGAGCCGGAGCAGAGGCCGAGGCCAGCCCGTCCATTCATCCAATCCCCTTCCCTCCTGGCGCTGCTCGCATCAAAGCGGGCGCTCAAACGCGAACAGTTGGCCGAAGGGATCAGATCGGCGCGCCCGCCGACCATCCCCAAAGACAAAGAGCGGCTGGAGGCCAGAGCGGCGGAGGCTGGAGCGACCCGCTTCCGCTCGCCGGCGAGCAGATGCAACCGCGCTGACATTGAAAAGTGGGGCCCATGTGTGTGTGTGTGTGTGCGCGCGCGGCCGGCGGCCACTTCCGCCGGTTGCAGGGGCGTGGCCACCAGTTGGCCGCTCGGCTGGCCGGCCGGCCGGCTGCTCTGGCGGCCGGATGGCGGCCGTTCCGAGCCAGCAGCTCGGTTCAAGTTCACGCGGCCAACCGGGCCCGCCGCTCTTCCGCTGGCACTGCCGCCGCCGCCGCCGCCGCCTCTGCCTCTGCCTCTGGGGGCCGCGCACGTAATGATGCCGGCCCACTGCGGTAATGGCAATGGCAATAATGGCGACGGAAGTCGGCGCTCCAACTGGGGCCGCGAGCGGTTTGGCGCTTTGCATGCGCCGAGCTGCCGGCCGGCCTGTCGCCTGTTTGCCTGCCTGCCTGCCAGCCTGCCAGCCTGCCAGCCCCACTGGCACACTGGGCGCCCCAAGAGCAACGGGCCCGCCGCCGCCGGCCAGCTCCATTCATGTCTCTCGCTCCCCCTCGCGTGCTTGCCCCTCGCCAGCGCCCAGGAGCGAGCGCCCCCAACTCGCTGGCCAAATCAGCCACTGGGCCGCCGCCGCCTCTCGGCCGACCTTCACGGCCAACGCAAATCGGCGCCCGAGAGAGAGAGAGAGAGAGAGAGAGAGAGCCTCCTCAGACGGAGCTCCATGCAAGAGTGGAGGCGGGCCTCACTGGCAAACTCCGCTGACCAACTCGCTCGCCTCCAATCGAAATCGGGCGCCAGAAGTCCAGGCAAACTCGCGATTGCGCTCGCCGCTCCTCGAGCCATTGTTTCGCCTCGCACGCTTCATTCTGCTGAACTCCGCACTCTCGCTCGCTCGCTCTCTCGCCTAGCACAAACGAATGAATGCTCGCAAATCTGGAGGCGCGAAACGGAGTGGCACCGACTCAGCTGCTTGAGCTTGTCCGCCCGAGCGGCCAGCTAGCTCGCCCGCCTGCTTGCGCTGCACTTTGCAAGCTTGCACTCCGCCCCCCCCCCTGCGCCCCCCACCCGCCGCGCCGACCGGCCCCACGGGCTGGTTGCGCATTCAACAGTTGGCCCATTAACTGGCGCAAGAGGGCGAGCGCATCTTGGCGCGCAAACGCTAGCAATGGCTCAGCGGCTCTCGAGGCGCAGGGAGGTCGTAAAATTCGCTTAGTTTGCGCGCCCAAAACAAAACTCGAGCCGAAAGCGAGAGCCTGTGAACGGACGGGCGGGCGGGCTCGGGTTTGTTTTGTTTTGCTTTGCCTCACTCTCGCCGAGTTTGTCCTTGCCGGCGCCGCTGCAACTGCAACTGCAGCTGCGAGGCCAAACCGGCAGCCAATTAGCCCGATTGGAGCGAGCGAGGACAGAGGCGCAGCTGGACTTCGCGCGCCAAGGAGGCCGCAGCTGGAGCTCGAATTACACGGCATCCGAGCGGGATAATGAATTCCGCGCCCGGCCCCCATAGGCGCGCAGGTGTCAGGTTGTACGGGCGCATTAGGACGCCTCGCCGCTAGGGAGGCGAAAGGTTCCATCTCTCTCTGAGGCATGAATGGGGGGGGGGAAGCCGGATGAGCGGGTTGAGTTTTGAATGGAGGAGGCAGGGCGGGCGCCATTGTGGGTCCAATGGCCAATTTGGGCCTTGGAGGTGACGCGCGCAACGGGACCAGTCGAGATGAGATGGAACGAGATGAGTTGGGTGCCCCTCTTCGCTTGCCTAACGAGCAAACAGTCGAGCAGGCAGCGGGAGCGCCAGTGAGCCCGCTTGGCCCCGAGCAGCCGTTCAAGTGCTCGTGGCCCCGGGTCAGCCAGCCGTCTGCTGGGAGCGCAACCCTTGGCCCCGCGTCGTCTCGCGCGCGCGGCCGCAAGCCAACTAGGCGGCCGAAGCGAGCGAAAATCCATAGTTCCAATCCAGGCCGAAAACCAAGAGAGGCTCCCGCTGCTGCTGCTGCTGCTGCTGCTGCTGCTGCTGGCCAGGGGCACCTTTCGACTCTTGCGCGCAGAGCAAAGAGAGGCTCGCAAGTGGCACTTATTCGGACAACTAGCAACAAGCCAAACATGCCAATATAAATTACAAGCCCTTGAAGGGCGCTCCTGGCCACGCGGTCGAGGCTCGAAGCTCGCGAGACCGAGTTTGGCGAAGGAGGGCTTGTTTTCAGGCGCTGGTTTGCTAAGCCGCCATTATCAAGATAAGTTCTCTCTCGTTTGCTCTCTCTCTCTCTCTCTCTCTCTCTACCGCAAGCTTGGCCAACCCAAACCTCACGTCCCATTCAGGCGCAAGTCAAACATGAAGATCAATGCTTGTCTCTGTTCAATCGAGTGCAAATAAGTAGCTGGTGCCAACTTATCTTCTAAACTAGCCTGACTTTTCTTTGCTCCAGACTGACATGATAATGCCAACAAATGTACAAGCTCGCTAATAGGTCGCATTTAGATAGCATAAGACCATTTTCGTCTTCCTTTCTTCCTTTCTGCAACCTTAAAACTTTATTCATAACAATGCCACCTAAAAGATACTTGCGGGTCTTGAAGCGAAAGTATCACCTTGAGCAGTTAGCATAGTCTTGGATTGAATTTAGCCTTTTAGATAGAGAATACCACTTTAGAAACCTAACGACAAAAGCAGCGGCAGCAGCAGCAGCAGCAATCCCCTCTTAATGCTCCTTAATTAGCTTAATTGGTCAGCCATCTGCTAATTGAAATGGAAAGAGTTGAATCTGGACACTTTGAAAGTTTTACCTCGAGAGGCAAACGAGCTGAGAGAGATGGTCCACATTTTGGGATAGCACAAAGGAGACGTAGATTGAAGGTAAACTCTCCTAGCTGCTTAATATCTCGAACATCTCACCTCAGGCTCGTGATGACAATTGTGAGTTCCCTTGTACCTTCCGACTACGTTCTAGTTGAATCCGATTCAAATTGAATCCTCAGGCAGAAGCAAATTTGGCACTCGAACACAAAAAGCCAGTTTCAATCTAAAAAAGCTGTCCAAGCTAGACGACCACGACGACAAACTAACCTCCATAAAACTCTCAACTCTTAACCGTCGTCCACTTGCATCGTGTCCAATAAACGGCCACTAACTTCAATTTGGGGGCTCATTCGTGTCGCATCCAATGTCGACGCCGGTGCTCCCGGGCGGCTGCAAACTAGAGCTTGGTAGTCTCGGCAACGCGTGTTACAACGGGCGTTTTGGCCGCAGCAAGCGTAAGCCCGAGCGCGGACCAGGTAACGGCCGACGTGATAGCCATCAGGGAGGGCGCTGACTTGGATCTGAGTTGCCCAATTGTGGTGCAAAACGACGATATGATAATTAGCTGGACATGCGATAGTGATCCAGCAAACATAAGGTCGAGCAGAATTCACATCACCGAGTCGGGAAAGTTGCGCATTAGATCCGCAAAACCAGGCGACTCTTGTAATTATCGTTGCGAGGCAGCTGATGGTTTTGGAACCCTGTCCGTCATCTTGAAGGTCGTTATAGTCGATAGGCGACTGATGGAACACTTTGCTCCCTCTAGCAATGGCAGGGACGCGGATAGGCCAAAACAGATAGCACAACCCTCGCTTGGCGCGAGCCAGCTGGCGGGCAGAGATGGTGAAAAGTTGGCACCACAAGAGGATAAGAGCTCGGGAGTCAGTGTGATGGATCAACTCGATGTTCAGATTGAGCCAGCGGCCATATATGTTACTAAAAATCGCACATTTAGTCTCGAGTGCAAGGTTAGACATCCGATAAATTTAGTTGAACCTCAGATAATCTGGCTCAAGGAATTCATTGGCCGAAAGCCGGCCTCGCCAAACGAGGCACACGAACAAAACCTTGTTTTAATTGACAATATCTACTATCATTCGTTGAATTGGCCCCGTTCAGTAACATACTCGCGCAAGTCGTCTTGCACCAACTCTGCCCTACTAGTGCGACAATCAAAGTTTGTTCATTCCGGCCGATACGTCTGCTTTGCGGGCTACCCGCCAACTACGATGGCCTCGAACCTCACCTCAACCACAAGCGGCCACCCTTTCAAGCCACTCAAGTACAGGATGGCCCATGCAACAGTCAAGGTAGATGATCCTGAGGGAGAGACAAGCCACCAGCTCTCCCTCGAGAGTCGTGAACGAAAGATGGGGGAGCTGCAACCGGAGAGCCTGTGGGCCGATGTGGTTTTGAGCAACAATTGGACCAGAAATCTCACACTCATTATGACACTCATCTGCCTTGTTCTATACCTGGCGAGAGTGGTTCACTCGCGTTACAGGTTGAAGGGTAAGATGCAGGGTGGAATTGAAAACAGGCAGAGTTCAAGAGAAGGCGGAGGAAACATTTCGCAAGCCGCTTATCAAACTGAACATGTCGACTCAATTCCAGACAATTTGAGCAACTCAAAGCAATCCAATACTGATGGCCCAAACATCAACCAATCACGTTATTCGACGCACCAAGCTCGCGCCGAACTCGAGTTGATGCTCTCAGACTGTTCACCTGCCACGAGTATCAACGATCATTTGTATAGCGAGATCGGTGAACGCGTTTTTGACGCCAACAAATTGGAAGCAACACAAACTGAGGGTGACTACAAAGTACCAGTTGCCAACAGAACCATCGCTCTGAGCCAATAGATTGACAGTGAGATTACTTTCTAGATTGTTGCTTGGATGGAGGCAGGTAGACAAGCTGCAACATTTGGGCTAGCGCTCGTTATTGGCAGAGTTGGCACCGAGAATGTGTCTCCCAGATTTGGCTATCCAATATTTTTGATATCTCCCGCTCAAAAAGCTTTGAATACGATACTAGCCTCAATCGAGGCCATTTATTGCACAATTCCAACTAGTTGAGTTAACAGTTGTAACCAGAGTGTCCTCTTATTTAAAGTCCACTTGAGAGATTCGGCTCGCTCATGAACAGGATGCAAGTTGATCCGCACTGGCCAATACCTTGGAAGGCTAATCTAAACAAGTGAATGTGGTACGTTGCTATTGGAGGCACTTCTTGAAAGGCAAGCTCTCCCTAGGACATCCTGGTCGTTCTTTTGATTCACATAGTTCACTCGGGTCATAAAGTACTCCTCATTGTTTACGCTCACTGAACCAGCCGAGTGTGGAGGATCCTTTTGGGGGCCGCTGTTAACATTTGCCGAGGACATGATGGGCGTGGCAGGTTTCGATTGGCCATAGGAGGTCGTGTAAAAGGTGCTGAAGTGACCTTGCTCTGTTGTTTGTTTCAAGGGGATGGAATTAGTATTTAGGAGTCAGAGGACAAACGGATATTAAAATCTAACTTGGAAGTAAAGCTCACCATCAGTGTAAGGAGAGGGAAGTAGATAGTCGTACATGTCAGTGGGTTGTTCCGACTTTTGACCTGTTGATGGAATCTGGTTAGTTTCGATACTGAGTTTTAGTATGCCCACATCCGCTCATTCTCTTACCTAGACTATTGGTTGACATTGTGTGGTGCATCGACCAACAACTGTCGCTATTGAGATTCATAGTTCTGTTGTTCGAGACAAAATTGTTGTTGTTCGCGTCTGTCACGAGTGCGTGAGGCGTTTTGTGGATATGTGGGCCTTTTGAGAAAACGTCCTCATCTATGACATCCCCTTGAAACATGGCTAACTTCTTCAGTGTTGGAGTTGTCAAATTTGTAGCCTCTGACGCTGAGTGGTGGTGCTGAAGCTCGAAACCGAACATCTCATTTATCCTGTTATGGGTCGATGGTGTTAGATCTGGTATCGTCGACATTGGTTGAACTTCGTCCTCTGTGGCGCTGTTTGAATCAGAGCTAGACTCGTTGTCTTCGCTATCAGAGGTTCTGCTAAGCTCCTTACGAAGGCTGTACTCAATTCCCTTGGAGCCGCAAATTAAGTAGCGTTCTGGGTCCCGAGCAAAGCTTACGAAATTTTGCGCCAAAGCCTTGAAGTTTGGTCGATCATCTGGATTGTAGAACCAACAAGCGTACATAACCTTATAAACTTCGGCAGACATGTAACTTGGCTGGTGTAATCGTGCGCCCTTCTCTATGGCCATCGGTACATCCTTGGTATCATATTCCTCAAACGGACGCATTCCAAATGTTAACAACTCCCACACTGTGACCCCGAAAGCCCAGACATCACTTTTGTGCGTAAATTTCCGCTCCCTAATGCATTCTGGCGCCAACCATTTGATAGGCAATCGACCGCCACCCGATTGATACTCGCTCTGGTCAACCTCAAGTAGTTTGGCAAGACCGAAGTCGCTTACGAGAGCCCTACCAGACGTTTGGAGTAGCACATTTCGTAGGGCCAAGTCGCGATGTACCATGCGATTTTCTTCCAAATAGGCCATCCCTTTGGCGATTTGTTTGCACCATTCGAGGAGATTCTTGGAGCCAATATCGTTCTTGTGCTTCTTCACATATTCCAAGAGGCATCCGAGGGGCATCAGCTGGGTTACAAGCATTAGGTTGTTAGGAGTCATACAAACCGCTAGCAATCGCACTAGATTGGGGTGGTTCACGCTGGCCATTATGTAGGCTTCGTCAAGGAATTCTTTGTTTATGTTTGACTGGCCATTATCTCTCAACACTTTGATGGCCACCGGTCGAGGTTTCTTGTGCTCTTGGCCCTCAGGAAACCAAAACCCTTGAAAAACAGTGCCACCAAATCCAGAGCCGAGAACGTTGCCTTTCCTAAGCTCTGTCTCCTTAATACTTCTGAGCGGCGCTAGGTTAGGCTTCAAGTTTGATGGATTTAGGGGCTCAACATCATCAATTCCGCTCAAATGCATTGTTAACTTGACTGTCTTATCCTTCTCAATTTGACACCTGTAAACTGAGACACAAACCATAATAGCTGCTGAAATGATTAACAAGAAAAAGATTGAGGTAGATCCGAGTGACACAATTCTTGGGTTATCAATATCGATTCCGGCATCATCTGAACAATAGGGATCCAGCATGTTACTTTCACTGATTCTATGGGGCTTGTCGCTAGGACATTGGGCAGTACAGTTGAACTTTATCTGCTGCCTTCCCGAGTCCGCATCGCCGCTAATGGTGTGTAGTTTGTTGTAAACTTGTGACGCGGAGGCCATGGGACTGTAGGAATCATAGTAGATCCTGTACACTCGACAAGAGATACAATCTGCCTCGGTTGGCCCGAAGCAACCATTGCACTCTGGCGAACATTTAACACAATGTTTCAATTGCTCGTCCGCGAAATAGTCTCTCGGACAGTAATCCTCGCATTGTTCACCTGCAACATACTTTGCGCACTCGCAAACGGAAACATGCGTCCCCATTCCAGTACAACTCTTGCACCTATGATGACACTTCCGACAAACAGGCATCCCCGAGGAAGACTTGAGCGGACCCTCGCTCTGGGGACCAACGTACTCCTGGTAGAAGCCCTCAGGGCAGGGCTCCTCGAGGCGGATGCAGTGGCCGACTAGGCTTGGATCGGTTGAATCTATGACGGCCTTGCTGCAAGTGTTGCAACCGCCTTCGCCAAGCCTATTTGAGGGTCCGGTACAGCCGTCCGCGCAACTCTTGTCGCATTCCTCGCAGGTATTGTTGTTGTTGTTGTTGTACTTGTGACTTGGACATTCGGCTACACAATAGGGCCCATCCTTGACATTTTTGCATTGCCAACAGTGGCGGGCTTCAGTTCCGTTACAGCCGCCCTTGCATTCTGGATGACACTTTCTGCAGGTTCTGCCGCCTGACTCGAACGACAGATAGCCAACCAACTGTTGAGTTGAGGTGCAGTTGTCGACACAGTAATCGTCCAGTTTCCAATTATTGCACGAGAGGCACTCGTCTGGCCCTGGACCCCAGCAGCCATCTTGGGCGCATTGTTCGTGGCAATGGAGGCCAAGTTGGCGGCACTTTGAACTTTCGGCATTGTTTCTTGTTGTTATGTCCTCCCTTCGAGTTATGTTTATTTGCATCCAGTCAATGGTGTCTGCAAAACAGAGATCCTCATTCTCCTCAATAGTAATTTTACCTGATCTTACCTTCCTCAATGAGCGTAAACTGAGCGAAGTCAGGGAAGTTTTGATGATTGAAAGCGCATAGAACATGTCAGTTGTTTGGCGTCCGCCAATAGTGTGCAAGTTTCTAAAGCAGGACAAATTTTTGAAATCCGGATGATGAGCTTGAATATTCAGGTAGCCAGTGATTTCTCTCAACGTTTTGAACACCTCCAACCTGCTTGGGTGCATTGGTTTGTAGCCAGTTCCAATGGTGTTGTTGCTGTAGAGTTCTGCGTAACCAGTGAAGGAGGTGTCCAAGATTGTGATTGAACCCTCGATAACAGTGCAATTGATTAGCTGATCGATGTTTCCCGAATGGACCACCTCAACGCCTTGGCAGTTTTTGGGACATGGGCCGCCGCAGGGCAGGCACTCGCCGTTAACGCTTCGCTTGTTCAATGGACAAGTCCTAACGCAAGCACCATTGTCGCGCAACAAGTGCTCTGGACACTCTTTCACACAGGTGGCCCCAAAGGCGTACTTCCCGTTTGGGTTTGCGTCCCAAAGGAACTTGCTTGGATTGTAGCGCATCATAGAGGGGCACTCCTGTATACACTCGCCGTCGTCGTAGAAATTCTTGCAAGCCAAGCAATCGGTTTGTTTTGGTCCAACGCAACCGCCGGCACAAAAGGAGTGACAGCACTCTGCAGCCGAGGGCCCAAAGCAGCGAGCCTGGTTGCACTGTTGAGCACAATTGGTCTTTGAAAAGCGCTGGCACATATCTGGCCCCTCGCCCCAGCAAGAGCCAAGACAGGAACCATCGCAGGCTGGACATTCGGGTTCAGTTCCATTGTAAACAAAGACCGACCTGTACATGGGCCAGTTCAAAATTTCGTCCCAATTTATGGTTCTAATGTGGCATAAGTTCCTATTGTTGTAGGATCCAACTGATCCGGCTAAAATTTCGCGCAAATTTGGCAACTCGAGGGTCTCAAGTTCATTCTCAATCAATATAAGCGCAAACTCCTCCTTCTGATCGCTATTCAGTTTGAACAAATCTCGGCCTCGAATTATTTGCAAATTTGGCATTCTAATGCGCTCAACCTCAACGTAAGCGATCAGCAGGTAGCCAGTGATCTCTCTGATTGATTCGAGGAAACTCAAATCGACTTGCTCGCCGCTGGCCGCCTTGTCGAGCCAGGTGATTTCAAGATTTCCAATCACGTAGGTGCAATTCCTGTACCTCTCGGCCAAATTCTGGTAGTGGTCGGTTTTGTTGTGTTGGCCCGACATTCTATTCGAGGTGCCGATGCAAATCTTCTCCAAAAGGCCGGCCCTCTTTCTATGCTGCTGCTGCTGCTGTTGTTGTTGTGGCTGCAGTTGCTGCTGGACTTGACCGGAAATGTCGATGACTGTTTTGCTGAGATCACTTGTTGCTTGCTGGTAGAGTTGACTTGCGTTGAATCTTTGCGCCTCCATCGGCCGACTTGCGCCCGCCGCTTGAGCTAGGTGAAGCTGGTTTCGCGCTGGCAAACTGAAGCCCCTCGAAACTTGGTTGCTTCTAACACTGGAAGTGTTGCCCAGCTTGACGTACCTGCTTGTTGGTTGGGCGCCACTTGCTTGGAGGGCGAAGACGTTTGCATGGAATCTGCTCGACTCTTTTAGCTGCTGCGCAAGCCCATCTTCCTTGCCCGCCTTTATCACAATCTCTTGTATGGATTCGTTGCTCCCACTTGATGCGACAAAGTTTGCCTGGCTCAGGAGTTGTGGAGCATTTAAATTGCGCATATCAACAGGTGAGCTGGCCGCCAGTTGGAGGCTCGCGAGCGCCAGGAGGAGGAGGAGCGAGACCGCTAGCTGCTGCTGGCCGCCAAGCAACCCGCTCAAACTCTCGCCTCTCGCCCCTGGCAAGCCCATCGAGTTGCCACCAGCTGAACTCCTCTCCTCCGCAAACCTCACTCTTGGAGCCCGCTCGACGTCCACAAGCTCGCTCGTCGTCATCTCAATTTGGCGCCCGGAAGCGATGGCCTTGTTCTAGGGAAACTCGCGCGCAACAAACCTGCTCGCTCGCTCTCGTTGCACCCATTTGCTCGGGCGGCCAGTGTTGGTTTGATTTGTTTAGTTTGGACCAGTTAAGTTCAGTTAAGTTAAGTTAAGTTCAGCTAAGCTAAGCTCAGCTCAGTTTGCTCCGCTTTACTCCAACTCTCTGTCTGGGTTCAGTTTCATCTGGTTGCCAGGCAGCGCAAGTGGCCGAGCAAAGTGGCCGACTGAATGGGGGCGAGTTTGGTCCACCGTTTGCCACTGAACTCGCTCACTGCCTCGCTGGTCTTCTGGACTGCGACTGGCCTGGAGCTGTTTAGCGGCTCATTGAGAGTTGGGGCCCGAGTCGCGCAGGAGCCAACTTTGCGTCCTCGGTGCTCGGCCGCAGTGGGGCGCTCGTCAAGTTTCGACTTGCTAGCGTTCAGTTGGAGCCGACAGGAGCGTTAGCGAACTCCAGCCCTCTGAAATAAGCGCCCGGCTAAACTTCGCGTGGAGGGTGGTGCCACCAGGCGTCCGGTTCGGGAGTTAGCCGCAGGCAGATGGGCCAGGAACAGGAGGATCGGCCAGCTAGTTGTGTGCCCTCCACTGGCCGGCCTGTTCTCACGGGCGCGCCGGCCAACGCGGGCGCAACTCCATTGCGAGCGTCTGGCCTGTTTGCCTAGTTGAGCCCGCCGACTGGTTGTCGCCGGCCCGCTCGCTCCGCTTGGCCCGCGACCAGGCCAACCAGTTTGGCCGACCATTATTGGGGGCCGAGCGGCAGCATCACTGCCACGGCCCTTGTCATCCGCCGCCGCCGCCGCCGCCGCCTGCTGCCGCTCCAAGGCTCCATTCTTGGCCGGCCTCCTTTGCGCGATTGAGCGAGCAGGATAACAATGAGGCCTCTGCGCCAGAATTGCCAGCCTGCGCTGCCAGATCTGGGGGCCGAGCGCGCGCGCGCGCATCCGCAGCCAGATGGCCCAGCGCCATTCTAATCCAGATCCACAATCTCAGGGCCAGGCTCCTGGCCGGCAGGGCGCTGGGCCGCCACTGGCGGCGCCAGCAGCGAAGACGGAGAGGCCGCCAGGGGCTCGTTTAGTCCGGTGCGGCCTCCTCGCGGGCCAACACTGCGGCGGCGGCGGCCAAGTGTGACGCCAGACTGGCACCATTCGGCTCAGAGTTGGTTCAAAATCTTGAACTGAAGCGAACAGAGGAGAGCCTGAGGAGAGTCCCGCTTTGGCGGCCGAAAGGTCCAAGTGTGTTTTGGATTTTGGAGCCTTTAAAAAAGTTGCACCTCCTCCGAGTGGAGTTTCGCTTTCCATTCTGGGCCTTTTGCGCGCGACACAGGAGGAGGAGGAGGAGCAGCAGCCGGCGAGGGGCTGGCGCGTGAGAAAGTTGGTCACATTTGTGTGAGCGCCAGTGGCGATTCATGAATCGGAGGCGGCTTGGCCGCTTAGCCTTGCACTTGGCCGGCTGGCCGAGCGGTTGGCCAACAAAAGGTGCACGACCGAAGCCACCGCCGGCAGGGCCATTGTCCCGCAAGCTTGCAGGTCAGCGCGACCGAGCCAACTCTTGCCCGCCTCTCGCACTGGCTGGCTGATCCCCACTGGCTGCCAAGCAAAACCAGAACCAACTCCAATAAGAGTGCCCGAAGCCAGTTGGCGTCTCTCTGCGAGCGAGTGGGCAAACATCTGCTCCAGCGAGCGGAGCAGCGCGCCATCGGCCGGCCCAGCGAGCAGGCGTTGGAGGGGCCGACAAGTGTTGGGCGCCGCCGGCTTGAAAAATCTACCCTCAGAAACAATCTCGCCGTTCTCGTTTCGGCTAACAACAACCCGATAATCGTTCGGATCACCAGTTGGCTTGCTCTCGATCATAGTGCAACTTTGCATTGGACCCGATGAGCTTGGGTCGGAGCAGAATTGGAAGGCTGTGCAATGGATGAGCTCGCCGGCGCAAAGCTTAGCGCACCTATCCACTGAGTGGCCCTCAAAAAGGGTTGTCTTGAGCTTGTTGAACTGACCGTCGTCTATCTTTCTGTATTCAATGCGAGTGAAATCGGCCAAATACGAGCGACTGTAGTGGTCGCATCTGGTGCTCTTGTTTGGCGGCGCCATTGAACCTGCTTGCGGCTTTTGCGAGCTCCTCGTTGATTGGTCTGTCTTGGAGAAAGAAACACGAGCCAAGCCGATCGCCGCCAGTCTCGTTCACGGCCGTCTCGCAGTAATCGAAGCCGAGACAGGTGAAATTGCTCTCCACCATGCAGGTGTGGGCGCACTCGGACGAATTGAAGGCAGTTACTGTTTGTTTGTACACGCTTGGCCTGTAGACGTTTGGAAACTTGTTGAACTTGCTCAAGAACTCCGTCTGCGCGATGAAACAATTTGGATCAGCCTCAACCAGAGTGTCGATGGAGGCGCCGAGGTTGTAGGTGTTCACCGCGAGTCGCCATCGATGGCCCATTTCTCCAGCTAACCATAGCGCAGCTCTCGCGCGCAGCAGCTGCCTGAATGCTCAGCCGCACTCAACTGCAACGAAAACCACGACAACAACAACATCAATAACAGTGAACGAAGATCAACCTTTTGACAGGGTCTCTTCTTCACCCTGGATACGGCTCAGATAGGCAATGTCGTCCATGTATGGTGAGGTCCAGCGCCAGGACTGGCAGGACAGGGACTTCATCGAAATAATATCAAGAAACATCAAGAAGATCTCCGACTTTCTCAACAACTTTGGTAGGTCCATTTGTCCGCCCAAACTGGTCCACTTCGATGTAACCGGCCCGCTAAACATTGAATGAACAACCTTCTCCCAACACAGATCAATCGTGTCGAGGCAAACTGGCTGAATTAAACGAAAAGGTTTGCAATCTCGAGAGACAGATGGATTTTTTGGAGGCCGCGATCAATGGCCATGTTGTACACGCAGAGGGCCTACAGCAGGACGCAGAAAACAGAAGCTCTAAAGAGCAGACACAATAAACACAGCAACGTGGTGCGCGAAAGCCAGGTTGCGAGTTCATCACGTGTATCAAGAAGCCTCCAAAACCTAAACTCGTCGGCGGGTCTATTTTGTCGGATCAAAAACTTGTCCACATTTATTCAGCATGTAGATGATTCAGGTCAAGTTGTCCTCACTTGTTTGCGTTGAGGGAAGATGTTGCGCGTCAATAAAAAGGATTCTTGCATGTCCCTTATCCGATTGATGGCAAACAGGACCAACCAACTTGTGCTCACAAAACGATGCATCGGATCTATACAAATTGGATCTTTGAGACAGACAGACCTCCAAGCGCGGCTTGGCTCTCGGCAGGTCGCTCCAGCCAAGATAGGCGGGCACGTCGCCAGGCAACCAGTGGCGCGAGCTTCGGCAGCCACTTTGTGTTTGCGTGTCCTCGATCTGGCCACCGTAAGGGCGCTTGTTTGCCAACAAGGCCGCTGGCTCAAGTGCCCGCGTGACCAGGCGAGCGCCTACTCGCTCCGAGCAGACGGCGGCCGCCCCGCAGCCAGCCGGCGGACGAGCTAGATGGAGGCAGCGAGCTTGGCGGCTGACTAACTGGCACTGTGGTGGCGAGCGCAACAATTGCATGCTGCTCCCCCCCCCTAATCAGCGCTCAAATCTTGCCCCAAAATCTTGCCACTGGGAAGTGGCCGCCGAATCCAGCTCATTCTGTTCCTGGTTTGCGAACACCAAACACCGTTGACCCATCCCACTAGACCAAAACAAACCAAACGAGCGCCAAGTTCAACGTCGCACCAACGGAAGCGCGAATGTCCAAATCGAAGCCAATTCCAAAAGTGGGCGGAAATCCGCGACGAGGCTCCACCGTCTACAAGATCATAAGTCGCTCGTCAAACGTTTACAAGATAACCAACAAGCAGGTTGCAAATCCGCCGCCGGCCGCGAGCGTTGCGAGGGACATGGATATGCGTTCGCTTATGAGTCGATCTAGCGACGACGAACACTGCAGAGGAGGCCCTCGCGGGGCCAGCTTGGTGGAGGGACTGTTGGCGTTGCAACAGGTGCGAGGGCTGCACTGCGGCTGCTTGGACAAGTTCGACCGCTTGCCAGCGGATCTAATTCTTGCTTCCGCCGCCACCAACACTGCAACCGGACGTCTCGAGCGCCAGCCGGCCAGACCTCGGGAACGCGAGATGGGCGAGCAGTTGCTTCTTGGTGGCCAAATGGATGGTTCGCCGCCTCCAGTTGCAGTGTGGGAGTCGCTCGATGTGACTAGAGTGCAGATGATTGAAATGCACGCATTCTAAGGCCCAAAAGCGAAAGGGGATCCCCTTTGCTCCTCCGAATGCTCATGCGCTTCCGCGGCCACCGTACTCGCTCTCTCCGCCCGAGTTTAGCCGGCTCGAAACATAAATAAACATAGCCTTAGCTCATCCAACAAAAACCGTCATTTCTAGCACCAGACTTTCCAGTCTGGAACGAATTCTACTGATTTGCAATCGGAGAGTTTGAGTCGATGTTGGAGCCGAGCCGCAGTTGCACAGTCTCGGCCTTCCTGCGCTCGGCGGTCTTACGATCGTTGGCAATCTCATCACTACCTGGAGCGTTGACATCGGCCTTATTCAGATTCACTCTTAGAGAGGCCAAAGCTGGCCTAAACGAACGAGTCGCGTTGGCCTGTGCAAGTCTGTTGAAGCTGCCAGAGTAGCGGCCCGGGGGTCAACAAATGAAACAATGTCAATGTTATGAGAGTTCCAATTTTGTTTTGCACTCGAGGCAATCAAAACCTAAGAGGTGTGCATAGCACGTCTTTCAGCCGCCATCTCAAGTTGCTGCAGTCATACCTTCGCCGTGACTCACACCATACAGCCGAGCTGGAGGAGCATAATTTGAGGAGCGATAACAAGCTTGGCTAGTTTTGAGCAGCGGAGGCCGATGGTGGCATATGCATCTGAATGGAGGCGTGATCATTTTCCCCCCTGTGAAGCCTGATTCTAGTGGCATGCGTGAATCATGGATGGGAAAAGCGAGAGGGTTTAGGCGAGACGCAATGGTCAACTTTCTGAGGTCTCGACTTGGCTGAAGGGAAAGGAAAGTGCAAAAATAAAATATGATGAAATCCCCTCACTTTATCGCAGCAACTATCTCCGATTTTATTTACCCCAGATAAACAAAATCGCCAACTGATTTGAAGGGAGATCCGATTTAAAGTGCCCCCAGTATGGCTGCTCTGTTTGTAAGTGCACAACAGGTGCAATGGCCGGCCATTGCTTTGCATCGTATTTACTTGACCTCTGTCCATACGACACACATTTGTCCCGTTGCCCTTGTTGCCCATTACTCTGAGCACCTTGAGTCATCACGAAGCAAAGTAAGCCTATGCAAAGTGCCCTAGACGAGTCAATGAAGGGGATCAATCTGGGAGCTAAGCGCGCGCTAATTTTAATTCTCTCGTCATGGTGTGAGGCCAATTTTCATGCTGAATCGCGAGATGCCTCAATGGTCGCACTAAACTTCAAGTCTCTACTTCGAGCCGCTATAGGCATGCGCTTGCGCAAGTTTGAGTGATATGGAGCAAAAATCCGGTAGCCCAAGGACTAAGAGGCCCCTTTTAACCGCAGAGCTTCGCAATCCATTGGCCCTGTTTTGTGTACTCTCGAGTGGATATCAAGCTTATAATTACGGAAGCTTCGAAGGGCCCCAAGGATCGTTTTTAGCGAGAGTGCTTAACAGAGTTGCGTTCGTCGAGTCACTAACGGGGCAGGTGCTAGCGCTCTCAAGAGGAGGTTTGTCCCCATCTAGCTGGGTCGGCGACCTACAGGGAAACCAAAAACGTTTCTCAGCCTTACGAGGGTGCACTGACGACAAAAATAAATAAGAGCCTATGTAGTTGGGAGGGACAGTTTAAGTAGGCAAACGGGATGAAGAAATCGCTCCCAAACCCTCTCCATCCCCCGCTTCCTCTATCCCTCGATCATTTGCTTGTTTGGTTTGCCTGGTTGTGAGCCCGAGACACGCCCAAGAGATTCAGATTCGAGAGTATTAAAACTAGGGTGGGTGTTCGAAACGCATTTCGAACATGTTCGACACTTCGAACAGAAAGCCCCCGTTCGAAGTCCCCTTCGAACGATCGAACATGTTCGAACGTTCGAATGTTCGAAGACGTTCGAACGGGGTATCGCTGTTCGAAGTGAGCTAGAAGCGATAGGCGGCCGTTTTCAAGTAAACCCAAGGGAAATAGGGTGCCTGGATAACGATTAGAGCATGCTTGAAATTAGCCATCCACTGCTCCTAGCTCACTTCGAACAGCGATACCCCGTTCGAACGTCTTCGAACATTCGAACGTTCGAACATGTTCGATCGTTCGAAGGGGACTTCGAACGGGGGCTTTCTGTTCGAAGTGTCGAACATGTTCGAAATGCGTTTCGAACACCCACCCTAATTAAAACCTCCCAAGTTCGGGTCTGTGCGCCTCCATGTACCGCGGCGGGAGTTGAGCGAGAGGGCGTGACTGTCTCGAATCTACGGGTTGAAATTTGGCTAAAATTTAACCAGATATCCCTGATTTGATCAGCAGTCTCTCACGACATCGTGCAAAATCTTCCCGTCTGACGTGTGTCTTCGATTGAAAAACCTTTGAGCTTGACGGAGATGGGCGTCATTCAAATGACGCCCATCTTACCCGAGTAGCCAGGGCGGTTAGATTAGAGCGGCCTATGCGCAATGGCAACGCCGCGCCGGCGCTAAGAGTGTGGCGAGTGAGCGCTTTCGTATTTGTGCCGCAGCCGAGCAGAGCCAAACCCATGCTCTGTTCAAGCAAGCAAACCCAACCAACTAGCGCAACTGTCCGTCGTATAAATACGCCAATATCCCACTATTATTATCTACTCGCCCATCATTGTCACGATTACTTAGATTCATCTAGAAGTACCCGAACTGTATTGGTTAGTAACGGCAAATAGTCCTTCAGTTTTCCATTTAGTATCCTTGCTTTGCCTTAGATCATGGGACGTTTTTTTGATTGCCAAATGGCCATTGTGCATTGGGGCGCTAAAGCAACTTTCAGACGAGCCAGGGTGGGTCTCCTTAGAAGAGGCTCCCTTGTTTACATCGCAGTTTTCGTAAACTCGAACAATAACTACAAGTTTCTCATTGACGATCTGGTTGAAATTCTGCCCGCCGCCATACGATTTAGGGAATTACAGAAAGATCTCTTCATTAGACAGGTCAGTGATGAACAAAAACACTCGACCATGATGCGAGAGATTAAAATTATCCAACAAAGGGACAAACTGAGACAGGGTGGAAAGGCTGCAGCTTTTGAAAAGTTTATCCACAGTATAACCCCTATTGATCTGCTGGATTCTAAAGATTTGACGCCAACTAGAGTAAGCGCCCGATTGGTTGGTTCCACTGTACCTAAATCAACAAGTGCAGCCAAAACTTGTGATGATGGTAGGATGGTTGTCGAATATAATAATAATTACAGTAAGCGTCCAAACTACCAAGATTCGTCTGATGTTACTGGACTACAGCTACGAAACAAGCAGTTGAAACGTATCAAGATTTGCCGATTAGAAGAGTTGCCAAAACAATTATGGTTAAGAGCATCGTTACACGAGCTTACTCTCACTGAATGCAATCTAACTTGTGTGCCAAAGCAATTAGAGGCATTCTCAAAAACACTAACCTTCCTAGATCTTAGTCACAATAGAATCAACAACCTACCCAGGGCGTTTTGTTGCAAAATGAATGATCTAAAATTTTTGGATCTTAGCCACAATCTGATTGAAACTCTACCTATTGAGATTAAATTCTTCCGTAGATTAGTTAATTTGAACATTTCAAAAAATCGTTTGAGGAGGCTTCCATCAACTTTCTCTGATCTAAGGAGTCTTAGGCATCTAAATGTAGCAAGCAATAATCTAAGCCAGTTACCAGCCTTCAGGAATGAGGACATTAGACTTAGAGAACTGGATGTATCACATAATCCTTTAGATGGCGCTTCACATGAGGCCAACACTTTTGAAGTTTATCCCTCCATAGATGATTCATTAGCTTATAACGAAAATTTAGTTGACTGTAGATTGACCACGATACAATCGAAATACAAATTTCCTACTCTATTTGAGATATCCATGCTCAAAGTAGTGCGTTGTGATAGACTGTTGAAGGTAGCTAGCGAAGAGTCTTTGCCGGCTACAATCGTTTCAACTATGCAAAGAGACATATTTAAATGTTATAGGTGTAGAAGGATGAATATACTACCTGCCTATAACTTTACCGACATCCTAGATTATGTTGATCAAGTTGACGTGCTTAAATCGACAGGAAATTACCGACACGGAATGACTTTTATGAGACTTCTATGCAGGTTTTGTTTTGACAACATGAGCTGTTGAGGGCTCATTAGACAATTTACACACTTTTGGACCGAAAGAATAATATAGACAACGACATACTTGGATTTACGGTATAACAACAAAATGACCAATTCGTTAAAACGATCAGATTTTTGTATGCTCTCGATGATTCGATCCGCAAACTAGGCTCGATTTATCCCAAAATTACACGTTCCAAGTATGGTGCAATAGGTATACGATTGCATAGGTAACCGACCGAGGGCAACAGGCTTTGAGGCACCTGTTACAACTCCGGGGCCTCTGCAGTCCGCCCAACTTTGTAGACTTCAAAATATGGGTTTCATATTACAGAGATTAGAAGTAATGGTAGAACATTTCCATCTCCTCTACTGGCGCTTGAGTTTGTATTCGTGTTCAGAAGGATTTTCTGGCTTCGATTGGTATCAAAACTATCCACATCCTCATACATAGTGAATCGTTCGACAACCTTGACAAATCTGGCGAATTCTACAGTGAACTCTCGAACAAGAAGCAATGGCCAAACCAATTTGCTACCTGATCCTAGCGGTGCTCTGCCTTGCCACCTGCGTAGCAGCAAAATCTTGCCCGGGTTACGATACTCTATCCCGGCAGATTATCAACCCCATAGATTGGATGTGCATCCTCAAGGTCAAAGTGAGAACTTGTCTCAAATCTCTTTCGGATGAAAAGATGGATGAATTCAAAGAGAAAGGCTGTTGCAAACAACTCAAAAGATCTTGCCCGCCAAAGGTGAACTGTGCCTTCAATGAGGTCTGCCCTGAAATAGAGAAATGCAAAGACCCATTGCTTACGAAGAAACCATAGAGAGATCCGAGACATGGTCCATCAGGAGCATAAACTAGTTGAGCCATGCAAGTCAATCGCGCGATGGTGCCCTTTTGTAGCGTGTGCCATATTTTGTTAGAGCGAATGTTGGGAAGATGTTAACTTAGACGCTGGACTGCAATAATTCACAACATTACAATCAGAACTATCTATATGGATACAACTATCTTTTTCGCTTTTCATTTGCTGCTGCCTGTTCCTCTATCAAACTTAATTCGGCATCTTTCAAGGCGATTGCAACAGGCTTGATTATATCAGAAACATTTTCACTGTCCAGCTCGTCCTCTTCGGTCATTCTAATGTTGACAAAACTCTCGATGTTCTTTAACAGACTTATGTCGTATTGCGTTATGAAAAGGACGGACTTGCCATAATACAATGAGGCCGCTTTTGATAGTCTGGATCGTTTCGTTTTGTGTCTCAGCTCTTCGACAATATGCGCTGCAACATCTTGCCCTTTGTCGTTCGAGTTCTCCTTCACGCTTGTATCGATATTAGATGACTCTCTTTCCTGATCTGTCCGTCTGGACTTGAGAGACCTTATATTTGCTCGTATTTTTTCAACCTCATCGATTCTTGCAAAGTCTATCTTGCGACAGGCACGCCCCACTCTGTGTATGTAATCGACCGGATTCGTTGGACAGTTGTACTGGATGACCAAGTCTACTTGAGGTAAGTCCAAACCACGACCCGCAAGACCACCGGTGGCAACCATTATGCGCGATTTCAATGACTTGAATTTCTCTAGGGCTCTCAAACGCTCTTTTTGGTCTTTGTTGCCAATTAGTAGCACAGGGTGGCATTTAACCTCATCTTCGTCGAAACCAAGGTTAAGCATCAGTCTATGTAGGAGAACGGATTGTCGGGTGGAACTGCAGAAGATTATTGCTTGTTTAAATGAGATATCTGAAAGCGCTTGTATCAGGTAGGCAGGTTTCATCGCCTCAGGACAAAGAATGTATTTTTGATCTAGATTCGGGTTGCTTGAAATTTCCAACTTGATTTCCTCCATGGTCGGCAGCAGATCAATAGTGACTGGTTTCAGAGATTCATCGTCATCAGAGAAGAGAATACGTAACTTTTCTAAAGCGGATGTCAAGGTTGCGCTCAGCACTAGGGTTTGTCGGTTCTTTCCATTGCCATGCTCATCAATGGCTTGGAGTATTTCCATAAGTTGATTGCAAAATGTTGGTCCAATCAAGAGATCAGCCTCATCTAGAACGAGGAACTCGAAGCTTAAGGCTGACTTATGGCTTGTGTGCTCGAGAAAGTTGCGCTTGGTTAATTGGTCAACCAATCTACCGGGAGTTGCCACAACGATGTTTGGTTTACCACTCCAGAAACCTTGGATGTCTGTCTCGTTCATCTGAAGGCCAGTTTTGCCACCTCCAATAAGGAGCAGCGTTTTTATCATAGTCGAACTGCTATCCTTGGCAGTAGATCCAGTCAAGACTTTGAATATTTCATAGATTTGATAGGCTAGTTCCCTGGTGGGAGCCAATATGAGAGCGTAATAGGGACGGATATCTTGCGTTAAAAAGTGTAAAATTGGCAATACATAGGCAAGAGTCTTTCCCGTTCCAGTAGGACTACACCCGAACACGTTGCGCCTGATTCTGTTTCCAGATTGTGACATGATGGCATTGATTAGTTGGAGTTGAATTGGTGATGGCCTCTCAATATTGACGGATGCGAGATGCTTCTTGAGCCATGGATTCAACGGGGACGCACTGAACTTCTGCCAAGCACCCCTATTTGAGTCGGTTGATGCCATGTTGATGGGGTTACTCTCACTACTCGATAACAGTGGTTCTATGGGTTGAGACTAGGGCGCCAGGTAAGCCCAATAATGGTGGCTGGCAAGATGCAGGTTTCATTTATGGACTGTGGATCAAGCATTTCTCAGGCATGGTGGACAACAATAATATCAATATTTATATAGTGCATGGAGCAATATGCGTGTAGAAATTCGCCTGCGTAGTGTAATGGCTATCACCCTGGACTTTGAATCCAGTAATCCGAGTTCGAATCTCGGCGCGGGCTGGCCCTTTTTTCTCGCAATCAATTCCGTAAGACGGCCAACATTAAGACTGCCCAAGTTGCTTCATTTCAAACTAGCCGACTTAAACGGAAAACATCTCTGATCATAGTGTCTGGAGTCCCGTGAAAGCAACTGCATCTGCGAAAGTTGTTAGCTGTCCCGCAATCAAGACTCTAGTAAGCGCTGACAAAACGGGTGTAAGCGTTTCTCGTGTGAGCTTTCATCTTCTGGTCACCATAACAATAAATCAACATCTCAAGTGTCGTAATATAAATTGAATCTCCCCCCCTCCCACTGTTGGCCCATCTTGGTTTGCAAACAAAACTTGTACAATGTAACCCGGTCATACAAGACCCGAATGGCCTCTAATTGTGCTGCGAATGCAGAGGGACGTAATGAATGTTGGCGGTTAAAACCCTGAGCTGTCATCCTGATCGGCCAGTGGCCGTCATCGGCATTGTTGTCGTTATTAACGTTGAAAGTATTACATGTCTACTGAGAATCAGCCGGTCGGTTGTGGTCCCTCTCCCTCTTTCAGCGCCCCAATTTCGCTCGAGCCCGGCTTCTTGTTGGGATTGCGCCCCTTTGCAGACGCGCTGGATGTCTATTGGTGGCGCGAGCAATGAGAGGATGGGGTAAAAATTTCATTTGTCCGCCCTATCGATTGGGAGGATAGAGGCAGTGGCACCACAACATCCGCTGCTTTCCGCAGCCGCCGCAAACAACTACTTGAGGGAGATGTACAGTTCGCGGGGGTCGCTGGTCGCGCCCAATGTACTTCCATTAGAGCTCATGATTGATAGCGCGCCAAAATCCATCGATACCTCGCAAGTCGCAGCCAAATTTCGGCTCTTACTTAGCTTACACGCGCTCGAGGAGGCTGTTGGATTTTGGCGCTCAACGGTGGCTTTGTTGCGACAAGGGCCGCCGGTGGACTTGAACTGGCTTTGCGGGCGGCAATGCTTCGAGTGCACGCCAAAATGAATACTCGGAGAAGGCGGCCAGCTTGGCGCGACTCGTCACCAAGCCGCACGAGGCTCGGTGTTGGTGGCAGGAGGAGCAGCAGGAGCAGCAACAGTAGCAGTAGCGGCGACAAATTATGCTAGCCTCTCGCACTGGCGCTCTCACATGGCGCGCGAAGACCATCTGAGGTTGGCGACAACTCGCCGCCATCGCAAAGTGTCTCTAAATTAGGCAACTAATCTCCCATTTAAAGTTTCAATTAATTGCGGCAAGCTAGTGAATGGAAAGCTAATGAGCGAGCTCCATCTTCTTGGAAGCTAACCTTTGCAGGTGGCGCCGCCTGGAGAGGGGAGCCGCAAGGGGGGGGGAGGAGAAGCAGCCGTGGCGCGGCCATATTGATACGCGGCAAATATTTACCATTGGCATATTGCTACCATTTAGACGAGCCCACTGAGGCTCAATGGGCGGTCGAACGAGCCCCCTGCCCTAATGAGAGGGGCCCCCACACGTTTGCCCACGCGACGATTATAGCCGGCCGGCCGGCTGAGAGCGAGCGAGCGAGCTGGGGAGAGCTTTTAAGTGGGAAAACCAGAGCTTCAAGGAGAGGGGAGGGCCGGCACTTGGAGTTTGCTGCCGAATAAATCATCCTCACAGTTGCGCAACTCTTGGCCAGACGCAGTAGACAACTTGAAAGCAGACGAATTTCAGCCTAGCTAGACGGAAATTATGCTCACCTGGGGTGGGCTAGCCGGCTGGCAGGTTAGCGGGCAGAAGGTGCGCTTGGGTCGCAGGTGGCGGCGAATCTAGAATGTAGAATTCGGGGAGCCACTAAGGCCGACTTGCTTGCGCTCGAGGCCAAGTCATCCAGATCAAGGCGCAAACTGGCAGCCAAGCCGAGGGGCGCAGCGGAAGCGGCAGCAAAGTCTCGCTTTCAGTGATTAGTCGCGAGCGTTAAGTGACCGGAAGCGAGTGGACGGATTGCGAGCTTTGCCTCTCAAGTTGGGCGAGCGCGCGCGAGAGTCAGCCTCAGACTCGCTCGCCTCGTCCAGCTGATTGGTTTGGCCAACCTGGAACGTGCTCGGTTTTCCCGCCGCCGGCCACCCAAGCTGATGGCACTCAGGCCCAGTGAGAGCCGACTCTGCCGGCCAAGGCTGCCTCCGATGCCGAGCTGACTGCAGCAAAGTGTTGAATCGTCGGCAGTTGCAGTTGGACGAGCGGAACGCACCGATCGCAAGCAGACTCACCTGTGTGATATCGGCACCTTCGTTGCGCCTCCAAACGAGTTGAGTAGAGAGACGGAGGTTTGCTCGCTGGAGGTTGGCGCGAGCCATTGTCGCTTGACTGGCCGGCTAGAGGGCTGGGCGCGCATCCAAATCGGATTTGAATGTTCCAGATTAACTGGAGGCTCCCTCCTTTCGTCGCCACAGGAGACGAGCGAGTCAGCTGCAAGCTACGAGGAAAACTAAACTAAAGGCCGCATCAATTTGGGCAGCCAAATTTGAGTCAAGTGCCGCGAGTGCGCCAATATCGCGGCCCCGCGCACATCTGCTCAAGGCAAAGTCGCGGCCGCTGAGCCTTATTATGCGAACACAATGGACTGGACACACGCTGACGAGCTCAACTCGGGCCTCAATTTGCCGGCCAGCGGAGGCCCATTTAGCGTGGCGGCTGCGGCGGCCAGGAGAGGAGAGGACAGGAGAGGACAGGATGAATGCTAATGACGAAACTCTCTAAGCCAAGCCTAATTCCTCCTTCCATTCTCCTCAGCTTGGCGGGCCCAGTTTTGGGCTAGCTCGTGCACCTGGAGGCCGGCCTTTTTGGCTTACAATGTGCGCCTCCGCTCGCGCTCGCTCCATGCAAAACCAAACTCCGGCTTGCCGGGCCAGAGGCGCGAACCCTGCGACGGCGCACGGAGTAGCGGCCAAGTTTGAGCAGACGTATTGGTGACAACTCACGGCTGACTTGGCCCACTGAGGGCGCTAGTCGGCCCGCAGCCGCCACCTCGGCTGAATGCAGATTTGCCCGGCCACAATCGGGCCTCGAGGCCGCTCGCTTGGATGGGACGAGAGTGGCGCCAAAGGGGCCGACCTTGGACTCGACTGGCGTGGGGGGGGGCAGCCAAAGGTAAGCAGGTGAGCTGCTAGCTGGCAAGCTCAGCGTTTTGGGCCGGCCCAGTGTGTGTGTGTTGCTTGCTCGGGCTGCTCCTCGAGCTGCAAGAGTTGTGTTTTAAAGGTCGGCTTGCTGAATTGGTTTGTGCGCCGGCCGGCCGGGCCGCATGCGCAGCCAGCGCCGGCGAGCCAGTGCGGCGACGCAATGGCCTTAGAGGCAATTTTGTCGCCAATGAAGCCGCCGCCGCCGCCGATGGTCGCGTTGACACGTTGGCCTGTGAACTCTTGGGCCATTTTGCTGGCGAGCGGCTAAAGTGTTGGCAGAGGGCCGCCGACTCAGACTTCTTGGGCTTGCCTGCGGGAGGGAGGCGCGCGTTGGATTGAGGGCGGCGAGAGAGAGAGAGAGCGAGCGAGGCGGGTTGAGGAGTTGCGGGCGAGGCTTTGCGCCCAGTGTGTTTGCGGCCGGCCGGCGAGCCCGGAGGGTGGAATGTTTGCGCGGTCAGGCGAGCTCGGTGCGGGTTGCTTGTTGGAGGCCCCCTCGCCTGGAAGCGAGCCGTCGCGGCCGGAAGCGGAGCTGGCCTAGCCGCCCGGAAGTAGCGGCAGCGGCGGCGGCAACCCTTCAATCCTCGAAACAAGCCGATTGGGCTGCGCAGACGGCCGCCGGCCGGCCAAAAATGGAGCGGCTCAAACAGAGAGTGGCCTCCTCCTCCTCGCGAGTCATTGCAAGTCTCCAGCAAGCGGCCACAGGCACCTTCCAGCAGCAGCAGCAGCAGCAGATGCAAACGCAAACGCAAGCGCCAGTGCAAGCGCAGCAGCCGCTCGCTGGCCCAGCAAGACAGACGAAGCCGGAAGAGATGCAGCAACAGACGGCGCCTGAACAAGTGGGCTCCTCCTCGGCCTCGCTGCTCGCCGATCTAACCGAAAAGGAGCGCCAAATTTTGCTCGAGGTCTTCAAGAAGGAGGAGCAGTTTCAGCGCGACACTATCAGGTGAGCGGCCCTCCACCCCCACCCAATGTGGGCGCATCGACGAGTCAGCTTCAGCTCAGCCGGCCGAGTTGCGTTTGCCCGCCACTGGCCACTCCAGGAGTCGCCTCTAGCCGGCCAGCCAGCCAGCGCCCATCGATCATGAGCGCCGAGCCAAGACAACAAGTCGCAGCCGCGGCTTGATGGGCTCCCCTGCGTCCGAATCAATTAGCTGGCCCGCGAGCGAGCCAAAGGCTCTTGCTGGCTGGCTGGCTAGCTGATTGGCGCCAGGTGCGCCAGTTTCCTTGCAGCTCAAAGCCGCCGGGATTCGAGCCGAGCCGGGCGGACTGCGCCACTCGCGCCCTCGGCCGACCCGCCTCCTCGTCTCAAAGTGACGCCCCGGAATGGAGCTCGCTCGCAAGCCGACGCAATGATGTGGGCCAAAACATTGGCCAGTCGCAGTCGCAATCCAGGCGAATGGCCGCTGCCGCGCCGCCATTGTGTCGCTCAGGCCGCCGTCTTCTAATGGCGGCCGCCTTTGTTGGCCGGCGAGCAGGCGGCGGCTGTTGCAGCGGCTGCGGCGGCGGTGGCGGCGGCGGAAGCGGAAGAGGCGACCGAGCGGCTTGATCGATAATTGAAACGCCAGCGCCGAGCCGCCTGGCTCCGGCCTGCGAGCGCCCATTTCCGGCGGCACTCGCGCGCGCGGCCACATTGTCGCCGCTCGTCGGCCGCCCCTCGCCGCCGCCGCCGCCGCCGCCGCCAGAATCAATAAATAAGCTTGGCCTCGCAGCCAACCTCTCGCCCCTTTTGCCCATCCAAAGCCGGCGACTCTGCACCCAGAGCGCCATGCAAATGTCGCTAGCGGCACCAGCTGCACCTGAGACGCAGAGGCAGGCCTGGCGCAATCGGCGCTCCGCTCGGCTGCGTGGCCGGCAAAAGTTTGTTTGAACGAGCAGATAGGCGGCGGCGGCGGCGGCCGTTCGAGAATTAGCATCCCCCCGAGTGCAGCCGACTTGGCCGGCCAACCGGCCAAAGCCGTTTGCCGGCCACTAACGACCCAAGTCTGGCCACTATAAATCTGCGCCTAGCGCGCTGAGTTTTATTGTTTTTAAGTCGGCCGTTTTGGGCGAGCGGCGCGAACCTGGCCGGCAAGCGAGCGAGCTAGCTAGCTGGCTGGCTGGCGCGCAGCCCAAGATGGGACCCCCCGCGCAGGCCGGCCGGCTTTGTGCAAGCCGCGACCGCTGCGCTCCCCTCCAGTGGCGCAATAATTGGATCGCTGCCGCTGCTGCGGCCGCTCGGCGGGCAACTCCGCAGGCTCATCCGCCCGCCACTTCCGGCCTGGCGCCCCCCGCACTGGCCCGCCCACCAGAGGCGAGCGGCCTCATTTGATCGACTTTTGAGGCGCTTGGATCCAGAGATTGGCCCGGCTGCATCCAGCTCGCTGATTTGGCGCTCGGGTTAGTTTAATTACTTGCGCCGCTCGTGGCGCAAAACGCAACGAGCGCCAACCAATTCAACTCGCAAATTTCAACTCAAGCACCGGCAAAGGGACGCCGCCGGCCGCGCAACTCTAATTGCGATCTTGGCGCCCAATTCGCGGGCCGGCGCGCAACTTCCGGGCGCGACAAATTTGAATGCGGCGCCTCCGGTGGAGTTGCAATGCCGCGAGCTGCGCTCCTGGCTGCTCGTTAGTTGGTTGTGTTTGCGCGCGCAGGCTTGCGCTGTTGCAAGCGGGTTGGTTGAGCGCCGGCGGGCAGGCCGATTTTTGAGCGCCGCTCGCCAGCTCGAAAGTCGCGCGCTAAACCAAGCGGGCGCCCATTAGCCGCCGCCGCCGCCTCTACCTGCCCGCCCGCCCGCTAGTTTGAGTGGCGGCGGTCGCGCAGAATCGCAGACTTCCGCCGGCGCACTCGGCCCCAGGGAGCTGGCCGCCTCCTTGCTGGCGGCGGGCGGCGAGCCTCGCGCGCGCCCCAGCCCAAAGAGGCGAGTTCATGTCACTGCGCCGCCGCCAGTTCAATTTGTTATCCAACTCTCCTATCATCATCATTACACTGGCGCGCAGATAATCATAATCGAGTTTCAAGTCGCGCGCTGGCCCGCTCGCTGTCAGGTAGTGTCGATGGTTGGCCGATTGTTGTCGCTCGGAGGGCCAGTTGCAGTCTTGACGGCCGCCAGCAAGGCCGCCACAAGCACTCGGCGGCCAAACCTTAGGACAGCTCCAAGCGGCTAGCTGGGGCGAGGCGCGCAAAGTTGGGCCGGCCCGTAATGGCACCGCTCGCTTTAAACTCGAGGCCCCAAACTCGCGCTGTTCCTGTCAGCCGGCGAGGAGGAAAATTAATGCTGACACCAACACGGCGGCCAAATTTGTAGGCCGGCCCCAAAAATCACATTCCTCCTCCTTATCTCAATCCGGCCAACTCTAGCTGCGCCAGGCTGGCTCGCTGAAGCCGGCCACATTACCTGTGGGCTCGCCTCTTCCGCTCGCTCCACCTGTCTCGGGCTGCCGAGCTCGCGCGCGAACGAACCTTATCGCGCCGCTCAATCTAGCTTGGCGCAAGCCGCGAAGAGTCCGCCAGCCAAGCAGCCAGCTCGCCAACAAGCAGCGGCCCCACTGCAACACCTTCGAGCGCAAATATTTGTCGCCATTCCCGCGCCGCTCCACTTCGACGGCCAACTTCCGGCGGCTCCCGATCCTTTTCACTGTCGCGCTCGTCGCTGCGGTCGGCCGCTAATTGCGGCCCTCGGACGCCCAGATAAGCTCCGCTTGGCTCCGGCCGCAGACGGTGAAGGTGCGCGAGCTGGCGCCAGCTTCCTGGCTTGTGGGCCGCAAAACTGCGCCAGAAATCGGCGCTCCAATCGGATGTGAGCGGCCCGCCCGGCGCCAGTGGGCCGCCCAAAGGTGCCCTGCTCGGCCCAGCGGCGCGCTCAGCCGACGGCCAACCAAGGGCCGTATCTCCTCTCGGCCAGCCGCCTGTCGGCCACTGGAAGTGCGCTTGATCCGCGCACAATGGCCGGCCAGCCCGGAGCGAGTCAAAGCGGCCAACAATATCATCACAAACAGGTGACGAGGCCGCCGCCGCCTCCTCCTGCCACCTGGCCGCCCTGAGCTCTCGCCGGGCCTCCGCGTGACGGCTCCACGCGCCAAATCGAATGCGCGCCTCGCTGGGCCCCATTCAATTGGCTAATTGGACAGGTGGACAGGTGTGGGCGCCGCTGTTGGTGCAACTTTTTGAGGGCTCCAAGCCCCCTGTCTTTGGGCGGCGGCGGCGGCCTCGACCCACTCACGTGCGGCGCCAACCAAGACGTCCTCGGCCCAAACCGTTGACTTCGGCCCGCTGCCAGCTCGGCGGCGGCGGCGGCGGCGGCGGCCAACGAGCGACCTCTCGTTCCGCTCGCCGGCTTCGCTCTAATTAGTTGGCCGCCGCCGCCAGGTGCGCCGACCTCGAGCGCTCTGAGGCGCGATACACTCGAGCGCCCAGCTCTGCTCTCCCCTCCGCCGAGAGATTGCTAATCGATGCGGCCCATTCCGCCAGCTGGCTCGCCACTCGAGCGGCCACTGCGAGTCGCCGGCCAGCCACTCGGCCCGCCCGCCCGCTTGCTCGGTGGGCGCGGCAGCGCTCGCAAACACACTCGCCAATCCCTCTCTGGCCGGCCCAGACAAACTGGCTTTGCTGGCAGGACAAACCTCGAAAGTCTGCTCCAGTGACACTCAACTCCCCCAGCGCCAGTCCAACTCAAGTGCAAAGTTTTGCCGCGCCAGATTCAAATTAGTGTCCAAACCGGACCGACTAGCCCGGCCAGCGGGGCCCTCGACTGGAAAGGCCCCCAGCCGCCAGCCCTCGGTCCCCCGAGCGTCGCCAGGCGGCTAATTCAATTTGCCGCCGCCGCCGCCGACTCTCTCTTCACCCTTGGCGAGACAATCATACGTTGCGGCGGCGGCGGCCAGGTGAGCGAGCTGCTGATGATCCCGCGCCCCATATGATTAACGAGCGCGCCTCTTGAGACGGCCGCTCGGGGGTCAAGTTTTTGGCCTGCAGTGGGCTCGTTTTGCGCGCAAGCCGCTTGGCTGCCCGCAAGCGCAGGTAAGCGGCACTCCGCTTGGGGCCCTTTTTGTCGCTTGGAGGAAATTTGCGCAAATGTTGCTCGCGATGACTCTTGGCCAAAGTCAACTCGAATTGCAAATGCCTCGCCAGTGGTGCAACTTTGGCCCCAAAGCAAACGGCTTAAGTGGGTCCGATTTCCGATTAATGGACCGAGTTTGGAGGCAAATCGTCGGCTCGAAACCTGGAAGCGGGTGTTCAGTTTTCATGTCCGCCGCCGCCCAAATGCGACATGCGAGTTCATTTCGCAAGAATTTCCAATGCGCGACCTCCGCTCGAGCATCGCCGGCGGCCGCGCGCAAGGCTGAGCGCCTCTCCGTTTGCCTCAGAGTTTTTGGCGAAAGCCAGGCTCACCTGACAGCTTGCTCGCTTGCCGAGCCTCCGTTTGCCGCCGGCTAGAATTTGGAGGGGATAAGCCAGTTCACTTTTGCGTCCGGCTTAGTCCAACAAACCAAAACCGAAATGGACTCAGCTGGCCGATTGATGGGCGCTGATTGTTTGTCTGGCGCTAGCCGAGCTGATTTTGCCACACCGAGAGGCCACAATTAAAACACAAATCACGTACACCATGCACTGGCCGGGCACTGGCTCAGCTGGCCGGCCACTTGCTAAGCCGGCCAGGAGGATCAAGGTTGGCGCTTGAAGTTGGCACTTGGCGCTTGGCCGCTCGGATTTGGGGTGGGGGGGAGCCAACTGGCAGAGTAGGCTGGATGCCCCTTTCTCGCCTCGAGCTCATCGAGCGGGCCGACGAGCGAGGCTCGCTCAAGCGGCCTAAAAGTGCCCAATTTAGATTCAACTCTGGGCGAGCGCGCGGAGTTGAACCAAACTGGCCCACTTTTGCCGCCCGAATCTGGTCTGGGCGAGCGAAACACGCTGGCCGTGACAGGTTCACCTTGACGGCGCAAACTGGCGCGATCAATCAGTGGCAGGCGCGCCTCTCGAGCGTATTATGGATTCATCCCGTCGCGCCCGCGAGCTAGTTTGGCGCCCTCCTCTCGCTCCCAACACCTCTGGCGGGCCAAACGCAAGCCAGCGCAGTTGAAGCGAGCGGCCGGCTAAGCGACGAGGCGCGAGGCAGGAAGCCGCGGAGCTCACCTGAGCCGGCCCGGCTAATTGATTTTCGCGCCACAATCAATGCTGATGAGCCGTCAGCTGAACAGCGGCCAGGCGAGCGGGCCGAGAGGGATGGGGGGCGGCCGCTGAGGGGAGATCAGCGCGGGCCAGCAACATGCCGCCGCCGCCGCCAGCGCTTACAAACTGGACCATGATCGATGACGCGGCGCCCCCTCCTCCCTACCTGGCCACCTTGCGGGCGAGTTTCAATTTGCCGCGAGAGACGCAATCAAATTGAATGGCCACTTGATCGCCGCCCAGCTAACCATCGTCGGCGGCGCAGGCGCTTGAAGCGGCAGCGGCAGCGGCAGCGCAGCGGGCAATCTGGGCCCGGCCGCGGGACAGGTAGGGGCGTGATCGCATATCTAATCGATCATGTTCCAGGAGGCCGCTGGCCCGCTTCCACGGGCACGAGCGGCGCGCAGATCCGTGGCCCTCAAATGGGGGGCTTCGGGGCGACACTGCGAGAGAGGGAGCCGCTGGACGAGTTTTGAGCGGCCCAAGGTCAAGCTGGCCACGCTTCACTGGACCAGCTCGCAGCCTCCTTCTGCCTGAGCGCCCGCCTAAACCGGACACAAAGCGCCGCCCCTCCGCCGCCAGCGAGGGTGCTGAATTTTGATGGCGAGCGCGAAATTGACTGGCGCTAAAACTCCTTCCGGCTCGCGCAGATGCGCCACCAATGGCAGCGAGCGAGTGCCGGCTTCTTGCAACGCAACTGCCCAATATACTGTGCCAAAAATCAACATAATAACGAGCCACGCTGGCCCAATTTCCTGAAAAATCCTCGACAAACCTCGCCCGCAATGGGCAATGCGGGGACAAAACTCGTGCGCCAAAGTAAATCGCCGCCCTGAGCTGGGCCGCCATCTTGGGCCGGCTGCTGGATCGATCAGCCGCTAAAAGTCCCCTTGGCAATGTGGAGAAACTAAACCATTTCTGTTGTCCCATCCATTCGGGCCGTTTGCTTTGCCTCGCTTTCTCGGAATTCTCAACACCATTCAATTGAACGGAAACCCTTCAATGCGACACAAGCGAGAGGAACAAGTACAAACTTTGCTACAACAAAAGCCCAAAGCTTTGCATTAATCAGCGCCGATCGGCCTAAAATTGCGCCCCTGTCGCCTCTAATTGTAGGCTTGCGATCCCAATTTGCGGCCACTCGAGGGGCCGACTGTTTCCGGCATCTCGGCTCCACCATCCGTTTGGCAAGACGCGTTGGCCTTGCAATGTGCATGAGCAATCGCATTTGAGCGAGCTAGTCGCCGGTTGGATTTCGCTCGATTTGGGGCCGCAACTTTGCGCTCGCTGATGGCGCTGGCGACTTGTTTTAACTAATGAGAGCTCGAGAGGGTTGTGCCTTTCAATCGCGTTTGTGCGCGCGAGTCGCGAAAGTCGCTATAGTCCGTTGCGCGCCAACAGATCGTCCGCAGGCGTTCCCTTCTAGCTCGACTCCGCTTCCGCCGATAAGCATTCTAACCGCCCCTGTTGCTCTCCCCCCTCCGCCAACCTCAACCAGCCAAATGGCGGCCGCGCGAACCCTCCAAGCGGCGCGGCCCGAGCAAGGCCGCGACCAGCAACAGCTGTCGCTCCAAAGCCAGACAAGCGGCCACAGCCAGGCCGCAGCCTCCCTCGCCGGCCAGGCCGCCTCCGTAACGCCAAGGCAAAGCATAAGCAAGCAACAACAACAACAACAAGCCTCCCAGGGCTCCCCGGCCTCGGCCGGCAGCTCGCTCGCTTCCGCCCGCTCGAACACGCCCCCCTCGCGTCCGAGCTCCTCCATCTTCGGCACGACCACTTTCGGCCGAAAGCAGCAGCAGCAGCAGCAGCAGTCGCGGTCTCATTCCCAGCAGCAGCATCGGACTCAAAGCTCCTGCTCATCCGCGAGCACAAACCTCGACCCGCTTGGCCAGTGTCGTATTTGCAGGAAATCTATTTTAAGCAACGAGACTTGTCACTTATGCAGCAATTGCAACCAGTTTATATGCGAAGATTGCGCCTCCTATTCGGCCGCCGAGCAGGTAAGCGTGTTGGCCAAAGTGCGTTTGCGTCCCGAAAGTGTTGGCCAAAGTGGGTGGCTCGCAAGCAAGCCAGCCAGCCAGCCTGGCCAAAGGTGCGCGCAGCTTAAGCCGCCTCTCAAATGCAATCCAATTTGTTTGGGGCTGAATTGGCGAGAGCTGAAAGGAGTGGGCGCCAAATCGGCGCCCAAGTTGCGATTGTTCATTGGTGGCCCCTCTAATCTGCGTGCAAAATAATGAAATGCCATAAATTGCAATCATCGGCCTAGTTTGGCGAATAATGCTGAATAATGGCCGCCTCTAGGTTCCCAAGAATTGCGGATCCATTCATTCGTTATCAATGGCAGTTAGTGCGTTTGCTCGGCCTGTTGTTGCCGCGTCGCCAACACTCTTGGCGCCAAAATCAATTAGACGGCCGAGCCTAGCGAAAGAGGGGAGGCTCTTTGTATTAGGGGGCGCGAGCTCGCTCCAGCTTGCGCGCTCAACTAACCCTAAGATGGAGGACAAATCTCTTGCAATGTAGCCAGTTAGTGCGCGTTTAATAGGCTGGCCACAGGGGCAGTCGGCGGCCCCAAAAGTGGCCGCCCCCGCCAGTTTGGAGCCGCTTGAGCCCACTGAGCTGGCCGAAGGAAACTCCAACTGGCGGCGCCAGGCCCACGCGCGGCTCCATTAATCAAGCTGAAACTGAAGCCCCCTCGATTGGAACTCTTTCGCCCTCTCTCTCTCTCTCCCTCTCTCGATCCAATCATGCGCTGACGCTCGGCTCGCGGCATCCGGTCAACGGGCCGGCGGCGAGCTCGCTGGCCTTGAAATGGCGCCCACGAGCTCTGATGGCCGGACAGGCAAACCGGTGGGTCCAGCTTGCCGGCACGTCGTTTGCGCTTCAGGAGGGAGGCGGCCTCTCGCCGTGGCAGCGCCATCTGTTTGCAAGCAAACTCGCAACTGCTCTGAGCCAAAAACTCACCATCCAAATCCTTGCCCCTCTCTCTCCTCCAAACGCGCGCGCGCGCCTCCCCAATCAACCAAATGCTCGCCAGCATTGGATGTGCTCCTCCTGCAGGCGCCGCACCACCAAGCCCGCAATTCCGGCCGACGCGCTCAGAGAGCTCGGCCTGAATCAGGACTCTAATGCAGTTAGACGAATGGTAAGTTTTGCCTCAACAACTCAAAGCCAGGCCCCTGGCAGCGCCAAGGGGCAAGCAGAGAGAGAGGAGACACATAGTGTGTCGCATTGGATTGATCGACAAACTGACTGACTGACTGACTGACTGAGTGGCTTTCTGTCGCCTGTTTAAAAACTAGACACTCAGATTGAACCAAAACGAGCTGAAGCTTGCGCTTGGCAAAAGTTCGAGCGAGTCGGCCAACTCTTCCGGTTCCTCCTCAGGTTGCTCGTCGATGCCGGGCTCGGCGAATCAAGCCTCATTTGGCACCTCAAAGGCACTCAAATCGGTTAGAGAGGCTCGTAGTCGGGCGCAGGAGCAGCAGCATTTACAGATGCAAATGCAAATGCAGAAGCAACGAAGCCAGCCTTACGAGGAGACTCGCGCGCCTCCACAGGCACAGGCACAGGCACAGGCTAACCTGCCGGCGACGCTCGCTGATGCGGCCGGCAGCTGGGCCAGGAGTAGTAATTCCAATTCTGCTAATTCAGCTGCCAAACAAACCGCCTGCCAGCCGACGAGCGAGCGAAGGGCCTCGTTGATCCAGAGGCCAGCGGCGGCGGCGGCTGCAACAAAACCGCCGCCTGATACGAGAGATCCGAGCCATCAGCCGGGCTGGCCGGCCGAGTGCAGAGGCGGCTCGCCCGGCCAGCCGGACCCGCGGGACCCAAGCGAGGCCCCCCAACGGAGGGCTGGCCAGCCTGTTGGCGGCGGCCGGCCGCTCGGCAAGCTGGCCTCGACGGTGGCGCCGCCGGCCGACGGCCAGTCGCCGGCCTGTGAGCTCGGCGCCGGAAGGGGGCGCGCGAGGAACGGGCAGCAAGCTCGCAGGGCCTCGATTGCAATGCTCGAGGGCCAGCAGGGCTCGCGCAAAGCGTCGGCCCTTGTTGGCGCGCGCAAACAATCCGTAGCAAACTTTCAACGCCTCCAACTGGAGCAGCAGGCTTACGGGCAGCAAGTCTGGTTCAACGCTTGCAGCAACCAGCAGCAACTGATGCGCCCGCAAACAATGGTGACCGCGAGCAGCGATGCCTCAATGGCGGGCAGCCAAAACGAGCTCCTCTCCATGGGCCTAGCTAGGCGCGACTCGCAGCATCCAGCAAACGCAACGCTCATCCCCATTCCGCCCGATCAAATCCATCTCCGTCGCCTATCCGACCAGTCAAACTTGGTGCGCCGATCCTCAATCATTGCGGACACCATCGACGGCCTCTCGATGGCTCGAAACCGGAGCCACTCGAACATAGACTCGGTCGGCTACTCCAACTACTTCTACCAGTCGCCACTCCTTGTCCAGCGGCAGCAGCAGCAGACTGACTCGCAGCAGAGCCTACAGTCGGTGCAAAACTTTGCCTACCAGCCCGCGCTCAACCCCTTCGGCCAGCAGGGAGCCTCGCTCGGCCTGGCGCCCCTTTCGGGCCAGCAGTGTAGGGCCAGCGAGCAGTGGGAGCAGCAAAACCTGGCTGGCGGCCAGCAACAGCAGCAAGCCGCCGTTTACGCGGGAAACCACGACTTCCAAAACAACGCCAACCAAAAGCAACACTTTGCCTCCATCATAACCTCTTACACCCAAAAACAAGTCCACTCGCCCGATGGCGTCCACTCAGATTCTAGCTCCGACATTGAGGAGGATGCGCGAGTTGCGCAAGTTGGCTACGAATTCGAGAACGAGCAACCAAATGGCCTGTTTGCGCCACCAAGACCGCCAAGCGCAACCATCGACTTCCTCAGCCAGCAGCACCAACATGGCGTCCATTTGGATCCGCGACAAAATTTGGGCCAGATTGCCATCCCAAGCGTTTCGGTTTCCGAGTTCAGCTCTAGCCAGCGAAGACACAGCATCCAGCGCCAGCAGTCGCAACACTACGACCAGATAATGACCACGCCCATGCAGATCAACGTTGCCATCGAGCAAGCGATCCAGCAGCAACAGATGCAACAGCAGCAGCAGCAGCATCAGGGCTCCCTGCTCGCCGGCGACCAGGCTCACCTGGCGCCTCGCAGGGGCAGCAGCGGCAGAGTTTTGCCCAAGATACCTGGCGAGCAATCGCGAAGTTTGCTCGACTTGCCGCACAACAACGTGGCCAACGGCGCCGGCCAGGCGGGCGACCAGCAATCTTCAATGCTCGACCTCCCAATGCTGAGTCCAACCATTAGGCGAGCTTCAGCGCCCGAGGGCCAGAACATAACCATTGTGGTCGACGATATGGACAATTCAATGCGAGTTTCGAGCGGCGGCAAGCAGAGCCGCACTGTGTACGGAAAATCGGGCGAGTTGTTTGAGCGGCTGGTGCTCTGTCGCGACGACTCCCTAGATCCAAGCACCAATCTAGCGCGCGGATTTGGGCTCCACGTGATCGGCGGCAAGATCGACGAGCAGGGAAAGCTGCAAGCCTGCGTTATGTGGACCCTTCCTGGTGGTCCAGCCGACAAGGTTGGACTGAAGCGGGGCGACAAAATCATTGAATGGGACGGCAAGTGTTTGGTCAACATGTCCTACGAGCAGGTTGCTGAAATAATCGACTCGTCCGCGAATATTGCCGAGTTGCTGGTGAAGCCAGTGCGCAAGTTGGAACCTCAGCCAGGCGCAAACTTTGTCAGATCTCAGCGGCGCTTGTCGCAGCAAACAGAGCGCGATATGAGAAAGATGCAGGAGCCAAAGCTTGGCGCCATGATGCTCAAAAATGATAGCCGCCGCGATTGGTCCCAGAGCTCGGATTTGGGCCGCGATGGCCAGCGGCAGCAGCAGCAGCAAAGGCAAGTTGCCGGCGGCCAAACAAATGCTGCAATGGGCTCCTCCAACGATCTATCCTACTGCGCTCGCTCGGGCACCGGACGTCGCCTACCTCAGATACCTGGATTCATGGTTGACGGTAACCTGGGCCAACCGGTCGACTTGGTGGCCATCAAACAAACCTCAGGCTCCACAAGCCAGCTGGATCACTCGAGCCGCCAATACAACGGTTATGGCCCAGATAGCAACCATTTGAGCGCCTTGCACGACCAGCAGCAGTCTCGAAGCGCTGGCGAGCTCTATGGGCCTCAGTCTGGCCACTTGGCCGCAAGCTACAATGAAGGCCCCATCATGGGGGCCACGGCTCGCGCTGGCCAGTGGCAATCGCGTCCCTTCGAGCAAACGGCCAACTATCAGCCAAATGGCCACCAGAATCAGTGGCAAAACTTCCTCGCCAACCAAGCGGAAATCCGTGGACTCATTGGTTTACAGGTGAATGTGGACGAACGAATGAATCAGTTGGAAATATCTGTTCTATCCGCAATCAACATCGATCGGGATCTTAGTCAGGACTACTATGTTCGAGTCAAGATATTGCCCGAAAGGTAAGTAGCGTTGATTGGTTTTAGCCAAAACCACGAATGATTTGAGCCCCTCCTCCAACCTGATCCTCTCCCTTCCCCTAGCGACCGATTCAAGCCTTGCATGACCCAGCCCAGCTCGGACATGAACTGGAAAGAGACCTTCATATTCCAAAACTTTCCAGTGCAACAGGTAAGTTTCGCTCTTCCGACTAAAAAGCACCTCGCACTCTAACAAACAAAAAAGCTAACAAAAACAACTGGCCCCATTGATACACGCCGCCGCTGCTGCCGTTTCTACTCCTCTTATGATTGGACAGGTGCACAAGATGGCATTAGAAATAGGGATCTGGGTATACGATGATGCACCGCGTCTCTCGACCCAAATCGCCCAGCCAACCTGCGAGGCTCTCATTCCAATTCAGAGTGCTCGCGAACGCAACACCGACTTTTGGCCTCTTCGACCGCCTCCTACATCACCCCAAACGCGCCGTAGATCTCTCAACGATTTGATTCGTAAGTTTTGTGCGCTTTTCTGTGGGCTCTGAGTGAAAACAAGGCACAACTTTTGCTCACTAACTAAACGTAACAAAACTCTTCCCTCATGTCCAGAAACACACTCAAGCCAAACAAACATGGCGCCAAACGGATTCCACCAGCAAATTGGCTATCAGATAGCCAGTGCACAGACAAACTGGTATCAGAAGCAGCCGGATTTAGCGCAACAAGCGATACAGGGCACACTGAATGAGCAGCAGTTGCATGTCCACGAAGGCCATCAAACGGTAGGCTTGTTCGCGGCAGAGCCAAGTTTGTCCGATAGAAATTTGCCAGAGTCGAGCAAGTTGCGAACGAAACCACGTAGAGCCAGCGATGAGGTGGCCGGAAGTTCGAGTCAAAAACTAAGCGCCCGAGTGAGTCCAGCTGCAAGCCGGCGCTCGATTTCCGTCATGAATGTTGGCGACGAGCAAACGATCTTGAGAAGATCAAGTCAAACGCCTGGCAGTCAGAGCAATCTACTCAAGGCACAACTGCGAAGGGACTCTGCGAGTCAAACCCAAGGTAACGGAAGCTTCGCGAGCAAGCCGAGCCCAGCTAGTGGAGGTGTTAGTCGACAGGTGGTCGATGGCCAAGCATTCGGGGTTACGCCATCAGGTAGACGGTCCTCGCTGGCAGGTATCCATTCCATGTCCGGATATAGGTCGCAAAAGAACAGCCAATCAGACACGGCAGATCAGGACTCGCCAATGGGATCCACGACTGGCCTGAGAAGATCACAACAGGTCACACCTCAACACTCTACTCTATTGTCGGGGACAAACGAGAGTGCAAAATATAGGGCGCAACAACGTGCGTCTGTAGTGAGTGTGACTCCTCCTCAGGTTGGCGCTGAGGCAGGCGGCTCTAGGCGCGGCTCCACCGACCAACAACCCCAATTGCAACGCAAGGGCTCCTTCGCGATGGCCTTACGCAAACTCAAACGAACCATGAGCCTGACCAAGAGTTCGGACCAGGAGGCCTTTAGCAATCTCAGCAGCAGGCGGACCAGTTCAAACTCAACCCTTTCGAGTTCTGAGCTGCCCGAGGACCTGGGAGTCACGCCCCGCATTGCAGCCCATACAGGTAAGCGCGAAAGTGAATACCTGTTCACGAATACCAACCGCTTCAATAACCTACTCTAACAAATTGCCGACCAAAACTCGACCAGCAGACATTGTTGGACGCCTGAGGCTTAGTTTCATGCTTACGAAAGGCCAGCTCGAGGTGGAGGTTATATCTGCCCAGAAGCTCAAGTTTGATTGTGATAATTCGTTTGGTAAGTACTTGGCTGGTCTGGGCAAAACTTCCTCGGAAGGTAGGTCCACTAATATCAACTACTGTCACTCTTCCATTAGGTCTCTATGTCAAGATGTATCTCAAGAGCAAGAACAGAACGAATAAGCGTAAAACACGCGTCGTCCAGCCTTGGGATTCGCCCATATTCAAGCAAACTATCAAATACGACGGCTCGCTAGTCGACAACAAGTCACTCGAGGTCAGTGTTTGGCAGAAACAAAGTGGACTAAGAGGCAAACAGCCCATAGGTTTCACTGAGATTCGCTTGAGCGAGCTGAACCTGGGACAACTGCAGACTAGCTGGTACAATCTGCATTCGATGGAGATAGACTGTGGCTCTAGCGTCGAGGATTGAGATCGGGGACAAGTTACAACCGGTCTCGATCAACTTTGTGTGACTTGGCCTCAGGAACGATTAAAATCCTTGGATCTGTTGTGTTTGGAGAATAGATAACAATTCGATTAGTGAGGGGTGAAAAATTGGAAAGGTCCTGGGTATTCTTGGGTTGGCATCAGATTTAAAAACCAATTAATCATGACTCTCAGAGTGGTGCATGGTAAAGGTTCATCATTCCGCCTCGTGTTCGCTGTTAAAGTGTTGGTAGACTTACCTTTGCCAAAATTCAACCGTATTGTGCCCTCTAGAGTACGCGCTCGGCTAGAGATTGACTAGTATGATACCCACCATTGTCCCAGGCGTTGATTCGACTCGATAACTAGACCTCCTCGCGGATGACCCAAGTGAGAACTTATTGGAAAGAAGCCTGCCGGCATGGACCACCAGCCATGAGTAGCCCCTCACGCATGCTCGCTTGCTGATCGCGCTCTATTCAAATCTGAAAAATTTCGATTTTCGCTAATTTAGCCCTCCGCTCCTCACCTGTTGAAGCTCTATATGATCTGCTTTCTGGTTGGATGGTATAATGACTTATACATGACTAGAGACAACCAAGTTCTGCATAGTACTCTCAATACATCTGATGCTCCTCTAAGATCGAAATCATGGTGGTTCATCAAGCAATGTCTGCCCGTGGGGATCTCAATCTCCGACTGACGCTTCTCGAGGTCGAACATATAGATATAGTTTTGTTTCAGCCAAGAAATTCATCAAGACTTTTGAATTCTACTTATAATCATCACAGAATTAACTTTATTGGTCGGCTACCATGCTAGCCCGCAAATCTTCCTCAGGCCCTCGATGGTTAGAATCAGGTAGATTTTCTTTCGGATTGAGCAACATGGCGAGAAAAACAACGATGTATGAAAGAGCCACTAACTTGACCCTTTTGCCACGCTCAGCGTTAGTCTGGTGGTTACAGCACTAGTTGCTCGTCCCTATAGCCTTAAACAATTTCGCGAACTTTTCAATGAACAACCGATACCTTTGATGCAGGTTTCAACGTGTAAGTTTGGGTATAGCATCGATGTAGGCTAAGCGTTTGGTCGTTCCGGTTTAGCACGAAAAGTTACGGTAGGAAAAACAACCAACCATAATTTGCTTTGACGTTGTAGCGACCAACTCCAAAATTGGTACCGGTTCAGATGTCCGTTTTCTGGCTTCCCCAGTAGACAGCTAGTAATATGTACAAATTTAGTTTTGAAGTTCCGCACTCTTGAGTGGATCCTCTCAGTTGCTTTAGGACGGTTACTTTCTACTCTGAGACATCGAAATAAAGTCTAAGTAGCGTTAGTCAATTTGTTGCAAGCAAATTTAGAACATTTCCCGCTCTGAGTATAGCCAAAGAGTGAGGCACTTTTCAGTCGAAGTTTGAACTGATTTGGAATATAGGTGTTTATGAGGATGTGACCGAGCAAGCTGTTTGGGATGAATGTGTGTTGCATTAGCATTCCGTTTGTCTTAACTGGTTAACAAGGAATTAGTTTGTCAACTTACATAGAGGAAACAGCTCGGTCAAGTTTGTTTGCCTTCTCAATGTTTTGCGGGTCGCTGAACTCGCAAGAGAGCCTCTCAAGGCAGTGGTCGCTGTCGTTCAACAGACCATCGCAGGTCAGGTAGCTGGATGAGGGTTAACGAGTTTCAGATGATCAATTGAGTGTTAATTCAAGTTACTCAAATACGTTCTTCTCGCTTTAACTTGACTCACCTTGCCATCAGTTTGTCCCTATCTGAATCGCTAAATTGGACTCGTTTCAAATATTCGTTCACGGCCCTAGATTCACCTTTCTCGCTCGACGATACCACCGCTAGAGGTCCGCCATGATGGAAGAGGTCCGAGCCCGAGATGACGGAGGGCGAATAGGTTGGCTCGGGTTGTTGCTGATGGTTGCGCGGATACCTGTGCGAGCCGTCATTGTAATATTCCGTGCTTGGTGGTGGATAATTTTCCGCTGGCTCCGGTCGAGGTGGATAGGCTCGCACGGGCTCCGGCACGGGCAGTCTGATTGGATGGTCTACCTTGTGACCGCTTGTGCCCCTGTAATAGTTGCTCTGGCTCGGTTGGTACTCATAGTTGTGATTGTAGCTGTTTTGCGGTGTTTGGTGGTTGTAGTGGTTGGAGGCGCTCAGTTTTGGGCTCGAGTGATAAGCAGACGCGTAGGTGTTGGGGGCGTAAGTGGTGGCGTTGAAATGGCTACCTGGCACGGAGTACATCGGGCCTCGTGGGGGATAATTTCTAACCGCTGTTTCGTAGGTGTTTGTTGGCGGAGGGGGAGGAGGCGGTGATGGTTGGTGGTGATGGTGGTGGTGGTGGTGCGCTGGCAGTGGCGGCGGCGGCGGTGCCGGTGGAAGCTGCGGGCTTGGCTCTCGTCTGTTTGGGACCGAATAGTAGCCATCGTAATGATACGAGTCTGGTCCGTAGCTAGGCAACTCGTTGCGCCGATCGGTGTTGTTTGCATAACTAGAGAATCTAATGTCTCTCGTCTGATCATGACCAATGGATGCGTCTGTGTTTATGTGGTTCACTTGGTAGGGATTGTAAGTGTGGCCCTGAGGATGTTGGTTGTACTTATCCGGCGCTGGCGTCACATAAGCATGCCCGTTGTGATAATCGTCGCTCATCTGGGCCGACCTATCGTCGCTTGGCCCATAGTGAGAGATTTCGTTTTCAACAAGATTTACCCTATCCCTGATTGGCCTTGCAATGAATCTCCTTGGTTCCAACTCGGCTTGAGTTCCATTGTGCAACCGTTTTAGATCATACTCCTCGGCTCGTCTTGGGTTGTGTTGCTGATAGCGCTGTTGGGCGTGCATCTGTGGAACTCCCTCGTTGCGTCTATCGTGATAGCCAGCTTCTATGAAACCAATACTATCTGGGAGAGGTGTTGTCCTTATAAAGCTCCGCTCGGTTCCCGTGGCCTCATGTGGATCATACCTGTCGTCGGTCTCTCTAGGGTTCAGTCGCCTGTACGTGTTCGCATCAATGGGCGCATCGCTTCGTAGCTCGCTCTTTACCTGCGTCTTTAGTCGTTGCCTATCCCCTTGAGCATGATTTTGGTTGCCTTGAGAAGCCTGCAAGCTGTCCTTCATCAGCAAGGTCCCGAAATTTGCCAAAGCCTTTTTGGTGCTCTCGTTGAGAACTAAATTGGAGCCTCTCTCGCGTCCGTCAAACGTATGTCGATCTAAAGGCTCACTTTTGTTGCCTGATAGCCTGACTCTCGTTGAGATGACCCCGATGGGAGCCGACGGAAAACGACCTCGACCGCCTGCACTCAGACCCTCGTTAGCTGGTCCAGGTTGCTGGTAGTGCCGATTGTCCTCAAAGTGTCCAAACTCGTCCAGTCGCTGCCTATCGAAATGAGCTTGCGGATCGAACGAGTTTGTAGTGGCGATCTTATCAAGCATAGCCTTCTTTTTGAATAAACGACCCCTCACCTCCTCCTCCTGTCGGTCTTGCCCAAAAGAGGACTCGTAGTCGCCACCATCGGCTTGCTCACCACCCTTAGCCGGATCGTCCTCTTCATCTGAGTGCGTTATCATGGTTGCTATAATGTGAGCAGATTTACTCTTTGACGCATCGTGTTTCATGGGCTCCCCATTGTCAGATGTTAGCTTCGTCTTCCTGGCATCCATTTGCTCGCCAGACGAGCTCACAGATCCCGATGATTCCATGGCCGACATCGTGCCCAAGTTATAGCCACCAACTTGTTTGCTCTGATCCCGATGCCTTAGTTTGATTAGTTTCAACACTTTCACACGCTTCCTTGGCTTGTCGGTGCTCTTATCATTGGTGTTCGTCGTATTCAGGAGGGATCTCCTGCTACGAACCAAGTTGCTCGCAGCAAGTGAACTCTTGATTTTCTTCGCCCCACTCGCTCCATCCGCCAAAACTAAATCGCCGCCAACCTCCAACGATCCGTTAGTTTTTGCAAATCTCGACGTTGACGATGTAGAATCGTCCGACGGTTCATCAAGAGAGTCAATCACCTTTCGCGACCAAACAGGGAGAGTCTGATTCCAATTGAATGAATCGAGTTTTTGGTACCTGTCCGATGCATCAGCCAGTGTTTTGTTCCCACTGCTGGTCACTAGAGAGACTGTGCGACGCCTCATTGGTGGCCACGTAGATACTGGATACAGTCTGGTGCTGACATCCTCCAAGTTGGTGGCATTCGAGCCCTTGTTTGGTCTACTATGGTCGCTCGCTAGTCTAGTGCTAGAGTACTGGTGGTGTTGATTTCTCGAATCCTTGTTTACTGTTGTCGGCTGCCTATGTTGAGACTTGTGAACTCTATCAAAGTAGCTAACATTCTTCGTATCGGCCGTCCTTCGGAGGGTTGCAAATTGGGCATCGAAATCAGCTCCCTCATAGCCAATGTCATAGTGATTTCTCGAATTGAAGTTAGTTGCTTTATCCTGCTCTTGCTCGTGCTCGCTCGCTCCTTCATTTGGTGCCTCAAGGAGCAGCAGAGTGTTTGTGGCTAACAAGTTGACGGACGAATTTGAGCTACTAGCTGTGGCCATGGAGTCTCTAGAATAGTTTGAGGGTGGGCTGTCGCTCTCATTGAAGAAGGGAGGCGGACTGAGGGTGGTGAGAATGACGGCAATCTTCGGGTGCGCCGTGCTGGTTGTTGCATTTCTAGCGCCATTCTTGGTGGACAGCGCATTTGGAGCGACAGAGGTGGGCCGATGGCTCGGTTGCCTTTGGGGTGCAACAGTGGTGCCAGTGAAGTTGTAAACAAGAGGTATCGGTGTGAACAGTTGCGGGGCCGGCGAGGCGTTCGAGACCTGGCCGCTGCTCAAGCCGTTTATGTAGGTGCCAGGAATTGTGGTGTGAACTCGGCCTGAGTCGGAGCTGAACGGATTTGGTCCCTGATAGCGAGCAACCGAACTTGGCGACGACGCAAACATCAGGCCTAGAGTTGGCGCCAATAGTAAGGGCAAGGCGCTTAGGAGCAACTGGCCGGCGCTTGCAAAGAAATCGCTCGACCTCTTACGTCCCTTGTTCAACTGCGAGCTGCCCCTCGAGGGCTCAGGCTCATCCGATTGCAACTGCTGCTGCTTGATATCTGAGCTTGACTCGCTGTAGGACTGGCCTCTCTGGTGCCCGTCAGCGGTGGGACTGGCAAAGAGAACCTGCGGCACGAATGGGCTCATTTGGCTGGCGGAGGTCATCAGGTGCGCACCCCTCAGCGAGCTGTCGGCAAACACCGAATTCACCAGTGGGTCGCCATGGAAGCGGCCATGGTACTGGGGCTGCAAGAGCGGGTAGCCATGATACTGTTGCTGCTCGTCCTGATAAACATCCACCGGCCGCAAGTGGGCCGACCTCTGCCCTTCATATGGGCTGCTCGATGCAACTTGCGGCAGTAGGTAGGTTTTCCTATTTGCAAACGGGTGCGCAATATCGTTCTGAGCGAAGTTGTTTGCTTGCAACTGAAGCGCTAAACTCGGAGGCTCCTCAAAGGCGCCCATGTTGACTCCTTGCGTTGCTCTACTGATGGGAATCTCGTTTATCAAATGCGACTCCTGTTCTGCCTGGTTAACATAAGGATTGCTCGCCGAGGTCGCATGACTGTCCGCTGGATAAGCTCGCTGACTGAGGCGGGGAATCATGTTGATGGCGCTGAGCAATGGCTCGTCCGCTTGGTGGGGCAGGTAGCCAAACACTGCACTCTTGATGGTCGTCGTGTGTTCACCATGATTTGACTCCTCCGCCCGCCCCAATGGATTTCTACTATTTTGCGCAGAGGCCGAGTACTTAACTGCGGAATCTTGCAACGCAGACCCACTTGCAGCGTCTCCAAACTCTTCCATCTGGACTCGATTCGAGTTTGGCGACGACAGGCGATCCGGCCCAAGGTTCTGATTGAGCTCAATCTGCTCTCCTTGCTCATAGGCCTGCTGAGCCGCCTTTGGGGCGGGCGAGGTCCTTGTAACTGAGACTGCGACCACTGGGATGAAGCTGGCAGGCCGAGGATGGCTGGCGAGCTCGCCACTACTCGGCCCAACGGCGCGCTCGCCCTGCAGCTCGTAGCCAGTGGGATACCTTCGCCGTCTAACTGGATGGACAGACGGCGAGTGGAGCCCATAGAATCTATCGAGCGAATGTTCGGAAGCTGGCGCAACAGTTGGCTGCTGCACCGAAACAGAGCCCAAGAGGCCCCCTCTTGGGCCAGCAATGCCGCCGTTTGGATAGTAGGCGATTGGCGGGCGCAAAAAGCCATAGGGCTGCTCGGTGATTGTTGGCGGTCTAGTGTAGGCTTGCGCGGGTAGTACTGCCTGCGTTCCGTAACCATAACTTCCCGATTGGGATATTTCGCCAGTTGCGCCCACTTGATTCAGAAACTCTGGCTCCATTGCATAGTAATTGGCCGCGCTCCATCTCTTTGGTGGCTTGAGGTAAGGGTTGCTCGCTCGAGGCTCCTGTTGTTTGGGCATGTTCTCGTAGAAAGAGTTCTCCAAGCTCTGAGCGAGGCTCGAATCGGATAAGGTGTAGGCGCGATTTCCAAACACTCCGAGGAGGGATTTTTTCGGCTTGCTCTGCATAAGAGAGCTCGGTCGTGTGTAAGAGCCGAGGATTGTTGGCGAGTATCCGTTGCCCAGAAGAGCCCGGCCGTTCAGTCGAGAGCGATCAATTTGGGCCTTTTGGGGCCAGAGCATCGAGTTCGTGCGTTGCGTTGCATCGGGCTGGCCTTGGATTGTTTGCACACTTTGGGCTCTCCTCCTTGCCTGTTTGCGCGTTGGATACGACACTGTCTGCTGTCCAATTGGTGGCGCTCGAGCGGCGAGTAAATCGAACGTTGCCAAGCTGCTCTGGGGCAGGTATACGTGCGAGGCCGAGCTTATCGTCCTAAGTGGCATTGGAGTTGTCCTGAGGGAGCCGCTCGATCCAAACTTAGGTCTATGAGGCGAATCCAAGCCATAGTGGAGCCACCCGCTCTGTGAGCCAGTGGTCTGGTCTGAGTCGGGTGCTGTTGCTCTGGTTTGATCGTAGTCGATTTGCAGGAAATTCTCGTTGTCCAACTGATACGAGTTTGGGCCCGAACCTCTATGGTCTTTGCCAAGCCCATTTATCATTTGGTCAGGCTCGTTGATAGAAGGATGAGAGAGGGGGAGCGGCGAGTTTGCGCCCAAGTTGTTTAGCATAAATCTGTTGCGCTCCCTGAGATCGTATTGGGTTCCAGAGTTGTGCAATTTACGCCGATTTCCTCCAGCGAAACCAGTTCGGGTTGCACTCGACGTTGGAAACTGTGTGCTCGTTGGGATCCATTTGTCGCTTGGATGGTAAACGAGAGATTGAGCCGTCGTGGTTGTTGTTGTTGGAAATCGTCTGTGACTGAAAGTGTCATTCAAGGCCGCTTGCTGTTGCTCGTGATTGTTGAACATGGTGAAGTCTTGGCCGGGTTGGCGTTGACTAGATCTGCTAAAGTTACTGCCGCCCACGACTGGATACTCGTAGACTTGGTCAAGCGGAATCTCGTTTTCGGCTCGAGTTGGCGACTCGTATTGGGGGCTCAGAGTTGAGGTTTCGTTGTCCTGGCGCCGCTCGCCAAGTTGTTGCGTTGAATTGCGCCCAACTAGTCTGCCTGCACCTGGTTGGCTCTGGTGCTCTTCGTCAAATTGAACCTGCGCATTGTTGGTTTGATTCCAGAGCTGTAGATCGGGCGAGCCGACTTCATCGCGCCCGAGCGAGTTGTTTGGGAGGCGAGCATAGTGGAGTTGGCCCGCGTCCGAGTCAAGCCGTCTGCCGCTCGCAGGTGCCTCACTCTCGAGGGGCACAATGAAAGGTTGCAAGGAGGATGGGGCCATTTGGTGCTCAAAGCCGGCGCTTGGAGTGACCGACTCAGACCAGTGATCGCCCAACCTTTGTGCAAATTGGCCGCCCGTTCGGGTGCTTGAGCTTGCCGAGCTTCCGGAGCCGCTCGAGTTGTTGGCACTTTGCTGCTCTTGGTTGGCCAATGGCCTCTCGTCGCTGGTCAGCCAGACTGGATTCAAATTCGAGGTGGCCGAGCATAGTTGGAGGAGCAGTGATAGTGATAGTGGTAGTAGCATGGGTGGCAGTGGCCGCGGGGTTGTAATTTGTTTTACTTGAAGCTTCTTGGCACCTCTGGTTGCGCCTGTTCTAGTTGTGGCAGCGCGAGAGCAGCTTGGGGCAGTTTTGTTGCCGTCGGTTAGCAACATGGTTGAGGCTTAGGGGCCCACACGAGGCTCCTTGCTTGACTCGCTTATCTCAGCTCGAGCACTTGTTGTCGCCGTCTCTCTCTCTCTCTCTCTCTCTCCCAACGAATCAATACTCGGACCTCACATGTTGTTCCAATCTCAAATTGAAAGCGCCTTGCCTGAACGAGAGCTCTCGGACCACCTGACTGCTGGCTCCAACAAGCGGTGCTCGAGATTAAACCCCTCAAACTCAACCTGACTGACCGATTCAAGCTCGAACTCGAACCAACAAGCAACCACGCTTTTGGTCCAGTAATTCAGACTTGTAATGTTGCTTCTATGTCGCGTAACAGTGGCTCATTTTTTCTCTGTCTCTCTCTCCTCAGTCCTCTTCGTTTTCCTGTCCCCCCCCTCGAACTCTCAAACGGACGATCCACTTGCCTCACTCAAAAGACTCACCTCCAACCTGAGCATCAATGGTCTGCCCATTCAAAGCTAAGCTCGGAGTCCAAGTTATTGTGCAATAGTTTAGCGAAGTGGCGGCCAATTCATTGAGCCAAATTTGTGATCTCAGGCCAACTGATTCAAGGTAAAAGGTGTGATTAACTATTGATCTAGCAAGCGAGCAGGCGGCTTCGCTTTGTTCTTCCTCTGTCACTTGCCCAGAGCATATCCGTTTTACAACGACGCAGCCTGTTGAGCCTGAGCAGGCAAGCTCCTCGCCGTCATCCTCAGCGCTAACATGGTCGCCGCTTCCAATGCAGTTGAATGGCTAGCGTAGGCCAGCTAGAAAAAGAAGCCACCAGCTTGGAGGGGCAGTAAGGCCGCCTTTCAGAAGCCAAGGGAGCGAGCGCATATACTTGATTCTTGGGAGAAGACAAAACACTTGTTAGCTCAACCCACATCGCGCACTCCCTTCCCCCTCCCGCGAGGACGGCAGCCGAACCGACTGGCGCCAAAGAACCAGCGGCAAGGCTACAAGAATGGACCCGTCGCTCGTCCTCACAAAAGCCCTTACCTTCGCCTGAGGCTGAACCAGCCGCAGCTCGGGAGCCTCACAAGGCGACGTCTGGATGGAGTAGAGAGAGAAGGTGGTGAAGAAATAGCTTTGGCGGGACTCAATGCTAGTTTAAAAAGTAAAACACTAGACACCCTCTCCTCCCTCCGGCCAGGTGACACGCCGAAGAATGTTGACTTTGTACAGTTGGCCGCATCCCCCGAGTTATTAGCGTGTCTGCTGGCGGACTCAGCCTCCAAAGGCGGATCGGCGCGCCACACTTGGGCGCAATTGTCGTCCCTAGACAAGCCATTTGCTTACGCTTCCAGCTTGACATCAATCAAAGTGGCGCACAGAATTGTTTGCTCATAGTTCTGCTGCCTCCAATCGACTGACTAACCAAACCCATAACCCACAAATGTCTCCTGGCCCTATTCTAGCTGGAGAAAGAGTTTTCGGACGAGCACCACTTACGCGCCCAGGGTTTCGGCCTGTTTACCTTGCTGTCTGGCTAGCTGGCTGACAATAATCTAATCACCGGCGATGAGCCGCATCCATCGCAAGCCTCTTGGCGTTCGGAGGGCCAAGTGGCGGCGCCCTTGGGACCGTGCAACGGCTTAGCCTGTTGGCTGGCTGGCTGGCTAGCGATGCGTGTCCTCTTGATCGGAACCGCTTACTCTCGGGATGGACTTGGTGGTGCCAGTTTGCCCGCTTGGCCGCCTGCCCCTTACCTTGTTGCCACTGTCGCCGCCACTGTAGAGCCCTTGAACATGGCCAATACCTTGAGAGAGGAACTGGAGCAGCGGATGCGCTTGGGCCAAACGGGAAACTGGCGCAACGGATGGATGGACGAATGATTGGTTGGCTAGCTCTCTCATTGCTGGCACCATACTGCCGAGTCCGGGAGGCGAGTGGCTCGCCTGCACCTTGGGCGCAATCCGGACAACCAAATCTCTTTCCCACGTAAGGCCATCGGTTGGCGGGGTTCAAGACGCCAACGCTGAGGTTGTGTTTGCATTTTGCTCTCGATCCTGCTCCTGCTGTTCGCCTGCCATCAATTCATGGTGAAAAATATAGATGTTCTCAGTTGGCCGACTCCATCAGGTTGGCTGGATGTGTGAGAAAAACTGGTCACGGGTTAAAATCACCCTGGGCTTCTCCCTCGGATAGGTCAACTCGCGATCCTGAATCCAATTCAGATTCGATGACACAAAGCATTCTCTCCCATTTGGGTCATCGTTCGGCCTCTCTAAAACAGTCTGCAGGAAACTGTTGGCCCATTCTGGCTAAAGGAGGGCCATTGCGGCGGCGGCGCCGGCTCCCTATGGAATTGGGCTCGTACAAGCCGATACGGCGAGAAACCTTGTTGTTTGAGGCTTCCAAATCGACAATGGATCATATAATGGTGGTTGGAATAACAATAACAATGACGACAAAAGACTTTCAAACGAGCCAGCCCTAGCTTAAAGTCCATTGGAAGGCTCATTCTGCTAACAGGATAGGCTAAAATCCTTCAAAGTTTAGCTCGAAAAGCGAGAGGATTGCGACTCGTAGGGAGGCGCCCAACACAATGACGTCTCTCTGTATTGGGCACTTCGGGCCGATGGGCAGCTTTGTGAGGGCCGCGCACTCTTGGCGCCATCAGGAGCCAGGTGAGTCCGGCTGGCTGCCAGTGACATTGATTTCTAGATTTGCCGTCGCGGCCAATTACAAGTTTAACTGGACAGCCAGGCTGGAGCAATTGGAGTTGGAAGGGTTTGTGAAAGTTGAAGCAACAGAAACGTTCCAGCTGATTTTATTGGGTCCAGGTAAGCGCTCACACGAGCTTGAGATTGAGTGAGCGCACTGGATTACCTGGCAGTAGATAGATGAGCCGAATAGAGACGCATCAGCTCTTGTCTGCCTCCCGAAATAGCGGACACTCTTGGTTTAGTTTTGGTTGAAGAGAGGAGGCCAAGCAAAGAAGAGAAAGAGAGAATCGTCTCGTTGGTTGTTTTACTAATTGTGTTTGTGCCCAAGTTGCTCGGCTGTAATGTGCTGTCCTGTCAGGTTAGCCAATCCGATAGAGCAAACTCGCCACTGGTTCCGTTTCCGCCTTGTTTGTGGTTGAATGCGATCGAGCGTTTTGTCTGCCAGAGTTCAGCCGCTGACCGGCCACTTCTCACCTCTCGCCTAGCTTTGCCGGCGCTGGGCTTGTCTAGGGGTAATTGGTAGTGCTGGTTACTTGCGCGATGGATGAGAGCTGCGTCGGAGATGTGACATTGAACTCCTAATTCTTCCTTTTTGTTGCCCTCACACGCTCACAGTGTATCCAATGGCCGTTCCTTTCGGAAGCCAACTCAGCTGCCATCCCCACTACCTCAACTGGCTGTTAAACCGATGACAATGAAACGAACCGCATTTTTGTCAGGAAGCTGGTGGGACCAGTTGAGAGCAACGAGGATGAGCTATACCAGTTAAGAAGACTGGAACAGTTTTGCCCACGAATAGTCTGATCTTGTTTGGTCAACTAGTTCAAATTCTGCTGGATGGGCTGGCGGTTGTGGTGATGGAGTGCATTTGGCAGCGCATTTGCCCCAATCTCAAAATGACAAGTTGAGGACATCTGATTGCAGCATGCATATGCTAACCTCACATCCGATCGATTGTCGCTTGGAGTTCTCTTTTGCAACTTGTTGCCAAGTTCGTAGTTCAGATTCCGCGACCAGTTGATGTATGTGAGAAAGCAGCAAACCGGCCACCAGCTCCCTGGGCTCTCTCATCTTTGCCAGGTGAGCGCATGAAGCAGCGCTTCGGCAGACTCGATTTTGAGCCATCACGAGGATCTTGTTAGCTTTGAATAGCTTTATCCTTCTAGTCATAACCAAAACATCAGAGTGGTTGACGCAAAAAGGCTGATCTTAAGTTTCTTTGTTCAACGGAGAACTCTCGCTGAACTGGAACAATTCGAACAATGAGATTTATGTGATTCTGTTTGATCTGCAGAGAGACTAGAACACTTCGAAAGTTGAGCTAAACTGAGCAAAAAATTATCAAAGTTGAATTTGATTTCATTGATGTCAAACGAACAACGGTCATCGAGTTTTTGGTTGGAGCTCTAGAATCTTATTTCAAAACTCTCCCTGATGGTGGATCGAGAAACGAGCACCTGCTATTGTGCTACTCATCAATGCGGCCAGAGATCCGTCTCCCATCGCTGCTTTGTCCATCTCAAATTGCAAAAGAAGTACCTTCGTTGCACACGAGACTACAAATCAGATCTCTTATGCATCTATTCTGCCCATCAAGCCGCAATGTCTCAAAATACCACCTAGCATCGCTAGAGCTCGGGGTCGTTTTTGCGATGATCCTTTGGCTCAGAGAGACTTTCATGAGCAGCTTTCTACTGTCACGTTGAACTCACAAACACAAACTGCTTGTCCAGCGGACCTCTAGCAGACGTTCATGGTTGCTGACTAGACCCAGATGCTTGCCAAAAGGATCTATCCGTCCCATGGTATGCTCCACAGGAATAGTCGCATCTTTGACCAGCCGACATAGGTATATCCCAACATTGAATAAAAGACTTTGAGTTTGGCTTCTCGCAAAATTCAAAAGTTTCTTACTTCAAGCCAGAGCTGGTTAACGAGTTACTTAGATTCAATGGATCTATGACCAAGTAGATTCATGATAAGCTGATTCGAGTGGATCAAACAGACATGAGGATTCTTGGAGGTCATTGCGCTGGTCAATCACTTAGTAACAATTGCCAACCTATCATCATTGCTCATATCCAAAGTCGGAAAGAACTTCGTTCTCATGTCTCTCCCCATGCTTCGTTTCCTCTGACTCTTGTCTAAACATGGGTACTCAGATTATCTGCACCTCAGTCTCTTCTCGAATATGGATTCTGCCACATGATATTACTATTGGTTCGAGGTTAGAATCGTGGCAAGACGGAGTGCTTGTTCAACTAGCTTTGATAAAGTCGAAAAGCGTGCAACAGCCACGTGAGGGGTTCTCTCGGATTTCGAAATATCTATGGCACCTTATACAAGAGAAAGGCCGACTAGTTATGTCAAAGGCTTCTCGTATACCTGAGTCACCTCTTATGAGTATATACCCGAGAGTCCAGGGTTTTTAAGCGACACATTCTTTGTGCATCGTTCATCAGAGTAAACGTGTTCATGGAGTTATTATTGATTTGAGCTAAATAGTCACATGATATTTCCTAAGAGTGGCTCAGGTTCATGATAGTTGATGACACCTTTATTTATTTTAGTCGTGAGTACAGCGCTCAGAAGCCAAGGATGATTCTCAACGATGCTGTAAGCTCGATGAGACAAGTGTGCCAGCTGGACGATCTCGTTGTATTTCCAAAGAACGAACTTCGAATGGTCCAAGACCTAGCTAGCCGGCGATCGGAGAGTCCATGCTTTTATATGAAATGGCTGAAGGTAAAACTATCGATATAGATGAAATAGCGGCAGAGAAAATTAAAGAAATAGCAGGATTTATTGAGGCCTCTGATAATTATAAATTCAGTGATATCCAATCATGGCTCTCCATTTTGAAGCAGATAATAACGGCTGCGGATTTACATAGAACAAACGATAGAGACACTAAGAGCAATCTAGACACCGAAGAGAGCATATATGCCGACTATGCAGATGACAATGAGCAGTTTAACGCTGTAGATCTATCCGAGCAATTCGCCGTTAAATCAGTGAAATGGACCATACGTGTTAAAGCTCTAAAACTTGTCCGCCAACTACTTCACCAATATACCACTGCATCGCCGTCTAAATCCCCTTTGTTGAAGCACTTGGGCGATCTCGTCAGACTGTCTTTTGTAGCCGCAACATCTCCCTATGATGAACTGAAGATCCAAGGTTTTGAATTGTTCAAATCCCTCATCAACAGGTTCGCAAATATAGAGGAACGTGAGTTCCCCGGACACTCTATTCTAGAACAATATCGAACCCAGATAAGATCTGCATTAAAACCAGCCTTCAACTCTGACGCCCCTCCTTACATTACGGCAATAGCTTGCCAAGTCTGCTGTTTATGGATAACAAGAAATGTCGAGAGAGACCATGACAACCTGAGTCGAGCTTATCAATTGATGAAAACTACAATAGATAAACTAGAGAGCCAGAATGTAAACCAAAACAGTAAGCTATATACAGAGAGTGAATTGGAGCAGGAGCGCCTTGAGATTCTTAGCTCTTGGGCTCAGTTATACATCGCGGCCAAGGAATCCAGTCAACAAGAACTAGACAAAGATTTTTGTGCCTCCAAATTATTGGATCAGTTGATAGAGCCTGAAATCGAGCTCCTTACGGACAAATGGTGGGAAGCTCTCAAAGACTATGCCCTCCTCATCATACCTAAATCAAAAATGGTTGATGTACCTCGAGATAATGAACATGTGTATACGAAAGAGGTTGCTCTTGGCCTTTTCGAGTCAGTCTGGCCAAAATTGACTCTTGCTTCAACAATTTGGCTATGTAAGGCTGACAACATTATATTTGACCACGCCATCGGTATCTCAGCATTACCGAAACGGGATGATGTTGAGAGGACCTATCTACATGCGTACAAAGATAAGCATCTAAAGTTTGTTTGCGGTATCCTATTGAAAGAACTTTGCAGCTATAACAATAGGGCAGATATTCGCCAAGAGTCCCTGCCTGAAGCTACTACGCTCGCTATCAAGTCACTCTCCATCTTGCTCCGAAATCCAGGCACAGCACCTATCTTCATAAATGATCTTGGTATTGTCCGAGAGTTTTATGCCGCTCTATACAGAATTCTGGCAAAACTTGAGCAACGTTGCCAGCATCTGGCTCTCGTCAAGAGTGTGTTAGATATCATGTTCAAAATGGCTATTTCAAGAGAGGAAAATCCCGCTGTAGTTCTTTATATTATGTCGAACATTGTTCATCATATCAACCTTGACTTGGATCTCCTTGCAGATCTTTTGGGGACCGAAGAAAGGTTGAACGAACTCCAAGCTACTTATCTAAGTCTTTCAATTAGGATCTACAATCTTTCAACAATCATGGAGAGGAATCTTCAATTAGTTACAGATCAGCCCGAAATCAAGGATGCGACCATGAAAACCTTCCAAAGATTGCTAACCTTTGACGCTGACGCAACCGTGGGCACCAAATTTATCAGTCGCTTTAGAGACATACATTCCTGGGGCTTCAGCGACCAGACTAAACCATATGTCAAAAGCTTGTTCAGAGGTAAAGCCAGCGTGGTGATAAATTTAAGCCGAACGATGTACGAAAGCACGACAGCTACTGCTAGGATGGCGCAGAATATGCCCCTCGTTGAAGCCTATCTTAGCTCGATGCGCCGAGATATAGATTTTTTTATGGCTAAAGACAGCCCTGAGACATTGAAGGATTATATCGGCACTCTGCTCAAGATCCTCCCAAAGAATGCTGAAACATCTCCAAAGCCGGACGCCTTTGCGATTAGAAGGAATGAACTACTCTGCTTTGTGCTTAAGTGCGTTAATGATTTGAATGAAGCTTATCCTGAACAATTCAAGGCGTCGCTCGAGCCTGAGATGGAAGAGATTTACAATTCCGCCTTGAGCTTGAGGGCGGCCATCGATTCGTCCAGGAAGGAGAAGTTAGCAACACAGACTGCGAAAAAGCAATCCTCGACCCTATGTGCACCAATCAAGCCTCAGACTAAGATTGTTCTTAAGGCTGACTTCAGCAACTTCTACAACAACAACAAATCATGAAGGTGAACAGAAATGTTGTTGGAACTTCATTTGGAGTGTCATGATCTAGTCAGAAATGAAAATTTTGAAAACTCCAACTCGCCTAGTTTGTGTCCAGAGATAGAGAGAGGGACTCTTCATAGGTCAATGATATCGGCTTTAATGGGGTGTTAACTCACTTTCAAGACCAAACGTCAGCTTTATATCTCTTGTCATGTTCCATTCTCTTGAGATAAGTGTCAGCACCTCTCTCATCTGTCTTGAGCTTTTCCATGATAATGTTTTTGAAGATTTGCATCACATTCTTGGCCATCGATCTGGCTTCTCCACAAACATAGACATAACCATTCCTGTTGCCAATTATGTCCCAGGTTTCATCACGATTCTGTTCCAAAAGGTGAGTGACGTACACCTTTTGGGGCTGATCACGAGAAAAGGCAACTCTGAGTTCAGTTAGGGTGCCATCATCTTTGAATTGAGCTAATTCGTCCGGATATAAGTAGTCCTGGTCCTTGTGTCGACAACCGTAATAGAGTATAACATCACTTGTTTGGAGACCTTCATTTTTCCTCAGGTGCTGGATTTCTTGCAAGAATCCCCTGAACGGTGCGAGACCAGTTCCGGGTCCAATCATGATTATTGGAGCCATCTTCTTGTCAACCACAGGTGGTAGTCTAAATTGCGACTGAACAAAACAGATAGGAACTTTTGCAGGCTTTCCATTACACAATAAAGTGTTCTTTCTGAGATAGTTCGTGGCGACACCTTTGTTCAAATACCCGGCCAAAGATTTGTACTCAACCACGACTGCTGTAATTGAGACGACGCTCGGATTCACTAGATTACTAGATGATATAGAGTAATATCTTGGCTGGAGTCTGGGCAGAAGCTCAATTAAAAGATCAGCTGGAGGTCTGAATGTTGGCAAATCGTTGATTATATGGACAATATTTCTAAAACTTTTGACCACCCATTCGTTGTATTTTTCGCGACCCTCTGTCGAGGATGAGCAGATAAGTTCGAAAAACTTTTTATCCTCTTCAGAGGTTACATATGAGGACATTTCGCGCAACGGCTGAACCCTGGGTGATGCTGCAATGTCAACGTAATAAGTGAATGCTGTCCGGTACGTGCAAGGGCAAGGTATGATATTGTTCTTGGCTGTATAGGTGTCTATACATTTCATGGAAATAATCTCATCCAAGTCAATATTCAATAATCTACCTAACATCTCCACCAGGTCCTCATCAATTTCGGGAAATACAACTAGATGATCGCCTGTCTTATAACCAACAATCTCACCCTTTAAGTCGAACTCAACGTGCATGCAAGATCTATCACCCTTGTAGAGCTCCCTATAATTGACTGGTGTACATTTGATTGGGTTCTTGAGTCCATAGGGAGGACTCTTTGTTGCATATGATCCGATGCGATAGGGTTCGCCTGTGAATAAGCCTTTCGGCTTTCCGTTTTCGTCATAAAAGTTTTCGCGGTCCCTATGCACCACTAGCTCATATTGTCGATAATTAGTATCACTAGTGACAGCTAGATTGAATTTGTCGCAAACTGCCGTCCAAAATTTCTCTTTCCAGGTCATGAAATCGTCCTCAATCATTCCGTCATCATCACCCAGGCCAAGCTCGCAGACTCTGTTACCGTTCAATTCAGCGAGCCTAGCGTCGGCATAGATACCGACTGCATTGTAATGTTCATAAGTTTTGTTACCAAGTCCAAAAACAGCATAGTTCAATCCATTGAGATCCGATTCACCTTTCTTGAGCCAATCATAAAATTCACGCGCATTGTCGGTTGGATCACCCTCCCCATAGGTGGCCAAACAGAACACTAACAATGACTTGTCGATATCACTGATTCTTGTGAGGTTGTCAAAATTGATCTCTTCTGGATCTGCGGTGAGGGCGCGCATGCCATAGCGGGTGGCTTCTTTGGCGATCCTATTTGCAAACTCTTCGGCGGTTCCGGTTTGTGACCCGTAGAAGACGACCATGTTTCGATCTGTTGATTTCATTTTCTCATATAAACTACCCCCCGTTGAGTCCGCATCGTCTGTCTGATCAATATATTCTACATTAGTAAAGTAGTCGTCGAACTCTCCCGACTGATTCCTGCTTCGTTTGTAAAACCAAACAAATCCCGCAACCAAAACGGCACAAGTTAAAAAGACGTCTGTAGGTCCGACGGACTTGAGCAGCTCGCCGGCTATTTGGGTGCTGAGTGAATCTTGAGCTGTTTTCATCTTGAAGGGCAGGTAGTTTGTCGTGAGAGTTACCGCGAAAATTTGGCCAAATCGCCCGGACGAAATGAAAACCAACACTGATATTTATGCTAATTAGTTTTGTCGAAAGTTGATGAAATTATATATCTCACCTTAAATAATATGACGTTACGATAGACTTGAGATTTGATTTGGTGCTTAAATTGATAGGTTTTAGCACAGCGAGGTTAATAATTAAACTTGGAAGTGTTAATGGAAACTTAACTATAATTGTGAACAAATACTATGACATATTGTGTCGACTCGAATGTTCTCTACCATGAGCCGAGTGATTGATTTTTGTTGCGAGAGGCTTTGTTAGTCATTCGATGAGTCAGTCACAAACTAATGCTTCTTATACCAGATTGTTGTTATTGTTTCAGACTGTTGTTTGCGACAAATGTGAGGCCGAAGAAGAGAGTGTGATTGTTTTATTTGGCCGGAGCTGCAGTGGCTTGCTGACCAGGCGATGGATTGTTGATGTCGGCGACACGTCACTGTCGTAGGTAGGCGTTTCAATTTTAGTCAGTGTTTTAAAAATCTTCATCTATCAGGTAAAGCTTGAACAGATTTCACATGTGAGCCTACCGAGTCTGATTGACTTCTAGTTGGTTTGCTGCGAGTGAGCGAGTGAGCGAGCGAGCTAGTGAGAGCAAACAGGGTGCAAGTTTCATGGGCAACCGCACTCGCGTTAGCTCGCTGCCCTGACTGCCGTTGACTTTTAGCTTGCGCCCTCTGTTAGGGACAGGCAGCCAAGACCTTTAAATTGCGCAGACCCGACACCCTGGCTTTACGAGAGGCTGACTAACTTCAGTTCAAACAGACTTTTCTGTGCCTACGTTCGAACAGGCGCTGCAATATGGTTCATACCATCAACTCTTGTTAGAGCTTGACGCTCGAAATGTCTTGTCTTTGTCGTCGTTGGCTCTGCCAAGATCGTTTGCTTGCGCATGCCACTAGAACGAGCTGTGCTGCACCTTAGCTTGCGCAAACTAGCTATTATCGAATGGAGTGAGCCGGGCGCAGTTTCGGCTCCCTACTCGGACCTGTTGGGCCTCGGCAGTCAAATGGAGAGGGGAAATCCTCTGTTTGCCGTCACAATGGGCAGGAAGTGTTGCGCTTAGGAGCTAGCTAGTTAGCAGTCAGGTGGGCAGGCAGCTTTTCAGCTGACAAACTAAGCGAGTTCGGCAGTCATCCGTTTGGCCGGCTAACTCCAAGTCTCGGTATTCCTCAGAACAATCCACCGAAGCTAACGTGCTGGCACAGGTTCCATCGGAAAGTTGCGTGTTCCTTGGGCGCCAAACCAAGCTGTTCAATTTCAACATAACCTGCAATGAGCTGCCAACGAACGAGAGCTGAATGAATAATTTGCCTACAGGCTGTTGCAAATTGTTTGCTTCAAACGAAAACAGGCCGCCTCATTCGAATCCCACTCTTTGGGGCCTCTAAATAGGCAAGTTAGTCGATAAGAAGCCTGTTTATAAAATGGTAAAGCGAGCGAGCTTGCCAATCGGTGCCAAGTAATCTAATCGGCCGCGAATATATCTCTCTTCGTGCGCTTGCTTGTGGCGGGCGCGGCTGCAAATGGGGGCTGGCAGCGGATAACTCGCATTTGTGTCACCAAATTGGATAGCTACCAACAGGTGTCAGGCAGAGAAACGAGCCCAACGCAACCACTTATGGCGACACTAATGCTTAATTGCAACAAGCGCCGATTCGAATCAACAGGCCTAGAGAGCCTTTGGATCGAGTTGGGCGGGAGCTGGCCAGCCCGTGTTCGAGTTCAGAACTGGCCGCTCTGTTTGGTCTTAGTTTGTTCTCGTTTTCGTCAGCCTACAATGGCTAGCCTTTTGAACCATAAAAACAGCAGCTACAACGTAAACTAGCTCCAGAACAGACCAAAACTTGGCGCTAGAGTGTCAAGACTCTCCAACTAGCTAGCAAACAGGAAACCGGCCGGCCTGTGCTTGGCTGTTTATTGTTGGATTGTTGTTGTTTCTGTTCTCAACGAGTAGGAGTATGGCACAAAACAAGTCGATTCGAATGCCATTTCTTGTTGTTTGTCCAGTTTGCCTTGCTTGAGTCTCTCCGGTTGCCGCTAGGCTGAGCGAAGCGAGCGTTTTTCCGGCAAACAATGTCCAGATTCAACGAAACTTTTCCTATTCGTCATCATAATTGTCTTGGCCAGAACAATGAATTCTAGAGCCAAGAAAAAGGTGCTAAGATGGTGAATGCTCGGCTGTGGCCACCCTCGCATTTGGGGGCATTTGAGAGTCCTAAGCAGGCGGCCGGTCGAGAGGGGTAAAACTTAATCTAAACCATAGAGTGTGCGATATTGATTCTCGATTTTGTTGTCAATGAACGGGGGAGTTGGGGAACACAAGTTCAAGGGAACAATGAGCTCTTATGAGTCATGTTGCCTACGCAAATCAATTCTGGTAAGATTTAGGGCCAAAACTTGGTCCCAAGTTTAGATAAGAGGGCGAACTCGCACTTCATGTATAACCGATGTTCCTGCCAAAAACTTGTCCTTGCTCGTCGCCTCACCTATGCTAGAGGTTCCATAGAGAGAGAGAGAGAGAGAGAGAGAGAGAGAGAGAGAGAGAGAGAGAGAGAGAGAGAGAGAGAGAGAGAGAGAGAGAGAGAGAGAGAGAGAGAGAGAGAG